>TARA_B110000008_G_scaffold31675_1_pt1 | contig 13154 bp, 7 predicted proteins | sample TARA_B110000008 | Tara Oceans TARA_B110000008 (sample SAMEA4396496) | marine metagenome | biome: Westerlies Biome; feature: [DCM] deep chlorophyll maximum layer (ENVO:01000326); material: water (ENVO:00002006), including particulate matter (ENVO:01000060) such as... | depth 40 m
TTGCAGGCAGCTCGAACGCAGTTTAAGAGGAATAAACGCGGAGACTTTCAGGCGCGCGTAAGACGTCTGATGGCTTGGCTCGAACGGCGCGGACACGGCGGTTCGGTGATTCGCGATATCGTCACCGTGTTGAAGCGAGAAGAGGAGTACTCGGACGACGACGAAGACGACGGCGCGTTGCACTTTGACGATTAGTAAACACACGTACAATAATTGAATTTCAATCAGCCTCGACAGCGCGCGAGCAGGGCGCTACACCGCGCCCGTCTTTGCCGTTTTCGCGGCTGCCAACAGTCCGCCGAAAGATGACAATTCTAGCGGTACGCCCGTGAGCGCTACGATCAATCCAAACCCGGCAAACATGTACGCAAAAGTCCCGACAACGTTGATGCAAAACACAGTCAACGCAAACGCCCACTTCTTATCGTTATTCGGCGCGTACCTACGAAAGAACTCCACGATTCTATCCGTCCCCGGGGAGATGGCCACCGACAACGCGAATCGCGCCGGGCGCAAAAAGTTTTGAATCATCCACAACCCAAAATACGACGACGCGAACGTCTTCATCGACAGCGAATTCACCAGCGGGCTCGCCCCCGTCGTCTTCACCGCCGTGTACGTCGCCAGCATCAACGACGTCACGTAAAACACGTTACTCACGAACCCGTACGACAGCAACGCCGCCGAACCGAGCGAGGCAATCTTCTTCTTATCGATCTTCGCCGCGTCTCGCCACCACGCCTTGACCTTTGCCATCCCACTCGTCTCGTTCGCGTCGTCGCTCGCGTCGTCGCTCGTCGCCGCGCGCGCGACGACGACGCGACGACGCGCGTTCGCGCACTCGTGAGACGCATCGATGTCGACGCGCGCGCGCGCGCGCGCCGCGCGACCGACCGCGATCGTCCCGCGTCGCGGCGTCGGCACCGCGCGCGAAGGCGCCACCGACGGGCGCGCGCGCGCGATCGCGCGCATGTCGCGAATCGGCGCGCGTCGCGGTGTGAGGCGCGCGAGGCGTCGCGCGCGAAGGCGTTCGACGAACGCCGTTCGTCCGCGCGGTCGTCGCGGCGAAAGCGTCGAGTGCTATCATACAAACGAACGTTTACGGCGCGTTTTCGTGAGATGAGAACACGGCCACCGCGCGACCGAGCCAGAGACGCGTTGGCGAGCCGAACGCGCTCTTGAGAACGATTTTGACGGACGACGGCTCGCGCGCCGCGGTGGTCGGAGAGTCGTCGAAGCCGGCGAAATCGGCGATGATTTCGACGTAGCAACCGGCGTTCCAGTCGCTCTGCGCGCGGGCGATGCCTCGAAGAAACTCTCCGGGCGCCGCGCGCGTCGTCGTGGTGTTATCGCTCGTCGACTCGAGGTCGAAGACGAGGCGCGGAAGGGGTTGGGGCGGGGCGTGTCTCGCGATCCAGAAGTGTGCGGAAGTGAGCCGAGTGTCGTTTCGCGCCGTCGCTCGAAACGCCAAACCACCACCCGAGTGTACGAGGATTTTCAACGACTTTGAAGCGCCATCGACGCCGTGCGCGTCGTGCGGTGCGACTTCCACCTTGTAACTCCAATCCTCCCACGTGCGTGTGTTCAAGCCGAAAATCGGACTAAAGATGACGCTTTGGTCGTTTCGCGAGAGACGCACAAACGATTCATTCGAGGGAATTCGACACGCCGTCGAGTTCGGCGGTCTCGGCGTGCCGCACTCAAGGCTCGCGCAGCGTCTATCAATCTCATAGCTATGGACCAAACACTGCGGTAAATCGTTCGGATCAAGTCCGAGCGTGATGTTCACGTCTCGACGTCGAACTCGCGCGGCGTTTTGGACGCCGCACCACAAACCGCATTTGCCTTCGGCGCAGCAATCACCGTATTCGCTCCAAGGACCGACATCTGGGAGCGCGCACGAAGTGTTGTCGAATCCTACGCGTGGTCGAAACCGTCTGAACGCGCGCCCACGTCCGTTGAGCGCGGCGACGCGCTCGGATGTCCTTGTCACAGAAATCATATTCACGTCATCTGTGTCTAAATCAGATTGGAAATTTCCTTGCACGAAGACGCCTTCGGGGTATTCGCGGCGAGCCCACGTCGCGCGACGTCTGAATTCTTTCGCGTCCCTGACGACGAACAGGGTGCGACCGGCGCCGAGAACGGTGCCCGGTTTCAGCGTATATTTCCACCCGCCTCGAGTTTCGACTATCCAAAACGACACGTCCACGGCATAGCCGTTCGGATTACTAATCTTGACGTACGCTTCAACGCCATTCTTTTGCGCGTGTGAGACGTACACTCGCGCATTCGAAGGCGTCGACGATGGTATCATGGAGCTGTATTGGTTGAACAATTGGTCTCGGCGTTTCGGGACGATTTGCGAGAGCAGCTGAAGCACGCCTTGGTCGATAGCTCGCACGGCGCCGACCCCCCACTTCTCTGAATCCCGCAGAGCATCTTTGCGTATAATGTTCAACGTGCGCCTCGCGTAGTCGTCGATGAACGACGTTGCCAAAATCTCATCCATAAGCGTGCGCAAGCGGGTGAAGTACATCTCCTTGACTGGCCAGACTGCGAGCATAACGTCTATGAGAACATTGTACGTTGATCGAGGGTCTTGCTCGGGAGATTGAGCGTAAAAGATGTCCTGGGGATGATTTCGGTCGCAGTACAGCGGCGAGTTGAACTTTTCGCACGACAGAATGCAATACGCGGTTGATTTCTTGTCGCATTCACTCGGCTTACAGAGGTCGATGCCGTATCGTTTATCTCCCGGAAACACGTCTTCCACGTCCCACGGAATACGCGACCATTCGCCCGTCCAGTCTTTGTGCATGTAGTAGTTCTTCGTACAGCGATCGGCTCCGAGCATGAGCGTTTGTGCAGCCATTTCGTTCACCAAGGCGGGAAGATTGGTATGATCGTACAGCAAGTACGCCTCGCCCCCGGGATTCCTGCGTACGCGCTCGATCACTTGCGTGAGCTCCCACAAATCGTCCCAATTGTCACGATTCGCCTTTGAAGCTTTACGATAGATTTCCGGACAACCGTCGTTCATCCATTCTCGCTTGTAATCGGGCGTAGCGTACGGGCAAGGCAGGTTCGGATCTCCCGCTCGAAGATTGCTGTACTTCCAATTCACCGCCTTATACAACGCTCCTTCAGGATCGAGATAGTTCCGGCGAAGGAAAGTCGAGTCGACTTGCTCGATCAACGAGAATAATCCGTAGAACTCGTTATTCACGCGGACTTGTACGTGCTTGGTCAGCGACGCCGGCACGCCGGCGCGGCGCAGTATGGCGAATCCGAGATTCTCGCGTAGGTACGTCTCTTCCCCTGGCTCTTGATAATGCGACTGCAAATTAATTTCCTCTACCTTGCGCTCGTTCTCGTCGAACTTGAACACCCGACCGTGAAAATCGAGCTTAAACTTGTGCTTGGGCCAATTCGCGGCGGACAAATCGACCCCGATCACGGCTTCCTTACGATTCGATCCTCGTCGGCGCATGAGGACGTCGTCGTAATACCGCCCCTCAAAGTACACCCCAACCCGTTCGCCCTCGTCGGTGGTTATCTTCCAATAGTCCGGGGCGAACACGTGCACGACGCTCAGACTCGTATCCGCTCTTAAATCTTTTTCGAGAACCGTCCCGTAATATCTCGCCCGTCCCGTCGGCGCGAACGCGCGTTCCGGCGATTCCACCTCCCATCGCCACCGCACGCGTTCACCCGCTCGCAAACCATCCGTCGAGCACTTCGCCGCGTACACGCCGTCGTTCGCGACGTCGTCCGGCCATCGTCCGTCGTCGCGCGCCTCGACGCGCGTCTCGCCTTCCCACCCCTTCGCGCACCGCGCCGACACCCGCGTCCTCGCCCGCGACCGATCCGTCACCACCCGCGCGCGCACCACCGCGTCCTCGCCCGTCGCGACGAACCCGATCGACCGACTCGTCGCGTCCTCGACGACCGCCGCCTCGACGATCGCCGCGCACGCCGCGACGACGACGACGACGCCTCGCGCGCGCGCGCGCCCGCGAGGGTTCGCTCGAGCGGTCCCATCCGCGCGCGACGCTCGATCGCGCCGATCGCGCGCCATGCCGAGGCGGAGAAAAATCTTCGCGTCGCGCGCGCGCGCGTGTGCGCCGAGAGACGGCGGCGTCGCGCGTCCTCGTGCGTCCGAACGCGCGCGTTGTTGCCCGCGCTCGGACGCCGCGACGGCGCGCGGCACTTCGTCGCGCGCGCGCGAACGACGTCGCGCGCGCGCGAACGACGCGCGGGTTAAATTATTGCGCCGCGAGCGCGCGCGACGGCGGGCGATTCGCGGGATCGGCGCGTCGACGCGGGTTTTCGTGAATCGGTTCGCGACGGGACGCGCGCGGGCGAACGTCGAGCGGAATGGTGCGACCGTCGCGGCGCGCGCGCGCGACGCGCGACGCGGACGCGGGAGGAGACGGATGCGACGGTTTCGCGCGTCGCGGACGACTGACGGTGGGACCGGGACGGAACGACGCAGAGACGGAAGCAAAAACCACAACGCGTGGAGCTGGCGGGGCTGGAACGCGTCGGCGACGAACGGGACGGCGAGGAGGAGGAAGAGCGCGCGACGGTTCCCGGAGTGACGTTCGACGTGGATCGGCAGAGAGATGCGCGAGCTATGGAACACTCGAAGGCGCACCCGCGGATGCTGAAGAGTGCGTGAGAGATGTGAGGGGGAAACGCGGGGAAAGCGGCGCGCGATCGCGGAGAATCGGGACGATCGCGGAGACGGCGAGTCGCGGAGACTGAAGACTGACTGATGCGGAGCGTCGCGTCGTTTTTGAGCGCAGGTAACGCCACGAGTCACGTGTGGCCGTTAGGGGCGCTCGCGGAACTGATCGATAAGTGCGTTTACGAAGCGGAGCGATGCGATTTTGAGAGGCGCGGTGAATCTCGTTTTCGCTCGATTTTCTTCGTTTCGACGCGACGGAACGCGAGACTGACGCGCGCGTTCGCTCTCGCTCGAACGTAGCGCGCAAGACGCGGAGTGTGGAGCCAAAGCCGTACACGTCGACGTCGTAGAGCTTTCTAAAATGGTCGATCCCAAGAATAATGTGGGCATCATCGTTCAAGACGACGGCGTGGGCATGGATCGTCGGCGACTGGTCGGCATGCTGTCGTTTGGTTTTAGCGACAAGGAACACAAGGCTGGGAACGTCGGGCGGTTTGGTATCGGTTTTAAGTCTGGATCGATGCGATTGGCGCGAGACGCGTTGATATTGACGAAAAGAGATGGGTACGCCCACGTCGCGTTCCTGTCACAGACGTTTTTAGATGACGCCGAGCTGGACGACATTCTGATTCCGATGTTTTCGTGGAGGATGGAGCGAGACGCGACGACTGGCGGCAGGGTTTCATACGTCGCGAGCGAACCAGCGAATACGAAAAAATGGGATGAACACATGTCTGTGATCTTGCGATATTCATTCGTACCCTCGGAGCCACAGTTGATGCGAGAGTTGGACAAGATAAGAGGTTCACACGGGACGCGCATCGTACTTTTCAACTTGCGCGATCCGCCCGAGTTGGATTTCACGAGCTACAAGGATGACATTCGTCTGGTGGGGGCTATCCCAGATGACGAGCGAGCGGTGCGCGGACCGATTTTCCAACAATCGCGCGAAGGCCAGCAGGCGTCGATTGATGTGCAGGAAGACTATAGTTTACGTGCTTACATGGAAATTTTGTACCTGAAACCGCGGTGCGAATTCACGCTTCGCGGGCGACCAGTCGTGCCGCGAGACCCGATCGCGCATCTCGCGCGAGAATATTATGTGTTTCCGGAGTACAAGCCGCGAGGCTTGGACGCGGGAATCACGATTCACATCGGATACGCCGCGGATGAAACTTCGAAGAAGTGTGGGTTCCACATTTACAACAAGAACCGATTGATTCGCATGCACCAACGCTTCGGTTCGCAGCTGCAGGCGAACACAATGATGAAGGATATGATCGGTGTCATCGAGGCGGACTCCTTGGAACCGACACACAACAAACAAGCATTCAAGGAGGCCGACATCACCTATCAAAAGTTCAAGCGTCATCTAGTGCAATGCATGCAGGATTATTATTTCGGTATTCAAAGGTATCGTTTAGCCGGCGGCGGCGGCCGCGGCGCGGGAACGACGTCTTTGAAGCAAACGGCGAAGCGACGAAAACGTTTGCACAAGTCTAGCTCGTTCGACGAAGACGATGAAGATGGAGGGAGCGACGGTGCGAATAAGGCTCCAGCGCCGCGCGGTAGGCCGAAAGGCGGACGTGTCGCGACCCCACTTACCCGCATCAAGTCGATTCATCGCTCTCTCATGGTACACAAGAACGCGTACATTTTCTTGCGTCCAGTCGATCCGGTGTACTGGGAGATTCCAGACTACTTCGAAGTCATTAAAAATCCGATGGATCTCGGTACGATTAAAGAACGCATCGACGCGGGGTATTACGACGAGAAAAATGTCGAGGCGTACGCCGCCGACGTTCGACTGGTTTGGTCCAATGCGATGACTTACAACAAAGACGACACGCCAGTGTTCAAGATGGCGCGCATCATGTCAAGAGAGTTTGAGTATCAATGGCAAACTAGAATTGAAGACGAGGAATTCGTGGTTTCTGCGCTAGCGTCGCACGCCGCAGCGGACGCACGCGGGCCGACAAGAACGGAAACGGACACTGGCGACGCGTTCCACTCCGCACCGACGTCCGCACCGACTGCGGTGTCGCGGCGCGAGAATTTAATGCGAGAGGCTCAAGTGCGCACTGCGGTCGATGATCAAACGGTCGAGCCTTCGCCTGCTATTGCCGTTCCTCCACTTTTGGTCAATAAAGTCGCGGCAGCGGCAGATGCAAAGAAAACAGTCACTGAGAAAGAAGAAAGCAATATGGAGCGTCCTGATGTCAAAGCAGAGCCAAACCAGATGGTTCGAGTTCCCAAAGCGCTCTCAACCGTCATCGATGAGAGCTTCTTCAAGATTCTCGAGGAAAAGTTCGTGCAGCTCGAGACAGAACTCGCGGAGGAACGCGCTGCAAATGCGCGTTATATTGATCAGAATATTAAGAGGGGCATCAACGGCTCTTCCACCGTGAGCGTAGAGGAAATGAAATCATACGCAGGAGAGCTCGAAAGATTACGAGTACGCGTGCAAACTCGTGAGTTCCAGCTCGACAGTTCGCGCGCGAAAGTACGCGCTCTGCAAGAGGAGAATGTGCGACTTAGAGATCGGTTGGAGTTGAAGAAGCCGAAAACGACCGCCGCGAAGCCAGTCAGCGAGGTTCGCGAGACGAAATTCGCCGTCAGAAACGCGACAGCGAGCGAACTTGAGAAATTGTACGCGTATGTCGAAAAGCACGCGCCCAATATCGACATTCGCGGTCGCGGCTGGCGTGTAGACGTGTTTGAGCGAAAAGGTGGACGTCTTGCGGGGACTTCGTACAAAGAATTCCTCTCACCAAGCGGCCACAAATTACGTTCGATGAAAGAAGTGCTCGCTTACGTGGCGATGATCGATGACTATCGAGCGACTCATTTTGTCGACATGAAATACTCGAAAGGCGACGCCAAACCCACGCAAGAGCAGGGGGGTGCACATCCGCTGCAAACCAAAACGGTTCCGGGCGTACCTGTGGCCGCGCCCGCGCCGATGGACACTGATGACGTGGATGCACCGGCACACGAAGTGCACGCGACTACTTCCATCGAAGGAACCGTCGATGATGCGCATGCACCGGCGCCTGAAGCGCCCGCGACTACGTAGTAACATATATTAGACGCAACCGCCGCGCGCGAAAGCTCAACTAACCGCCGACCACGCCTCCTCAGACCTCGACGACATGCCCGACGGCGTCGACGGCGCGCGCGCGCGCGAATCGAGCGCCGCGTCGAGCGCGCGCGCCGCGACGTCGATTCCGTTCTCGCACCTCACCTACGCCCCGCGAACGAGCGCGAAGGCGACGAACGCCGACGATTGCCTGAGCTGTCGAGTTTTAGGCACGTCCGCCTGCGCCGTGGGCGCGGCGATGGTGACGTGGGAGGTGTACCGAGAACCTCGACGCGTTTTGTCGCATAAGATCGCCATGGGGGCGTTCGCGGCGGCGTTCGTCGCGCTCGGGGTGTACCGGGCGGTGATGTAGGGCGAGAGCGGGACCGTCGCGTCGAGCGTAGCGTAGCAGAAATAGTTGTATTGAATCGATAGCGCGCACTAGGTCTTCTTCTTCATGCACTCCGGCCACTTAGACAAGTCCATGTGCTTGATCGGCGCGAAGGTTTTCCTGTGGTACACGCACGGGCCGTGTTTGTCGATCGCCGCCATGTGCGCCTTGGTGCCGTATCCTTTGTGGTCCTTGAAGCCGTACATCGGAAATTCCTTGTCGATTTCGAGCATCATTCGATCCCGCGTGACCTTGGCGATGATAGACGCGGCGGCGATGGCGACGTTCTTCGCGTCACCTTTCACGATCGCTTCGGCTTTGCCTTCCAGCGGCTTCGGAACGCGATTCCCGTCGATTAACACCCAGTCCACGTTCGGCACGTCGGCGGCGCTTCGGTGCATCGCCTCCATCGTGCACTCCAAAATATTAATCTCATCGATGCGATCTTGATCGATCACGCACACCCCGTACTCGATATCCTTATTCGCCATGAGCTCCTCGAAGATCTCCTCTCTGCCCTCCTCAGTGAGCTGCTTGGAGTCGTTGACGCAGTCGACGACGCAATCCTTCGGCACGAAGCACGCCGCCGCCACCACAGGTCCTGCCAACGGTCCCCGTCCCGCTTCGTCCACGCCTACGACTCGATGACGACCTGCTTCCCAGTGTTTCTTTTCGTGCGAGCGATCGGGGCCGGGGCCGGCCGCTTTCTTCGCGCGCTTCGCCGGCGACGCTTCGAACGACGCCGGTTTTGAAGTCTTTCTCCCGCGCGACGTCGTCTTCTCCGCCTTCGTCGCCTCCGCGCCCGCGCCTTCCGCGGTGTTCGTCGAAGCGCTCGCCGCGTTCTCTTTCGCCTTCGCTTCGACGGCGACCGCGCGCGTGGGCGCGCTCGCGGCGAGGATTTTGTTTTCGCTCATCTTGACACCCTTGACGAGAAAAGCGCCGAGCCCCATCTGCGCCTTCGGTTTGGCGGCGCCGAGAGCGGTTATTTTGTTCGACATCGTGCGTTGTAAGACGATTTGAAATCGCGCGCCGACGCCGAGGAGCATGCGCGAGAATGCGGCTGTCGTCCCGCTCGGCTGTCCCGAGCGAGTTTGAAAACGCGAGGTTGAAAAGGTGAAACGTCTAATTTCAAGCGCTACGAGCGTTTAGCGAACGATTAGTTTTCCACGAACGCATCACTGCGCGGTTTGCATCTGCGCCATGACGAGCCAAGACGTGGCGATCAAACCGAACGTGCACCACCCGAGGACGTCCCAATAAAAGTCGTGCTCGTCGTCCGCCTTATTCGCCCCGGCGCCCATCCCACCGCCGCCGCCCATCCCACCGCCGTACGCCTGCTGATGCGCCGCTTGTTCCGCGAGCTGTCGCTGCAACTCTGCGTGCAAACCTGGCGCTTTATCCGTCATCTCCAGCGCCTTGCGATAAATCTCGTTATTCGGCTCCTCCTCCAGCGCCCGTCGGAAGCACGACTTCGCTTCTTCAAAGTACTTCATCGCCTCGCGCGCTTCCGGGAACAGGAATCCTTGACTCGTCAGCGCGTTTCCCAGGCACCACAGCGCGTCGTGTTTCTTCGGGTTGATCTCCAACGCGCTCTCAAACTTTTCCACCGCCTCCTCGATCATGTCCACGGCCTCTGGGCCCTGTCGAAAGTGCGCCAGCTCCAGCAGCGCGCCGCCCCATCGCGTGAGCACTTGCGCGTCGTGCGGGTTTTGTCTGTGCTCGGCCTCGGCGCGCGCTCGCGCGTCCTCGAAGAAGAGCATGCGCTCGACCTCCTCGCGCGGTAATCCTTCCGCCATCGCGATCGATCGGTTTCCTCCGCGTGCGTCGCGCGCGTCGACGGTCTCGCGTCCCGAGTCGCGAAGTGCGACGGTTTCTTACGATACGCGCTCGCGAACGCGCGCGCGAGGCTTTCGAGGCGCGCGCGAACGCGTCGAACTGTGACGACTCCATCGAGGTTAACGCTGAAATCGCACAGAGCGACGCGCGCGCGGCGCCCATGGCGGTCCTGCTCGAGACCTCGAAAGGGGACATCGTCATCGACCTGTTCGTCGACGACGCCCCGAAGACGTGCCTGAATTTCGTCAAGCTGTGCAAGATGAAGTATTACAACCACTGCAAGTTTTTCGACATTCAAAAGGATTTCATGGCGCAGACGGGCGATCCCACGAACACCGGGCGCGGTGGAGACTCGGTGTTTAAGTTTCTGTACGGCGAGCAAGCGCGGTTCTTCGAGGATGAGATACACGCGACGCGGAAGCATGAAAAGTTTGGAACGGTGAGCATGGCGCCGGCGGCGGAGAACGCGAACGCGTCGCAGTTCATCATCACGACGCGCGCGGGCGCGGTAGACGCGTTGGATGGGACGCGAACGATATTTGGGGAGGTTTCAGAGGGGATGGACGTGTTGAGGGCGATTAATGAGGCGTATTGCGATGAAAGTGGACGACCGTGGCAGAATATTCGCATAAAGCACTGCGTCGTGCTGGACGACCCGTTCGACGATCCCCCGGGGTTCGCCGAACTCGTCCCGGACGCGTCGCCGCCTAGAAAAGAGGACCCCGATGATGATAGGTTAGAGGATGATTTCGATGTCAACGCGGAGATGAATAAGGATGAGGCACAGATTGAAGAGGAGAAGCGTGGGCGCGAGGCGCACAATCGAGCCGTCGTCCTTGAACTCATAGGAGACTTGCCCGATGCGGACGCAAAACCGCCGGAAGAATCGCTCTTTGTGTGCAAATTGAACCCAGTGACTACGGATGAGGATTTAGAAATCATTTTCAGTCGATTTGGTAAGGTATTGTCGTGCGACGTCATTCGCGACTTCAAGACGGGAGCGAGTCTTGGGTACGCCTTCGTTAACTTTGAGCACAAACACGAGGCCGAGCAGGCGTACTTCAAGATGGATAATGTTTTGATCGACGACAGACGCATTCACGTCGACTTTTCGCAATCGATGCATCATCTTTGGAAGAATTTCAAGCGTTTCGGGAAAAACGGTGGGACGGAGGAGGACTTTGACGAGGCGGATGGTAAATCCAGTCGAGGCATGAAGCGCACGTTTCAGGGCGCTGGGCGAACGTTTGAGATCAAATCTAACGCCATGGGTCATATCAGCGGTGGCAATGCGCGTTACGCCATGGTGCAAGACAATAAGAGCGCGGGCAAGCGCGACGACAAGCATCGCGACCGCAAATATTCGCACAGAGACAAAGACGAGCGTCGCGACCGCAAGCGAGACCGGTCGCGATCACGAGACCGCGATCGCAAGCGAGATCGATCGCGATCGCGAGACCGCGATCGCAAGCGTGACCGATCGCGAGACCGAGAACGAGGACGGGACGACGGTCGCTCGCGACGTTAAACGTCGACGTTTCGCCAATCTTTTCACTCAATCGTAGACGCGTTGTAAATCAGTCGCAAAGTAGTTCTAAAGTAATATTTACAGTCATCAGCCGCACCAACGCTACAGTTTCGAACGCGTGACCGATCCCGCCGCGGCAGCGGCGGCGAAACTCTTTTCATGCATCACGCGCTCGCAAATGACTTCGGCGAGACGATACACCTCGCGCCACGCCGAATCCCACGCTTCGATCTTACTCACGTTTGCATTTGCTTCGCGCGCGTCTCGCATGTGTTCATCGATTCGCTGGCATAAATCAAGCTCGATCTCCGACTTTACCCCGACCGCGCTGCGTTGATCGTTGCGTTGAAATGCGCCGAAGCAGTCGCGCGCGAGCTTTTGCGACAAAATACGGCTATCTCCTTCGGCAAATTTGCAGCACTGCAGAAAGTCCGTGTTGTCGAATCCTGTGCCAGACATCAAGGCATACGACCCGACTTCTTGCTTCAGGCGAAACGCGAGATCGATCGCGCCCTCCACGGCTTTTATCTTCGCCACGGCGATGGCTTGGACTAGAACCGCGTCTGGGATTTCGCGTCGCCGCAAGCACTGGCACAATTCATTTTCGCACTGCTTCACGTACGCATCCAAACGATCGATCGTCGCGTAGCCTTCATCGTAAAGCGCGCGCAGTTGAGGTACGTCCGTCAACGCCGGCGAATCACCGCGCATAGTGCAGGGCTTCTGGTCCGAGTACCGCTTCGTGTCGTCGAAGAGTCTGCGCACAAACGTCAACGCCGCCTGCGCCACAGCCACGCGCCCGGTGAACAAACGCTGACCGATCATGTCCATCGTGCGAATCCCTTCTTTTTTCGCCACGTACTCACCGGTACTCGCGTCGACGTCCCCATATTTAGCCAGTAACGACTCCGCGGGCGCGCGAAAGTCGTCGAATCGCACCCAGGCGTTGTCGAGATCGTTACCAGTCGTTTTCAAACCCATATCGCCGACGGTGATCCCTCGCGCCAGACGCCCGAACGCCCCCTCGCGCATCGTCACCAAAAACCCGTGCGGTCCGAAAGATCGACCCTTCACGAACAAATTCGCGACGACGACCGCCGCGTCCGCCGTCAACCCTTGCGAAATCCAATTCTTCGTCCCGCCGTCCCCTTCCCCGCTGTTGATCACGTACCCTCCCGTCTTCCCGTCCCAATCCGCGCGCGTGTGCACCACCAACCCACTGTTCACCCCCGCGAGCCGTTCCGTCAAACAAAAGCACCCCAGCGTCCCGCGCCGTCGCAGCGTCTCCAACCGCGCGCGCTGCGCCTCCGTCCCCAGCGCCGCGCACGTCCCCGCGAACAAGTTATACTGCACCGTGAACCGTATCCAAAATCCCGGTCCCAGCGTCGTCGCGTGCGTCGCCAGCGCGCGGTGCGCGGCGAAGAACCGCGCCGGGTCGTCCTCGACGTCCGTGAACGTCAGCGCGCCGCGCCGCGAGACGAGCGCGCGCAGCGCCTTCGCCGTGCGCCGCGTCGCGCGTTTCGGCGCCCTCGCGAGCGCCCTCGCGACCGCGTGCACGTCGGCGTGGTCGTCGCGCGTCATCGTTCGACGGCGCGCGACGGCGAATCGATCGCAACGGCCGACCGAT
>TARA_B110000008_G_scaffold279883_1_pt1 | contig 13134 bp, 8 predicted proteins | sample TARA_B110000008 | Tara Oceans TARA_B110000008 (sample SAMEA4396496) | marine metagenome | biome: Westerlies Biome; feature: [DCM] deep chlorophyll maximum layer (ENVO:01000326); material: water (ENVO:00002006), including particulate matter (ENVO:01000060) such as... | depth 40 m
ATCCGGAATTACAGTTTGGAGACAATGGCTGGAAGGTCGGGATCCATCGAAAGCCGGTGAATCGATTCGTGCAGCCGGTTTGAAGATCGTTTCCCTTTGCCGTGGAGGATTTTATCCGGCCGTCGAGGAGAAATCCCGTCTTGATGCCATCGAAGATAATAAACGAGCGATCGAGGATGCCGCCGCCTTGGGTGCCCCCCTTGTGGTTTTGGTCTGCGGGGCCGTGCCGAGGCAGTCTCTTGTCGAGTCGAGGAAACAGATCACGGATGGGATTGCAGCTACCTTACCACTCGCTGAGTCGCTCGGTGTAAAATTGGCCATTGAGCCACTACACCCAATGTATGCGGATGATCGTTCCGCGATTAACTCCCTGGCTTCGGCCAACGATGTTTGTGATGAATTAAATCATCCGTTGCTCGGCATTGCCTATGATGTTTATCACCTTTGGTGGGATCCTAACCTGGAGGAGCAAACCAAGCGTACCGGAGAAGCCGATCGTTTGTTTGCTTTTCATGTCTGTGATTGGATGACTCCGACCACCGATTTACTGAATGACCGTGGACTAATGGGGGAGGGCTGTATTGATCTGCGAGATATCCGTGGAATGGTCGAAGATTCAGGATTTAAAGGTATGATCGAAGTCGAAGTCTTCTCCAATCGCTGGTGGGAAAAACCACCTCAGGAATTTTTACAAGCGATCAAACAATCCTATTTACATTACACTTAATCTACTATGAAAGAACATAAACTTGGAATTATTATGAACGGCGTCACTGGACGCATGGGAACCAATCAGCATTTGATTCGCTCGATTTGCGCCATCAGGGAGCAGGGAGGCATTCAGGTTTCCCCCGATGAAGTAATCACGGTTGATCCCATTCTTACCGGCCGGAATGAAAATAAACTCAAGGCCCTGGCTGAGCGTACCGGAGTGAGCCGATGGACCACCAATATCGAAAAGGCCCTTGCGGATACGGATAATCAAATCTTTTTTGACGCCAGTTCCACCCTTCATCGCTCCCGCTTTGTTGAGATGGCCGCGAATGCGGGAAAAGCGGTTTACTGTGAGAAACCCACCGCGGTCTCCACGGAGGAAGCTCTTCGCTTAGCCAAACTATGCGAGGATGCTGGGGTCAAGAACGGAGCGGTTCAGGATAAACTCTGGTTGCCGGGGATTCGGAAGCTGAAGACTCTGATCAATCAGGGGTTCTTTGGAGAAATCCTATCCGTCCGGGGAGAATTTGGATACTGGGTATTTACCGGGCATGATGAGGATCAGCCGGCCCAGCGTCCCAGTTGGAATTATCGAAAGGAGGACGGTGGGGGTATCATGATCGATATGCTCTGCCATTGGCGCTACCTGGTGGATAATGTGTTTGGACCGATCAAGAGCATATCCTGTCGGGGCACCACCCACATTGGTGAACGAATTGATGAACAGGGAAATCCCTATAAATGCACCGCGGATGATGCCTGTTATGCGACTATGGAATTGGAAAATGGAATCCTTTGCCAGTTTAATAGTTCATGGACGGTGCGGGTTCGCCGGGACGATCTTTTTGTGATGCAGGTGGACGGAAGCAAAGGTTCGGCGGTAGTAAATCTCCGAGGGTGTCAGACTCAAGGGATTGGAGTTACCCCCAAACCGGTTTGGAATCCGGATATCGAGCAACCGATCAACTTTTATGAAGGCTGGTCGGAAATGCCAGACGCAACCATCTATGATAATGCGTTCAAAATTCAATGGGAACTCTTCCTTCGTCATGTCGCTTTGGACGAACCTTTTCCTTACGATCTAAGATCGGGTGCAAAGGGCGTAGAGTTAGCTGAGGTGGGAATTCAATCATGGGAAGAAAGAAAGTGGATCGATCTGTGATGTTTGGTTTTATTTATATAAAATTTTAATACTTTGCAGACTCAAGGGTTGGCATTTTCTAAGATCAGCTTATTTTTATTTAGTATGAATTTCCCAAGAATTGTTTTTCTAATCTTTTTTTCATTTTCTTCCCATTTGCTGTTTGCCCAAAATGGAGACAAGGCAAATGAGAAAGATATAATTTCATCTTTAAACTGGAAGAAATGGTCGCCCGGTGTGGTTCCCGTTTTTACCCCGGCGGAATCTCTTGCTCAATTCAAAGTAGCCCCGGGCTTCAAAGTTGAATTGGTTGTTTCTGAACCCATGGTCAAGGATCCGGTCTTTGTGGACTGGGACGACCAAGGGAGAATGTGGGTTGGTGAACTACGCACTTACATGATGGACCTGGACGGTACCGGAGAAAACGAACGGATGAGCCGGGTGATGGTATTGGAAGACACCGATCAGGACGGGGTTATGGACAAGGCGACCCCCTTTGTGGATGACATGATTAATGTGCGCTGTATCGCTTTTGTGGATGATGGTGTATTAGTGGTGGAAACCGGGGGTCTTTGGCTTTGTAAGGATAATGATGGAGACTTGCGATGTGATGAACGGGAAAAACTGATCGATTTTGCCACCGCTGCCCAGAGTAATATTGAACATGCGGAGAATGCCCTTCATTTTGCACTCGATAATTGGATGTATAATTCAAAGTCATCAAGAAAATTAGCCTGGCGGAATGGAAAGCTAATTGAAATGCCCGCCAAAGGCCGTGGACAATGGGGTATGGGAAGTGATGCCTATGGACGCTTATATTTTAATGCCAACAGTAATTGGTTTGAAGTGGACTGGGCGACATACGACCGTCAGTGGCCAAGCAAAGGTTCCAGTGTGAAACCTCCGACCAATCGTGTGTTCGGAATTCGTCCAAATACCGCCTTGAACCGAAATTATCGTCCGGGTCGTATCTTGGCAGACGGTCGCGTAGCCAGTGTAACTACAATCAGTGGTTTGGCGGTCCACAGCCACGGAGCATACGGAAAAGATTGGGAGGGAGCGATTTTCTCGATGTCTCCGGGAACCAATACGGTGGGTGCCTTTCTCCCCGAAAAACCCTTTCCTGCGTCTGATCAATATGTTCATCAACTCTATCCCGATGCGGTTTGGAAAGAACGGGAATTTCTTGCCAGTACGGATGAACGTTTCCGTCCGGTCAATGCATCCATGGGGCCGGATGGCTGTCTTTATGTGGTCGATTTTCACCGAGGCGTTATTCAGCATAAGCGCTACCTGACTTCTTATTTACGTCGCCAGTCGGCTGAGCGACAACTGGATAAGCCGATCGGATTGGGCAGAATTTACCGGATTGTTCCGGAGGATCATAAAACGATTGATCCTCCATCCGATTTGGTGGCTGGTCTTTCCCACCCTCATCTTTGGTGGCGCCTGCGCTCCCAAAAACGGATCGTGGAAGGGGGGCGTCAGGATTTAGCAACGGATGTGCAAAAACTTGCTGACAATAAAAAAGCCAAATCCCATACCCGCGTGCATGCCATGTGGACTCTTGTCGGGCTCGGTAAACTGAAAGAAAAAACCGTTCGTCTTGCCATTGAGGATAACCATTGGTTTGTTGCCATGACCGGACTTCGCCTGGCAGGTGAGAGCAAAGGGGTTGCAGATTTCTTTCCCGATGAGTTTAAAGAATTAGCGGAAAAGGTGGTAGACCGTAAGAAGGTTCCTTCCACTCTGGCATCTTATGCCGGGATAATAAGCAAGTCCGGCTACCCCTCCCGTGCGGTCAAAACTTATAAAGATAAGGAAGCGGACTGGGTGAAAAAGGATAAGAATTTGCTCTCTGCCTACCGCAAAGGTCGCGATCAATACGCGGTTAGCTGTGGAGCCTGTCACCAGGCGGACGGGAAAGGCCTACCTAATATGGCACCCACGCTGGCCAAAAGTGATTGGGTGATTGGGGATGCCAAACGGTTGATCGGCGTGGCCGTTCATGGACTCATGGGACCGATTAAAGTGAATGGCAAACCGGTGGAAGGGGTTCCTCCCATCATGCCCCCGCATGGCTTTATGAAGGATGAACAACTTGCTGGTATACTAACCTATGTTCGCAATGCGTGGGGCAACCGAGCAGGCTTAATTTCCACCGAAGATATTACCGGATACCGGAAAACCGAATCCGCTCGGGTTGCTCCCTGGACGGAAGCGGAATTTTAAATTTCCTTTTCTTTTTTTTTAGAAGAGACCGCTCTTTATTCCCCTGTCATCGCGAGGGCACAAGGCCGTGGCAACCCACTGTGAACCAGTAAGTGAACAGACAAGTCGACCGCGTCCCCCGAGACACGATGGATTGCTGCGTTCGTCGCTTGCGCTCCCTCCTCGCAATGACAACGAGTGTGTGGTTAATGAAATGAACGATCCACCCTCTAGAGTCTTGTCATCGCGAGGGCTGAAAGCCCGTGGCGATCCACTGTGCACTAGTAAGCGTAGAGACAAGTCAACCACGTCCCCCGAGACACGATGGATTGCCACGTCGCTCGCTTCGCTCTCTCCTCGCAATGACAATGTGTGGGTAGCCTTTGAAGTTCCCACTTCATTTTTTACTTTTGGTACCTCAGCAATTTTATTGATAATTAGCACCAACCTCCTCAAGTTTGATTTGTAACCTCATTACCAACATATTTCCTACTTCAAAATTATGAAAACGAATCGAAGAACCCTTCTTAAAACGGCCGCATCGACCGCGATTGCGGGTACTTTACTGACCGCTCCAATACCTGCCCGTGCCCAATCTCCGATGGATCAGGCAAATCCGAAATTCCGGATTAAAAACGGGCGGATCAAACAATCCATCATGGGCTGGACCTTCAATCCGATGCCCACTCCCGAACTGGCGAAGCTTTGCAAGGAGGTCGGTCTGGTAGCGATGGAAGGAATTCCCCCCAAGTATTATCCAATGATCAAGGAACTGGGTCTGGATATTTCGCTGGTGGGGAGTCATGGATTTAAAAAAGGCCCGGTGGACCCGGCCAATCACGGGGAGTGTGTGCAAAAACTAACCGAGGCAATCGAGCTTTGTGCCACTTCCGGGTACAAGCGGGTGATTACTTTCACGGGAATGAAAGCGGAGGGGATTAACGATGAAGAGGCGGAGGAGAACTGTATAGCCTGCTGGAAAAAAGTGCTTCCGATTGCGGAGAAAAATAAGATCACTCTTTGCCTGGAACATTTAAATTCCCGGGACGACAGTCACCCGATGAAAGGACATCCCGGATATTTTGGGGATAATGTCGATCATTGCGTGAAGATGATCAACAGAATTGGTTCAAGCTCATTTAAATTACTCTTTGATGTTTACCATGTGCAGGTAATGAATGGGGATGTGATCCGACGTATTGACCAATACAAGGAGGTAATCGGACATTATCACACCGCCGGCAATCCCGGTCGGGCGGAGCTCGATGATAAGCAGGAAATCAATTATCCGGGGGTGATGAATGCGATCGTAAATACTGGGTACGATGGATATGTCGCTCAGGAATTCATCCCGACATGGGAGGACAAGGCACTTGCCCTAAGGCATGCCGCGGAAGTTTGCGATGTTTAAAATGTATTAAAGTTTGAGAGCCTGTGTGAAATAGATAGGTTAAAACCTATTACTTCTTCTTTTTACTAATCCCAAAAAAACATGTCCAATAACATAAACCCACAAAAATACTGGCTCCGCTCGGTTTGTCTGAGTGTGGTGATTATCTTGGTTGTGGGCGGGATCACCCGGCTGACTGGTTCCGGACTATCCATGGTGGACTGGCGACCAATCGCGGGAATTCTTCCCCCGATCACTGATGCTCAGTGGGATGAGGTGTTCGGGATGTACCAAGGTTCTCCCGAATATCAGAAGGTAAATAAAGGGATGAGTCTGGACGAATTTAAATTCATCTTTTTTTGGGAATACCTGCACCGAATACTGGGACGGATTGTGGGTTTGCTCTGCTTGGTTCCATTCCTCTGGTTTTTACTTCGTGGCCAATTGAGAGGTGGGCTAAAGGCCAAGGGATTATGCCTCAATATATTAGTGATTACCCAGGGATTGATGGGGTGGTATATGGTAAAGAGTGGACTAGTGAATGTTCCGGAGGTTAGCCATTACCGGTTAGCGGCTCATCTCAGCTTGGCTTTTTCTGTTTTTGGATTGGCTTGGTGGATGTTGCTCGATTTGGACAAAGAACAGGGTTCCCCAAGCGATAGCAATGCGGTTTCCTATCGCCCTTGGGCAATCGGGTTTTTACTTCTTCTCTGTGCTCAGATTGCATATGGTGCATTTGTATCCGGGATGAAGGCGGGGTATGGATTTAATACTTTTCCCATGATGGGGAATGAGTGGAAACCGGATGGTCTGTTTGGCCTGACCCCGTACTGGAAAAATTTTGTGGAGGATAAATTTTCCGTTCAATTCATCCATCGGTGGATGGGGACGATTTTGACCACTGGATTACTCGTTCTGGGGTGGAAAGCATACCGGAGTGGATTATTATCAAGTTTGCAGACGCGGAGAATGAAATGGGTGATTGGGTTGGTAAGCGTGCAGTTTTTACTCGGGGTTTCCACGATTCTACTGATCGTGCAGTATCAGGTATCCCTTCCGGTGATTCATCAATTGGTGGCCCTGTTCTTATTTGCTGCCTTGCTTGGATGGATACACTCTTTGAATTCAAGACAGTTTACCAAGGCAGGCTAGCAACTTGGGATTTCTTACCCTTTGAACATTATTTCTCGCAACAATATCGGGGCACGAAGAATGATCTCCTATAGTTTTTTAGTTCCCCCCATCCTGTTATCGCGAGGGCGAAGCCCCTGGCGATCCTGGGTGACCCCGGGAGCGAAGGGATAAGCCAGGCGGGACGAGTCTATTCCATTCAATGGATTACCGCATCGGTCGCTCTGCACCCTCCTCGTAAGGAAAATACGTCAACACAAAGGCTGATTTGTTTACCAATCGTCGGTTCGAAAGGGACCTGCTGGCATACCTTCTTTATTGTAGAGGTTGGCGTCTGCCGGATTCATGGTGAAAGCGTACCGAGCAGCGACCGGAGTCTTGACTGCCTTGGAACTGAGCACAACCTGGCCACCGACAATCTTGGCATCGGCCCAGTGCCATTTTTTATCAGCTCCGGCAATGGAGAAGTGTTTTAGGGTGCCGTCCGCAATCTCTTTGGTTGGTTCGAGTTTTTCTTTTTTTCCTACCATTAAACCCTTGCCTACATTTTTGAAAGAAAGGTGGATTTGATTTCCCTTTATTTTATGACTGGAATAAAGGGGGCCTGATGGAACCATATTCTTTTTATCGTAGGTTTGATGAAGGGCCCACTGAGCAAGGCGTCCGCCGACATCCTGTTTATTCTTAGGGTGTATGTCATTTGGATTATGAGCATCTGCCAGATCAATAATCACAGCCATACCGGTGTGTTTCAGATCAAGAGCCTGGGTTTGGGCTTCGCGAATTTTGGCCCATCCGTCTCCACCGCCCGGTGTGGTGCCGGGTTGTTTCCAATTGCACAATTGTACCCAGTAAAATCCAAGGTTTGGGTTTTGAAAGGCTTTTCTCCATCCTTTAACAAGGGCGTGTTTCTTTTGGTAGTAGGATATGCCTTCTCCACCATTGGATTCGCCCTGATACCAAATGGCACCTCTCATTGCGTAGGGAGTTAGAGGATGAACCATGGAATTATAGATGGCAGATGGTGATGCTCCACCCACTTTTTTATCTGCAGTGTAAGCGGCAACACTCTTGGCCTGTTCGGAGAGTTCGGGTACTGATTTGAAACCGTCGAGTGTGGTCCAAGGTTCAATTCGGGTACCTCCCCAATTTGATCCAACCAAGCCGACCGGTATATTAAGTTCTTTATAGAGACGCCGTCCAAAGTAGTATCCGGTGGCACTAAAACTGGCGATGGTGGATGGGGAACATACTTTCCATTCTCCCTTTCCTTTATCCTGGGGTAGGGGATGAACAGTATGTCCGGGAACATCGAATAAGCGGATGGCCGAGTGGTTGGACGCGGCAATTTCCTCTTTACCATTGGCGCATTGAGCGACTTTCCATTCCATGTTGGACTGCCCTGAACAGATCCAGACTTCTCCAACCAAAATATTTTCCAACTTGATCTCGTTGTTTCCTTTTACAGTGAGATTGGAAGGTTTGGCATTTGCCTTAAGCTTGTCGAGTTTGAGCATCCATTTTCCGTTCTTTCCCACGGTTGCTGATTTGGACTGTCCGGCAAAGGTAACCGTAATTTTTTCTCCTTTTTCGCCCCAGCCCCAAATAGGAACAGGCAGATCACGCTGGAGTACCATATGATTTCCAATTACCGGGGGGAGGGAGACCGCAAAGGCGGAGATCATTGGCAAGAGCAGACAAAGAAGTGCTGTGATAAATCGCATGGTAAGGAGACGGGTTATGGGTTAGGTTAATGGAATCAACCTACGCAATAACGAATCCGGTCGAGTCCAATCAATTAAAAAAAGTGGATCGTATGAAGAAAATTTTACCAACGAATTAGTTATTTTTTCGGTTTTTTGATCTGGAGTGGGTCTGGAGGGGTATTCCTAAGCAAGCGATTAAGGGTGTAGGCTATATAATTATTATTGAGCTTATGCCCATCCTTGGAAGTTAATTCCTGAACCTTTACCTCGTGGATATGCCATGGTTTGAGTTCTGCGAGCTCAATTTTTACCACTTTTGCATTTTTGGAAATATGGATATTATTAACTTCAACTTTTTCTTCAGCGGACCGGGGGGAACCATATGCTTTACGGTATTCAAAGAAATAGCGGAAGAAGGGCCAGGTTTCTTTTTTCTGAGCATTTTCCCGGCTGACTGGTTGTGTGAAAGTAAATTGAAAGCCATCTTCAGTTAGTTCCATCTTCTGAATTTCGAAGGGTATTTTTCCATTCCATGAAACTTGTTGAATTCCCTGTCCGCCAGCCCATGTATGCTTGGTTTGGCCAACAAAAAGACTGCCGTCGGGAGCCCAGGCCATTCGATTGCATCCACGTCCAAGGGGCGCGCCATCAATAAAGGGAACGCATGCACCCTGCAGTTCGCCGTCCACATCCTCGAGCATGACCCGGACAATCCGGGGCTTATTCATCTCTCCCACCAGGAGCTGTCCGGTGAAGGGACCAAAGTTGGCGTTTTCTGAAATGGCGAGGACTTCAGTGGGAGAGTTGGCCATCGTGCCATGAGGGAAAACGACACAGGCACGAGTTCGAAGCTTGGCCAGTTTTTCTACCGGGCTGTCAACTGGAACTTCATTAAAACCCGGTTTCCATGCCAGGCTTGCAGCGTGTCCATAAAAACGATCTTGTTGAACATGAAAGAGCTTGCTGGAACCGACCCAGTCTCCTTGATTGTCGGTAACGAAGAGATTGCCCTTCAGATCAAATCCCAGTCCGTTGGGAGTGCGGTGTCCATAGCTGTAGGGAATGGTTTTACCCTCAGGAGTGAACTTCATAACGCAACCGCGGTAGGGGGCAGAGGAATGCATCCGTCCGGGTCTGCCTTTTTCGTTAAAAGTTCCTCGAGTGATTGAACGTACGCCATCTCCCGAAGACCCTGTTCCGAGGGCAAAGAAGTAATTTCCCTGAGTATCCCGTACCGGCGTAAAATTGAATTCATGGTAATTTCCTGACATCCCAAACTGGTCGGTTACGACTTCATAGTCATCCGCTTTGCCATCTCCATCGAGATCACGAATACGGGTTAGTTCGGGTCTTTGGGTGACAATGAGTTCGGTGTTTGAAAGTGCAAGCACACCGAGCGGGTTGTGCAGACCCTCGGCAAATAATTCCCATTTACCCTCTTTATTATCGCGAAAAAAGATCTCACCGCTGGGTAAACAAACCACGAGTTTACCATTGGGAAGAAAAGTGAGTCCATCAATCTGAATATTTTTAAATTTGGTGGGTGGGGGCGGAATATCTATAACTGAATACTGAGGGGCGGTTTCAGAAAAAACAGTAGATGCAAGTAGGAGATAAAATAAAATAAATTTCATTAGTTGGCTTCCTCCCTGGGTTGAATGAGAACCGAAAATTCATCGGATTCCCCAGCAGTGAGTACAAGTGTACCGTCAGGAGAAAGATTACCCCGGTCACTTGAGATGGTAGCTTGTGAGGTTGGGGTTACATGCAGGGTAGTTTCGACAGTTGGAGAAATCGTGAAAGTTCTTTGTATGCCAGATTTGTTGGCATTGGTACGGATCAGTTCGGTAATTACATACTTGCCGAGGGAGTATCTGAATTTTGGAAATCCGTTCACCAACCGGTAACCGAGATAGGTAGGAACCTCTCGGGTTCCCTTAAGAGTAATGGGGAAGTCAGTAGCCTCTGAGGTGTCGTAAATGGGCTTTTGGTTATTGGTCTTGGATAGTTCATCGAAAGTTTCATCGTTTAGTTGAGTGGTGCGGGCACGATAGTAGGGCACACCGTTGAACTGAGCCACAGGCTTACCGTTGCTCGACCAATGGTTTTGATTGGCCCGGATAAAGCCCCCCGTAGTCCAAACATAACGGAGACGGCATTCACCGGCGTCCCAGCAAAAGTAATGGTTTCCGGGGAGGGCGACTGCAAAGGCGGCGGGAGATGCACCCGGCATAAAGGTACGATAGATGATGGGTTCAGTGATTTGGGAAACCATATCGTCAAAAGTGGGGGTAAAAGTACCATTTTTACGGTTGTATTTCTTATCAAAAGGGAAGCGTTTGAGCAGGGTTTCCGGAGTAAACACATCCTGGGGTAATTCTTTGCGAGCCTGGGCGACCTGTTCCTTGTCGATTATAGCTTCCTTGTTTCCCCATGCATTATTGACATAGCTCAGGATGTAGGCGAGTTTCTGATCATCAAAGAGTAATTGAGGGGGCATAGCGGAATAGAAGTGCTTACCGTTTACCTTTATGGGACCTGCCAGACCGCGAAGCGAGATTGCAATGGAGCGGGCAGAACCGCCCTTGAGCCAATCACTATCAGCAAGGGGAGGGATCGTGCCTTTCTGCCCTTTACCATCGGGCATATGACAGGCAACGCAGGAACCGGCACCATTGTACAATTCTTTGCCTTTGCGAAGGATTTCATCTTTGGATAACCCAAACAGATGTCCTGAGATTATCAAAAAGAGGGCAGGTATAAATGGTTTACTCCTAAAGGTCATAATTAAATATTTGAACAATGAAAAGAGATTTGCTGTACATGTGTAAACCAAGTGGTTCAACAAAAAAATGGGGTATTTTGAATATTCGGTTTGATTACGATTGGGCTTATTTTACTTGATCGCGATCGAGGTTTTCCTGAATCCATCGGGCCAAGGTGCCGCTTCCCATTCCATACCCACCGGGTAGAGGGCGAAGATCCCGGGTTTGTCTTTTGGGTGGATCGCCCCAGTGCTTGGGGAAAGGTTTTCTTTTATTTGGTTTTAGCTGGGGGTGATTCGGTTGTTTGGGTGGTGTCTTTTGTTTCTTTCCATATACCATTTCATACACCTCTTGGGCAGTACGCTTTTGTCCGGTTGATTCATTAAACCATGGGCTTCCTCCTATGAACATTATACCTTCCGGTAACTTCTTTCCCTCTGCCATCCACTGTTCAAATGAGGGGGAAGAATCTTTGGGTTTTGGACCCTTTTGATTGCCGAGGGTAATTGATGTAATATTGACGCCCGTGACCGGCGCATCATCAGCAATACGCGTATCCTGAACAAAGCAGTTTATTAAGAGACCCTGTTCATTTAACTGAAGAACTCCTTTGTGAAAGGGCGGAATGGGCTTGGCTAATAGTTCCTTTGCCTCTGTGTAAAGTTGATCGAGGGTTTTGGCAGGATGGGCTTGTTTGTTTGAAGAGGATCCGATGAAATCTCCTCTTTCAGTCCATCTATTTTTGTCAACCGGTCTACCATCTGGGTGGGGTGCACCGATTGATTCAAATTTACGTTCAGTCACCCGATTTTTACTTACAATGATAGTTGTCGTATGACCAAACCCCGTCCAACTAGTCCATTTTTTGGTGTATGAGTAATTTCCCTGGTGATTATCTTTTAAGTCCAGCCATCGTTTAAAACTTTTTTCGAACTGCTTTTTTTCTTCGGCCCATGCTTCCTGCTTTTTTTGTCCGTTTGTAGGCACTTGGGCATAAGCTTGGGAAGAGATAAAAAATAAGAGAATGGGAATAAAATAAGAGAAGGAGCAGATGGCAATTTTCATATTCTTATACTAGAGATTGTTGGAAGAGAGGAGCAAGTGGATAAGCGAATCCTTCCGTGAGTGCAATTAGACCTTGCGGTTAGGCAAGAAAAGCCAAGGGTCTTACAAAATGAAAATATTTTTAGTCCTTTTTTGTCTTTCTTTGCCTCATTTATTTTGGGCTACCCAACCGCCTAATGTTCTTTTGATTCTGGCGGATGACTGTACCTACAATGACTTACCTCTTTATGGAGGAGTCAATGCAAAGACTCCAAACCTGGACCGGTTGGCAGGAGAGGGACTCACTTTCAATCAGGCTTATGTTTCCTCTTCCATGTGTCAACCCTGCCGGGCCGAGTTGTATTCGGGACTATATCCGATGGGGAATGGATGTGCATGGAATCACTCGGGTTGTCGGTCGGAAATAACCGGGATGCCCCAGGCACTCGGGAAGTTGGGCTATCGGGTTGGACTGGCTGGGAAGACACACATTCGACCCGCAACTGTTTTTCCCTTCGAGAAAGTGGAGGGATTTGATCCGAACTGCGTGCGTAATCCGACTATTGAACACGACCTTGGTCCGGTCCGAAAGTTTATGGAACGGAAAAGAGATGAGCCCTTCTGTTTGGTGATCGCATTGACTGAACCGCATGTTCCCTGGGTGATGGGGGATGCATCACAATACCCGCCAAAGAAACTTAAACTTCCACCCAATATCGCGGACACACCCCGAACACGCGAAGACTTTTCAAAATATTTGGCTGAGATCACCTACATGGATGGACAGGTGGGGGAGATAATGGATACGCTTAAAAGCACGAGTCAGGATGATGATACACTTGTACTTTTTAGTTCGGAACAGGGTTCGCAGTTTCCCGGGTGCAAATGGACGACTTGGAATACCGGACTGCACACCGCCCTGGTTGCCCGTTGGCCTGGAAAAGTCAAGGCGGGGGAGCGTACCAATGCATTGGTTCAGTATGCCGATATATTGCCCACATTGTTGGACTTGGCTGGGGGGGATCCCGCCGG
>TARA_B110000008_G_scaffold8508_2_pt1 | contig 13093 bp, 10 predicted proteins | sample TARA_B110000008 | Tara Oceans TARA_B110000008 (sample SAMEA4396496) | marine metagenome | biome: Westerlies Biome; feature: [DCM] deep chlorophyll maximum layer (ENVO:01000326); material: water (ENVO:00002006), including particulate matter (ENVO:01000060) such as... | depth 40 m
AAGCTTAATAAAGTAACATTCCATAACAAGCTAGGCTCCCAATCAGAACGAATAAAAAGAATTAGTTTTATTGCATCTGCTACTTCACGTTTAACTAATGCAGATATGGAATTAGCAAATAAAGCAGCAATGATATGTAAAGTAGATTTATCCTCTGAAATGGTAGGTGAATTTGCTAAACTTCAAGGCCTTATGGGTAGTTATTATGCCGCTGAAGCTGGTTTTCCCATTGAAATAGGTGATGCATCAAAGGAACATTACTCTCCACAAGGTCCAACTGATGCTGTACCATCGGCACCTGTTTCAATCTCAGTTGCATTAGCCGATAAAATAGACACTTTGACTGGATTTTGGTTAATTGATGAAAAGCCTACAGGCTCAAAGGATCCATTTGCTTTAAGAAGGGCAGCACTTGGAATAATTAGATTAGTTATCGATAATGAAATAAATGATGCATTAGAATGTATTCTGGCATATGGGTTTTATTTAAATTCAATAGCTGTTCAAAGTTTAGAAGATAAATCTCAAACAAAATATATTGATTTATTAGATAACTCTTTAGAACAGATTTTTGAATTGATTGGTGAAGGCCAATCTAAAAAAACAAAAAAGATATTAAGAGATCTAATATCATTTTTCCATGATCGTCTAAAAGTCTATTTGCGTGATCAAAATATTAACCACGATGTAATTGATGCGTGCTTAGCTATGCCAAATAATACTAACTTTTCTCTTTTGGCCAAGAGAGCAAAAGTCCTTCAGGAGTTTTGTGATTCTGATGATGGTAAAAATTTATTGCAGGGATTTAAGCGGGCTAATAATATCCTAAGTGCGGAAGAGAAGAAAGATGGTGTTTCTTACGAGGGAACGCCAGAAATTAATTACGCACAAATTGATGAAGAACGCTCATTATTTAAAATATTAGATGAGAATGAATCTGTTATAATTGACTATATTAATCAACAGGATTTTAAGTCTGCAATGAATTCTTTAGCTAAGTTACGTTTACCAATTGATTTGTTTTTTGAGAATGTACAGATTAATTCTGACTCCAAAATAGTTAGACGAAACCGTCTTTGTCTTTTAAACAGAATTAGACTTATAATGAAAAGTGCAGCAGATTTTACGCTTATAGAAAATTGATTAAATAAAGATTTTCAAAGATAATTTAATTTATGTCTTCTTTGCTCTATTATTATTAATTTATTGATCATAGGATTGATGAATAAGGAGTAAAGTCTTGGATGATGAATTAAAAACATATCCTGAATGTGTTGAATTAATATCAGATGCTGATGTGCCTATTGAAAAATATGGCGCAAGAGCAAATGCTATTGTTAATTTATTAAAGGCTGATCTGCCTATTCCCAAAGCATGGGCTTTCCTTTGTGAGTCTGTACATAAGTTTCAGGACTATGAATTTCCTAAGATTAAAGGGTTAAAGCTCTCTTTAAATGAAGGAATATTAGTTTCACTGCGTGCTAGTCCAATTTCCAGAGATTGGGGTGGCCCAGAAACACTTTTAAATATTGGTATGAATTGGAAAATTCATGAAATGTTAAAAAATGCACTTGGTAAAAATACTGTAGACGCTTTGTATTTTCGGTTCATTCAAGACTTTGCTACGCAAGTTGCGAGGTTAGATGCGGAAGATTTTGATGTATTGCTAGATGATTCATTAAATAATGATATTATTGATTATGGGAAAGCATTAGAAAATGCATTGGGCCTTTTTCAAGAAGAGACTGGAAACGAATTTCCTCAAGACCCTCTTGATCAATTACAACAAAGCCTGAAATCAATGGCAAGTGCTTGGAATAGTGCAAGTGCTAGAATTTTACGTGCTGCAAGAGGCGCGCCAGTTAATGCGGGTTTGGGCCTCATTGTTCAAGAAATGGTTTTGGGTATTGGTGATGGAGAATTTGGATCTGGTGTTGCTCAATTCGCCTCACCAGTTACAGGAGAAGAGCAAGCTTTTGGCAGGTATCTTAGTCAATCTCAAGGCCGTGCTGCTATGCAGGAAGAAGAGGGCGCTCAGTATTTAGCAAAAGATAAGCGTGGGCCATCATTAGAAGAAATTTGTCCTAAATGTTTTAAAGATTTAAAAGATTATGCTCAAATTGTTACAAGGTTATATCGAGATGACATGCAGCTTGAGTTTACAATAAAAAATGGCGTTGTTTGGCTGCTCGATGCAACTCCAGCAGATAGAACTGTAAGGGCAGCAGTAGCAATAGTAATTAGATTACAGTCTTTAAAACTGATTACTGTTGAAGAAGCACTTTTGAGAATTGCTCCAAAGACCCTTAATGAAATTCTTCACCCTCAATTAGATCCAAAAGCTACAACAGTTCAAATAGCTGATGGTATTGGAGCAAGCCCTGGTGCTGCAACTGGAAAGATTGTTTTTAATGCTTCAAGTGCAGTTGCATTAGAGGCGCGTGGCGAACCATCAATTTTAGTAAGAATAGAGACAACACCAGATGATATACGTGGAATGCATTCTGCGAATGGCATTTTAACTGAACGTGGGGGAATAAACAGCCATGCAGCCGTTGTGGCAAGAACTTTAGGTCTGCCGTGTGTTGTTGGTGTTAATAATATTAATATTGATCAAAAAAATAAAAAATTACAGCTTGAAAATGGCACATCACTATCTGAAGGAGATTTAATAACTCTCGATGGATCAACTGGAAAAATCTTATCTGGAGCAACAAGATTAATTGAACCTGAGCTCGGGGGTAATTTTAAAAAGTTTATGAGTTGGGCAGATGAGGTGCGAACTATGGGTGTGCGTGGAAATGCTGACACACCTCAAGATGTTCGATTAGCACAAAAATTTGGGGTGGATGGTATTGGCTTGGTTCGAACTGAACATATGTTTTTTGATACACATCGATTAAACGTTATGCGAGAATTGATATTTGCTGAAAAAACTGATGATCGGCAAGATGCTTTAAATCTTCTTCTACCAATGCAGCGAGAAGATTTTTATGAAATTTTTTCTTTAATGGAAGAGCAATCTGTTTGTATACGATTATTGGATCCTCCCTTGCATGAGTTTTTACCTAAAACTCGAGATCAGGTTGTTGCTTTAGCAGAGTCAATGGATCTGCCATTATCAAAAGTTATAAACCGTGTTGAAGAACTTGAAGAAATAAATCCAATGCTTGGCACTCGAGGAGTAAGGTTGGGTATAACTGTGCCAGAAATTTATGTAATGCAGGCCAGAGCAATATTTGAAGCAGCCTGTTTGGTGCAGAAAAACACAGGTCGAATGATTAAGCCAGAAATTATGATCCCTTTAGTTTCAGCCAATCGTGAAGTGGAATTAGTAAAAGCTAGAGTAGATGCTGTTGCATCATCAGTTCAGTCAGAAACAGGAATTGAAGTAAATTATTCTTTAGGTGTTATGGTGGAAACTCCTCGGGCTGCTTTGCGGGCGCATGATATAGCTCGAACTGTTGATTTTATGAGTTTTGGGACAAATGATCTAACTCAAATGACATATGGTCTTTCTCGAGACGATGCAGGGCGGTTTATGAGGGAGTACGTAAATCAAGAAATTTATGATGAAGATCCTTTTCTAACATTAGATATACATGGTGTTGGAGAATTGTTATCTATTGCTGCAGATCGAAGCCGATCTGTTAAATCAGATATACTATTAGGGTTGTGCGGTGAACATGGTGGTGATACTGAATCAATAATTTTTTGCCATGAAGCAGGATTTGATTATGTTTCATGTTCGCCATTTCGCACACCTATTGCACGTTTAGCTGCCGCTCAGGCAGAATTAATGAACAAATAATTACAAAAAAAGACTAGTTATTATAATTAGTTAAGTAAAAATCTGGAAAATTTCAATTTTTTTTACAATAAAAAGGCTAGACTGAACGTTTTTAGCAATTTAAAAGCCCACCTGTGAGATTTCTATGAATAGTTTTAAAGTTCAATAATGGAAAAAAGTATGTTTAGATTTTGTCTGTTGGCTATATTATCGCTTAACATTACTTACATCAATCCTGTGGTGGCTGACAACGTGCAGGCTTCTTATGGATTAGCATACGATACTGTGAAAAGATCAGACCCATTAACTGGAACCTGGACTACTTTTTCAGACATGTTAAACCCCACTAGTACTGTTGCTAATGTTGCATTAATTTCACCTGTTGATGTGAATATTTTTCTTAAAAAAGTAAAAGTATCTATTTTGGATAAATTAACTTGGCCTTTTATTTTCAAAACTGTGCCATCGCGGTCAGTTTTACTCAAAATGCCTAAAGTAAATGGTGATGCAGAATTTAAATGTATGACAGAGGCTTTATATTTTGAAGCTAGGGGTGAGAAAGTTCGTGGAATCTTTGCAGTGGCGGAAGTGATTAAAAATCGCCGTGATAGTAAAAAGTTTCCAAATTCAGTTTGTGATGTAATAAACCAGGGGTCGCACCGAAGACATGCATGTCAATTTTCTTATATGTGTGATGGATTAAAAGAAACAATACGTGACAGAGAAGCAAAAGAGTTTGTTGCAAAAATTGCAAAAATTTCACTTGAATCGAGGGTGCCAAACATTACAGCTGGCGCAACCTATTATCATGCAAACTTTGTTCGTCCAAAATGGTCTAAAGCCTTCAAACGTACGGCCACAATTGGAAAACATCACTTCTATAGAGGTTAATAGCTTTAGTATTGATCTGGTGAAAACTTTGTGTGTCCAACTTATATTTATTAATGTAGAAATATCCTAGACATACTAGAATTTTATTCTAATCCAAAGAGATAAAATATAAAATGAACAACCCATCTATAGTCTTTGATAAACTTGAAGTTCGTGCAAAATATGAACAATCAAACCCAGCATTAGATCGCATTTCTATTCGTGATTATATTAAAGAAGTTGAGATAGGTGCATTTCAAGTTGAGCGAGATTTAACTCAGCGTGTAAAATTCAACGTTGTAGTTGAGGTCTCTGCTTCTACAAGCTCTTCATCGGATGATGTGGATGACATCTTATCTTATGATATGATTATTGAAGCAATCGATGAGCAACTTAATTTTGAAAGATTAAATTTGCTAGAAACTTTAGCAGATAGAGTATCTGAACAAATACTTTCACATCAGCAAGCTATTAGAGTTTTCATCCGTATTGAAAAATTAGATCGTATACCCGGAAGCTTGGGTGTTGAAATTGTTAGAGATCGTAAAAATTCTACACAAGATAAAGATAAATCTTATATCACACCTTCAATAGTCTTCATTCCAAATGAAATTATTCAATCTAATGATTTAAAGAATTGGCTTGATGCTATTGCGCAGTACAAAAAACCTACAATTATTTGCGTTGAAAACTTATTCATTCCACAAAAAACATCATTGGAAATAGATTCTCATCATCGAATTAAATTACTTGCAATAGAACAAACTGCATGGGATTTGGCTGGCAAAGACAACCGCTGTGTTGTTGTTGATACTCGCACTGAATTAGACTGGTCGATGAAAAACAATGAAGTAACAGTATGGGCTCCATCTAAGATGATTTTAGATGCGGTAAATAAGCCAAGTTTAAAGTATGAACCATTAGATTTAGTTATTTGGCTCGCAGATGAATTAAACACGGATTATATTTATCATGTGGGCCCTGAATCTAATTACCCAAATATGCAATTAATTTCATCTCCAAATTTTTTTAAATAGTAAGCAAAAATTAAGTAGGGATTTTTATGAATTATTATAGACCAATTGTATCCTACGGGAAAAATAGGCCTAAACACGCAATGCCTATTGCGGGTGGAAACGCCTGGTTTTCAGAAGTGGAGAAATTGTCACGTAATGAAAGTTCTACAATCATTACTCTAAAAGATGTCCCGGGTGATATTCTCAATAATATTACGCGCAAGAGGTCTGATTTTTCTAGCTTAAATATGGCAAATGCTCATGTAATGGGTGTATTGAATGTAACTCCAGATAGTTTTTCAGATGGTGGGCAGCATTATGATGTAGATATTGCTGTCAAACGGGGCAAAGAAATGTTAATTGAGGGAGCATCGATAGTTGATATTGGGGGGGAAAGTACTCGCCCAGGAGCTGATTTTGTTGATAGGTTTTCTGAACTAAATCGTGTTTCTCCAGTGGTAAATGCATTGGCAAATTTAGGTACAATCTCTATTGATACAAGAAAAGCAGATGTGGCTAGAGAAGCAATATCACAAGGTGCAACGATATTTAATGATGTATCAGCACTAAGTTTTGATCCAAGAAGTTTGAATATCTTAGCTGAATCTGGGGTGTCTGTGTGTTTAATGCATGCAAGTGGTGATCCTCAAACTATGCAAGATAATCCAATGTATGATAATGTATTACTCGATGTTTATGATTTTTTGGTGTCACGTGTTGAATTATGTATGCAAGCAGGAATTGATCTTTCTAAGATCTCTATTGATCCTGGTATTGGATTTGGAAAAACCATCGAACACAATTTGTTACTGATTAAGGGAATGTCATTATTTCATGGGATAGGATGCCCTATATTATTAGGTGTTTCACGAAAAAGATTTATTGGAGAAATAGGAAAAGCGCAAAATACCGCTGATCGTCTTGGTGGTTCCATCGCAGTAGGTTTAGAGGGCTTGCGGCAAGGTGTGCAAATGTTAAGAGTTCATGATGTAAGAGAAACAGTACAAGCTGTTCGGTTATTTGAGGCAATGGCATAATATGACAAAGCGTAAGTATTTTGGAACTGATGGTGTTCGAGGATTAGCAAATACATTTCCTATGACACCTGATATAGCATTAAAACTTGGTGCTGCGGCTGGGCGCCACTTCAGGAAAGATCAAAAGCAACATCGTGTTGTAATTGGTAAAGATACACGTCGTTCAAGTTATATGTTTGAAAACGCATTAACAGCTGGTTTTACATCAACTGGCATGGATGTGTATTTACTAGGACCTGTTCCAACCCCCGCTGTTGGCGTTTTGACCAGATCTATGCGTGCAGATGTTGGTGTAATGATCTCTGCCTCACATAATTCTTATCTAGATAATGGAATTAAATTTTTTGGTCCTGAAGGTTTTAAGCTTTCAGATAAGGTTGAACTTCAGATTGAAAAATTGCTTGATGGTGAAATTGAATATGCTGCATCTGAAAATATTGGAATGGCCAAAAGAATTGATGATGCTTTAGGCCGATATATGGAATTTGCAAAATCGGCTTTTCCTCGCAAAAAGCTTTTAAATGGTTTGAAAGTGGTAGTAGATTGTGCAAATGGCGCTGCCTACAAAGCCGCTCCGATTGTATTATGGGAGCTTGGAGCAGAAGTGATATCCTTAGGAGTAAACCCTGATGGCTATAATATTAATAAAGACTGTGGATCTACTCACCCTCAGAATGCAGCTAAAGCTGTATTAGAGCATGGTGCAGATGTTGGTATCTGCTTAGACGGCGATGCTGATCGACTTATATTGATTGATAATAAGGGTAACATCGCAGATGGTGATCAACTGATGGGATTAATTGCATCCCAATGGTCTTCAAAGGGTAAGCTGGCAAATAATACGCTTGTTGCAACAGTTATGTCTAATATGGGGTTAGAGCGACACCTTAATACACTTGATATTAAACTAGTGCGTACAAATGTTGGTGATAGATATGTAGTCGAAGCTATGCGAAATTTTGGCTATAACCTTGGCGGCGAACAGTCAGGTCATATTGTCATGACTGATTATGCAACTACGGGTGATGGCTTAATGGCTGCATTGCAGTTTTTGAATGCGCTTGTGGAAAGTAAGTGTACATCAAGTGAATTGATAAAGGTTTTTGAACCTATGCCACAATTGCTAAAAAATGTTAGACTTAACAATTCTGAATCTCTAGATAATTTGAAAGTTCAAGAGTCTATAAAAGCTGGAGAAGATGCCTTTGGTGATATTGGGCGAATATTGATAAGAAAATCAGGTACAGAGCCTTTACTTCGTGTAATGGGGGAGTGCGAAGATCCTAAATTATTAAAAGCTGTAATTGGCAATATTGTCGAAACGGTTGATGCTATAAACTAGTTTTTTGTTTTGCCTTGCTTTGGCTTATTGCTAATCCAATCATTATTAATACAAGAGCTGCAATAAAACTTGTTGGGACTTCTTCGTTTAGAAAGAATACACCAAAAGCTATTGCCCAAAGAGGTACTTGATAGTTTACCATGCTCATAAAAGCAGGTCCTGCGCTATTAATGATACTTACTAAAAGTATTGTGGCTAATGCTGTAGGAAATAATCCTAAGTAGATTGTTCCAACTAAAGCAGTTGTTTCTGGCCATTGTGGAATACCTTCAATGAATAAAGCTACGGGCGCTAATAAGATTGCGCCAATGATTAATCCACCTGTAGAGTAAGCCATAATTGAAACAGGTGGGCAAAGTCGGGTATTAATAGAACCAAGGCCGTAGCAAAGTGCTGCAACAATACAAGCAATTCTTGCTAGTGCTTCAAGTGAAGCGCCGGTATTAAGTATCAATTGGGTTGGACCAATTAATACGATGATCCCAATAAATCCAATTATAAAGCCAAATATCTTTCGTGGAACCATTTCATTACTTTTCAAAATAAAATGTGAGAGTGGTAGGACTAATAATGGAACAACAGCCATTGTTACTCCAGCAAAGCCAGAACTCACATAAAGTTGGCCCCAATTTAACAAAGAAAATGGTATTGAATTGGTTAGAAGACCCATCAGTGTAATATGAAGCCAGATACGGCGATCAGTAGGTGTTGAAAATTTAGGAAATTTTCTTCCTGAAGCTATTGTAATAATTAATAAGACCATCGAAGCTAATGATACGCGCAATAGGGCCACAGTCATTGGGCCAAAACTAATGAGTGCAAGCTTAGCTCCCATGAAAGAGCCACCCCAGATAATCCCTAGGCAAATTAATGCAATCCAATTGGCAATTGTTGGCTTTATCATATTTTCAGATCTTATATAATTAATTGTGTATGCTAATATATAATTTTATAGCAGACATTATTTTCTACAAATCTAATTTCGAAAAGTAAACTAAATATATAATCATTAATTTGTGCAAATTTGAATGAAAGATAAAAAAAGGCCAACCTGAATGGGTTGGCCAATAAAATATATAATTGTATTGATTAGTTGCGTTCTTTATCAACCATTTTGCCTTCAGATATCCAAGGCATCATCGCGCGTAATTTACCACCAATGATTTCAATCTCATGCTCGTCATTCGCGCGGCGAGAAGCTTTCAATGTTGGTTGTGCTACTTGATTTTCAAGCATGAAGTCACGAACAAATTTACCATTTTGAATATCGGCTAATACTGCTTTCATGTTCTTTTTAGTTTCTTCATACGGAAGAATGCGTGGGCCAGAAACATATTCTCCATACTCGGCTGTATTTGAGATTGAATAGTTCATATTTGCAATGCCACCCTCATAGATTAAGTCTACGATGAGTTTTGTTTCGTGCAAGCACTCAAAATATGCCATTTCAGGCTCATACCCAGCTTCAACTAATGTTTCAAACCCCATGCGAATTAATTCAACTATGCCACCACATAAGACTGCTTGTTCGCCGAATAGATCAGTTTCACACTCTTCACGGAAATCAGTTTCAATAATACCTGAACGTCCACCACCAATAGCAGAACAGTATGACTTACCAATCTCTAGAGCATTGCCTGAAGCATCTTTATCTACAGCAACTAAGCAAGGAACGCCGCCACCTTTAGAATATTCTCCTCGAACAGTGTGACCTGGACCTTTTGGAGCCATCATTATTACATCAATACCAGCCTTTGGTTCAATTAAGCCAAAGTGAACATTTAAGCCGTGAGCAAATGCTATTGCAGCACCTTCACGGATGTTATCATGCACATATTTTTTGTAAGTATCTGCTTGTAATTCATCAGGCATTGTAAACATTATCACATCAGCCCAAGCTGCTGCTTCTGCTATGCCCATAGTTTTTAAACCTTCGCCTTCAGCTTTTTTGATTGAAGGTGAACCCTCTCGTAGTGCTACCACAACATTTTTAGCACCAGAATCTCTAAGGTTTAATGCGTGAGCATGCCCTTGAGATCCGTAGCCAAGGATGGCAACATTTAGATTTTTAATTAAATTTACATCGCAATCGCGATCATAATAAACTCGCATGATTTTCTCCTTTTTCATGTATTGCTGCCAAGATACAGATAATTCATGTGTTTTTGTTTCATTTATTGACATTTTTTGTCTATATTTATAATAATCATGCAAATAATATAATTAAATGAAATAAATATGCACAATATAGATGTTATAGATAAAAAAATATTGAGATTAATGCAAGTTGACGCATTATTGTCAGTGGCTGATATAGCGGAAAAAGTTGGTGTCGCAACTGCTTCGTGTTGGCGAAGAATCGGGCGTATGGAAAAAAGTGGAATAATTAAAAGCCAAATATCGGTGATTGATCCAAAAGCGCTGGGGCTAGAAGTGGAAGTGTCATTGCGCATTACATTAGATAAAACTCAAACGAATGCCTTTGATCGTTTCATTGAGGCTGCTCGCAAAGTCAAAGAGGTCAATGAAATACAAACTTTTCTTGGGCGAGTTGATGTAAGATTAAATATTTTAGCTAGAGATATGGCTCACTACCAAGAAATTTACCGTAGTCAAATTCTGCTATTACCCCATATTTCTGACATTGAAGCTTTGATGGTAATTACAAACGTTATGACTAAAGATGGTGTGCCACTGTGATTGGTATCGATAATATTGATCGTGCATTGTTACGAGAGCTTCAAAATAATGGCTCTGCAAAGGCATCTGATCTTGGTAAGGCAGTTGGATTATCACAATCAGCTGCATGGAGAAGGATAAAGCGATTAGAAGATGCTAAAGTAATAAATGGAAAAAGAATTGTTCTTGATGCAGTAAAACTTGGCTTTAGTGTGACTGTATTTTTAGGTGTAAAATTGGCTGCCAAGGGACGAGTTTCCCTCGAAGATTTTGAACGTGCTGTATCTGCAGTTCCTGAGGTGCAATTAGTACAACATGTTTTGGGCATGTATGATTATAGGTTGAAAGTTGTTGCAACTGATCTAAGTGACTTTGAAAGGGTTCTGCGCCGCCGCATAATGACATTGCCTGGTGTTGGTGATGTGGAAGCAAATGTTCTGTTGTCTGAAGAAAAACGTAATTTTGTTATTTAATGTCGTTTAGTTTATACTGAATTAGTACCTTTGAGATAATAATTAACATGTCTATTGAAGTTTAATATTTATAGAAGTGAAAGAGAAAATATCATGACTGCTTTACTCCCTAATGTCGATCCTGACGGCTTATTAGAATTTTCAGTTGTTTTTACTGACCGATCATTAAATCACATGAGTACAGATTTTCAGTCTGTTATGTGTGATATCTCTAAGATGTTAACTTCTGTATATAATACAGATACTTGTGCGATTGTTCCGGGGGGAGGTACTTTTGCAATGGAATCTGTTGCAAGGGAATTTGCAACTGACAAAAAGGTTATGGTTTTACGTAATGGATGGTTTTCTTTTCGGTGGTCGCAAATATTTGAAACTGGTGATATCCCATCAGAAGTTGTTATTCTCAAAGCTAAAAGAGAAGGAGATCACACTCAATCCGCATTTAGGCCCCAACCGATTGAAGATGTTGTAGATAGTATAATAACTGAAAAACCTGCAGTATTTTTTGCTCCACATGTTGAAACCTCAAGTGGGATAATACTGCCTGATGATTATATCAGATCAATTGCTGAGGCAGTTCACTCTATAGGTGGTATTTTTGTATTAGATTGCATTGCCTCTGGATGTATTTGGGTTGATATGAAAAAAAATGGCGTAGATGTTTTAATATCAGCTCCCCAAAAAGGATGGTCTGCATCACCGTGTGCGGGTCTTGTGATGATAAATGATTTTGCACGATCTAAATTGGAAGATACAAAAAATAGCAGTTTTGCTTTAAGTTTAAAAACTTGGGTTGGTATTATGGATTCATATACAAACGGTGGACATGCTTATCACGGAACAATGCCAACCGATGCTCTGAAAGAATTTAGAAATGCAATAAATGAAGCGTCAATATTTGGTTTTGATCGGTTGAAAGATGCACAGCAAGAGCTCGGAAATAAAGTACGTGCTTGTTTGAAGGCTCGACAGATCAAATCTGTTGCTGCACCCGGTTTTGAAGCACCTGGAGTAATTGTAAGTTATACAACTGACCCCGACATGCAAAATGGATCTAAGTTTATTAAAAAAGGTGTGCAAATAGCGGCAGGTGTTCCACTAAGATGCGACGAGCCTGATGATTACTCTACTTTCCGTCTGGGTATGTTTGGATTAGATAAACTCTATGACATTGATGGAACAGTTAATCGGTTAGAAGCTGTTTTAGATGATATAGTTTAAGCGCCTAAACCTTTTTTCATTAATGTTTTTCTTATTGGTGTTAGGCCATGAAGTGTTTGAAGTGCCTTCAGCCTTAAAGTTCTCAGGTTTTGGCTTTCAGCCATTGCAGCTCTATTTAAAGCATCTACACCTCGAATTCTAAGATCTATATCGCTTTTTCGCTCTGCATGATAGGCTTCTAAATGGGATTTGCTGCCAATCTCATGTAAATTTGTTAAGCCTAATAAGGCCTCTAAATCTCTTAAACTCATATTCAACCCCTGCGCACCAATAGGTGGAATTACATGGGCAGCTTCAGCAATTAGCGCAAACCTCTGGCCATAAATTTCTGTAGATTTTTGGCTTATTATAGGCCAGAGGTTTCTTTGAGATGCTAATTTTATTTCCCCTAATATATTGCATGATCTTGCATTTAATTCTTTGTTGAATTGCGCCTCATCCATTTTATGTAGTGTATTTGCTCGGTCACTTTTTTCCATCCAAATTATAGAAGACATGTGTTTACCATTATGGTCGGGTAATGGGACAGTAGTAAATGGGCCACCTGATCTATGAATTTCAGTACTAATATTTTTGTGTGGAGATGAATGATATACGGCCATTGCCATTGCCTTTTGCCCATATCTCCATGTTTTAATTGGAATTTTCATTTCTTGACGTGTTGA
>TARA_B110000008_G_scaffold277386_1_pt1 | contig 13083 bp, 7 predicted proteins | sample TARA_B110000008 | Tara Oceans TARA_B110000008 (sample SAMEA4396496) | marine metagenome | biome: Westerlies Biome; feature: [DCM] deep chlorophyll maximum layer (ENVO:01000326); material: water (ENVO:00002006), including particulate matter (ENVO:01000060) such as... | depth 40 m
CAAATACCAACCCTGCTCCGATGAAAGCCGATAATCCGTACCCAGCCGGATGCACGAATTGTCCAACGACCGCCCCAATCACGACCAAAGACCCCGCGGCGATCCGCACCTGTCTTTCCAGTGACATGACTTTCTTTCCTTCTACTACGGGAAGTCCAGCAGACTGCCAGGCGGAAGTTCCACCGGCCACATTTACGATCTTGGTAAACCCTGCCGCTTCCAGCTTCTGACAAACCTTCATCGATCGCCCCCCTGACTGGCAAATCACATGTATCTCTTCATCTTTGGAAAGCGGAAACTGTTCCAAATCAAATGATTCCATGGGATAGTTCACAGCTCTCTCAGCGTGTACCGCACCAAATTCCGCGGGTGTTCGAACATCCATTAACGGAATCGATGAATCAGATTCTCTTTTAATCCTACTTTCTTCAGTTGTTAGATTTTTCATAAACTTTAGGTTAATTTTATTTGAAAGAATTTATAGACCCAAACTCTAATGAGCTGGCCATATTCCCTGCTCTATTAATTGCCCAGTTGCAGCTTCCGCCCAACCACGATTCGCTGCTGGACTTGCTGGACTGGGATGCAAAACTTTTCCTATCTTAGTTCCAACTCCCGAAAGTGCGATCGTCGCTCTTTTTTCGGCAAACGCGCCTACCCCAATTAACCATTCCGGATCCAGAATACGAACAATCTCGCGTAGATGTTGATCACAAATCATTTCCAATGATTTTGTTTCGGAAACAGGCAACTTATCCGGTGTCCGATTTTTTCCGCTCTCTTCCATAAATACCAACGGGCAATAATTGGCGACAAAGTGATCATTAAAAAAATCATGGGCAGAAGGAAACTTCTCGGAAAACAAACCCCATAATCTCCGCCCACTCACTTCGCTCTTGCTGCACTCCAATCCATCCACGGGACGCTTAGGATGCTCTGGGATGGGCTTCTTGACTTCGCCCATTAACCCCATCCAGTCCCGCACGGCCGGAATCTCGCCAAAGGGCACTCCCGTCTGGGCCATCCCATAAGGGCCCGGATTCATTCCAAGAAAGACTACCTTCTTTTTTCCATCTCCAGCTAATTCGAGGTACTGGCGATGAATTTCCCATGCATATTCCAATGGATTATAGATATAAGCGGTTGGCAGCTCAAAAGACAGGGATCCCACCGATTTAGACAATTCTCGGGCAACTTTTACAAGGTTCTCAGTATTACTCATTTCTCGATGGGTATATCCATAAGCATCTCCAAATCAAAGGAATTATCTTCCGATTTAAAACGTACTTCCAACTTGGGCAGGGATTTAAAACCTCTTTTTTTACTTTCACCAATTTCATGAAGTTTGAACTTTAGAATCTTTTCTTTGCCTGGTAACAAAGAAACATTCGAGCTCATTGGATCCACCTCCACATTTTTATGAGCAGGCTGTATCCATGAAAGCCTTCCACCAATCTTAAATTCAAATGGATTCTTTACTATGAGTGTAAGTTCTTTTCCATCAAGTACACTTCCTTTTTGAAAATACTCCTCAAACACTAAACTCCGCCAAAATATCTGGTGACTTTCCCGTGTCACATCTTCCTTCATTATTCCATCAATTAACAAATTTGCCATTCTTGGCCCCTCATCAGTCATGGTGATCCAGGTGGCATGATCAAATTCCCCAAATGCTTTCCCGCGTAACTTACTACCACCACCGGTAGTCCCGAGGGTGTAAAAACTGGTTTTATTTCTAAGATATTTCCCGTAATGGTGAACATGCCCTGCGTAAACTGTGTGACGTCGTTTCTTCAATTCTTTGGCCACCCTTGGCCAACCAGTATCCGTACGTCGAAGTTCTTTATTTCCATTCTTCCGGATCAAAATTCCCTCCTCCATGAGCCAAAGCGGTTGATGCATAAAAACAATCGTCCAGCGAACTTGCTGGTTTTTTCTCAATTCATGTAAAGCCCATTGAATTTGCTCATCTTCCAACAGGGCCGGCTTCGACCCCGGACCTCCCTGAGTATTCAGACATAAAAAAAGTACATCCTTATAAACGAAAGAATAGTAACGAACACCATACAACTCATCCCATATATCATCTGCCACCTCATTACCCACGTCATGATTTCCCGGAAGATAGAAAAAAGGCATATCGAATCCCTTGATAAAAGAATTGAATTCCTCCCACTCCCCCATCAATTTCCCTACATCCCTATTCCCGGCTCCACCCTTGATCATATCCCCAACTGTGATCACAAACTCCGGACGAAGTTCATTAAGTTTACTCACCGCTTTGGGAAAAACGCCTGCCCGTGGACCCCCCGTCCGGTCGGCAACAATCACAAACTGAAAATCGGATGGATCATTAAGGAAGCTCTTGCTTGTCCATGGCTTTTTTTCGGTCTTCACCGAATGAGAAAATATTTCTTCTCCGACTAAATTTATTTGAAAAGACAGCAAAGAAAACAAGTTAAAATACAAAAGGTTTTTTAACGAATTCATACCTTTACAAAATACGAAACAATCTCCATCTCCAAGCAAGAACTTATCTTCACTATCTCTTAATTAATTCTCTGCACCTAAAATAAAATGTTGGAAATGCAATAGGTAATGAATATGTGTTCTTGGAACTTCCCTCTCAAAATAAAAAAATCTCTAATCAATTGAATCTGCCATAATGAATGACTACAAATATGGAATAAATGAATTAATTGCGGTTTTATTTAATGATTAGCATAGCCTAATGCGAATGAAGTATATTTTTCTCTTTTCATTGCCGATATTTTTGTATGCCGAACCGTTGAATTTCAATCGGGATGTACGACCGATTCTGTCCGAAAACTGTTTTTATTGTCATGGGGTAGACGGAAACAAGAGGGAAGCCGATCTTCGACTTGATGTACGCGAAGATGCCTTAGCATCCGATGCGTTTGTACCGGGAGACCTGAATGCCAGTGAATTATTCTATCGCATTCATTCGGACGATAAAGACGAGATCATGCCTCCCCCGGAGTCGAACCGGGTACTGTCTGCCCAGCAAAAGAAAATACTCGAGCAATGGATCACGGAAGGGGCAAAGTACGAAGAACACTGGTCTTTTGTGGCACCAAAAAAGAAAGCCCCTCCAAAAATTAAAAAACCAAACTGGGTTCGTAACCCCATCGATTCCTTTGTCTTGGCCAAAGTGGAAGAAAAGAAACTCGCCCCATCGCCAGAATCCGACAAATCCACCTTAATTAAACGACTCTACGCAGACCTCATTGGTCTGCCCCCTTCTCCTGAAGAGGTGAATGCCTTTATTTATGATCACTCAGCCGATGCCTATGAAAAGGTGGTGAATCATTTATTAGCAAGCCCACACTACGGGGAACGCATGGCTCTCGAATGGTTGGATGCTGCACGCTATGCCGACAGTAATGGTTTTCAGCAGGACGGAGAAACCTATCAATGGATCTGGCGCGACTGGGTGGTCAAAGCCCTTAATCAGGATATGCCATTCAATCAGTTCACGATCTGGCAGCTTGCTGGTGATCTCCTACCCAAACCCATTACCGAGCAAAAGATTGCCAGTGGGTTTAACCGTAATCATTTGAATAACGCAGAAGGGGGTGCCATTGCGGAGGAGCAACGTTTTGTCATCCTCTTCGACCGTATTGATGTTACTTCCACAACCTGGATGGGGCTCACCATGGCATGTGCTCAGTGCCACGATCACAAGTATGATCCCATCACCATGCAGGATTACTACGGTATGATGGATGCCTTTAATCAGGTTTCGGAAAGTGGCCGACCAGCACGCCTGTCTACCCGAGTTCAGTTGGCTAGTCCATTCATCGAAATTCAAACTGAAGAAAATAAGGTGAAGATCAAGGAATTCGAGAGCCGGATTGCACAGCTACGAAAACAGATTAAGACCAACAATGACAAAACAAAGGACATAAGCTCTCTCCCAAAACGTAATGGACCTACACAAGCCCAGTTCATTCGAGTCATCAATGATACCCCCAAGGGGTTTCTTCACCTTGCTGAAATTGAGATCTTCCACAATGGCAAAAACATTGCCAGAGAAAACAAAGCGTCCCAAAGCAGTGATTATCCGAATGGACCCGCAAAAAATGCCATTGATGGAAACACCTCTGGAGACTTTTCCCAAAATTCAGTCACCCATACTCAGGAAGAAGCCAAGCCATGGCTGGAGATCGACTTGGGATCGGAAAAGCCCATCGATCGGATCCAATTTTTCAACCGCACCGATAACGGAGTCGGAAATCGTTTAAAAAACTTTTGGGTAGTCGCTTATGATGCCAAAAAGCAACCAGTCTGGGTCAAACGGGGAGAAAAAACACCCACGCCCAAGTGGAAATCCAATCTACCTTTATCCTTTGAAAGATTCACCAAAGAAGACAATGCATCGGTCATTTCCTTTCTTTCCCAGGATAATTCCAGGGAGAATGAAAAGCTCCAAAAACGCATCAAAGGCATTGAAAAACAACTGAAGGATTACAAGGGAGATCAAGTGCCAAAAGTCATGGTGATGGATGACAATAAAAAGCGTGAAACCCATATTCTCCAGCGCGGAGAATACCTGAAAAAAGGAGAACCTGTTTCCTTTAACACGCCTTCATTTCTCCCCAAAATGGGTGATAACCTGCCTAAGAACAGGCTAGGTCTGGCCAAATGGCTCGTATCAAGAGAAAACCCGCTCACTTCACGGGTACAGGTCAATCGCATGTGGCAGAGGTTTTTCGGAACCGGTTTGGTCAAGACATCGGAAGATCTGGGCGTACAAAGCGAATATCCCCTGCATATGGATCTGCTCGACTGGTTGGCCGTCGAATTTCAGGACCTTGGATGGAGCCAGAAGAAAATGCACCGGCTCATTGTCACCAGTTCCGCTTACCGCCAATCCAGTCACATGAATCAGTGGCATCGTGAAAATGATCCGGACAATCGATTTATCAGCCGGGCCACCCGCTTCCGCATGCCTTCCATGATTCTTCGCGACTGGGCTCTTGCCAATGCTGGACTCCTCGTTTCGAAGGTAGGTGGAAAACCCGTATATCCTTACCAACCAAACAAGGTCTGGGAAGCCCTTGCCATTAGTAAAAGAAAAAACTTCGACTACCCCACATCCACCGGAGACGATTTGTACCGAAGGTCACTCTATACCTTTTGGCGTCGTACCGTTGGTCCGGTCAATATGTTCGACTCTTCCGACCGACAGGCCTGTCGGGTGAAACCTGGAAAGACCAGCACACCCCTACATGCCCTCACCACGCTCAATGATCCGACCTGGATTGAAGCTTCCCGGTTTCTCGCGGAAAAAATCATGTTGGAGAAAAAGGAAACAAGCGATCGTTTGGAAGCCGCCTTCCGGCATGTCACGGCACAAACTCCATCCATCGCAAAGCTTTCTGTACTCGAAAGAGCTTATGATGAGCAGTTGGCCATTTTTAAGCAGAACCCGGAGGAAGCGGACAAACTTTTGACAATTGGAGAAAAGAAAAGAAACCCCAAACTCCCCGCAATTGAACATGCTGCCCTCACTCAGGTATGCTTGGGCATCCTTAATCTCGACCAGTCTCTTACCCGCGAATAACTCTCACTATGAATCTTGCAACCAACCCATTTTATTCCAGTCTGGAATCCCGTCGTAGCTTTCTTGGAAAAGGAACAACCGGAGTCGGACTAGCGGCCCTTGCCGGACTTCTGAATCAGGATCGTGCATTGGGTGTATCCATTGGAGATTTTACCTTTCCTAATTTCGCTCCTAAAGCCAAGCGGGTGGTTGTCCTTTGGCAGGGAGGCGGGCCTTCCCATATTGATCTGCTCGATCCCAAGCCCACCCTTACCAAAATGGCGGGGAAGGATATCCCTAACTCTGTACGTGGGGACACTCGCCTCTCCACCATGTCCTCAAGCTACAAAGCATGGCCATGCGTGCCCGAAATCAAACCCTATAAAAAGTACGGTCAGTGTGGAACGGAGATCAGCTCCATGCTTCCCAATATTGGAAGTCATGCGGATGATTTATGCATTGTGAGGAGTCTCAACACGGAAGCGGTCAATCATGCCCCCGGAGTAACCTTTATGCTTACGGGCTCACAAATACCCGGACGGCCAAGCATGGGTGCATGGCTCACCTATGGACTCGGAAGCGAATCCGAGGACTTACCCGCCTTCGTAGTCATGACTTCCACGGACAAAGGTAAAACCTGCGGCCAACTCTTTTACGATTACTACTGGGGTAGCGGATTTCTTCCCAGTAAATTTCAGGGAGTCAAATTCAGTAGCACGGGGGCTCCTGTGCCCTATCTGAATAACCCCGCCGGTGTATCCGGAAAGGCACGCCGTTCCCTCCTCGACCGGATGGCCGAGCTCAACCAGGCCCATCACAGCGAATTTGGAGATCCGGAAATTGAGACCCGGATCTCTCAATATGAAATGGCATTTCGCATGCAGACCAGTGTGCCAGAACTACTGGACTTCCAAAAAGAACCTGACCATGTAATCAAACGCTATGGCCCCGATGTACAACAACGCGGAACCTTTGCCAGCAACTGTCTGACCGCACGCCGCCTGCTCGAAAGAGGGACACGATTTGTCCAGTTGATGCATTCCGGATGGGATCAGCACAGTAATCTTTTTACCCAACTCGAAAAACAATGCCTCGCCACCGACGCCCCCACGGGTGCACTGATTCAGGATCTGAAGGATCGGGATATGCTCAAGGATACTCTCGTCATCTGGGGGGGAGAATTCGGGCGCACCCCATTCGGGCAGTACCGTTCAGGCGACCCAAAGAAACCAACGGGTCGGGATCACTTCGGTCGGGCCTTCAGTTGGATTATGGCAGGGGGCGGAGTGAAACCCGGAAGCACATACGGAGAGACGGATGAATTCGGATGGAATGTGACCAAAGATCCGATTCATGTCCACGACATGCAGGCCACCATTCTACACCTCTGTGGCATCGATCACACGAAGTTAACTTACCGTTATCAAGGACGTCGATTTCGTCTATCCGATGTTCACGGGCACGTTAAAAAAGGAATGCTCAGCTAGATCCAAGCAAGTAAAAGATTGTAATTACATATATTATATTACTATTAAATGTACGAAAAATATAGTCTGAGTTTAGAGAGAAGGCTGGGAGGCCAGTTAACTTTTGTTACGACCGTGATCTCAATTATTGGACTTTTTATTTGTTATATAAGTAATCCCGAATCAATCACCCAAGTGACTATTTTTATTGGATTTGGTTTGATCATTCTCTGGGGTAATTATTTCAACGATTTTTCCGAAAAAAATAATATTTTTTTAACATTAAAAGGTATTTTTTTTCGGGATGGTATGTATCTCGGTAAAAAAATTTATTTAGACTGGGACGATGTGGGCAAAATTAATCCATCCATAGATCGCTCGACCACTTTGGGTTCGAACAATAGTTTTAAAATCAAAACTGGTATAATTATCATTCAAAAAAAAGGAGAAGATAAGAAGTATACAATCAAATACTCTCACCTTGGAGGTAGGTATGTGGTTAACCATACAGGTTTTTTTAATGCAGCAAGGGCAAGTGATCTTATTAAATCTTTACGGGATGCAACATCTAGTGAAGAAAGAAAAAAAATATTCGGGGAAAGTACAGGTACTCCCATAGAAAGATATAAGCATAGGCAACAAAGTATCCCTTTTGAGTTCCGTGTAATGTATCATTGTAAGAATTGTGATATACTTATGTGCTACGATAAAAGAGTGGATATCTCAGAAATTGTATGTCATTCCTGCCATCACAATGACCTCGTTAAATCGTAACGAAATGAAAAATTAATTTGCAGAAAGTAACCCAATCCATCCTTTTCTAAGTTTTGCGATCTCCTCTTTTTATCCAATTCCCCTTATTCTAAGGGATAATCCCGATGCTCTTTTATTTCCCTACACCCATTATTGCAACGGGTATGGCATCAATTGAGTTATTGTAAGTAAATAGTGAAAATCAATTATCTTTTTTCGTCCGGTTGATAAGCAGGAAGCTCCTCTGTTAGCTTTTTCATTTTGGCAACGATTCCCGGATTCTTTAGGGCTAAGTTCTTGGTTTCTCCCAAATCTTTATTCAAATTATAAAGTTCATCCACCTCAATACGTTCATCCTCCCTCGCATAACCATAGAAATGAGCATCCGCCTTTAGGTATTTCCATTTACCCATGCGGATTCCCGCACGGTCGAAATAAAAGGTATCCCTGCCCTTTTCAGATTTCCCAAGCAACAAATCCGTCTGATCAATACCATCTATCTTTCGATCATCCGGTATATTAAATCCACAAAGCTTAGCAAAAGTGGGCATAAAATCAATGGTGGCAAACACCGCATCCGATTTGCGTCCCGCCGGTATCTTACCGGGCCAGCGGGCAATACATGGTAAACGATATCCTCCCTCGTAGGGTGAACCCTTACCATTTCGTAAGCGACCGGCGTCTCCCCAGAAGATTGATCCCTCCGGATGTCCTTTCTTATTCTTGGTATACTTATCCTGATTCCAGGGTCCATTATCGGAGGTGTAAAGGACGAGAGTGTTGTTCGAAAGTTTAAGCTCGTCCAAAACATCAAGCAGGCGGCCCGTCTCATAATCAAATTCCTCCACTACATCTCCGTAGAGTCCTCCCTTGGATTTGCCACGAAAGCGCTCAGACGCGTCAATAATCGTATGCATCATCGTATGAGCGAGGTAAAGAACGAAGGGCTTCTTTGGATCTCTCTTATTTCTCAAAAATTTGATGGATTTATCGGTGTATAAAGTCGTCAAACCACCCATATCTTTGGAGGAACCCGATGCTTCATTGTTTTCGTGAAACTTCACCATTCCTCCGTCATTAGCTCCGAGGGCACCGAAGAAATAATCGAAACCCTGAGCATTGGGCATACGCTCAATGATCGGTTTCCGGTTGGAAACATCCCATTTCCCAATGCATGCTGTTTGATAACCTGCATCCTTGATCAATTCCGCAAAAGTGATCTCACTCGCGGGCATGCCCCACCCCTTGCTTCTGCAGGGATATCGCCCCGTCAACAAAGCGGAACGCGATGGTCCGCAAACCGTTTGGGTGTAAAAGGATGTAAACATAGTCCCCTCCTTGGCCAATTGATCCAATCGTGGAGTTTTATTTGTTTTACTGCCATAGCATCCAAGATCGGCATATCCCTGATCATCCGTAAAAATTATTACGATATTGGGCTTCTCGGCGTTGGAAACTAACCAGAGTGAAATGGTTACAAAAAGGATCAAAAAAATTCTCATTCCTCGATTAGAAACAATTTCAAGGTATCGGAAACCTAAAACTAGAGTATTTAAATAATCTTTTCATTCATCTCATGCCTCTATTGACTATAATACTCCCTCTCATAAGCTGATATTCCATTGCATTCTCGCTCATGAAAAAAATCTTATTTCTTTTCCTCCTCCCATTTTTCCTTTGGGCCAACCCTCTCGACTTTAATCGGGATGTACGGCCTATCCTTTCGGATAAGTGTTTTTCCTGTCATGGACCAGACGAACATGGACGTAAAGCAGATCTTCGCCTCGATATCGAAAATGATGCCAAACACGAGGACTTAATGGCGATTGTTGCCGGCAAACCCGATGAAAGTGAAATGATCTACCGGATTCATTCAGATGATGAGGAGGAACTCATGCCCCCACCTGAAATCGGGAAACCCCTGTCTCAGAGAGAAAAAGAAATGCTCGAGCAATGGATTAAAGAAGGAGCCATTTGGGCGGATCATTGGGCCTATGTGGATCCGGTCAAACATTCTCAACCTCAAGTAATTGACTCAAATTGGCCTACTCATTGGATCGACCGATTCACCCTCGCAGACATCAAGAAGAATCAATTAAAACCAGCCCCCGATGCTGCCCCCATCACTCTTGTCCGCCGCCTACATTTCGATCTAACGGGACTTCCACCCACGCCACAAGAGGTTACAAATTTCGCCACCAACCGTTCCCCTCGAGCGTACGCATCTCTAATCGATAATCTCCTTGCCTCCCCTCATTTTGGTGAACGTATGACAGCGTATTGGTTGGATCTTGTTCGTTATGCAGACACCGTGGGGTACCACGGAGATCAACCCCATAACATTTCTCCCTACCGGGACTGGGTGATCAATGCATTCAATCAGAATATGCCGTTTGATCAGTTCACCCGTGAACAATTAGCTGGCGATCTTCTCCCCGGCTCTACAACTCAACAAAAAGTCGCATCGGGGTACAATCGTCTACTGCAGACTACCCATGAAGGTGGCTTACAAATCAAGGAATATGATGCCATCTATGCCGCTGATCGGGTGCGTAATGTTTCCGAGGTTTGGATGGGAGCCACCGTTGGTTGTGCCCAATGTCACGATCATAAGTACGACCCCTACACCATCAAAGATAATTATGCCTTGGCTGCATTTTTTGCGGATATTGGGGATCGTGGATTCAATGGAAATTCCCTGCCCACCAAGCGCCCTCCAGAAATCATCATTCACAACCCCGAAAACCTGGCCAGAATTCAACAACTGCAAAAGGAGATGAATGCCCTACTTCCCCCCGCAAACCAAAAGAAATTCCAGGAATTTCAGGACCGTAAGAACAGGCTTACCTCAACGCTGAAGAAAGCCAAAGAAAAAGATAAGCAGGATCTACAAAATAAACTGGGTAACTTGAATCAAGAAATTTCCAAACTCGCAGGTGAACAGGAACTAGCCAGATACCGAAAGATTCGTAGGGAAAAGGTCGATATTGAGAAACTGGGCCGACCCACCATGATTTCCCAAGCTGTAAAACCCCGAACCATGCGGGTTCTACCCAGAGGAAATTGGATGGATGAAAGCGGCCCCGTTGTCCTTCCCGCAGTGCCTGAGTTTCTCGGCCAAATCAAATCCAATAAAGATCGGCTTAATCGCCTGGACCTGGCCAACTGGCTAACCGATCCTAAAAATGGCAAAGGAAAGCTTAATGCCCGCGTGCTCGCCAACCGGATCTGGTATCTTCTATTTGGCAAAGGACTGGCACCTGATCTAACTGATTTTGGCGGACAAGGCACCCCCCCAAAACACCCCGAATTACTTGATAATCTTGCACTCTCACTGATTGACAAGCAATGGAATATTAAAGCATTCATCAAGGATATCATGCTGAGCCGCACCTATCGCCAAGCCACGCTGCCAGGGGAAGGTTACCAAAGTTTCCAGGTTGCCCAACGACTGCCTGCAGAATTCATCCGGGATAATACTCTGGCCATCAGCGGTCTATTAATTCCCGCAATTGGTGGCCCCAGCGTGAAGCCCTTTCAGCCCGGTGGTTACTACCGGCACCTCAATTTCCCCCAAAGAAAATACACAGCTGACACCGGAGAAGCCCAGTGGCGCCGGGGACTTTATGTTCACTGGCAAAGGCAGTTTCTTCATCCCATGATGAAAGCCTTTGACGCTCCTAGTCGTGAGGAATGCACCACCCAACGACCACAGTCCAATACTCCATTGGCTGCACTGGTTTTACTGAATGACCCCACATTTCTGGAAGCAGCCAAGTCTTTTGCCGGAAAGATTGTAAAGCACGGGGGGGACTCCTTTGGAAATCGTCTGGCCTTCGCATTTGAGGTAGCCCTGTCCCGCCCCCCCGATTCTTTTGAAGAAAACACCCTGGCACAATTTATCGATGATCGTAACTCCGCCAGTGCGGAATCTTGGACACCTCTTGCTCGGGCTATCCTCAATCTTGCCGAAACCAATTTAAGACGATGAATATTCCAATGAATCCGAACATGATTAACCGGAGAGCTTTCCTCGCCGGTTCCGGTTTAAGTCTGGGTAGTGCAGCACTTAATACACTAATCGCCAAGGACGCAGACCAACCCATGTACCTGCTCCCCAAAGCCAAGGCCAAGCGGGTCATTTTTCTATGCATGGCGGGCGGACCTTCTCACTTGGAAACCTTTGACTACAAACCTAAACTTGATGAGCTCAACGGAAAACCCATGCCCGAGTCCTTCACCAAAGGTCAACCTATTGCTCAGTTACAGGGAAAAGAACTTAAAGTTCAGGGCCACTTGACCAAATTTAAAAAATACGGAAAAGGAGAACAGTACATTAGTGATTATCTTCCATGGACTGCGAAAATGGCCGACGACATTTCAATTATTCGTTCTATGGTTACTGAACAGATCAACCATGATCCTGCACACACGTTCATGAATACCGGAACCGCGATCAGTGGACGTCCGTCGATGGGATCATGGGTAAACTACGGCTTAGGAAGTGTTGCCGAAGATTTACCCGGTTTTGTGGTCATGACCAGCGTGGGTGGACGCAATCCTCAACCCATTGCTTCTCGCCAATGGTCAGCGGGCTTTTTACCCAGCCGTTTTCAGGGAGTGGAATTCAATTCAACCGGAGACCCCGTACAATATGTACGAAACCCGAAAGGCGTAAGCGCAGAGCACCAAAAAAAATTGGTCAATGCAATTACAACTCTCGACCGTCATCGTAATCAGGCGATTAATGATCCCGAGACCGATACCCGGATTGCTGCCTATGAAATGGCCTTTAAAATGCAGACATCCGTTCCTGAACTAATGGATGTGTCCAAGGAACCCCAGCATATCCTTGACATGTACGGTGCTAAACCAGGAGATGGTTCCTATGCTTCCAATTGCCTCCTTGCTCGTAAACTTGCCGAAAAAGGTGTTCGGTTTATTCATCTTTATCATCGTGGATGGGATCACCATGGCGGGTTAGAGAAATACATGGATACCTGTTGTGGCCTTACCGACAAACCCACATGGGCACTCATTCAGGATCTCAAACAACGGGGCATGCTCGATGATACACTGGTAGTTTGGGGAGGAGAATTTGGACGCACTCCTATGTATCAGGGTAAGGGAGAAATCGGAAGAGATCACCACATCAAAGGCTTTTCCATGTGGATGGCGGGCGGAGGGGTAAAAGGTGGCTTTGGCTATGGAGAAACCGATGAACTTGGCTACCATGCAGTCAAAGACAAGGTACATGTTCACGACATGCACGCTACCATGCTCCATTTACTCGGCATT
>TARA_B110000008_G_scaffold7418_2_pt1 | contig 13082 bp, 9 predicted proteins | sample TARA_B110000008 | Tara Oceans TARA_B110000008 (sample SAMEA4396496) | marine metagenome | biome: Westerlies Biome; feature: [DCM] deep chlorophyll maximum layer (ENVO:01000326); material: water (ENVO:00002006), including particulate matter (ENVO:01000060) such as... | depth 40 m
TCGCGAGCGCCGTCGACATCGCGCGTTCGAGCGTCGATGAATGATGACGAATCTCTCTCGCGCGCGTCTCGACGGCATCGCTCGACGCGCGCTCGACCGCGCGCCGCGACGCCTCGCTCGAACCGCGCGAACGCCTCGCGCGCGCGATGTCGGACGACGAACCGCTCGACGCGGACGCGCGCACGGCGTGGCTTCGCTCGAAGGGCGTCGTCATCGAAACGCGCGAGGACCGCGAAGCCGCGCGCGCGGCGGCGCGGCGCGGCGACGGCGCGGCGATCGAGCGCGACGGGCCGACGCGGAGTTTTACGTACGTGAAGATCCCGTGCGACGACGACGAGGCGCTCGAGGAGCGGACGCTGACGATCGGGGAGGGGCAACCCGGGGACGCGCTGCCGGCGGCGCTGCGGACGGCGTTCGCGGGCGGCGGCGAGGTGGACGCGGAGAAAGCGAAAGCGGAGGCGGTGCGAGCGCTCGGTGCGCGAGGGATGGGGATATCGAGCGAGGCGATCGCGCGGGAGACCGCGGGTGGGTCGACGGAGACGTTCGCGTTGGTGCGGCCGAGCGAGGCGAACGGGTGGCGCGGCGTGTACCTGTACCTGGACGAGGTCGGAATGTTGAAGGGATTGCCGATCAATCGAAGAGCGGGACGATTGGCGCAGGAGTGCGGATTCGATGGGGTGAACTTCCACGGCGATATGTTCATCGGTCGCGTGCAAACGAAGCCCGAGCCCATGCGAAGCGTTGATTTTCCTTTGAGCGATTTGGACTCGAGCGCGCAGTGGATGCGCATGGCGACGATGGAAAACGTTGAATATAGCAAAGGATTGAAAGAGTTAGAGGCGGCGATGGGTAAAAACGGTGGATTGGAGAAGATTAACATGACTGGCGACGCGTCCGACGTGGCGTCGACCGGAAACGGCATGCCGAGCGGTAAGGGAGTAAACTACCGCTGGTCGCAAACCGAAGACGAAGTCGAAGTCTCCGTCGACGTCGCCCCGGGCACGGTTTCTAAATCCGTCCGCGTCCTATTCAAACCCTCTCAATTCATCGTCAAAGTTAACGACGAGGTGGTGTGCGACTTGAGCGGTCTTCACGCCCCGATTCGTCCCGACGAGTGCACGTGGACGATGGGCGTCGACGAGGTCTGCGTCTCGCTCGCCAAGCGCGACGACGAGCGTTCCTGGCGCGCCCTCGTCGGCGCGTGATCGTCGATCCCGCCGCGCGCGCGCGCTGAATCATTTTTTAACATCATTCGCTCCGCGTCCTCGTCCTCGTCCTCGTTCTCGTCTTTTCCCGTCTCGCGCTCGCCTCGCCGTCGCGACAGTTGCCCGCGCCCGCGTCGTTCAGATCTGATGATTTCTCCATCGGCGTCACTCACGCGCGCGCGTTCGCCCTCGCACCATGACCGAATCCAAGGACGAGGTCAAGAAAGAAACCAAACCCGCCGATCCATCGCTGGCCATCCTCGAGCGCAAGAAGGCGCCGAACAGGCTCGTCGTCGGTGCGTGCGCGCGCGTCGCGATCACGATTTGTCGACGCGACGCGAGAAATCCGCGTCGTTCGACGCGACGAGCGAGCGACTGACGCCCTGCGCCGACGCGCGACGCGCGCAGATGAGGCGATCAACGACGATAACTCCGTCGTGGCGCTGAACCTGCAAAAGATGGACGAGCTGCAGTTGTTCCGAGGGGACACCGTGCTGCTCAAGGGCAAAAAGCGAAAGGACACGGTGTGCATCGTGCTCGCGGACGAGAGTTGCGAGGAGGGGAAGATTCGCATGAATAAGGTGGTGCGGAAAAACTTGCGGGTGCGACTTGGGGACGTCGTGAGCGTGCATCAGGTGCGTTTCGTGAATCGACTGGGAGGGAGACGTTCGAGCGACGCGACGCGACGCGGAGAGAAGAGAAGGTTGAAGAAACGAGGTCGATTGGCGATCTCGGAAAGAGTTGGGACAAAGTGACTGACGAACGAACGTTGGGTGCGATTTTCGCGTGAAAACTAGTGTACGGATGTGAAGTATGGTAAGCGCGTGCACGTGTTGCCGTTCGGTGATTCGATCGAAGGCGTGACTGGGAACTTGTTCGACGTGTACTTGAAGCCGTACTTTTTGGAGGCGTACCGACCGGTGAGAAAGGGCGATACGTTCTTGGCTCGCGGTGGTATGCGGGCGGTGGAGTTCAAAGTCGTCGAAACCGATCCCGCGGAGTATTGCATTGTCGCCCCGGATACGGAGATCTTTTGCGAAGGAGAGCCCATCAACCGTGAGGACGAGGAGCGCCTCGACGACGTCGGCTACGACGACGTCGGCGGGGTTCGCAAGCAAATGGCGCAAATCCGCGAACTTGTTGAGTTACCGCTTCGACACCCGGCGTTATTTAAGACGATTGGGGTCAAGCCGCCGAAAGGTATCTTACTTTACGGCCCTCCCGGTAGCGGAAAGACTTTGATTGCTCGCGCTGTGGCCAACGAAACCGGCGCCTTTTTCTTCTTGATCAACGGCCCCGAAATCATGTCCAAGCTCGCCGGTGAATCCGAATCGAACTTGCGTAAGGCGTTCGAAGAAGCCGAAAAGAACGCTCCGGCGATCATTTTCATCGATGAGATTGACTCCATTGCCCCGAAGCGCGAAAAGACCAACGGCGAAGTCGAACGTCGCATCGTTTCGCAGCTTTTGACTTTGATGGATGGCATGAAGTCACGATCGCACATCATCGTCATGGGCGCGACGAACCGACCGAATTCTATCGACCCAGCTCTTCGTCGATTCGGCCGCTTCGATCGCGAGATCGATATTGGTGTTCCGGATGAAGTCGGTCGTCTCGAAGTGTTGCGCATTCACACCAAGAATATGAAGCTCGACGAAGCCGTTGACTTGGAAAAGATTTCCAAGGAGACGCATGGCTACGTCGGCGCCGATTTGGCCGCGCTTTCTACCGAAGCCGCGCTTCAGTGCATCCGTGAAAAGATGGATCTCATCGATCTTGAGGATGAGAACATTGACGCCGCTGTCTTAGATTCTATGGCCATCACCAATGAGCACTTCGCCACGGCGTTGACCACGTCGAACCCGTCTGCACTGCGCGAGACTGTCGTCGAAGTGCCAAATGTTTCTTGGGACGACATTGGTGGTCTTGAAGGCGTCAAGCAAGAGCTTCAAGAGACTGTGCAATACCCCGTCGAGCACCCGGAAAAGTTTGAAAAGTTTGGCATGGCGCCTTCCAAGGGTGTGCTCTTCTACGGTCCGCCGGGTTGTGGTAAGACGCTCCTCGCCAAGGCGATCGCGAACGAGTGCCAAGCGAACTTTATCAGTATCAAGGGTCCGGAGCTTTTGACCATGTGGTTTGGTGAATCTGAAGCCAACGTGCGCGAGATTTTCGACAAGGCACGTCAAAGTGCTCCGTGCGTGCTCTTCTTCGACGAGCTCGACTCCATCGCCAACCAGCGCGGTAACAGTGCTGGTGACGCTGGTGGAGCCGGTGATCGCGTGTTGAATCAGCTTCTCACGGAGATGGACGGCATGGGCTCGAAGAAGACTGTGTTTATCATCGGCGCCACGAACAGACCGGACATCATCGACTCTGCTCTCATGCGTCCGGGTCGCCTCGATCAACTCGTGTACATTCCGCTTCCAGACGAACCTTCTCGCTTGAGCATCTTCAAGGCAAACTTGCGAAAGTCTCCGATCGCTGCCGACGTTGATCTCGAAGTCTTGGCCAAGTTCACGAATGGTTTCTCCGGCGCGGACATTACCGAGATATGCCAGCGCGCGTGCAAGTACGCCATTCGTGAGAGCATTCAACGTGATATCGAGGCCGAACGTGCCGCTGCTGTGAACCCGGATGCGATGCAAGACGAGAACGCCGAGGACCCGGTGCCTGAAATTACCAAGGCGCACTTCGAAGAAGCGATGAAGCACGCGAGAAAATCTGTCACCGATGCGGACATTCGCAAGTACCAAACCTTTAGCCAAACGCTTCACCAAGCGCGTGGATTCGGTGCGAGCGACTTCCAATTTCCAGATGCCCAGGGTGGTGGCGCGAGCGCCGGTACGCCCGCGGCCGCGGCTGCGGACGACGATTTGTACGACTAAGGGTAGCTCAATTTTTGCGACGAACACAAACACTCCGAACTTTAGTGATACATTCAATTTTTAATGAACGCAAGAAGATGACGACGACTCCCACTCCCACTCCAATTATGTTTACATTTTCAAAAGCTAGGTCTACACCGCATCGGCGCTCGCGAGACAACGCTCGCGCGTCCGCGTCGGAAATCTTCTTTCCGAACCGCTTACTCCTTGGATTCAAGAGAACTCGCACCCGAGATAATCTCGATCAACTCGGTCGTAATCGCGGCTTGACGCGTACGGTTGTAAAGCAAAGTGAGCTTTTGAAGCATGTCACTCGCATTCTTACTCGAGTTCTCCATCGATTGCATGCGCGAGCCCAACTCAGACGTGTTGTTCTCCAACATGGCGTTGTACAACAACGCGCCCATCTTGAACTCGGAGAGATCGAGGAGGAACTCCGATCGGTCGGGTCCTTCGATTTCATAAGAATCAAACTCATTCACACCCTCTTCCGCCGCCTTCTCGAGCTCTTCGCTGGACAAGACAGTCGCAACCGTAGGCTTGAAGGAAATCGCAGAGGCGAAGCGGTTGAACACCAGCTGTGTCTTCGGCGCGTTTTGCGCCATAATCTCGTCAGCGATCGCGGAAGCGGTTCCAAAAGTTAACGGCTGCTTCGTCGTGTCCACAACGACGTTGTTGATTCGATCCGGGTAAAGCCTGTTGAGCTGCGCTCGCGCCTTGTCGCCGACGACGTTGATTCTCGCCCCCGGACTCATCGCGTTCAAAACGGTCGAGTACTTAACCACGGCGGTGTTAATACCACCACACAAACCCTTATCGGACGAGATCGGTACGACGAGCGTGCTCTCCGTTTCAGTCCCCGGGGTATCCCCGAGCAAACGCACGAACGGATTCACGAGCGCGCGCGACTTCTCGCACTTCGTTTGCGCCCCCTTGAGGCGAGACGCGGCGACCATCTTCATCGCCTTCGTAATCTTTTGAATATTCCCGACCGATCGCATTCGAATCGCCACCGCTTGCAAAGAGATGGTCCTCACGTTCGCCGGCACCCTACGTTCGTTTCGCGCATCCGCGCACCACCGTCAGTCGTCGTCCTTCGCGCCGACCTCCAGGTCCCAGACCCCGATCGCGCCAACTTCAAAGGTCCGTCCCTCGTCGCGTCCCGATCGCGTTTTCGCGCGTCCGCGCCCATCATCGCGCGCGCACATATATCCCCCGCCATCTCGCGTTCGCTCGCGCGCATCGCGTCGCTCGCGCGCACCCTTCGCTCGCGTTGACCATCGTCCCCGCGCGCGGCGCCGTCGTCGATTTCGGCGTCATCATCGTCCCTCGCGCGCCCTCGCGCATGGCGCATCGCACCGCGAGCGCGGCGTTTCGACGCATCGCATTCGTGGACATCGTGCGCGCGATCGTTCGCGCGCGGCGTGCGGTCGTGCGCGCGACTGTGCGGCGTCGCGCGCGCGCGCGAACGATCGCGACGCGCTGGGTTTACGTCGCGCGCGGTTCGTCGCGCGGTACACGGGGCTCGAGGTGCGCCGAATACGGGGCGCGACACATCACGACGCGCGCGCGTCCGGTTCGCGCGCGACGCGGCCTCGCGCGCGCGCGACGCGCGACGCGCGACGCGCGATCGTCGGTTCGCGCGCGCCGGCCTCGCGCGGCGCGCGCGCGCTCGAGGACGTCGGACGCGGGGCGCGCGTTCGGTGCGGGGCGCGGATTGACTGATTGGACGCGATCGAACGCGGTCGCGCGAGCGACGCGCGCGCGAACGAACGCGAGGGCGCGCGCGCGAGACCATGGTGCACGCGAACGCGCGAGGGGCGATGCACGAGGCGGTCGTGCGCGCGGTGCACGGGTTCAAGGGAGGGATGGCGGCGGCGGCGGCGGCGGGGCGAGACGCGGCGGCGCGCGCGGCGAAGGGGCTCGCGCGCGATGAGGACGTGATGAGCGTGAAAGAGGTCGTGGCTTACTTGAATATGGTGATGTTTCCGAGGCAGAGCGAGGAGGATGTGTTTTGCGCGCGTCCGGGGTTTGTGATGATGTACGATTTGACGCCGTTGAAGCGCGCGGCGCCGACGACGAAGAAGCCGCCGGCGAGCAAGTTTGAGGGAGATAATGGTCGCGTGAAAGTTGATCGAGGGCCTTCGGCATCCGCGAGTGGGGCGTCGACGGACGGTGGGGATCGGAGTGCGGCGCCGGCGCCGTCTGGGGCGGTGACGGCGCCGCGCGCCACGGCGACGAGCGGCGCCACGATTTCGCCGCACATGGAAAAGCTCGAGTTGGCGCTTCAGGAGACGATGGATAGCGCTTTGCTCGCAGAAGAAGCGCAGTCAAAACTAGAAGCACTGTTGGCGAAAGAACAGAAGTTACAGAGCGAGTTGGCCGCGACAAAGGTTCCACAGGTAAAGCTCGACTTTTCTGACATGCCGAGCTTCGAACTGGACGCTGAGGCGAGGGAATACAAGGGAGATCCCGACGACAGACGAGAAATTTTAGCGCATAGGAAGCGAATTGAGAAGGAAAGCGACCGTTTGGCGGTCGCCAAAGAAAAATGGATCGCGGGTAGAAGGAAGGAGGCGAAGCAGGCGGCGAAAGTACAAGCGAATGCGACGAGGAACGTGAAGCTGAGTGCTCTCAGAGGAGAAATCGCGCAGGCGAAAAAGGCAGTGCAGCAAACATTTTCCGTGGCGACTTCTCACGCGAAAAAGTTAGAGCGCCTTCGTTCGAGAGCAACTGCAGCACAGCAGCATGAAGCCGAGCTGGCGAGCAGAAAGAGAGAAGCTGAAGCCTACCGTGCGCAGCAGCAGCAGGAACGAGCGGCGAAAAAGTCAAAGATTCAGCTCGAACGCGAAGCTCAGAAGTTACAAGACGCCGAACGCAAACTCAAAGAGGCGGAGCAGCGAGCCAAAGTGAGAGCAGAGGCGGCTCGCTACCCTATGGATGATAACGAGCTCGTCGCATACGACGCGGCGCAAGCGAAAGAACAAAATCGCGACCCTTGGCCCGCCGTCGCGAACGGGACGGCGTGGAAGCCATCCGCGGTAGATGTCTCGCAGATGCAAATTTGCGAATTCTTTAGCACATTTGGACGTATTCTAACACCGAGCGTGGACGAATTCGGGGTAGAGTACCTGAACACTATTCTGGATGATTCCGACTTGACAAAACTTTCGAAGTTGTACGTATCCTTGCTTCGAGTGGCCGTGACGACGACGACGTACGGAATCGAGGCCCTCGTGAAGACGTGGTCGGACGCTTTGGAGTTTAGTGGTACTTTCCCTGAAATCATGAAGCAATTTGCCAAGGAAAAGAGCCGGGTTGGACAGATCGATGCCGTTACGCTGAGTACGATTAACGCGCTCACAGAGAAGCGAATAGGCATGTTCACGCCTGAGGAGCACACGCGCGTGCTCGATTGGTTGTGTGGTGAATGTTTTGAGGCGCCGGAAGTCAACAAAGAAGTCAATCGACGCGTAAAGGCGCTTGAAGATTTGTCGAAGGAAAAAGAGAGTGATAAGGCGATCGAAAATGCATTCGAGAAAGAGTACAAGAAACTTGCGCCACAATTACGCGATGCGAACGCGCTCGTCAAAAATGCATCCGACGAGCTCACCCAAAAAGTTCAGGCTCACGAAGCTTTGATAACTCTACCGCAGTCTGACGTCGAAGTGCCAACCGAGTTGCAATCTGATGTTCGCGCATTCCTTGAGGCGCGATCGCTTCTCAAAGAGACGGAGGCGAAAAAGAATGAAATAGCGGCCCAGGCTGCTAAACGTCGTCGACAGTTTCAAGAAGAACGCATTCGATCGAATTGTTTGGGTCAAGACCGCAACGGCACCAAGTATTACTGGAATCTATCGTATAGCTCGGGCGCATTGCTTGCTATCCATGTCGATGGTACCTGGTCAAAACTTACTACAGAGCAGCAGCTACGTGAATGGAGCAAATCCTTGAACACAAAAGGTATTCGTGAGCATCGACTACACAAGAACGTAGCTGAGATTCGCGCCGAACTCGTCGCCGCGTTTAGGCAGGCTGAATTGGAAGCCATGAACGCCTTCCCAAAGTCGAGTCAGCGAACGAAAGTTGAGAGATGGAACGAAATCGCTGCGCGAGAGACACTTTCGATGGAAGGTGCGAAGAGGATCATCCAACTGTTAATGGCTGATGTGGTAAATTGCGAGGTATCCGCGCCCGACGGCACCATGTCTGGATGGAGAATCTGGGGCAGAGAGTTGGAGAAAACCACAGAGCTTACTGAGATGATACGATACTTGATGCAAATCGAGGAGGCAATGGTCGAAATGTGCGATCTCCCTAGAGACGTTACCGCGAAGGATGCGAACGGTTCGGCGATCAACGCATCGAACGAGCGTCTCATGGCGAGCCACGAGTGGTGGGAGCTTATCATTCCGTCGGATGAGAAGAAGGCGGGAAAACGGCTGTGGCGCACAAATCAAGAGCGCGCCATCTGGCAAGAGGCCATGTCCACATCTGACACGTATGCACGCATTGCTTACGGCGCCGCAATGCTGGAATCGTATTCTAGACCACTTTTTGAATTTCTCGAGAACATCAAGAAGAGAGCGAAACGCGAATCCAGTCGATTCGCCGATTACACATCATACGACGATGGCTATGATTCTTACGGACAACGCACGTAATGATGGTATTATATTAGAAATAGAATGGGAATAGAACGAACTGTAAAGATACGGCGAGAAATTCATTGAAGTTACAACAGTTCTAAGCCACTGTGAGATGCGACTTGAACTCCGACATCGTGAGCGCGGCCGCGTTGAGCGCCTCGACGCGCTTGCGCGTCTGCTGGCGCATCGCAGCTATTTCAGGATCCTCAGCGAGTAGGTTCCGCATGATACCAGGCTGATACAACTTGCCGATCAAGTGCTGTCTCAATCCTCGACTGATAGAGTTCACCAAGAAGTGCATCACAGCCTTGGGCACCATGTCCGCGAGGATGCCACGAGAGATGCTAAAGTAGCTCTCGAGCAACGTCCGCGTCACCATAACTTGTAAAAACTCTTCCGGAGTCTCGCATTGGTGCGCGTTGAGCTTTTTCGGCGGAGATTGAAGCTTGACCGTACCGTTTTCGATGCTATAATGTCGCTTTGATGGGCTCAACATGCCACTAATCCACTGTCCGGTCTTTTCCATCGTCGTAGGTTTCGCGCCGACGTTTTCCTTGTCGGCGCCCTTCTTCTTGTTCTTGTCCTTTCCGGGAACGTCTGGCGCCTCTTCGTCTTCCTCTTCTTCGCCGGCGCGTCTCTTCAAAGCCTTTTGCGCGAGAATCAACGCATCTGGTCCACCGATAAAATCTGGGTGAGATGTGTTGATGTGCGCCAACTGGCACTCCACGAGATTTACGATCATGTCCAGCGCAGGTCGCAAGCCTTGTCTCAAATACTCCTTGCACGATTGCTCCAACGCTTGTCCGAGACGCGGGTACACGCTGGTCACATCCTTCGTCAAGTTTGCCAATGCCATGCTGCACAGTTCGTCGTGAACCAATGACGCACACTGCTTGCATGGTTCCAACATCTTCTCGATGCACTGTCTCGCGAGTTGTTCAAACGGTTCCTCCGGGACGAGGAGTACGGCCTTCGTGCCGGCAGTGTTCTGAATCTTGGTACGAATGTGCTCATCCGTCATGGATGCCGTAGGGTTGAGTTCAAGTAAACCCTTTACGAAAATCTCTTGCAAAACGTAGTGAATGCGCGCACCACCCTCTAACACGTCGATGCTCAGCTTTGCGCTACGCCCCTCGACGGCGGCTTGTAAGCCGGCGGCGTACTTTTCGAGTTTCGCAAGCACGAGAGCTGCGCGTTCCGATTCACTTTCGGGCGCGTCTGGTCCAAGCAGTTCTAACTCCTTTTCAGCCTCCGATCTTTCGCGCATGATGCGAACTTGTAAATCCGGCAACAAAGCGGCGATGTGGTCGGCCAGCAAGCTGCTTACGTTTTTACTCAACGAATGAACGCCACAGTTTTTGATGACCTCCTTGTATTCGGGCTTTGACGCGAAGAACTCGGCCTCCAGCTTTCGAGCGTGGTGAATCGTGCGACGCTCCGCGATGTCTGCCTGACATCGGTTCACGACACCGACGTATCCCAAACGCAAAGGTACGACTTCGCCTTTCAAATACTTGACGGCGTTCGTGCCTCGGTCCATGATGTCGAGCTTGGTGATGACGCCGAGCGTTCGCTTACCCTCCGGATCCACTTGCTTCGACAGCGTCAACGCATCACTGTTCGCGAGATCCGAGTTCGCGGGCGTCACCGCCAAAATCAAGCACGTTTCCTTCTTGATGTAGCTCAAAATCATGTTGCGAATCTGCGTCTCAATGTCCTCCGGCTGGTCGCCCACGGCGACGCGCGTAATTCCAGGAAGATCGACCAACGTCATCGTCAGCACGTTCGGCGAGCAAATCTTCAGCCGGATTTGCTTGTTACTCACGCCTTTGTTGTTTCCCGTCGTTCTGTCAGTCTCAGCCTGAATCTCCTCTCGAATTTCCTCAAAATCCGTGTACGTTCGCCCGGGCTGGTGCAAAAACTCGCCCCATTCCTCTGGTTCGCCGCGAACCGCCGGCGTGTGCACGAGCTGCAGCAAAAGCGGTCGTCGCGTGCAAATATCCGGTCCACGCGGCAAGAAATCTCGTCCAACCTGCGCGCGCATCATCGTCATCACCATCGTCAGTCTTCCTTTTCCGCGGCGCGTCCGTTCGTATCTTCCCCCCGCGCGCGCGTTCGCATCTTCCGTCACCCTCGCCCCGCGTCGCGCGTCGCACGCACCAGCGCCTCCAACACGCTCGATTTCCCACTCGACTGCGAGCCGACGACGGCGATGCAGGGCAAATCGACCAGTTTCGAGCCGCGAACGCCCGCGCTCGCGAAGATGTCTTGTAAACGGTTGACGAGCGGGACGAGACCGGCGCCGAGCGTGTGCTCGCGCGCGCCGCTCGAGCGCATCGACGCGCGCGCGTTGAGCGACATAATGCGTTCGTTCGTGCGTGACTCGCGTTCGCGACGACTGGCGTCGATTGCGGTCGACGAGCGTCGCGATGTCGCGAAGGATTGGGACAGGTGTCGAACTAGGGGTAAGAACTGAACGCGACACGTGGCGCGTTCGCGAAGCGCGACGCTTCGGACGCGCGCGCGCGAATCGAGGGATGCCGCTGGGATGAATACAATGCGGTGATAATGAATGATGAATCACGTCAGGACGATGGCGAGACGCTGCCCGTCGATCGGGGCGAACGCGGCGAGAGGTTCGAAGTCGGGCTCGAGGGAGACGCGCGAGGCGTCCGGAGCGACGAGGAAGATCTCGGCTTGGGAGACGTCGAACTTGAACAGCTTGGCGCAGAATAGCTTGAGCTTTGCGATCGCCGTGGTCTTGGGGAGCTTTTTGGTCATCGTTTGGCCGGTGGATTCGAGGCAAAGGACGAGGTCGACGGAGGCGCTCGCGAGCGTGCCCGAGCCGGGCGCGCGCGCGGCGTGTGTGACCAAATCACCATGCTTCGCCACAAGCGCGTCGACTCGAGGATTCTCCTCAGTCACGCGTACCCGGGCGCTGTCGCCCTCGATTGATACTTCCTTGAGCTGTTGAAGCACGCGACGCAAATATCGAATCTCGGAGTCTTTGCGCTCGGCGGTGGAAACCGTGGACCCGTTCAGCGCGACGAGCTTGTCCACGCGGGCGATTATTTCGTGCCGCGATGACGAAGCGCTCGCGAACGGGTTGCCGCTCAGTCGCACGTCCTCGAGCTTGGGGAACGCATTCAGCGCGTCGACGGATGACCACGCGCTCAGCGCGTTGTCGCCGAGGAGCAACGTCTTGAGCGCCGAAAACGCGCGCGACGGTCGGATTTCCGCCAGCGCATTCTGCGACGCGTGCAGTTTCTCAAGCCAAGGTAACTGTCGTCCAAGCTCTTCGATCTCACTCCAGTCGCTCAGGGCGTTCCCATCGACGCTCAGCGTTCGCAACTTTGGAAAGACGTCGTCGTCGTCGTCGTCGATGTCCATCGCGAACGAAGAAATATTATTCCCGTTCAAGTGCAGTTCCTCGATTTCGGGCATCAACGAGCTCAACGCTCGAACATCCCGCCACTTTACCATCGAATCATTCAACACGAGCACTTTCAACTTCTCGAAACGCGCGCACATCGACGACGCCTTCGTCCAGTCGCCGAGCCGAATCCCGCTCAAATCCAACGCCTCCAACGTCGGGAACTCTTCCCCTATCCTCGCGACGTCCTCCACGGACGTCAACAGACTCCCCGCTAAACCTAACACTCGCAGCGCCCCCGCGCACGCGCTCGCCTCGCCTCTCGCCCCCATCGTCTCCACTCTCGCGTGATCGACGTACGCGCGCGTCATCGATTTCAACCGTCTCGCCGTCGCCGCCGCGTCCATCGTCGCCTCTTCCTCCGTCTCGCACAGCTCCACGCGCATCACTCGCCCCCTCGCCGTCCGTATGCACATATCGTCCCCTCCACCGTTCCCATCGCCGCCGCGTTCGCCGTCATCCGCGCTCGCGTCGTCTCGCGCGTACCGTCCTCGAAGCGCCTCCGCGAACGTCCTTCCTCGCGCGATCTTGTGCGCGCGCACCATCGACGCGCGCCGCGCGCCCCTTCCGTCGTCCGCACCGCCCGCGCCCGCGTCCTCGTCGCGCGCCTCGCACGAAAAGTACCGCACGCCGTCGACGACGCCGTCGTGCCGCCCGCGGTCGTCGTCGTCAAACTCGACGCCGATCCACGTCCCCGCGCGTTCGCCCACCGCGCCGACGTACCGCACGACGCCGCGCGCGCCGTCCTCGCCGAGTTCCACGCGCGCGCCCACGCGCGGGATCGACGCCATGCGGGCGTCGCGCTGTGCCGTCGCGTTGACCGACGCGACGCGTCGATGTGATCGATCGATCGATTCAATCACAAAACGAGCGACGCCGCGCCGTCGCGCGCGCGCGACGCGTCGACGCG
>TARA_B110000008_G_scaffold2904_1_pt1 | contig 13078 bp, 26 predicted proteins | sample TARA_B110000008 | Tara Oceans TARA_B110000008 (sample SAMEA4396496) | marine metagenome | biome: Westerlies Biome; feature: [DCM] deep chlorophyll maximum layer (ENVO:01000326); material: water (ENVO:00002006), including particulate matter (ENVO:01000060) such as... | depth 40 m
TTCATGTTATTTTATTTTAGTTATTAATTAATTTAGTTAATCTATTTATTAATTCAAAAGCAGATATTCCGCCCAATTCGAATTCTTCTATTTGGTTTTTTAGATGTGTTTGCTTGTCATCAATCTTATCAATGATGTAGTCAAACTTTTCACAGCCACACTTTGAATGTTCTTCCAAACAAGGTGTGTTGTCTCTCAAGTCTCGTAAGTCTTGCATTATATTTTCCATAATATTTAATTTAAACTCTAGCAATATTGCTATTGTGGATAGGGGGGAATCGAACCCCCCTTGCACCATGCTATCCGTTATAAATGTCCCCCTGTCTTTAATTGTGGACAATCATATCTCCATTCAGAATCAGATTCAGGTTCATTAAAAAATGAATTGTTATAAGAATTGGCATCTGAATCTGTGCCAAAACCAAACTCGTAAGATGCTTTGCTCATTCCCTCATCCATCTTGTCTACCCATAAATGTTCGTTGTCGTTGACATAATCTTGAATGTCAAACTCATCAACATTGTCAGGAATCTCTATTTCTACCTCAGCAAATTTGTGGTAGACACTTCGTTGTTGTATTTTAACTATCATAGTTTTCGATTTTATCAGCGAATTCACACGCTGTGTTATACAAATTATTATTATCTCCTTGAACATAATCAATAAAGTTTGTGTGCCATGTACAAGTCTTGTTGAGGTCTTGCATAATGCTATAAAGCATTCGAGTATCATCATCTAACTTTAAGATTTCTTTATGTTGATTGTTATATTTTTGGATATCGTTATAAAGCTCCATAACATTATCCCAAGACTCTTCTGTATCTTCTCTGTCCCAAGATATAGTATCTCGATGATGATTAGCTAACTCATCTAACCAATCAGCTTCTAGCTGTTTAGCTTTAGATTTGTGAAAGTCAATCTTCTGTCTAGTTTGCAATTCTTTTAATAAGTTTTCCATAATGTTTATTTATTTAAATTAATAATATATTGATTTGGAGTAACAGGATTGTCATGTGTGTAGACATCCATTCTATACTTTGCAATTCCTGTGTTAGCAAGAATAAACTCCCTGTATATCTTTAAATTATATTCTGAATTTGGCAACAGCATGTAAAGAAATGTTGTAGCTTCGGTCATTGTAAATTCATGTTGAACAGAGGTTCTTCTCCATCCAATGTTTCTACCTGTGATTTTACATTGCTTTCCGACATGTTGTTGAAACTCATTTACGATGTTTTCAAAATCTAATTCTTGGTCTAGCCAATCATCTTGTGTTGACATTTCAGCCACCATTTTTCCTTGAATAGAGTAATAAGTTAATTTAGTATCCATAGATTAATTATTTAAGTTTTTAATGTCTTCTTTGTGTCCTAAGATTAAACATCCTATTATTAAATAACTAGCACCTAAAAAGAATGCTAATGCAATCATCCATGCAAGGAAATCTGTTGCTCCATGAATGTCTGTTTGAAGGATGTGTACTAGCAAGTTTGCTACCATCGTAATAACTCCTAGAGATACTAAGAATGTCAATCCGTTCATAAAATAAATGTGTGATTTTTTCATAATGTATTAATTAAATTTAAGTTGCTGTTTCATCCTTTTGGAATCATCAGTCGAGACACTCATCTCGAAACAGGAGCAGTTTAGTATCTTACTCAGGATATTGCAAATGTACGAAAAATAAACGAAACTACAAAATTACTCTGTAACTTCCTCTTCTTCTTCTTCTTCTGCCTTGTCTAAATTAACTGCAATATCAAACATTTCATCTTCATCGAATTGACAATCTAACTCTTCTAAAAGGTGTTGTTCAATAGCAATTGTTTCTCCACCATAACAGGAGTCTTGAATGTATTCTTTGAAGCTATCAATGAATCCGTATTCATCATAATGAATGTCATCACAGATGCTCGGATTAGAATTATTGTCTGATAGTACATACAAATCATAACCATCTTTTGAAGTCTCTGTCCATGCGTATTTGTCTGCTGAACTCATGCTCCAAAGATTGTCGATTTTAATATCAAAATCCATAGCTGATAAAAATTCTTCAGTTGTCATTTTACTTAATTGTTTTCTTGTGTACATAATGTTATTTATTAATTTAATATTTCTGTTTCGTTCTTTTGAACTCATCAGCACAAGCACTCACTTGTGGACAGGAGCAGTTTTATATCATGCTCAGGATGGTTAGTTATTTTATGGTAACTTGTTAATTATTTGTTTTATGTCAAATAGAATTTTTTGAGGGTCTAAGTCTTGAGTATTTGCAATGTGTTCAAGTTGCTCTTTTACTGTGTCTACACTCAGGTTACTCTCCATCTCTTGTTGTTTCTTGTTTAGATTATCAAAGATGAACCAATACATCAATTGGATTCCTCCTTCATTAAGAGTAGCTTCACATTTTCTTACTCTTGTATCTTCTTTCTCTGACCATCCTAAAGGATACATACTTGCACATAGTCTATTGACATGTCCTGAGTACTCAAAGAACCATTGGTCATGTGAGCATTCTGAGTACCCATCTTCCATCCATTTAAATCCTGTGATTGATGATTCTGTTGCTGTTGTCATAATTCTGAATAAATCTTTTGTTGTTTTCATAATGTTATTTATTAATTTAATATTTCTGTTTCTGCTTTCGCTTCATCAGGATAGGTACACACCTATCGACAGAGAGCAGTTTGGTATCATGCTCAGGATAGTCTGCTACTTAAGGATTAAATCTACTCCTTGTCTAGCTTTGGTCATTGCTGATATTAACGCTTTCTCATGGCTAGATTTTATGAACTTAATCCATCCGTTGATATACGCTTGACTCTGTCTCTCATGGTCTTTAGGATTCAGGTTGGCAATCGAAGTTAAATACATTGCACCAATCTCAGCTATCAATTCTTCTTTTGAATAAGATACTTTGTCAGCTGTAACACCTACAAGTTTTCTATCTAGTCTAGTTGAATGTCCTGTTGAATGAATCATCTCATGAAATAAAACCTTATAGAAATCATCTATCGAGGTACGCTTTACAAACTGCTCTTTAGTCGGCATTGTGATGGTATCTCTTGATGGTGTATAGTAAGCAGAACCCTGTGGTCTCTCTACAATTTTAGGAGCGTTCTTGTATCCGTTTACAATAGCTTCAGCAGACTCTATTGGTTGAATGTCAAGGTTATCTTCACTCTCTGTTGGTATCTCTCTACATGGTTGTATATTACTACATTGTGCAATATTAAATACTCTGAATTGTTTTAATGTAAATAATTTTTTAGCATCTTCTTCCGTATAACCTGCCTTGTTTAGTGCAGTTAGATTAGGAAACCACTTGTCTTCTACTTTGTAAGCGATGTTCCAATGTACTATCATAGTTGACTTTTCTCCCTTCATAACGTTACTGCCTAATTTCTTAGCTTCAGCAAAGCTAACCCACTCGTTAGATGCATAACCTTCTAGAGATGCTGTAGCATTTAAGATGAAGATGTTTACTCCGTTGTACGCTCTCTTAGTACATCTGTTAATAGGGTCTTGAATGTTTCCGTTTGAGTCTGTCCATGCCTTGAACCAAGACATACCTGATTTTTTTATCCCGTCTAAAACCTGCTTGTTGACAGCTTCGAAAACGTTGATTTTTTTGAATTTTTTCATAATGTTTTTTATTTATTTAATTATTAATATAATGCAATACTACAACTATTATTTTAATTCTCGTGCATTTTTTGTATAAATTTTTATTTATTTATTTGTTGACTTTATAACTCGTTGATTGTCAGCACATTATGACAGCATATTTCACTACGATTTATTTACATGAAATTTAGGTTGAGGTGATGCACTCTTAAATCTCTTAGCTCCTAAGCAGATTATAAGATTTATATATGGATATATTAGAGGGAAGGTAGGGGTATAGGGGTAGGTAGGTAGGGGTATGCGTTACGTTAAACGTACAGCGGTAGGTGGACAGGGGGGTAGGGGTAGAGGGTGTCAGGGGTCAGGCAAATTTGAAAAAAATCCGACTGCGATGGTGGAAAAAATTACCCCCCTAGCTTTTTAATTTTGATTTTCTTTTGGCGGGTTGTTGCGTGTGACGGGGGGGAGTCTAAATACTACACATATCTTACAAAAATTTTTGTATCTTTACAGAAAATAAAATGTCATGGGAAAACCTTACAAACAAATGAGTAGAGACAACAAAGTCTCAAACAACGTTGAAGGACTATATATGAAAAATGGTCGTGAGATGAATGCAAGACCTGACGGAGTTTCAGGAATTGCTCAAGCTGCAATGTATAGACAGCAAATGAAAAAGCAATATAAAATAGATTGTATAGCTGACGGAATTGAAAGAGCTAAGATGAGAATGGATGGTGACAGAAACATTTATGAGTTCTAAAGTATAGTGATTGATTAGTATGTGTGTTGATGAAAAGAGGGGATTTTAATTAATCCTCTTTTTTTATGTTATATAATAACAATACTGTGTTGATTTAATGTTGATTATTAAATTGATAAATAATTATAAATCAGTAAGTTATAAAAATAAATGTTGAAATGTTAATTTCAAAAGTGAACTGCAGTAATAATTTATTATATGCGTTCAGTAGTAATAGAGAGAGAGAGTAAAGGCAAACAAAAAACAACATAACAACACAAGTCTTAAATCTTTTTTTTATCTTTGCTAAAATTTAATATACTTTACTATGAATCAAATTAAAATGCCATCAGGCTTTAATCCCAAAGAATTATCCTTTGGCGAAAACGGAAGAGGAAAACTTATCTCCGGAATTACACAAATCGCAAACGCAGTTAAAAGTACATTAGGTCCGAGAGGGAATACAGTTCTTATCGAATCACAATATGTAACAGGCGGGTTAACCGTAACTAAAGACGGAGTAACTGTAGCAAAGGCTGTAGATTTATTAGACCCGGTTGAGAACCTTGCGGTTCGTATGATGAAGCAGGCGGCAGACAATACAGCAACCTCAGCGGGTGATGGTACTACAACAGCAATTGTTCTTACTGAAGCATTAGTAAAGCAGGGTGATGCTTTGATGGATGATACCACAAACAGAGCAGAGGTATTAAGAGAGATAGTAAAAGAAACTGAGAATGTAATAAGTCAGTTAAAAAAATCTTCAAAGCGAATTACTAACAAGCGTCTAATGGACGTAGCTATTATTTCTGCTAACAACGATAAGGCTATAGGAAAAGTTATTGCTGATACTTATAAGAAGGTAGGTAAAAACGGAATAGTTACTGTAGAGAAATCGGAATCAAGTGAAACTTATAGCGAGACCACAAACGGAATCAAAATCGAGAGAGGGTGGACATCGCCATTGTTTATTAATAATCAAAAGAAAGACGAGTGTATATTAGAAAACGTACATGTATTAGTAAGTGATGCTGAGATATCAAATGTATTAGCAATAGAAAATATACTAAAGCCAATCATTAACGAGCAAAAGAAATTATTAATCATCGCACCTATGTCTGTTAATGTCGTAAATACTTTAGCAGCTAACGTAGTCAAGAATGGTTTACAAGTATGTGTTATAGGTCCTCCGCAGTTTGGATACAAACAACACGAACTTATGCAAGACATTGCAGTATCGGTTGGTGCAAAATACTTTTCTGAAAAAACAGGTGACGACTTATCATTAATTTCCTTTGCCGACTTAGGTCATGCAGACAAATGTATAATCGGTAAAGAGTCTAGTATATTGATTAAATCAACTGAGTCTGTCGCTAATGTTGAAGATAGGGTTACCCAACTATGGCAAGCACATGAAATTGCTACAAACAAAAATGATAAAGACTTTATACTATCTCGTATAGCTTCATTAAGCGGTGGTATTGGTGTTATATATGTAGGAGGTCAAACAGACATTGAACAAAAAGAACTCTATGACAGAGTAGATGACGCAGTCTGTGCAGTACGTTCAGCACTATTAGAAGGAATATTACCGGGTGGTGGAGTAGCATTGTACGATATAGCTATTAAACATAAAAACGAAACTGATAAAAAATCAAAAAAAATTGCTGACGCAATTTTGTATAGTGCTCTATCCGCACCATTAGCTCAAATTTTAGAAAATGCCGGCAGCACTATAGAAGAGCATTATTCAAGAACAATCAAAATTGACGGTTGCGGTTATGATGTTAAGAACGAAGTAAAAGGCAATATGATTGACATGGGGATTATTGACCCAATGAAAGTAACTAAGAACGCTTTACAAAATGCAGTTTCTGTAGCAGTAACTATATTATCTACTAACGCTATTATAACAATGGCAAGAACATACGAATCAAATGATAGCAATTAATAAATACATTATAGTAGAAAATATTAAAGAAGAACTAAAGACAGAGTCAGGATTGTTATTATCCGAACATGACGCTGACCAATTTAGATATAGAAAAGCTAAAGTTATAACTCCCGGCACAGAAGTAAAGTCAATTAATAGTAATGATATTATATACTATGATAAGCGTGCAGGATATCAAATGGTGCTTGAAGGAACAGCTTGTACTATTATTCGGGAGCAAGACGTTGTTGTTGTTGTATAATTTTGTTCATCTCTTTTATTTGATTACGATAAACTTTGTCAGTATAAGACACATTGCTTTTAAACATAGGATTAGAAGTAGGAGATTCAGGAATAGAACCGCCTTCTAGTTTTTCATAAATAGAATGTATCATTCTGTTTGCTTTAAAACTTAAACTGTAGAGCGTTTTATTTTTACCTACTCTTTTACGAAATACTTCTATCCAACCTCGTTTGAGTAGTTGGTCAAAACGATTTACATTCCAACTTAATAATTCGTCAAACTCCTTAAACTTATCTTTACCAAAATATTTTTCTGAATATAAAAATAGTAACATGTCTAACTCTCCGGTTGATATTTTATATTTTGATTTTACAAAATAACGAACAACTCTCCAATATTTTAAATAATCTTTTTGCATTTAATTAAATTTGTATCTTTGTCAAAAGTAATAAAATTATGAAGAAAACCATAAACCTAAAACCGGCAGACCAAAACAATGAAAATGGAGACAACAACTTCTCAAAGCTTATTGCAGATTATTTAAAATCACAACAAGATGCAAAAGATGATACTAATAAATCTGTTAATGATAAACCAAACAAACCAATTAATTTGTCCGCATTTACTCAAAACAAACAAACACGACAAAGAGTTACAGGTCTTAGAAGCATAGGGGATACTAGGTCTAGAGTAAAAGGCTCTATAAGAAATAGAGGTAGAAATACTAAAAAAGCATAATGAAAGAATATAAAATAGTTAAAATGAAACATCTAGCTCTATTGCTAATATTAAATACAATGATGATGATGTTAATAGAATATTGTGCTTAAAATTAATTTTATTTTTATTATTAATTTTACCAAATAATGGCGAGAAGAGCAAATGTAGTTACGTTTTCAAAACGAAAAAGAAAATCACATCCTCATAGTAAAAATGCTAGTAGAGGTCAAACAGGATATAAAAAACCCTATAAAGGACAAGGAAGAAATGGCTAGAAAAAAGAAAATGAAAAATCCATGTTGGAAAGGATTTGTTGCATACGGAATGAAAAAAGGTAAAGGCGGAAAGCCTGTTCCTAACTGTGTTCCTAAAAAGAAGTAATGGCAATAAGAAAGACTACGAAGGGTAAAGGTGCAAATTATAGACCTACAAAAAAAGGAGCAGGAATGACGAAGAAAGGAGTTGCCGCTTATCGTAAAGCAAATCCCGGTTCTAAATTAAAGACAGCTGTTACCGGTAAAGTTAAACCGGGTAGTAAAGCTTCTAAAAGAAGAAAGTCATATTGTGCTCGTAGTTTAGGTCAATTGAAAAGAAGTAGTGCGGCAACACGAAACGACCCTAATTCAAGAATTAGGCAAGCAAGACGCAGATGGAAGTGTTAAAACAATATAGAAAAATAATAGTATCTTTGTAAAATAAATTATTGCAATGAGTGCATTTAAAAAAATGGTAAAAAAGTTGATGGCTCAAGGAAAGTCTGAGCAAGCAGCGAAAAGAATAGCTTATTCTATTGGCGTAAACAAATACGGTAAGAAAGGAATGGCAAGAAAAGCTCAAGCAGGAATGAGACGCAGAAATGCTTAATTAATAATATAAAAAAAAGAAAACATGGCACAAGGTTATAACGCTAGACTAGATGAGTCCTTAGGTATGAAACACAAAGGTCCTCACAAACAAAGTATGAAAAGTAGAAGAGATGAATCAAAAGCAATGTCTAAAAAAAGATATGGACATGCTTATGGTGGAGACCATTCTATGAAGTACGAAAAACATTTAGGTTCTAATTCTAAACACTTTAGAAAATAATGGGAAAAGCTTTAGTTTGGTTAGGAAATAAAATTAGCTCTTTATGGTGCAAATTTCAATGTAGTTGGAATTGGTTATTATCTAAACTTTTATTTAACGTAGAAAGCTGCCCAAATAAATTGTGTACATGTAATGGCAAAAAGTAAAGGAGTAGGAGATACTATAGAAAAAATAACTAAAGCAACCGGAATCAAACACCTTGTAGGTGCTACAACAAAAGCTGTAGGAATAAAAGATTGTGGTTGTAATAGCAGAAAAGATTCTTTAAATCGAATGTTTCCTTATAAAAAAAACTAATATAAACAAAACCCTTAAAATAAAAAAAAATGGCAACAATACCAAATAGTCAAAAATTCCATACCCTAGCAGGTACGGTTGAAACAGAGAACAGAGGTTCGGCTGCATTAAATGCACAAAGAACAATTTACACAATGCAAGACATCCTAGATACTGTAACAGTAGGTGGGGGTGTTGATGGTTCAGGAACTGCAGGCAAAATATCTAAATGGATAGATGCTAATACAGTTGGTGATTCTATCATGGCAGAAACAACAGGTTTAATTACTGTAACCGGTGGATTAACAGCAACAGCAGACATAAACTCTGCAAATGTAACTGCATCAGCAGCTGTAGCAGCTGTAAGTTTAGAAGCTAGTGGAAATGTAACAGGAGTTAATATGACTGCTTCAGGAAACATGGCTGCAGTTGATATGGCAGCATCAGGAAATATGACTGCTGTAAATGTAACAGGTTCAGGAGTAGTAGGAGGAAACTCTTTAACTTCAGCATCTACATTAAGTGTATCAGGAGCAGTAACAGGTGTTACTAATCTTACAATGAACGGAATTTTATCTAGTGCATCTTCAGTTGTATCAGAAGCGTTTTCTGTAGCAGCAATGCAAACAGCACCTGCATCAGCAACAGCAACAGGAGTAGCAGGAGCTATAGTATTTGCATCAGATGCACTTTATGTTTGTGTAGCTACAAACACATGGAAAAAAGCAGTAATATCTACTTTCTAAATAAATAAAATATGCCTAAAGTAGGAAACAAAACATATTCTTATACTGCAAAGGGTAAGAAGGCTGCTAAAAAAGCTGCTAAGAAAAGAGGTTTGAAAGTCAAATCTAGGGGATATTAATTAATAAATAAAATAAAATGTCTTATTTAAAAAACATGATTAATGGAATGACAGCGTTAGAGGTAATACCTCATGACTCGCTGTATATCCCAAATCCTGCTCATCTTATTGTAGCTGATACTCAAGATGTTCAAGCTAATGATAAGTTAGTAGACACAAGTATCGCTATTACAATATGGACAGGAACTACAGATGGAGCTGCAGTAGCAGGAGAACTTAATGATGATTCTGAAAATTTTATTTTAAACTCAACTCAAGCTCAAGCAGGTGCAATAGTAGGAGCAGGAAAGTTTGTAAAAAAAGGTAATGTTGTTTTAAACACTACTGATAGTACAGAACATATAGTTTCAGCTGTTAAAAATCCTAATGCATCATTTTCTAGTAAACTTTTAGTTAATGTTGGAGTTCCAACAGCAAAAGCTTATACAATACAAGGTGAAGGCTTTTTGTCAAGATATGGCGTAAAAGCGGGAGACATTGTTATTAACAGAGGAACGCCATCAATGGCTCAAGTTGTTAGTGTAACAGATGACAGAACTATATCTTTAAGTGCTAATATTTTTGGAACAACAGGTGAGAAATATGAATTATACTCAGCTAATCCTCCACAAGGTGCAGGTGCAGACCCATCACAAGCTCAAGGGTGCTTAGTGTATGTGGGAACGTCTACATCAATAAAACAGGATGTTGAACAAACAGCGGGAGGAACAGATGACCCAAGATATGTTACTATAAAAGTAAAAACTGTTGGAGGTCAAGATGTTATATTTAATAATTTCCCTGTCGGTGAAGTATTACCTGTTCAAGTAGTTCAGGTTTACGCAACACCTGCAATAACTAACGCAAGAATTGTAGCTCTTTGGTAACAAATAAATAAAATAAAATTATGTACACACAATCAAATACTTGGTCAGAAGATATAACGTTTACTTACGTTTATAAAAGCATGTAAAGAATGGCAACTAAGATTGGTGAAGAAACTAACATAACATTAGACTTGAAGACAATTGCAATGATTATTGGCTTCACCATATCTCTAGCTACTATGTGGTTTTCACTAAAAGCTGAAATTGCATATGCTGCAACACAACCTGAACCTGAAATTACTAAAATAGAATTCTCTTATAAAGACCAAATAATTAGGGCAACAATTGAAGGAGTGCAGTCCGATATGTCTACTATTAAAGAAGATGTTGGTGAAATAAAAGCTCAATTAGATAAAATGGATGCTCGTTTATATCAACTAACAAAGGAACGATGAGACTATGGATAGTATTATTTATTTTATTTACATCTACCCTACATGCACAATATAAAGATGGAATTGTAGTAATACAATATACAGCTGACTTTGTAAAAGCTGCTGAAGTAAATCTTGATAAGCTTGAAGGAGCTGACCAAATTCGTCTTTATCTAACTGACCATCCCAAATTATTTAAAAAAAATAATATAGTTTACTTACCAACAGTTATCTTGTATCATAATAGAAAAACTATTATACGAGTTGAAAGTGATATTACATTGCAATTACCTGAAAATACATTAGACACAATACAATATCATATAAATAAAATAATAAAAAGTAAATTTTAAATTATGAATAGAAAACAAAAAACAGAAGAGTTTGCACTTAATGCTATTATGTATTTAGTAATAATATTTTTATTATCAGTATTTACATTTAATCTACAAGCACAGGTTGTAACACAAGATGATTTAGTAATTCAAAATAAAGAATCTGTATTTAAAAAAGTATATGATGATTTTTTAAAATACGGAACTTTTTACGTTGCAGGAAATATTAATAATCCTTATCAAAAACAAAGTATAGATTACGTTGTAAGAACAAATCCTAGTGGCAGTTTGTATGATGTACCTGTAGTAGAAAATGCAACTAATTACGACCCTTTTGATTATCGTTATGGATTTGGAATTAGACGTATTGCTCGCTTTGATTATGAGAATAAAGAAAAAGCATATTATGATGGTACGGAAAAAAATGTAGCATTGTCAGCTCCAACAGCAGCTTTCAATGGATTTGAATACATGTTTCATTGGGAAAAAGAAAGAGAGAGAGGTGAGGTATTTACAAACCATCGTTATTTTCTTAGGCATACGGGTAAGTATCACATTGCTAAAATAGAATCAAGAGAAGAGGGTAATGTAGGATTTAAATATAGTTCAGCTGAAATTAGAGGTCGATTACCTATTGGTAAAAAGTTTAGTATATCTGCAGGAGTTATTGCTCGTACACATGAACAAGCTTTTGGTTATAATCCTGTAGAAATTTGGTTAAATGAAACAACTGAATATATTGACCCTGAAGGAAATGTATTTGAATATGCTGCAAATGCATGGTACTCATTAGGTTTTGAATATGGATATGATGATATATATTATACACAAACGGATGAAAATGGAAATCAAATACAAGATTGGTATTGGATAGACCCTGAAGGAAACATTGTTGCTAATACAGATTTAGAGTTTAGAGAAACAGTTTTTGCTGATTTAATGAACAGGTTTAATAGAGAGCAATGGGATTTATTAGATGCTTTTGCAGAGTATGCTCCAATCGTAGGAGCTGATTTTTATACATATAATGAAAAAATGTGGGTACATGCATATGCTAATTATATACTTCCCTATCATAAATATTTTAAAGGTGATGAAGCGTTTAGTTATTTAAATCGAAACAATTGGGGGTTAGGTGGATTGAAAGAAGATTCAGAATTAGAGCAATGGGAAGACTATCAATTTGGATTAATTATGGGATGGAAACTTACTTCTAAATTAGGTATATTTGTAGAAGGTGAATATACTAAATTTTGGGATACAGAAATTTTTAACTCAACAGTAGGATTAAATTTTGAATTATGAGAATAAGCAAACATATAACATATGCAGAAGCAATACATTCTAACACAGCAAAAAGAAGAAGAATAGATAATACTCCTAATCCAACACAGGTTGACACTATGAAGTTAACCGCAGAAAAAATATTTGAACCTTTAAGAGAATGGGTTGGAGGACCTATAAAAGTAAATTCATTTTTCAGGTCGATTCCTTTGAATGAAGCTATTGGGGGAGTAAGTTCCTCGCAGCATTGTAAAGGTCAGGCAATTGACATCGATGATGTTTATGGACATAAAAGTAATGCAGAAATGTATTTGTTTATAAAAGAAAATTGTGACTTTGACCAATTAATTTGGGAGTTTGGTACAGACATGAACCCTAATTGGATTCATGTTTCTTATGTATCAAAAGAAGAAAATAGAGGTAGATGTTTAAAAGCCTATAAAGAAGATGGTAGAACTAAATATAAAGTAATATGATAGAAATACTAACAAAATTATTTGGCGGTGGTGCAAAAAACATTGCGGGTTCGCTTACAGGTATAGCGGATAAATTTATAAGAACGAAAGAAGAAAAAGCTGAATTTGAAAAACAAATGACAGAAATTTTCATTAATGCAGAAGCGGAACAACAAAAAAACGTTACAGAACGTTGGAAAGCTGACATGGCAAGCGACAGCAATCTATCAAAATCAGTTCGTCCTGTAACATTAATATTTTTATTTGTATC
>TARA_B110000008_G_scaffold37096_1_pt1 | contig 13052 bp, 10 predicted proteins | sample TARA_B110000008 | Tara Oceans TARA_B110000008 (sample SAMEA4396496) | marine metagenome | biome: Westerlies Biome; feature: [DCM] deep chlorophyll maximum layer (ENVO:01000326); material: water (ENVO:00002006), including particulate matter (ENVO:01000060) such as... | depth 40 m
GAAACATATTCAATTAAATTAAATAGAAAATTAGCCGGCCAAACCCAAACCGATGCGCCAAAAGGCGCGCAAAAAAACTCATGTAACCATCCGCCAATTCCTTTTACTTTAATACCAAAGTAAATCATTAAGAACCAAACTCCAAGTGCAAGTCCAAATGTTGTATTTACATCGGAAGTTGGTACATGCTTCCATTCATACAATCCTAGAAATCCATAAAATTTTGCCATTATATCAATAGGTAAAAAATCCATTGCGTTCATCATGAGAACCCAAGTAAAAACAGTTAATGCAGCTGGAGCTACAAACGAATGCCGATTACCATGAAATATATTGCCTACTTGATCATCTATGAAACTAAAAAGTAACTCAACAAAAGCCTGAGTTTTAGTTGGAACTCCTGCTGATGCTTTTCTAGCTACAACCCAAATTAAACCTATAGATAAAACACCAATTAGAACCGCCATAACAAAAGAGTCTAAGTGAAGAACCATTAAGTCATGATTACCTAATTGATATTCATTATTAGATAAATGGTGTCCAATATATTCAGATGGTGATTCGTAAGAACTATCTGCCAAGTTTTATATTCCCTTTAGTTTTTGTATCTAGTTTTGTTAATCCAATTCCAGAAAAAATTGCAGCAATTGCTAAACCAAAAACAATTGCTAACGGAACTTTGTTGTCATAAAAATTAAATATCGCCCAAAGCGATAAAGTTATAATGAAAATCTTTATGCCTTCAGCTTTTAAAGCATCCATTAAAATTGTTGATGCTTCCTTTGTTCTTTTTGATCTATTTGCTATTGGAGTTGAAACTATCAGCCCAATAACCACTGTAAGAGAACCAAATAAAACAGATATACCCGCATTCAGCCCAAAGAAGCCTGAAATAATTAATGCTGAAATAAACGAAATTACGCTTAATTTCGTAAGCATATTCTTTAAATAAGGTGGAAATAATTCTTTTTTCGTTTTGATTTTATGAAACTTATCAATCAAACTCTTATTCCCTTAAATCATTTGTATCAAAGTCAGCAATTCTCGCTGTATTTTTGTAATGAGTCAAGCCCTTACAGAGATTATTTTAGTTTTTTTAGTACCAAGTCCAATTGCTCTAAACTTGGATAATTAATTTTAATGGCGCCGCTTCCATTTTTTTTATGATTAATACTTACCTTCATCCCTAACTTTTCAGATAGTTCATTTTCTAAAACCACAATATCCTCGTCGTTATTTTTTATCTTCCTGCTAGATGTAGTTCTTGTATTAGCAACTATCTTTTCAATTTCTCTAACACTTAATTTTTGAATAATAATTTTTTGGCAAAGCATAGCTTGTTCATCTAAACTCATTGATAATAGGGCTCTAGCATGCCCCATCTCTATTTTATTATTTAATAATTCTTCCTGAACATGCTCGCTTAAATTAAGTAATCTAAGAATATTAGATACTGTCGCTCGTGATTTTCCTAAAATATCCGCCGCAGACTCATGTGTCATTTGAAACTCATCGATTAATCTCTTAATGCCTCTTGCTTCTTCAATTACGTTAAGATCTTCTCTTTGAATATTTTCTATCAACGCCATAGCTAAAGCCGATGCATCAGATATTTCCTTAACTAATACTGGAACTGAATCAATTCCAGCTCGCTTAGAAGCTTGCCATCTTCTTTCTCCAGCAATAATTTCATATTTTTCATTTTCAATTTTTCTAACCAAAATTGGCTGCATAATTCCTTGCGATTTTATTGATTCTGTAAGTTCATTAAGGCTTTGCTCATCCATTATTTTTCTTGGTTGAAACTTGCCTGGCGTAAGTTGTTTTATCGAAAGCATCATTAAGTTTTCATTATTTAAATCGCTACTATCTTCGTTATTAGCCAATAATGCATCCAAACCTCGACCTAACCCTTTATTTTTCATTATCTACACCCCTTAAAATTTCATCTGCTAGCAACAAATATGCTTTTGCTCCCTTTGAAGATTTATCATAGGAAATAACTGACTTTCCATGGCTTGGAGCTTCTGCCAATCTTACATTTCTCGGAATAATTGTTTCATATACTTTAGAACCAAAATGTGCTGATAATTGATCTGATACTTGTTTTGCCAGTGTATTACGTTTATCAAATAGAGTTCTGAGAAGGCCCTCTATTTTAATATTTGGATTTAAACTTTTCTTTACTTTTTTGATTGTATTAACCAGATCTGATAAGCCTTCTAAAGCATAATATTCACATTGCATTGGAATAACAACTGAGTTTGCTGCAACTAAAGCATTAACAGTTAATAAACTTAAAGCAGGAGGACAATCCATTAAAATAAAATCATATGGGTTATCCAAAGACTCAATTTCTTTCTTTAATATATATTCTCTCCTTTCAATATCAACCAATTCAACTTCTGCCCCCGCTAAATCCTGATTTGATGGGCATACATCAAATAAACTCTCTTTTGATTTTATAATACTGTTTTTGAGAGACGTTCTTCCAATCAATACATCATAGATAGAATATTTAATTTCTGATTTATTTATTCCTGCCCCTGATGTAGCGTTACCCTGTGGGTCTAAATCTATCAATAGGACTTTCTTTTTCCTCGCGATTAAACAAGCCGCTAGATTTACTGTTGTTGTTGTTTTCCCAACGCCCCCTTTTTGATTTGATATTGCAAAAATACGCATAAAAATTAATTTACCTTAATTTTGATTTAAATTTTGAACTGTTATTAAATATCTTTCTGCATCCATGAAAGGGACAGTGATTTTTTTTAGGTCGAATGGAAGAGTAATAAAAGTCATCTCTTTATCAAGAACTTTTTTACTCTTCATGCCATACCAATAGCCATTTTTTTTGATTAGAGGGCTCGTTAGATCTATAAAAAATTGCATTTCAGCAAAAGCCCTAGTTATAATTCCATCAAAATAATCTTTATCAGGCATTTTCTCTACTCTATTATGAATTACTTCTGCGTTATTAATATCTAGTTCTCCAATTATTTGTTTAACAAAAGCCGTTTTTTTCCCAACCTTATCAACTAAGGTAATATGTGCTTCTGGTAACATAAGTGCTAATATAATGCCTGGTAACCCTGCACCAGTTCCAACATCTAAAATTCGATTCGATTTAATATAAGGCGTTATTGCCAAACAATCTAAGAAATGATGTGTAATAATTTGTTCTGGTTCGCTAATAGCAGTTAAATTAAAAACTTTATTCCACTTTACTAATAAATCGTTATAAATCAATAGTTTATCTATTAATTTACTTGTATGTTTTATTTTTAATTCATCAAGACCTGATTCTAATAACTTTATTTTATCAAGCAACTTCTTCTTTTTTCCCGGAACTAACCTTACTATATTTTTTCTTTAAGTAAATCAATAAAATTGAAATAGTAGCCGCGGTAACGCCTGACATTCTTGAGACTTGGGCGATGGTTTCAGGACGATACTTAGCTAAAATTTCTCTACCTTCATTACTTAATCCATGAACCTCATCATAGTTAATGTCTTTTGGTAGCTTTATATTTAATAGCTTCTTATTTTTATCTATCTCTGCTTGCTGCCTTACAATATAACCTGAATACTTAGCTAAAATGTCAATTTGCTCTCTAACTTCAGTAATTTCATGCCCCTTTTCGCCAATAAGAGCCATTAAATCTTCGTAATTAACATTCGGTCGCTTTAATAAATCAAAAGCAATATATTCTTTCACAATAGCCTTACCCAATTTCTTAATTTGCAGTTTTTGATCTATTTGCGAGGGTTTTACAATTAATTTTTTAAGTCTTTTTTCTTCTTTCAAAAAACCATCTCTTTTCCTGCTAAAATTCTCCCAATGAATGTCGCAAATTAGACCAATAGATCTTGCTTTTTCTGTTAACCTTAAATCTGCATTATCCTCTCTTAATAAAAGGCGATGCTCTGCACGACTAGTAAACATCCTGTATGGTTCGGTCACACCTCGAGTAATCAAATCATCAATCATGACACCTAAATAAGACTCTTCTCTTGCTGGGGTCCAACTGTCCTTTTCTTGAGACTTTAAAGCGGCGTTCATTCCAGCTATCAACCCTTGCGCAGCAGCTTCTTCGTATCCTGTTGTACCATTGATTTGACCGGCAAAAAATAAACCGCTTATTGCTTTTGTTTCTAAACTAGTCTTTAAAGCTCTTGGGTCATAGTAATCATATTCAATGGCATATCCTGGTCTCAGAATATGGGCGCTTTCTAGTCCCTTAATAGATTTAACAAGCTCAAGTTGCACATCAAACGGCAAACTAGTAGAAATACCATTTGGATAAACTTCATGGGTATTAAGCCCTTCTGGCTCTATAAAAACTTGATGTGAATCTTTATCAGCAAATCGATGTATTTTATCTTCAACTGATGGACAATATCTGGGGCCAATTCCTTCTATAGTCCCGTTATACATGGGAGATCGATCTAGGCCTTTTCTAATAATTTCGTGGGTATCTTCATTAGTATGAGTAATCCAACAAGAAATTTGTTGAGGATGTTCAATTTTTGGATTAATAAAAGAAAAATGAGGAGTAGGATTGTCTCCCGGCTGTTCTAACATTTTTGTATAATCAATCGAACGCCCATCTATTCTTGGAGGAGTTCCTGTTTTTAGTCTTCCTACAGGCAATTTTAAATCTTTTAATTTTTGAGCTAACACTGATGCTGCTGGGTCCCCCGCTCTACCTGATTGATAGTTCTGCATCCCAACATGTATGAGGCCACCCAAAAAAGTTCCAGCCGTAAGCACAACATTCTTACCATAAAAAACTAAACCAATTTGAGTAACAACCCCTTCTACTTTATTGTTATTTACAACCACGTCTTCAACAGATTGCTGAAATAGCCATAAGTTTTTTTGATTTTCTAGGGCATTTCTTACTGCAGCTTTGTATAGAACTCGATCAGATTGTGCTCTAGTAGCTCTTACAGCCGGCCCTTTGCTTTCATTTAAAGTTCTAAACTGAATCCCAGAAGCATCAGCTGCTCTGGCCATAATACCTCCCAAAGCATCAATTTCTTTTACTAAGTGCCCCTTTCCAATGCCTCCGATTGATGGATTACAGGACATTTGGCCTAAAGTTTCTATATTGTGAGTCAATAATAAAGTCTTTTGCCCCATGCGCGATGATGCTAAGGCTGCTTCGGTCCCAGCATGGCCTCCACCTATTACGATTACATCAAAAATATTTGGAAAATTCATTACGTTATTTAAAATTTTTATTTATTAAAATAGAATTTTACTTTATTTCATGAAATATAGATATTAGATTGTTTCACGTGGAACAATTTCGATAAACTAACTAAAGTATTGTTTCACGTGGAACAATTATTTACCTATACAAAATTGACTAAATATCTCGCCCAATAGGTCATCAGATGAAAACTCACCTGTAATTGAAGATAATCCCTTTTGCGCTATTATTAATTCTTCAGCTACTAATTCTGGAGCACCTAAATTAGCCAATCCTGATTTAAGAGCACCACCTACTACATTCAAAGCATCAACATGCCTTTTTCTTGCAATAAATAAACCTTCTGAATTTTCAGATACTTGGTTTTTTCCTATAGTAGAGAGCATATGATTTTTTAATAAAGATAAACCATCACCATTTTTTGCTGAGATATATACTCTAACTTGATCACCATTTTTTTCTAATCTTGGCTTTTCTTGAACCAAATCAATTTTATTAAAAATAAAAATTTTTTTGATAGTAAATGGTAATTGCTTTATTAATGCTTCTTCATATTTTCCAATACCTGAACTTGCTTCTACAATAAATAAAGCAATATGAGCTTTTGAAACAGACGCCCATGTTTTATCAATACCGAATTTTTCTACCACATCTTCTGTTTCTCTTAGACCAGCTGTATCTATTATGTTTACGGGTATCCCCTCTAAGCTGATAACGCTAGAAATAGGGTCCCTTGTGGTCCCTGGAATATCGGTCACAATAACTTTATCTTCACAAGATAATTGATTCATTAAACTTGACTTACCTACATTAGGCTGCCCAATTAATACAATATTAATGCCGTCCCTTAATAGTTGGCCTTGCTGAGCAGTTAATAAAATTTCTTTTATAGTTTCTGAAAGTTTTTTTAGTTTATCTTCTACCTTACCCTCTGTAATGAAATCAATTTCTTCTTCTGGAAAATCCAAGCATGCTTCGATGTACATACGCAGTTCAATTAAATTTTCTAGTAACGTATTGATTTTAATAGAAAAATTTCCACTCAAGGAATTTATTGCGCTCTTAGCTGCAACATCAGTAGAGGCATTAATGAGATCCACCACAGATTCTGCTTGAGCCAAGTCCATCTTACTATTAAGGTAGGCTCTTTTTGTAAAATCACCCGGATTGGCAATTTGCGCTCCAAATTGTATACACGCATTTAGAATTAAATTCAGTACAATTGGGCCTCCATGGCCCTGAAACTCAACAATATCTTCACCTGTAAAGGAACGAGGAGATTCAAAGAATAATACTATGCCCTTATCTATTAATTCACCATTAAAATCTTTAAATGTTGAAAACTGAACTTTATGAGCTTGGATGTCTAGCTGACAAATATTTTTTGCGATAGAATAAGCCTTAGAACCCGATAATCTAACAATCCCAATGCCACCAACACCAGCTGCAGTTGATATTGCCACGATAGTAGAAGAATCGTTAAGCATGGCCTTTCTTTTTAAGAGCTTCAGCATGTATTTTTTTATTTACATACCACTGTTGCGCAATCGATAAAATGTTATTTACCAGCCAATACAAAACAAGGCCAGATGGAAAGAAAAAGAAAAATATACTAAAAACAATTGGCATCATCATCATAATTCTTGCCTGCATAGGGTCTGTCGGCTTAGGATTTAATTTTGTTTGTAAAAACATAGATGCAGCCATTAATAATGGTAAAACGTAATAAGGATCTTTAGAGGACAAGTCCGTAATATACAAAAAGGGAGCATTTCTTAATTCCACCGAACCCAACAAAACCCAATAAAGAGCAATAAAGACTGGAATTTGAACCAATATTGGTAAACAGCCTCCTAATGGGTTAATTTTTTCTGTCTTGTATAGCTCCATCATTGCTTGTTGCATTTTTTGTTTATCGTCTCCAAACTTTTCTTTCATGCTTTGAAGTCGTGGCGAAAGTTCTCGCATTTGACCCATAGACTTATAGCTCGCGGCAGAGAGAGGATAAAATAATAATTTGATTAAAACGGTTAATAGAATAATTGATACGCCCCAATTAATAACCATTTTCTGAATCCCTGACATCACAGAAAATAAAGGAGATGCTATAAAAGTTAACCAACCATAATCTACAGTATAAGTCATCCCTTTAGCAGCTAATTCAAGTTCTGCCTTGGCTTGAGGCCCAGCATATAAGTTAGAATCAAATACTCTACTCTCTCCAGCCATCAAATCATCTAAAGGAAGAACAAGGCCAGAAGCATAGATGTTATCAGCAATTTTTTTAGAATAGAACTCCCTGCTTTTACCAGCACTAACTATCCATGATGAAGCAAAGTATTGCTGAATTATTCCAATCCACCCATCTTTAGATAATATTGAAAATTCTTTTGAATCAACATCATCGAAGCTTAACTTATTAAAATTAAGCTCATCATTATAATAAGCTGTACCTGTAAATGACGGCATCATAGCTGAGCCTTGATTTGACTCGCCGTCATGAATTAATTGATAGTAAGCACTCATTTTTAATAAATTATCTGAATTATTTTTAATTTCATAAGAAACTTTAATTAAATGACTATCTTTCGTGAACGTGAAAATTTTCTTAACTAACAAACCGTTCGACTTGAAGGTTAACGGTACAATAAGAGTATCCGAGTTCATTTGAAAAGTATTTTGAGTTGAAGTAAAAACTGATTTATGTGTTGGTAAATTTTCACCCAACAAGCCTGTTTGAGCTATATATAATAATGGATCATGAGAATCACTCATTAACTGGAAATAACTACTAGAGTCATCAGCCAAATACTTCTTTAAAGATAGGTTTCTTATGTCGCCACCAACCGAGCTGATATCTATAGAATATAAATCAGTTTCCACCTTTATTAACTGGCTTTTTTGGATAACCTGTTTACCTATAGGCTCTATTCTTTTTTCAGTTTTATTATTTTCAATATCAACCGAGGGGCTTGGAACACTAAGATCATTAAGCGTTTGTGGTTGTGTTTCGATATTTTTTTTCTGCAAATAGTCCCACCATAATAAAACTGAAAAAGACAAAAGAACAAATAAAATCAGACGTTTAGTATCCATGTTTACCTTAAATAATTATTTCGAGACTGGGTCAAATCCCCCACCCTTACCAGGACGACACTTTAAAATTCTTTTAAAACTCAATAGCGTGCCTTTAAAAAAACCAAACTTATATAAAGCATCAATTGTATACATGGAACATGTTGGAGTAAACCTACAATGTGGTCTAAAAAAAGGACTAAGACATTTTTGGTACGCCTTGATAAAAAAGATTAGCAATTTAACCATATTATTTAATACTATTAATTAGCGTCTTAATTTCATTGGTTACATCATGAAATGAATCTCTATAAAAAGTTTTTCTTACTCTAATAATCATATCAAAAGGAAATGGTCTCAGTAACTGCAGCTTAATAATCTCTCGAATAGATCTACGCATATAATTTCGCTTAACAGCTAATGACTCTGTTTTTTTTGAAACAATAAAGCCTAAACGATAATTACCTAAATGATTAGGACAGTAATGTATAAATAAATGAGGGGATGATATTTTTTTTTTATAATTAAAAACGAATGAAAATTCATCCGCAGTTCTTAGTTTTAAATTTTTTTTATTCGAAAGAATAAATTAAATACCTAAACGAACTCTTCCTTTGGCGCGCCTGGATGCTATGACTGAACGACCACCCCTGGTTTTCATTCTTACTAAAAACCCATGTGTCCTTGCTCTTCTTACTTTTGATGGTTGATAAGTTCGCTTCATTAAACTACTCCACTACATTATTCTTTGATGCAGAACATTACTCCACCAAGCAAATTATGTCAATGATATAAAGCAAGATTTATTTAAAAAAGGTTGTGGATAACTTTAAAAAATTACGCTAATATGAATTTCGATTAGAATTTACATTAGAGTTAAAATGAAGACAGAAGAGTTTTGGGCTTTATGCCTAAATAAATTTACTAAAAAATTAACTAAACAACAATTCAACACTTGGATTAAGCCCTTAGAGTTTGAATTTAATAAGAAAAATTACCAAATTGTAGCCCCCAATAAGTTTGCCATCGAATGGATTAAGGAGCGGTTTTTAGAAGACTTAAACGATCTTGCAGAAGGACACCTTGATTCAAAAAAAATTATTTTTGTTACAAGTGCTAAGAAAGCACAAAAAACAAACAACGAAGACCTCCAAAAAAATTCAAGAATAACAAAAGCAAGCACAAGAATAACCGGCTTAAATAAAAGTTTTAATTTTTCAAATTTTGTTACAGGAAAAGCAAACCAGCTTGCGGTTGCTGCAGCCAAACAAGTTGCAGAAAGCCCAGGTACAGCCTATAACCCTTTATTTATTTATGGCGGCGTGGGTTTGGGAAAAACCCATTTAATACACGCCATTGGAAACCACTTGAAGTCCATCACACCAGACGCAAAACTAAAATATCTTCATGCTGAAAGATACGTTCATGATGTAGTTAAAGCCTATGAAAATAAATCTTTTGATGCATTCAAAAAAAACTATCATTCTTTGGATCTTTTATTAATAGACGATATTCAGTTTATTGGTAAAAAAAACAGAACCCAAGAAGAATTCTTCTACGCATTTAACTCTCTCATCGAAAACAAAAAACAAATTATTATTACTTGTGACTCTTACCCAAAAGAAATACCTGGAGTTGATGATCGATTAAGAACAAGATTTAGTTGGGGTTTGACTGTAGCCATCGATCCACCAGAACTTGAGATGAGAGTTGCTATTTTATTAAAGAAGGCTAGCGAAAATAAAATTGAGCTACCAGAGGAGGTTGCGTTTTTTATAGCAAAACAAATACGTTCAAATGTTAGAGAATTAGAAGGGGCTCTTAATAGAATAGTTGCAATGTCAAACTTTACCGGCACAGATATTAATATAATTCTAGCAAAAGAATCATTAAAAGATTTAATTGCTGTTAGGGGAAGACAGGTTAGTGTTGAAAATATTCAAAAAACAGTTGCAGAATACTATAAAATAAAAATAGCAGATATTTTAAGTAAGAAAAGATCGAGAAACTTCTCTAAACCAAGACAAATTGCGATGAGTCTTACCAGGGAACTTACCAACTTAAGTTTTCCAGAAATTGGAGAGGCATTTGGTGGGAGACATCACACTACTATAATGCATGCATGTGACGAAATAGAAAACCAAAGACTAAAGGATCAAAACGTAGGCCAAGATTTAGGTTTTTTAACTCAAGTTTTAAGGGGATAATGTATAAGCTGTGTATAAGCTGTTTATTGAAATGCAGTTGATAAGAAAAATAAAGGATCAGTTAAAGTTATGCACAACTCATCCACAATAAACTACTAACAAATACATAGGTTTTAAACTTAAGTAAATTATTGTTTTTAAATAAAATTAATGCTTAAAAACAAAAAAAATAGCTTATTATTATTATTATTATCTAAAAACTATATATAAAGAAAAAACTATGGATATAAAAATTGACAGAGATATTTTACTATCACCTTTAAGTAATGTTTCAGGAATTATAGAAAAAAAACATACATTACCAATATTATCTAATTTATTAATAGAGGGTGAAAATGGAGCAATTAAGCTTATTGCTACTGATCTTGAAATGCAAATTTCTTTAGCTATAAAAACAGATGTAAAAGAAAGTTTTGAAACAACAATTTCTGCACGAAAGCTCTTTGATATAACTAGGTCCTTACCAGAGAAGAGTCAATTAGATTTTAAAATTGAGGAATCAAAGGTACTAGTAAAAGCAGCAAAAAGTAGATTTAATCTTCAAACATTGCCTGCAAAAGATTACCCTGTAATGAAAAAAAACGAAGAAGAAAACATTTCTTTTTCACTCAGCCAAAAAGCCCTTAAAGAGCGATTGAAAGAAGTTGATTTTTCAATGGCACAACAGGACATAAGATATTATCTAAACGGATTGTTATTTGAGGTTGATGGGAAAAAAATTAATATAGTAGGCACTGATGGCCACAGACTAAGCTTTACTTCATCGGCGCTTAAAAACACAACAGAAAAAATACAAACCATAATACCAAGAAAAACCATTTTAGAGCTCGTTAAGTTACTGGGTGAAACAGACGAATTGGTTGAGATTAGTATCAGTAAAAATCAAGCTACATTCGAGTTCAGTGGCATTAACTTGATAACAAAGGTGATTGATGGAAAGTTTCCGGACTATAATAGAGTTATTCCTGTTGGCCATGAAAATATTTTTGAAATAGACCGACAGGAGCTCCTGTCTTCAATGCAAAGGGCATCAATCTTATCTAACGAAAAGTTTCGAGGTATTACGATGCAGGTGGCTGAAAACAATCTAAAGCTTATAAGCTCAAATAGCGACCAAGAAAAAGCAGAGGAAGAAATAGAGATCAACTATAAGGGCGCGCCTATAGACATAGGGTTTAATGTTACTTATTTAATAGATGTTTTAACGAACATACAGTTCGATAAATTAAACTTTGCTTTTAATGATTCAAGCAGTAGTTGCCTTGTAACAATTCCAAACAATCAGGATTATAAGTATGTAGTAATGCCGATGAGAATATAGGCAAACTAAAGGGACCCCAATGACCAAGCAAGACGACATAAACAATGAAAAATATAACTCAGATAGTATTAAGGTTTTAAAAGGACTTGATGCGGTAAGAAAAAGACCTGGTATGTACATTGGCGACACCTCAGATGGCAGCGGTTTACACCATATGGTTTTTGAGGTTCTCGACAACGCTATAGATGAGTCTTTAGCTGGACATTGTGATGAAATCAAAGTTATTATTCATCCTGATAACTCAATTACAGTGACAGATAACGGCCGCGGTATTCCAACAGACATAAAAGAAGATGACGAATTTAAAAGGTCGGCGGCAGAAATAGTAATGACAGAGCTCCATGCGGGCGGCAAGTTTGATCAAAATTCTTATAAGGTTTCCGGGGGCCTTCATGGTGTAGGTGTTTCGGTTGTAAATGCTCTTTCTGATTGGCTAAAGTTAAAGGTATATAGAAATAAAAAAATACATGAGGCTCAATTTAAAAGAGGAGATATTGTTGAGCCATTAAAATTATTAGGAGATACTGAAAAAACTGGCACAGAGGTAACTTTTATGCCTTCAGCGGACACCTTTGTTAACATTGATTTTCATTTTGACTTATTAGCAAAAAGAATTCGAGAGTTATCTTTTTTAAATAACGGCGTTAACATAGATCTGGTTGATCATAGATCTGGAAAAACAGAAAACTTTGCATCTTCCGGCGGCATAAAAGGTTTTGTACAGTACATGAATCGATCAAAGTCTGTTTTGCATGAAAATATTTTTTACGCTGAGAGCGCTGAAAAAGACGGCATAACAATGGAAGTTAGTATGCAGTGGAACGATAGTTACGGAGAAAATGTACAGTGTTTTACGAATAATATTCCTCAACGGGACGGCGGCACTCATTTAACGGGATTGAGAGCAGCTTTAACTAGAACAATTAATACCTATATAGAATCAAATGAACTCGCAAAAAAAGCAAAAGTTGAAACAGGCGGAGATGATATGCGAGAGGGACTGGTTTGTGTTTTATCTGTTAAGGTGCCTGATCCAAAATTCTCTTCTCAAACAAAAGACAAATTAGTTTCAAGTGAGGTTCAACCAATTGTTTCAGATGTTGTTGGTAAGAAACTAACGGAGTTTTTATTAGAACACCCAAAAGATGCAAAAATTATTTGTAATAAGATAGTAGATGCTGCACGAGCAAGAGAGGCGGCAAGAAAAGCAAGAGACATGACAAGAAGAAA
>TARA_B110000008_G_scaffold279884_1_pt1 | contig 13046 bp, 9 predicted proteins | sample TARA_B110000008 | Tara Oceans TARA_B110000008 (sample SAMEA4396496) | marine metagenome | biome: Westerlies Biome; feature: [DCM] deep chlorophyll maximum layer (ENVO:01000326); material: water (ENVO:00002006), including particulate matter (ENVO:01000060) such as... | depth 40 m
CCGCAGATGGCCGGTTTGGGTGGGGGCAGCTCAGATGCAGTTGCCACCCTTCGTGCTCTTAATCTTATACATGGACAGCCTGTAGGGCAGTCCGGGCTTCTAGAGTTAGCTGAAAAATTAGGTTCTGACTGCCCCTTTTTTTTATCAAATGGTTTAGGTCATGCGAGCGGAAGGGGAGAGCAAGTACTTAATCTCTCGGGGCCAAGAAAAAAAGAATTGAATGGTCAGAGAATATTTTTGTTTCAACCACCCTTGGGTTTCTCCACTCCTCTACTTTATGAGGAAATTGCAAAAGAATCATCATATTGTGATTCAATGTGGGCAGAGGAAAGTGTCGAAAAATGGAAAAATGGAATTCTTCCTGTTTGTAAATTATTTTATAATGATTTTGAACAAGTTATTTTAAAGAAATACTTGTTTTTAAAGCCACTTTTTAAAGAACTTAAAAAATGTTTTGGTCTTCAATTTCATGTTTCCGGAAGTGGATCGTGCTGTTTTAGTTTTGCACCTGAAGATCAATGCGTTGACTCTGTGGTGAATGTAATCAAGAAATCATTAGGAGAGAATAGTCATTTTTGGGTTTCTCGAATTTGCTATGGATAACCAAGGTTTTTGTTTTCAATCCTTTTGAATTTAGGTCATGGTACATAATGTTTTCATTTTTGTATACTTGAGTTTTTATGTCTGAAGAAAAGAAAGAGATTATACTTTATGGAATTCCTGGATCTCCCGGAGTTTCCCATGGTGCTGTGTTTCGATTCTTACATGGAGATATTGAGGTTCCCCATTATCAAATTAGTGAATCCGAGCAAGCTTCAGAGCTTGAACGTTTTAAAGATGCGGTTGAAATTACCAGAGATCAAATTGCCGAGATTAGAAATGCAGTTTCCAAAAATTTAGGTGAAAAAGAAGCCGGAATTTTTGATGCCCATTTATTAGTACTTGAAGATAAGGCTCTTTTTGACGATATCCAAAAAGATATTAAGCAAACGGGAGATAATATCGAACAATGTGTTTATCGGGTTACTCAGCGCTATCATGATTATTTTAATCAGCTAGAAGATGAATACTTGCGGGAGAGGGCATCAGACTTAAAGGATATTTCAAAACGATTATTGGGTAATCTTGTAGGGGTTACAGCAGCGGGCACTGCTTTTCTTGGGGAACCAAGAATTCTGGTTTCAGAAGATTTAAGCCCATCCGATACCGCCTCCTTGGACCGTTCTAAAATTCTTGGAATTGCCACGGATACGGGTGGGCGAACAAGCCATGCTGTAATTATGGCACGTGCTAGTGGAGTGCCTGCTGTAGTTGGATTAAGAGGACTGACGGAAAAATTATCCGAAGGGGATTCCATTCTTATTGATGGTTTTGAAGGTTTGGCCATCATCAATCCTTGCCAAACCACCCTTTTTCGCTACGGGAAAGTTAGTTTACGTAGAAAGAGAATTAAGGATTTACTTAATGAGGAATCGAATTTTCCAGCACAAACCAAAGATGGAACCAAGATTAATTTCTTCGCGAACGCAGATTCGCCCGAAGAAGTCGGTAGTGGAATTGAAAATGGTTGCGAAGGAGTTGGTCTTTTCAGGACAGAATCAATTTTTCTAAGAAAAAATCAAATACCCAGTGAAGATCAACAATTTGAAGATTACCGTGAAATTATTTCTGCGGCTGGTGGAAAAACCATAACGATTCGAACCCTTGATCTCGGGGGGGATAAGATTCTTGATTCTATTGGTCGTGAAAAAGAAGAAAATCCATTTATGGGTTTTAGGGCTATTCGGTATTGTCTCAGAAACCCCGCAATATTTTTAGATCAATTGCGTGCTATTTTAAGAGTAAGCTCATTAGGCAAAGTAAAAATAATGTTTCCCATGATAAGTGGAGTGGGGGAACTTGTCCGGGCTAAGGAATTTTTATTTACTGCAAAAAGGCAGCTGAAAGAGAGAGGCATTGAATTCGATGATAAAATTGAAGTTGGGTGTATGATAGAAACCCCGTCTGCTGTCACTATATGCGATTTGCTTGCTGACGAGGTAGACTTTTTCAGCGTAGGCACAAATGACCTCGTGCAATATTTATTAGCAGTGGACCGGATTAATAACCAGATTGCATACCTTTACGAGCCACATCATCCCGCGGTTATTCGTGCCTTGTCGCACATATTTAAAGTTTCTAAGCAAAAAGGTGTCGAGGTCACATTATGTGGCGAAATTGCAGGTGACCCTCATTTTTTACCTCTTTTAATTGGTTTAGGTTTAAATAGTTTTAGTGCGACTGGAACCTTATTGCCCGAGTTGAAGTTTTTTGGGCGACGATTTACTATGGAGGAAGCCATGAAATTGAAGGATCGGGTCACACTGATGAGAAGATCTTCGGAAGTGAAAGCTTGTTTAAAGGTTTTTTACGACGATCGCGTTTCAGAATTGATGAAATAGAGACGGCAAATCATTCGTCTTGAAATTTTGAGCTGAATAGCTCGTTCATTTCTTTTTGAAATTCATCACTTTTAGAACAGTCTACATGGAATGTTAAGATCGTACCCTTCGAAGCAGCAAGCATCATTATTCCCATAATGCTTTTTGCATTAACTCTTTCATCTTCTTTTTCAACCCAAATATCCCCTTCAAATCGTGACGCAATTCTGACAATCATTGCAGCTGGGCGTGCATGGATGCCCATTTTATTTGAAACTTCAAGTGTAAAAGAAATGTCTTTTTTTATACTATTTTCTCCTGATTCACTCATTACCATATAAATTAGAAGAGCAAAATATCAAAAAGACAAAGGAAAAGTTTTAAACAGGTAGAGAAGGCAGGCAGATACAAGAGCAGCGGCCAAGTCATCAATCATAACTCCGAGCCCTTTGGGTAATGATTGGAGTTTTTGTATTCCAATTGGTTTTGCTATGTCAAAAATCCTAAAAAGAATAAATCCTACACATAGAAAAAGTAAGGATCTATTGAGGGATTCTGGATTTATATCTTCAAGACAAAATATAAATACAAGCGGGATGGCTGTAAATTCATCCCAAATTACTTCAGGAGGATCTGATTTGTTTAGCAGAATTTCTGCATATGTACATAAAGGAATTCCTAAAACAAAAAGAATAACAAAAATGCCCATAATATAAATAGAGGAGATGGATGTGAACCAAATAAGGGCAGAAAATACCCCTATACCTGCAATTGAACCAAATGTACCAGGGGCGGGTAATTTACTACCTATCGGACCGAGGGTAGATAAGGATTTAATTAAAAAATCCATTATTCATTTTCCTCGATAAAAAACCTCCAATACTTGGCAAGATATAAGATTCCCGATAATACAGTGATAATGGTTGCGGCAATTAAGGTAATTCTTCCTCCCAGAAGTAAAAGCTGGGTTAGGTTATCCTGGAATTCTGGAGAAAAAATTCCAGTAAAGTCGTTTTCCACCGCCATTTTTCCTAAAAAAAGGCAAATGCAGGTTAACTGAATCACTGTTTTTAATTTACCAACTTTCTCGGCTGCAAGGGTTTTTCCTCGACCCGCTGCTACTAATCGCAAACCAGTAATTAGAAATTCACGCGATAAAATGAGCAAAATTGGGAAAAGTGCCCAACGAGCAATTTCGTCCAAAGCGAGTAGGCTTATAAACATACCCAAGGTTAAAACTTTATCTGACAGGGCATCCATGAATTTACCGAACTCAGAAACTTGTCCAAATTTTCTGGCTAACCATCCATCTAACCAATCTGTCAGTGCGGCAAAAAGAAAAATAACAAGTGCACTGGTACGTAACCAAGGCAGGGAGGTTTCGGGAGGCGGATACAAAAAGGCTATAACCACCAACATTAATGGAATTCTAGAGAGAGTGAGTAAATTAGGTAAATTCATCCAAGAGAGTTTCAAAGATACATGCTTAAATCGCTTTTGCAATAACAAGGCATCCTTGGTTGTGGACTTGTTCTCATTCTTAGCTATTGTTAAGGGTTTTATTTTATGACCATCGCGATTTACCCAGGCACTTTTGATCCAGTAACTTATGGACACCTTGATGTTTTAGAACGAGCTTCTAAAATTTTCGACCGCATAATGGTTGCGGTTTCTGCAGATAATTCTGATAAAAAAACAGCGTTTGATTGCGATACTCGATTGAAGCTTTTGGTTGAAAATATTTCGGATTTCGCAAATGTGTCGGTGGCACCTTTCAGTGGACTACTCGTGGATTACGCAAAGCAGATTGGTGCGAGTGTAGTGGTACGGGGATTACGAGCGGTTTCAGATTTTGAGTATGAATTCCAAATGGCCCAGATGAACCGTCATTTAGACTCTGAACTAGAAACTATTTTTTTAATGCCAAATGAAAAGTATTTTTATACAAGTTCGAGTTTGATCAAACAGGTTCATCTTTTTGGTAATCGTGAAACTGAACTTGTTCCTGACAATGTATCCTTAGCCTTGCGTAATCTTTCTATTCAAAAGCAGAGTAAGAATGGAGGAGGTTTATGAGCGAAACAGAAAAAGAAATGGCTAAAAGAAAACGAGCCACCTTTGGAGTTGTCTTCCTTACTATTTTTTTGGATATGGTCGGGTTTTCGGTTATTTTTCCACTTTTTCCCGCGATGCTTGATCATTACCTGAATCGAGAAATTTTGCTTGGAGGAGGGATTTTAACTGATTTTGTAATGTTCATTCAAGGATTCGCATTTGAAGGGAACAACCAAAACTCTAGCTTTCGTTTTGAAACCGTTATTTTTGGTGGAGCACTTGGTTCTCTCTATGCAATTTTACAATTCTTTTTCGCACCGATTTGGGGTCGGTTATCTGATAAGATAGGAAGGCGTCCGGTTCTAATGTTTACCCTAGGGGGAACCTGTCTTGGTTATGCATTGTGGATTTTTGCAGGTGATTTTTGGATTTTGGTGATTTCTCGCATTCTTGGTGGAGTTGCGAGTGGAAATCTATCAGTGGCAACTGCCTCAATTGCAGATGTGACTTCCCGTGAATCCCGGTCCAAAGGAATGGCATTTGTTGGCGTTGCTTTTGGTCTTGGTTTTATAATAGGACCCGCACTGGGCGGTTTTGCTTCTCAGTGGTCATGGGGAAATGAAACCGATTCCATATTGGGTTTGAATCCTTTTTCTCTGGCAGCATTGATCAGTTTTACCTTGGCTGTTATTAATTGGACTTGGTTAACTCTTTCTTTTAAAGAAACTTTGCCGGAAGAAAAAAGAGGGAAGGGAGAACAGACAAAACCAGTAATTTTTCAACTTGGCAGGATCAAGGACAGTGCGGTGAGTAACACCTGCTTAGCATACCTATTTTATATGATTTCTTTTTCAGGTATGGAATTTACATTGACCTTCTTGGCCGTGGAGAGATTTTCATATGCTCCCCTTGATATAGCTAAAATGTTTTTGCTTATTGGGGTAACCTTAATTTTTGCTCAGGGTTTTTTTGTGAGAAGGTTTGTAGGGACAATCGGAGAGAAACGAATGGCTTTACTTGGGGTGTTTATAGGTCTTTTGGCCTTTACTTTGCTTTCCATCAGTAAGAATGAGACTTGGTTCTATTTTGCATTGTTTTTAATGTCAACCGGGGTCGCTTTTATTAGTCCAACATTGACATCGCTTACATCATTGTATTCCAGCGAGCAGGATCAAGGGTTTCATCTTGGTGTATTTCGTTCATCCGGTTCGATGGCACGAGCAATAGGTCCCTTAATTGCGGGAACGGTATATTTTAAATATGGATCATCAACCGCGTACTTGGCTGGTGCATTGTTTTTGCTTGTCCCTGCATATTTTTTATTCCGTGTTCCTCAACCCAAAGCACACACGGAATAAAAAATCATTCCATTCTAAGCACCTTTTCGCTCGCTATTTCTTATGTTTATCCTATGATAGAACTTTTTCTAATATCTTAACAATTGCCCAGTTATATCTTACCCGCCGAACCTGAATGAATGTTGAAAATATCGATCAGTTGATCGAAAAAGATCCTTCCCTTGAATCTTCACGCCCAGCCTTAGAGGCTATGACTGAAGGTGCCTCATGCATCCATCGGAGTTGGGGCCTTGGCAAAATAACCGGCTTTGATTCAGATCGTGGCATGCTTCTTATTGATTTTGAAGAAGGAGAAAGAAAAAGCCATGCAATGGATCCAGTTTTTTGTCTCGGCAAAATTGAAATTCTTGAAGATGACCATATCATTTCGCGGCATCGTTCAAATCCTGAAGAAATTGACCTGATGGCTAAGAAAACCCCCGTGGATTTAATCATTGAGATTTTATCTAAATTTGAGGACGGGTGTGCCGCCAACCGTGATTTTGAACGAATTCTTGGTTTCCTTTTTGGCCCAACGAAAGGCAAAAAATGGTGGACGGCTACTAAAAAACTTTTAGTTAAGGATCCACGGGTTGCGGTTCCTAATAAAAAAACAGAACCCTATGTATTGAGGGATGAACCGGTAAAACCTGAACAGGAAATTCTTCAAGACTTCTTTGATGAGAAAAGATCCAAGGAAAAAATTGCTTTAGCCGAAAAGCTTTATGATTTAGCATCTGAAAAAGAAGACCTCCAAGCTGATTTACCGCAAGTGCTCGAGGATCTAACAAATGCAATTTTAGAAGCCCGAAATTTAAGTGAAGCCGATCGTTTATATGGAATTTGGGTGCGAAATAACTTAGCCCGAGATGTTGAAGAGGATGTTGAAAAATTAGAACCCACATCTGCGTCCATTTTGCACGAGTGCGAAGAAGATTTACCTCGGTTAGCTGATCTTTTACCAACCAAGTTTCATAGCCGTTTTCTTGATCTTGTAACCCGGGTTTATTCAGATAATTGGAAGTCTATTATTCTTAACCTGCTTCAAAATACCTCCGTTAAGTTTTCAGGAGAATGTGCCCATTTTCTCATTGATCGTGAGGAGTCGAAATTACTTATAAAATCCTTGTCACTTTGTTTGGATGAGCAAACTTTAAAGGCCCCTGTTTTATTATGGATGTTGAAATTTCGCGAGTTGGCTAAATTTAAAGACCTACTTAAGGATTTGATCAACCCAAGGCTTTTAACTGCTGTATTTTCAGCAATTGATTACGAGTCCTTACAAAATGCTACCACGCGTCGGATTCCTTTGGCAGAAATTTTATCAGACGATAAAGAATTACTTCCTGATATTTTGAGTAAGGGTACAGCTGAAAACGCTCAAGATCTGGCACAAGCCCTACTTCTTAATCCTGGTTTTGAAGATCTCAGCAAACGTTCTCTGTTAGCTCGATTTATAAAAAGGTATCCGGAAATACAGGATTTATTGGATGGTGGTTCAAATAGTAGTTCCTCTAGCAGTTCAACGGTTACTGATGATTCCTTAATTGTTTCTAAGTCCAGCTATGATCGGAAAATTGAGGATTTGGACGAATTAACCAAGGTTAAAATCCCAGAGAATTCACTCGCAATCGAAGTTGCTCGTGAACACGGAGACTTGCGGGAAAATGCAGAATATCATATGGCCAAGGATGAACAGAAAATCCTTCTTGCCAGACAATCTGAATTACAGTCCGATATCATGCGGGCCAAACCAACAGATTTTTCTGACGCTCCTACAGATTCAATAGGAATTGGTTCCATTGTTCAATTAGTAGATCAGTCCACATCAGATAGCCAAACATACACTGTGCTTGGAGCATGGGATAGTGATCCTGAAAACAATGTTCTATCTTACCTCACTCCATTAGGACAGATGCTCCTTGGGAAAAAGATAGAAGATATTGTAGAAACTGATGTCGCTGGAAATATTCAGACTTGGAAAATTAAAGGATTATCCCGTTGGGTAGATAAGAAATAAATCGAATTCTGAAATGTGGTTTTCAAATTAAATTAACTACATTTCAAAAAGAGATTTGCCAAAGATCACTTCTTTAGGAAATCCTAGGAAGGTATGACAATAAAAGTAACTGAAGTTCTCCAGGTATTATCGGATAGTACTCGGTTACGTATGCTTAGACTCTTAGACCAAGAAGAATTATCCGTAGCTGAACTTCAGGAAATTCTTGAAATGGGGCAGTCCCGAATTTCGAGCCATCTTGCTTTACTAAGAAGGCATAACATGGTGGCAGATCGTAAAGAGGGAAAGAAAACTTTTTACATATTATCCCTCGGTGCATCCAAACATTTTGAAATTGTGCGTTTTGCTTTAGACACTGATTCAGATGAGGAGTTTTGGATATCTGATCAATCATCTCTTCAAAGAATTGTTGAAAGAAGGAGGCGGGCAAGCGAGCAATATTTTGATGAGGTTGCAGAACGATTAGGCAAAAACTATGTCCCAGGTCGTTCGTGGGACGCGATTGGCCATTTTCTTTTTCGCCTTGTTCCTGAAATAATTATAGCAGATCTTGGGGCAGGAGAGGGTACGATTTCGCAGTTATTGGCTGAGCGTGCAAAAAAAGTATATTGCATTGATCGTTCTAAAAGTATGGTTCGTGTTGGGACTGAACTGGCAAAAAAAAATGGACTTTCCAATTTGGTTTATAAATTAGGCGATCTTGAAAAAGTTCCCCTTAAAGACTGTTCCGTTGATTTGGCTTTGTTGAGTCAGTCTTTACACCACGCTGAAAGACCTGAAATTGCATTATTAGAAGCTAATCGTATATTGAAACCGGGTGGGCAATTAATTATTATAGATTTAAAGCAACACCAATTTGAAAAGGCTCGCCAGTTGTACAACGATCGTTGGTTAGGCTTTGCTGAAAATGATCTTTTTAAAATGATAAAAGATGCAGGTTTCGAAAAAGTAAAAGTAGAGATTGTGGCTAAAGAAAACACTGAACCATTTTTTGAAACGCTCTTAGCCTCAGGATTTAAAACTGTTTGAGGTTATCTTCAGATGGAAGGTTTGGCTTTGTAGTATTGATTGAACCTATTCCAATCCATCTTAGGCTTTTTCTGAAGACTTGAATAATATCTTCTAAAATGAGGTACAGGCATGGAACCATGATCAATGTTATAAATGTGGCAAATAAAACCCCAAAACCAATAGCAATCGCCATTGGCTTGAGGAATTGAGCCTGTAAGCTTCGCTCGAACAAAATAGGAAGAAGTCCTACAAAAGTAGTAAGAGAGGTTAGGAGAATGGGCCGAAATCTAGCCATTCCCGCATCTCTTGCTGCTTGAATTAAAGAAGAATTCTTACTTTTTTGATTCACATAGTGAACCAGTACCAAGCTATCGTTAATCACTACACCCGTTAAGGCGACAATTCCAAACATTGAAAGTTGGCTAAGCGGAATCGAAAAAATTAAGTGTCCCAATACGGCTCCAATTAATCCGAAAGGAATGACCGACATAACTAGAAGTGGTTGAAAATAGGAACGAAATGGAATTGCTAATAATGCATATATAATAAAAAGTGCTATCCAACCTGACTGAGCGAGACTTGAATCACTTTCATTTTGTTCTTTGCGTTCGCCGACAAAAGAAAATCGCAAATCAGGAAATGTTTTTCTGATGGATGGAAGAAAAGATTGATCTAAATCTCTCTCAATACTGGGAATGTCAGCAATTAATTTATCTGCGGAGGATTGAACATTTATAATTCTCGCTCGATCGGACCTCTTTATTGTTGGATAACCTTGTCCATATCCGGTTTCTGCAATCTCTTCCAAAGGCACTTCAATTCCATTGGGTGTTCGTATTCTCAAGTTTTCTAAAGCACTTAGGCTTTTTCTATCCTTAAGTGGATAACGAAGCATCACTTTAATTTCCTCGCGGTCACGTTGAATTCTTTGGATTTCTTCTCCGTAATAAGCTTGGCGGACTTGGCGACCAAGATCAGCCTGAGTAAGCCCCAAGGCACGACCTGCTGAATTAAGATTCAATTTTAATTCTCTCTTTCCCCCCGAGTAGGTGTCCGAAATATCAAAGAGACCCTGGTATTTATTGAGTTGTTCTTTAAGTTGAAACGCAGCCCTAGTCATGGATTCTAAATCTTGCCCTGCGATTTCAATATCAAGAGCTGTTTTGCTTCCCCCTGCGGCAACATCTCCAAAATAAAGCTGTTTGACTCCTGGTAAAGGACCTATCCTATCACGCCAAAGGGCAGAGATCTGCGGAGCACTTCGGGTGCGGTCTTCAGATTTTATAAGTTCGACGCTTATCTCTCCCATATTTGATCCGGTCACGATATTGGAGGAACTTTTCGGGCCACCAGAAAATGGCTGTGCACCCATCGTTATCATATCATACCTAAACGGATTTGGTTCTCCCATTGATTCTAAATATTTGATCACTTCAATTCTTGCTTCTTCGACTAATTTGATGGATTTTTCGGTAGTCGCAGCTGGCACGCCATCCTGCATCGTTATTTTGACCGATATATAATCCGAGGGAACAGGGGGAACTCCTCGAACAGATTTAACATGACCGCCGATTATAAGTGCGGATATAACAATAAGAATTCCCACAAAAACGGCAACTACTGGCCATCGTAGTCGTAGGCAACGGCTTAAAAAAGGAGAATAAACTTTCGCGATAAAGCGTTCGAGTCCATCGGCAATCGATTCCTGCATTCGAAAGAATCCATTTTTTCTACCTTTATTAAACTTACAGAATGTTAAATGGTAGGGTAAAATAAACTTTGATTCAACCAGTGAAAATAATAGAGCGGGAATAACCACAAGTGGGATATCTTTCATTAGCTTACCGAGCCAACCAGGAAGGAAAAGGAGGGGGACGAAGGCAACAACGCTAGTCAGGATAGCAAAGGTAACCGGCATTGCAACTAGTTGAGTCCCTCTTATTGATGCTTCGATTGGGCTGTGTCCCTTTTTTCCCAATGTATATACGGACTCTCCGACTACAATTGCATCGTCTACTAGAATTCCTAATACAACTATGAAAGCAAAAAGTGATACAAGGTTAATAGATGCTCCGATTACCCCCATGGTTGCGAATGCCCCCATAAAAGAAATCGGTAAACCTAGAGCCACAAAAAATGCTAGAGATGGACGAAGGAAAAAGGACAGGACCAAAAATACAAGGATTAATCCATGCTGAGCATTCCGGATCATCATATCCAATCGACCTTGTAAGTAATAGGAACTATCTTGCCAAATGGTCATTTTAATATCACCCGGAAGGCTGGATTTTCTACTATCTACATATTTGGATACCTTTTTTGAGATATCGAGCGGACTTTGTTTGCCAACGCGAAATATTCTTAGTGTAACGGCAGGTTGCCCTTGAAAAGTTGTATATAATACCTTGTCCTCAAAAGCATCCTTAACCAGTGCAATATCTTTCAGCTGGACGGAAGAACCATTTGGGGAGGAAACAATTTCAATTTGATCAAATTCTTTTCCTTCCCGTGCTTTACTTGTGGTTCTGATGAGAGTTTCTCCCGCAGTTGTTCTTGCTACTCCTCCTGGAACATCGACTGAATTTTGAGAAAGAGATCGAGAAACCGAGTCGAAACTTAATCCATGCTCTCTCATTGCATGCTCGGAGAGTTCAATACCAATTTCAGGTCTCCTTATTCCCGAAATCTCGACCTGAGTTATTCCTGGAATATGGGTCAGGTCATCCTGAGTTTTTTCTGCAAGATTACGAAGTGATTTTAGATCACAATTTCCATGAATTGCTAACGCTAGAACCCTCCTCTTCGCCGTCATAACTTCCACAATGGGTTTTTCCGCTTCTTCTGGAAAATTATTAATTGCATCAACTCTCACTTTGATCTCATCAGCAAGTATTTTGGCATCTTTCCCTTTTTCAACTTGAATGCTTACCACTCCGGTATTCTCCCGGGCAAATGAAGTCATTTCTTTAATACCAGTGAGATCCCAAATTTTTTCTTCAATTTGTTTACAAATTCCATCTTCAACTTCTAAAGGGGCAGCAGCAGGGTAAATTACAGAGACGGTTACAATGTCGAGATCGAAATCCGGGAAGAGTTCCATTTTTAGGCTCCGAATGGAAATGATTCCGGCCAGTAGAATAATGCCGGCCAGTAGATTGGCAGCAACGCCATTTTTTGCGAACCAGGCAATCATGGACGACTCTTATTTGAATCCAATGATGAGGGGGAAACCTTAACTTTCATTCCCTCCGCTATAATGTCTAATGGGGTGATACAAATTTTCTCACCTTCTTTGATTCCTTTGCTGACCCAGGCTTCCAGTCCATCTTTCTTTACTATTTCCACCTTTCTAAATGTGAGGCTATTTTCCTGATCAAGAACAAGAATGGTATCCTGTTCCCTGAATGCAGAGATTGGAATGATAAAAACATTAATTTCGGGCCCGATTAAATTAAGCTTAACAAACTGACCAATACTTAATGGATGTTTGATTTTAAGCTTTTTTTCATAGGGATCGGTAAAACAGTTTTCAAAGCTTGCAACTACATTGTGTAAGCGTGTTTTGGGATCAATGATACCCTGGGAGCGATCAATTGAACCGTTATGAATTATTTTTCCATTGTCATTAATAATTTGGGCGATAATTTGGTCTTTTCCCTGGGGGGAACCTTCATCAAAGTTCAGAAAGGAAATTTCTTTACTACTAAGGGATAAATGCACATCACCTGTTTTAATTGAATATATTTTAGCGAGGGATGACGGAGCTCCAGCACCTACTTGCTGTCCCACATCGGCTAATATATCTAAGATTCTACCACGAAAGGGAGCTCGTACCATCGCCTTGCTAACATTTTTTTTGGCCTGAGCATGAAGTGCCTCTGCTGCTTTGGCCTCAGCTTCTGCTTTAAGAATTTGGGGAACCCTTTTGACTAAGTCAGAAGCCAATTTCCAGTCTCGGTCGCCCCATTCAGTTTTAGCCTGATCTGCAAGTGCGCCTTCCTGAGCTAATTGATATTCGTTTCGCCTAAGGTTAGCAAAGGCTTCCGCTTCTCTGGCAACCAAATCCGTGTCTTCAATCTTGACCAGTAAATCTCCTTTTTCAAAAAAACCTCCAGCACGAAAAGACGATATTCCATGATCAGAATCTGTATCGAAAGGAGCCACTTCCTCAATTAATCCGGGAACTTCTGCAATTAGATTTGT
>TARA_B110000008_G_scaffold122809_1_pt1 | contig 13011 bp, 10 predicted proteins | sample TARA_B110000008 | Tara Oceans TARA_B110000008 (sample SAMEA4396496) | marine metagenome | biome: Westerlies Biome; feature: [DCM] deep chlorophyll maximum layer (ENVO:01000326); material: water (ENVO:00002006), including particulate matter (ENVO:01000060) such as... | depth 40 m
AAACAAGCTTTTACTTCCATTGATAATATTATATTCTGAACCTTGAGCATATAGCCAAAATATAGGTTTCCCTAAATCATTGTATTCAAATTCATCTTCTAATTTCACAGTTTTAATAGACTCAGTAGTGCTTTCTTTCAAATTATTAATATTTATATATCTTTTCTTAGATAATGAGTTTAAATTATCTGCACTAAGCGCAGCGGCAGAATTGTTCGAATATGTATGGATTTTTGTAGTTTTATTATGATCTGAAACAAAAACTTTCCTGGGTCTGATAACACTATTTAGTTTATTAATTGAGATATTCATATTTAATATTTCAAAATTATTGTTTATAGGCTCAAAAGCATAGGCAGTTTCTAGTTTGTGATTAATAACTGCAGGAATCACTATATTGCCATAATGTGAACCTACATCAACTAAAGAGTTCAGATCGTAATTTAAGGAATTTAAAATGTTTTTTGCTTTACAAAACTCTGAGTATTGTGGAAATGAACTGTTAACATATATTTTTTTAGAATTTACAAAATCATTAGTACTGATAATAAACTTTGAGTTTCCAACAGATCTAAGTATTAATTTATCAGAAGGTAAACAATAATAAACTAACAACTTAATAATTCTCAAATTATTTAAAACATTTAGAAAGTACTTAAGAGGTTTAAAGAATAGAGTTAAAAGGTTTAATAGAAGTATATGAATGCGTTTAATAAGAACACTATCTTTAAATATTTTTTTTAACATTTTATAATTCTAGTCAATTATTGCCTTCTAAACGTTCCAAGCTTATTGGAATCATTATAAGATACATTGGTAAAAAACTATATATATATCGAATAGGAGATTCTAGTTCCATTTCTCTCCATGCAGAAATATATAAAACAAAAATAAATAAAAAATTGAGAATTGTTGAAAAAAAATAAATATTAATTTCAAAATTTATTTTATTTTTAATTCGTAAAATTAAAAATAAAGACATTACAAGAATCAAAAGATATGTCATAGGTTTATCTATAAATAAATTTCTTAAAATCCCTAAAAAATTATAAAGATTTAGATCCCTGAATAGGATTAGATCTAATATAGTATCTTTTATATCAATCTGCCTAATGTGATGGTCTTTAGGAATATTTGAAAGGTATGTGTTATAAGCTATTTGATTAATTAGAAACGAAACAAAAATGAAAACTGATCCCCTCCTGTAATTTTTATTAAAGTAAAAACATATAAACAAGATTAAAACTATTATTGAAAAAAATTGTTTTGTAAGATAAATAAATCCTAATAAAGTGAAAATAAAGCTTTTTTCTTTATAATTTGGTTTTTCAATTCTAAATAAAGTTAACAAAATTCCTGCTAATAAATAGCCTGCTGTTCCTTCACTCATGAGTGAACTGGAAAAAAGAAATTGAAGCCAATCACTATTTATGAGTAATGTTATGAACAATAAACTCACTAATAATTTATTTTTAATAGTGGTTTTAAGTTCAAATAATAGCAATAGTGTAAGGAAAGAGAATACTAATGCGTTGCTCATTACAAAACTATAGGTTTCAAGGCCAATAGAAATTTTAAATAATATGGCATCTATATAACTCATAAATTGTGGATAACCTTGCATATCCGTATTATTTATTGAAAATAAGTAGCTATTTTGATAAATATTAACTGTATGTGGGAAGAAAACATTTAAAACGTCCATTTCTATATTTGAGTTTATTGTCATTAAATTGAAATAGAAATTGTTGAAATAAACCATTGCAGTATAGAAAAAAATAATCAAACCCAGCATCTTTTTTTGATTGAGGTAAATTAGGTAATATATAAACCAAAGTAGATTTGTTGCTACAAAAGTAATATGAATATTCATATTTTTATAAAAGAAAAGTGTTGCAATCTCTATAATATAAAAACTAAACAAATAAGCTATGATTCCTATTGTCACAGTCATATTGATATGAATTAATCTAAAACAGTAGCCAATTGAAAATAGGAATAAAAATAACAGAAGGGTTGAAATTAAATCGTATGTAACTAGATTCTGGTATTCAGCTCTTCCTGAAACAAGGTTTATTAAAAGATTAGATAGTAAAGGTAAAATTAAAATAAAAAATTTAATGTGAGTTTTAATATTCATTAAGATTAATTTTGTACAACGTAGTTGACATTTAAATACTTTTTAGCTGAGTCAAAATAGCTTATTTGCATCACTAATAAGAAAATAGCAGAAATTTAATCTCCTGTCGTTTATTTTTTAAAAATTGCAAGTATGGAATATAGTATATATTTTATAAAATCACTTTTAGAAATAAGAGAGTAATGCTGTTTATAATACAATAACTTTCTTAGTGAATTTTTTCTATTTCTACTGGTTACATGAAATTTTTTTTGAAATAGTTTTTCATAATATTTATGATAAATTGATGCAAACTCTTCAAAAATGCCCCCCACATCCCAAGGTTTACTTTTTCCAGAAAAGTGAATAAAGACAATTCCTTTTATTTTTTTATTGATCCCAATTCCAGATGTCCTATGATTTAAATTTTTATCAATGGTTATATAGTCTCCGTCTATTAACGAATTTAGAATATCTTGATCCCAAAATTGTGCTTTATCTCTTAATGCCTCTATTAGGGTCAATGATTTTTTAGAGTAGTTTTTACTTTTCCACTTCATTAAATCAACAACCATGACTCCTGCATTGAAGTATTTTTCACCATGCATATTGAGTCTCAAAAAGGGTTCATCATTCTGACGTCTATAAAACTCGTCCGCAAAAGCGATTGCTTGTTCTTCTGCTTCCATTGTTTTTATAATAGAAGTAATTTCTTTTACTGGATTTGAGACACAAATTATATCTGCATCTAAATAAGTAAGCACTATATCTTCCCTTTCAAACAAAAAAGACAAGTACAGCCTATAAAAGGTTGCTTTTGAGACGTGTGAAGAGCTTATATTATAAAATCTTTCTTCTACTTCAACATCTTTAACTATAAAATTATTAAGGTTTTTATGATGAGATATCTTTTCTGGAAAAATATAGTTCTCATTTGAAGAATCAAGAATTACAAAAATATTAATTTTTTCCTCTACATTTTCTAACAAAGAATAAATAGAAACACATCCTTGTGTAGTGTAATTTCTATCAAATGCATACAGAAAATTAAGCATTAGAATCCCGCCACTCTGTATAAAAATCTTCTAAGCCTATTAAATATTTTTAACTTACTTTTTAAAGTATGCTTAAAGTCAGCAACACTTCTCAGAAGTTTGTGATTGTGATTTATTAAAACCACAGAACAACTTTCTTCGAAATCACTTTTTGTATCTGTTATTAATTTTTTCCAATAATTGAAATCAAGTTCATTTAAGTTAAAATCATTGCTATTTTTAGATAAATTTTGTAAATTATTTTTCAGTAATTCTTTAGAAATATCTGTGTAGTCATCTACTAAGATTTTTGGGATTGTCTTAAATGATTCATAAATTAAATGTTTTTTTGTTACAGGTATTGATCCACTATAGAGTGCCTCCCAAAACCTATGCGTATCGATACCATTACCCCAAGGGGCTAAGCTGAAATTGTGTATTGAAAGTCTTTTTTTATATTCTGCTTGATCTAATACCGTAAAATCTAGGTTAGCCCATTTTTTTTCACTAAAAAGATTATACAAACTCTTTCTATGGTTGAAATTTGTATTTGGGTTGAAATTTAAATACAATAAATTATTTTTTTTGATTAAATAATTATTAATTTGAATATTTCCACTAAACATTTCTTCATTTAAATTTTTAGAATGAAAATTAGCAATTCCAATTGGTATTGGTACTAAATCATGACTCCGGTAGTCAACATTAATTGAATACCATTTAGAAATACATTTAGGTTTTGATAAATATAATTTCTTTGATATCCGTAAATCACTTTGATGAGTGATTAATTTTATATTGTTAAAGTTACATTGTTTATTTAATATTCTGAATAATTCTTTAAGATACTCAGTTTTACAAAATATAATTTGATTTTCATTTAGAGAAAATTTTTTTTTTCTCACAAAGATATACTCACTATCGCCTATGTGGTTATCAATATTTTCTTTGAGATCGAGATGTTCAATTTGAGATTTTAAAAAGACACCACTAAATATTACATCTGCAATCTCTGCAAACTTAAAACCAGAAATAATCTCTATGTTGTTAATTTTCATAAGCTATAATTTTATATTCCCTTTCAACAATTTCATTGACTTTATAAAATTTATAATCATCGTCTGAAACACCTCTATCTGAATTATGATTATCACTAATGTAATAAAAATTTACTTTCTTGTTTCTAATGAAATGTTTTTTTAAAACATTTTTATCATTTTCATTGAATATAAATAACAATATTTTTTTAGTGAAAAATAAATGTAGTGGAATTTTTTTTAAACTTTCTATGTTTAATAAAATAATTATCCTACATCTGCTGTTAGTTGTAGTTGAATTAAAGTTGTGTTTTTCAAGCAACTTATTCTTGATTCTATAATTGTCATCAAAGAAGAAAAGTATCTTATTAGGCCAGTTCTGGATTCGCAATCCAAAAAGATTTAATTGTGAAGGTAATCTTTCACTATATAATTCCCAATAACCTATAGAAAGAAGCGATTGATCGTGTCTGTGATTTGACGAATTGCTTTTGGGAGGAAATATGAAATCTTTTTTTGATGATAGGTAGTTCCAATCATTAAGAAGTTCTCTTGCTTTTTCATTAGTAAAGTCAAAACCTATGACCCCTGCCATTAGGTTTGATGAATGTAGTATTCGTTTACTAGCTTGTAGATTTAGTTTTTCAATTACTGTATCGTGTGTCCACTTTTGAATATCTCCGCTTGAGTAAAAACTAGCAAACCCACGTTCAAGAATAAGTAATTTAAAATATAGCAAGTTGTTTTTAAATGACGTAGCGGAATCTAGCCAAATAATATAAGTGATATTTTCATTTTTTAATATATTAATAATTTCTGGTTTCCAAGCAAAGCCACCAATTTTATTACCATGTTCTTTATTTCTCTCACTGTAAAAATTAGGATATTGCTCAAATGGAAATCTTCTTAATTGAATTTGTTTATCCAGTTTTAATTCTCTCTTCTGACTGCTATTTAAACCAAGATCATAGATAATTAAGTTGCTAAAATTGTCAGTGTTTACATTTTTGTAATTCTGAATAAATTTTTTAATGTAAATGTAGTGTTTCTCATCTGATGCTGTTACTAATGTAAATTTATCTAGCGAATTTTTTTTTTTAAAATAGAATATATTTTTAATAGCTAGTTTAAAAATTAATAATATATCAAGCAAATAACTCATCATTATTTATATTACATAGGGTGCAAAAATTTAAACAAATTTAATTACAAATGTTGTTTGTATTACTTTGAGATAAACTAAACACTATGAGTCTATTACCTAATTCTTATACAATTTTTTTTTGTGGAATATCAAAAAATTGTATACAAACTTTATCAAAAAATTTAGACTTTTTGACATCTTTTTTTGAATCTTCTAAATATAATTGCAAGGCAATATTTGTAGACTCTGATTCAATTGATGGAACTAAGAAAATTCTAAACAGTTTTTCATTAAACAAAGAAAACATTATATATCAAGATTTAGATGGATTAGAACTAAAATTTAACAATCGGATTGAAAGAATCCTAATATCTAGGAATAAGTGCCTAGAGTTAATAAAGAATTCTAAAAATGACCAAAAAATAATTTACATACCTCTCGATTTGGATATAGATTTATTTAAATATACACCAGTAGAATCGTTCGAAAAGCTTATTGATTATTGCATCAACAAGGATGAAGCAAATGGAATATTCCCTTTTTCAACACCTTATTATTATGATATATTTGCTCTTCGGGCAACTAATTGGAATGAAATTAATTCTCAATATTGGGTTAAAAAATTAAAAAAATATTTTAAGATCGGAAGTTTCATCTACAATTATATTTTAATTTTTAAACGCCAGATAACTATTGGTAAGTTTAAATTAAAGAATACCAAGATTTATAGTGCATTTGGGGGTATTGGTATATATAAATTAGATAAGACTATACCAAGTTATGAACTTTCTAAAAAAAATCCAGAGGCTGTTTCAGAACATGTTAAGTTTAATTACAAATTTAACGAATTGGAAATCCTTCCCTATTGGAATGTTCCTGCACCAAATGAACACCTGGAATTTAGATTGCTTAAACTACGAAAAAAATTTAGATACTTTCTAAAAACTATTTTTTTTGATTTCTCGAGAAATAGTTCTAGTTCTTAGAAATTCAAGCTACCTATTCTTTTTATTATTTCGAAGTATTAAAGATTCCAAATGAAACTAGTAGGTAGATAAGCAATTTGTATCCATCTTTAAACCTGGAAATTTGTGTTGTGCCATAACGTCTTTCTTTATAACTAATTGGTAACTCTACTATCTTCTGACCAGAGTAAGCAGCAGAAAATATCAAATCAAAGTCTCCAAAGGGGTCTCGTATATTGACAGTATTTTGCCAATGATGTAGATCATCTAAGTATGTTTTTTTAAAAACTTTTGTTCCACAAAGTGAATCTGTTAAAGGTTCACTAATAATTTTACTAATAAAAAACTGGAAAAACCTGTTTCCTAACTTATTTAAAAATCTCATGGACTTTTTGTCCATTTCATAAACTAATCTTGTCCCATTTACAAAATCAGCGCTATTATTTTCAATAATTTCAAAAAAATCTTTTAATGTTTCTGGCTCAACACTTATATCTGCATCTAAAATAGCAATTACATCATTTTCTACTACTTCAAGTGCTTCCCAGACAGCATTAGCTTTTCCAGTTTTTGTTTGAATTACTATTTTAAAATTAAAATCATTATTTGATTCAGCAATATCTTGAATTAGTCTTAATGTTTCATCTGAAGATTCTCCATATGCAAAAATAATTTCTGCTTTAGTAAACTGGGGAATTCTAGAAACCAATTCGGATAAGTTTCCCTCTTCATTTTTGGCAGGAATAACAATAGATTTTGACAATTCATTTCTATCTCTATTTGTGGGTCTAAATATCATATAAGTTTTAATACCTAAATTGAATTGGAAGCAAGCGACTTCCAGAATTCTATTGATTATGTCTCCAAAAATAAATAACTTAAAAGGTAAATATTGTTTTGTGTAATATTTTTGATATTCTAAACCAATACCATTTGTGATATTTTTTATTTTCTTTATGTGAATATATGAGTTATTTTTGTTTGCATCTTTTAATCCAAAATACTCAAATATCTGAAAAATTGTTGAATATTTAGAATTAATCGAACTAACAATTAGTTTCCCATCGTCGGCCAATAAACTTGTAACACTAGTAAGTAAACTAAAAACATCGTCATGATTTTCAATTATGTCAGTTAACAATATTCTTTCATATTTTTTATCAGATTTTAGGGTTGAAAGGTGTTTGGGGTCGTCTAAGTTTAATAAAATTTTTTCACTATTTGTAGTTACTACTTTCTTTTCCGAAATTTGATTTATTATGTGCAAAGAATCTTTATTATTAAGATACTTTTCTACTTCTTTTCTGTGGCGATCATAAAAAGTTTTATTTGAAATTTTAATCATATTTTTTAATTTTACTGTTCTTCATCAGCATTAATAGACAATTCTTTTAGAAAAAAATTATTGAACTCATTTACATTATATTTTTTTCTGACGAGTTCACATGCATTTTTTGAAACAGTGTTTAATAATTTAGTGTTTTCATATAACGAATCTATTTTGTTAGCCCAGGATTCTACATTCGTAGTTTCTTCAAAAAATATATTTTCATTATTGATAAAATTTTTGTTATCCCAAAAACCCTTATTTTTAGAAATTAAGACAGGAACGCCAACAGACATTGACTGTAGTGTTACGCTTTGACCAGAAGGCTGAGTGGAATTTTTTAAGGGAAGGATTACCATTCTAGACTTAACGTACAGATTTTTAAGATCTAAATCATTGAGTGGCCCACTACCCCAGCTACCCTTAACGATCTTTACATTATCCATCTTAAGGTTATCCATTAAGTTGTTTGAGGTAATAAAAATAAAGTTTCTATGTGGCATTATTTTTGCAATATTTATCAATAAACTGAAATCCCTATTTCCATCATTGCCAATAAATAAAATGTCTTTATTGTTTTCAAGATTGATTAATTGACTGTTCCAAAAACTATAATCGATATGAAAAGGCATGAACATCAACTTTTCTTGATTTTTTATTTTCCGGCTAGCAATTGAATACTCCTCGATACCCAAAAAATAAAGTTTATCTATATAAGTTACAAGTAGTGAAATTAATAGGTCATGAGCCCATTTTAAAAGTTTTATATTTATTGTCTTTGAATAGAGTCCCATTACGAACATATATGTTTGAATATTATATTTTTTTTTAAAGAAGATTAATGGTAACAAAGCTGAAAAACCTGCAGACTCAGTAACTAAAATTAGTTTATTAGTCTCCTTTATAGTTTGAATATTCTTAGTGCTAACTATTGAAAAAATATACAGAGGTAGGCTAAGAAATTTTGACAAATAGTATTCTACTTTTTTTAATACTCCATTAGTATTTTTAAATTCTATAACAGATAAGTTTGAGTATTTTTCTTTAAGAAACCTGTATCCATAAAAAAAATCTTCTGAGTAATCAAGGTCATTTGACTTATCAATTCTTCCTCCAGAAAAAATATATGTAATTTTATTCATTAAAATAACATTAGTGAAAAATATTAAAATTGCTATTTTTTTTACCTATGACTACTCAGTTCAGACCTTGAGAGAAAATGGTTTACTTGAAAGGGAACTGAGGATCTATCGCGAGTTAAATAATCTTTATGGTATTGATTTTATTTTTCTAACTTACGACACGCAAGATCAACAAATAGGAGAAGACTTTAAAGAATTTGAATTTCTGCCTATCTATAAATACATAAAAATGTCAAACATAAAGGTTATCCGATTTATAAAATCTTTTTTAATTCCTTTTAAAATCAAAAAGAAATTATCCGATGTTGATATTTTGCACCAACACCAGCTTTTAGGTGCTTGGATACCATTAATACTCAAATTTCTTTTAAAGAAACCTGTTCAAGTTAGAACAGGTTATGATGCTTATTTATTTTCATTAGAAAATAATGATGCTTTTTATAAATCGATTTTCAATAAATATCTAACTAAGTTATCTCTAAAATTCTCAGACCTATATACAGTTACAAGTAATTGTGATAGGCAATTTATAGAAAAGACATTTAATTTTAAGAAGATAAAGGTTGTTCCCAACTGGATTGAAATTACTAATAACAAAATTCATCATAATAAAAGAGACAAGATACTTATGGTTGGAAGGTTGGAGGAACAAAAGAATTACTCTCTTGCTTTTGATTTTATGAAAATTTTAGGTTCAGATTTAGACCTAGATATTTATGGATCTGGCTCAGAATTCACTAAATTAAATAGTTTTAGTGAAGAGCAAAATCTCTCAATTAATTTTTTAGGAAAGACAGCCCACGGTGATTTAATAGAAGAATTTTCTAAATACAAGTTTTTTTTATCTACTTCTTTATATGAAGGAAATCCTAAGACAGTATTAGAAGCGCTGTCTCGAGAATGTATAGTTTTCGCATCTAATATACCAAATCACTCTGAAATAATCGATGATGGAGTAAACGGGTATCTTTTTTCCGATTTAAACGACCTCGTCAGTAAATTCAATTTAGTAAAAAACAACTCGAAAGAATTAGATCGAATTAAGAAGAATTCCAGTGCTTCTTTAAAAAATAATGATATTTTACAAATAGCTAAAATTATGTACGAAGATTATCAACTATTAATCTCATCCAGATAATTTACAAGAACATAAACTCTCCAAAGTCTGAGTGCGTTAATTCTAGTTTTGAATATATTTAATTTATGCAATTTCTTTGTATTAAGAAAAGTAGTTAATTCTGATTTCTCAAGTTCATTTATAATCATGTCAAAATTACTATATACCCATTGCTTGTAATCAAATACAAATCCTTGCTTTGGACGATCAAGAAATTCAGAACTAAAATCTAAAGATAAATACTTCCTCAAAGGCAGCTTTTGAATCTTAGTGTGAAAATACTCAGTACTATGACTAAAAATATACTCAATTAACTTATGATCTACAAATGGAGACCTTACTTCTAAGGAATTTGCCATAGACGTTCTATCTACTTTATACATCATTTGATCAGCTAAATAATACTTATACTCAGCAGTTAATAATACCTTATAATCAACTTCTTTTTTAAAAGGGTTAATTCTTAAATACTCTGAAAACTTTGAAATTCCAAAAAAATTGAGAAACTTTAAATCTTCCAAATATGTTAAATATGATTTAAATATATTGCTGTCTAATGATTTAAAGTTTGTCCCTGAACCCATTAGGGATGGTGAAATGTGATAAAGTTTACTTATTAAATTATTAAGTTTAGATTTTTTCATAAGATGATTTTTAATTCTGAAATAACCTCCAAGGAGTTCATCTCCACCATCTCCAGAAATGGCTACTTTATACTTTGAGGAAATTAGTTGGCTTAAATAATATGATGGCACTACAGAAGGATCTCCATAAGGTTCATCTAAACTTCTGATTGCATCTCGAATTATTTTTTTAGGAATATTTTCATCCACCGTAACCTCTTCATGCTTTGTATAGTATTTATCGACTACTTCTTGAATATATTTTTTTTCGTTATATTTTTTATTTTTAATAATTACAGAAAATGTATTTACCTGAAATCCATTGTCAGAAAGATTTTTTACTATAGAAGTTGAGTCTATTCCACCAGATAAAAAATTGGCTATTCCAACATCAGCGAGCATCCTCTTGCTTACAGATTCTGAAAATAGCTCTTCGAACTCTTCTTGATCAAACTTTTTATCATCAATATATGAGCTTATATTCCAATACTGTATATTTTTGCTTGTAAATGTATCTTGAGAATAATCTATTTCAATATAATTCCCAGCAGGAATTTTGTGAATGTCTTTAAAAAGAGTTCTTGGTGAAAAATTTACACCATAAGCTAAATATTGCTGTAAGGAATCAACGTCAACTCGATTATTTTTTTTTATTTCCAAAATAGATTTAAGATTTGACCCAAAAAGAAGTTCCTGATTGTTTACATGCATGTAAAGTGGTTTTTGTCCAACGCGATCTCTGGCCAGATAAATTTTTCTTTCTTTTTTATTAAAGAAAATAAATGCATACTGACCCTCTATTTTGTTAATAAAATCTACGCCAAAAAGTTGTAACCCTGCAAATAAGGTCTCTGTATCTGAGTGGGAAGTTTTAAATTTGTAATCTAGTTTTGAGAGTTTTTCTCTTAATTTCAAAGAATTGTATATTTCTCCATTGAACATCAAGATATAATTTGAGTCCTTTGAAATCATGGGTTGATTTGCTTTTTCACTCAGATCTAAAATTGCTAGTCTATTAAACCAAAGGTTGTAATTTACATCCCCGCCACCTACAAGGTTGGATAAGTTGTCTGGGCCTCTACAGTGAGAGTGTTGGTTTGACTTTTTTAATTCATCATTGTTAATTTTTCCGAATGAGACGACACCTGTAAATCCACACATAAAATGATTATAATTTGATTTTAAGACTTCCAAGAAAGAATTAATTTTTAAATTATATTAGGTAATTAAAAATTTAGTGCTTGGATGCCAAGATTTAGTCTGAAGTTCTAAAGTAAGAAAATTGTCACTGGTGAACAGTTGTTTAAAAGTTGAATAACCAAAAAATTTAATTTATATTGGGATGTTCCCAGGTAGGTTTCATCATTTTATTGTTGATTAAAACCTTTTCACGTTCTGCTAGTTCCACATCTGAATCAACCATGAGTTTTACTAAACCTTTAAAATCAAATTCAGGTTTCCAATTTAATAATTTATTAGCCTTAGTTGGATCACCTAATAAATGAACAACTTCATTTGGACGGTGATATTTTTCCGAAGTTGTAACGTACTCTTTCCAGTCTAGACCAACTTCTTTAAATGCAGTTTCTACAAAATCTTGTACTGTCTGAGTACGACCTGTTGCTAGTACCCAGTCATCAGGAGTATCATAATCTAACATTAACCTCATTCCTTTAACATAGTCTCCAGCAAAACCCCAGTCTCGTTTTGCCTCAAGGTTTCCTAATGTAAGTTTGTTTTGTATACCATGATAAATACGACCTACAGCTCGAGTTATTTTTCTAGTAACAAAAGTTTCTCCCCTTACTGGAGATTCATGATTAAAGAGTATCCCATTGGCACAAAATAAATTGTATGATTCTCTGTAAACTTTTGTCATTTCATGTGCAAATAGCTTTCCTACTGCGTAAGGACTTTTAGGATTAAAAATTGAGCCTTCCGATAATATGCTCGAGTCTACTCCACCATACATTTCAGAAGAAGATGCTTGATAATACTTTATATCTTTATTTGAATTCTTTATAGCCTCAAGTAAAGTTAGTGATCCGACTGTTGAAGTTTGAGTTGTAAAAAGAGGATTTTTAAATGAAACAGCAACGTGTGATTGTGCTGCAAGGTTGTAGATTTGATCAGGCTCTATAGTATTTATTAAATTATTCAATGATGATGAATCTAGTAAGTCTGAATAGTAAAGCTTTAGCTGGTCGGTTTCACCATACGCCGAAATAAGGCTATCAATTCTAGAAGTATTAAAACTAGAGGACCTTCTAATTGTTCCATGGACTTCGTGTCCTTCCTCAAGTAGTTCTTTCGAAAGATAGTATCCGTCTTGACCTGTAATTCCTGTTATAAACACTTTCATAATTAAATATCTTCCTTTTTTAACATTTTATGGTTACTTAAAACTAATCCCATTAATAAATACATAATAACTGAATAATGTGAATTTTCCATGCTTGGATCAAATAGAGAATTGAAAATTAAAGGGATGAATATAATGTAA
>TARA_B110000008_G_scaffold106269_1_pt1 | contig 12998 bp, 7 predicted proteins | sample TARA_B110000008 | Tara Oceans TARA_B110000008 (sample SAMEA4396496) | marine metagenome | biome: Westerlies Biome; feature: [DCM] deep chlorophyll maximum layer (ENVO:01000326); material: water (ENVO:00002006), including particulate matter (ENVO:01000060) such as... | depth 40 m
AAAGCTTCCATCATTTTATCATATCTACTATTTTTTACAAAAACTGTAGTCGCTACATCTTTAGTCCCTGAAACGTTAATATCAGTGCCACGATAAATTCCATTGTTATTAAAGACTACTATGCAGACTGGTAAGTTGTAACGACAAATAGTTTCCACCTCCATGCCTGAAAAACCAAATGCACTATCACCTTCTACTGCGAGAACAGCTTCACCAGTTTCCACTGCCGCTGCGATTGCGGACCCCATACCGATACCCATAACACCCCAGGTACCTACATCTAAGCGTTTACGTGGTTGATACATATCAATTATCGAGCGCGCAAAGTCTAAAGTATTTGCACCCTCATTAACTAAAATTGAATTAGGTCTATTTTTTATTATATTCTTAATAGCACCTAGAGCGCCTTCATAATCCATTGGCGAATTGTTGTTTTGCAACTTAGAAGTCATACGTGCGATATTCGTATCTTTTTTCGCTTTAATCGCATCGACCCATTCAACGGACGGTTTCTTCCAACCTTCTCCCATGGTGTTTACTAGAGCTGATAAACAGGAACCAATATCTCCAACTATAGGAGCCACAATCTCAACATTACTGTCCATTTCTTTTGGCTCTATATCTATTTGAACAAACTTTGTTGAATGGGGTTCACCCCAGCTTTTCCCTTTACCGTGCGATAATAACCAATTCAAGCGAGCACCAATCATTATAACTACATCCGAATCTTTAAGCACCAGTGATCGAGCAGCACCTGCGCACTGCTCATGTGTGTCTGGCAACAAACCTTTAGCCATACTCATCGGTAAAAAAGGTATCCCAGATTTTTCTACAAATTCTCTCACTAATTCATCTTCTTGAGCATAGGCAGCACCTTTACCCAAAACAATTAATGGCCTTTTGGCATTCTCGATAGTCTTTAAGGCTCGAACAATAGAAGTTGGTGAGGGGAGCTGGTCTGGCGCGGGGTCAATGACTTTTACTAAAGTTTTCTTTCCTTCAACCTCATCCATAACCTGACCAAGAAGACTGCCCGGAATATCTAGATAAACCCCACCTGGGCGTCCGGAAACAGCGGCTCGAATTGCTCTAGCTACACCTATACCGATATCCTTAGCGTGCAATATACGATATGCTGCCTTACATAATGGCTTTGCAATAGCCAATTGATCCATTTCCTCATAATCACCTTGCATCAAGTCAACTACTTCTCTCTCAGACGAACCTGAAATTAAAATCATCGGCCAACAATTAGTCGTCGCGTGAGCTAAAGAAGTTAGACCATTAAGGAAACCAGGTGCTGAAACTGTTAAACAAATACCAGGTTTTTTTGTTAAATAACCTGCTATAGCGGCTGCATTTCCGGCATTTTGTTCATGACGAAATGATAAAACACGAATACCAGCGGCCTGAGCAAGTCGACCAAAGTCGGTTATTGGAATTCCTGGGACCCCATATATCGTCTGCACATTATTTAGCTTTAATGCATCAATCAGAAGGTGAAAACCATCTGTTAATAAGCCAGCCTCATTTTTCTGATCACTTACCTCTAAATTACTTGATACGTCCATTTTCTTTAATGCTCCTTAACTAAAGCTATTTTCTAACAAATTAAAATGATCTCCATCATCTTCCCCAGAGCTCAAGCTTTCAAGTCTTGTCCAGGTCTTATCAACATGCGCATGTAATCGCATCGTATGCTCCAATACGCGCTTAGACGCCAGCTCAGGGTCTCGAGCTTCTAGGGCCTCAATTATCTGCATATGGTCCTGCACTGACCTTGACGCCCTGTCGCTTTCACCCATTGCGCGACGACGAACTGAATACATGTGCATAAACAGTCCATCTGCAGTGGTTCTTAATAACTCACACCCTGATAACTCTAAAATCCACTGGTGAAACTTAATATTTGCATCAGAGTATTCACTTAATTCAGCTTTAGTGGCACTAGTACTATGCTTCATCGCAAACTTTCTAAGTGCTTTTAAACTTGAGTCACTGGCAACAGTAGTTGCTAGGCGAGCTGCCATACTTTCTAAAGCAGCCCAAGTAACTATCATCTCTAAAATTTCACTTCTTGTCTTCTGACATATAAAAACACCTTTTCGAGGTTGTATTTCAACTAAACCGTCCTGCGCTAAACGAGCTAAAGCTTCACGTATCGGTGTTCGAGAAATTCTTAGTTGTGACGCAAGATTTCTTTCGTCCAGCCGGAGCTGAGCAGTTGGACTATATATATCCATTTTTAATATAGCATCTTTTAAAAGGGAGTAGGTATGATCCTTTAATGTAAAATTAATAGAAACGGGCTTTAATAAATCACTAAATGACAAATATAATCCTCCCCAGGTTGATAGCTACATAAACAGAACCAAAAATATATGCTATGTGGTATACCATACATCTGACACCACTAACGTCAAGCAATGAATCCAGGCATGTTAGAGAGTTTTTCTACTTAAATGTGGTGCTGATACTAAGGTATTTTAAGTTTTTTCTAAAGCTTTCAAAAGAGTCTCTCCAAGCTTAGCTGGTGATGGTGATACAGTTACACCTGCGGCTTCCAAAGCTTGGATTTTCTCTTCCGCTCCTCCCTTGCCTCCAGATATAACTGCTCCAGCATGACCCATGGTGCGGCCAGGAGGAGCTGTTCTTCCAGCAATAAAGCCTACCGTTGGCTTTGAATAACCTCTTCTTGCTTCATCAATTAAGAACTGAGCCGCCTCTTCTTCTGCTGATCCCCCAATTTCTCCAATCATAATAATAGATAGTGTCTCAGGATCAGCCAAAAATAACTCTAGGACATCGATAAACTCTGTTCCTTTAACAGGATCACCACCAATCCCAACAGCTGATGTCTGACCAAGCCCAGCCACAGTTGTTTGAAAGACAGCCTCATAGGTCAAAGTTCCTGAACGAGACAAAACTCCTACAGACCCCTTTTTAAAAATACTGCCTGGCATTATCCCGATCTTGCATTCATCAGGGGTCATCAAGCCTGGACAGTTAGGGCCAATTAATCTTGAGTTTGATTTTTCTAACTTTTCTTTTACTCGAACCATATCTTGGACTGGGACACCCTCAGTAATGCACGTTATCAACTCTATCTGAGCGTCAATTGCTTCTTCTATGGCTAAAGCAGCACCTGCCGGAGGAACATATATTACAGAAGATGTGGCACCAGTCTTTTCACAAGCCTCTGCAACTGAAGAGAAAATTGGCAAACTCTCTCCATTAGATCCCAACCAATCTTGACCGCCTTTAGTTGGGTGAGTACCTGCAACAACTTGGGTTTTGTGATATGCTAATGCCTGCTCTGTATGGAAGGTACCGGTCTTTCCAGTTAAGCCCTGTACAATTATTTTAGTATCTTTATTAATTAAAATAGACATTGGTTATCCCTTTACCGCTTGAACGATTTTCTTTGCAGCATCATCGAGATCGTCGGCAGTAATAACATTTAATCCGCTAGCGTTGATTATCGATTTTCCTTCACTTACCTTTGTTCCCTCCAGCCTGACTACCAATGGCACGTCTAGTCCCACATCTTTGACTGCCTGAACAACACCTTTAGCAATCACATCGCAACGCATAATTCCACCAAAAATATTAACTAAGATACCTTTAACTTGGGGGTCAGACGTTATAATCTTGAACGCTGCTGTTACCTTTTCTGCTGTAGCTCCACCGCCGACATCTAAAAAGTTAGCCGGCTCAGCCCCATATAATTTAATTATATCCATAGTCGCCATTGCAAGGCCTGCACCATTCACCATGCAACCTATCTCTCCATCCAATGCGATATATGAAAGGTCAAATTTTGAAGCCTCAATTTCCTTGGGGTCTTCTTCAGTCTCGTCTCGCAAAGACAATAACTCAGATTGCCTGAATAGTGCATTACTGTCGAAAGATACTTTTGCGTCTAAAACCTGCAATTCATTTTTTTTAGTAACTATTAGAGGGTTAATTTCTAATAGACTCATATCTTTTTCAACAAAAGCACGATACAAGTTATTAAACAATTGTAAGCCATCTTCAAAGGCCTGACCTTCCAACTCAAGAGCCTTTGCTATGTTAGATGCATTCATTTTAGTACAACCTACGCTAGAATCTATACCAAAAGAGAAAATAAGCTCAGGGTTACTTTTAGCAACAGCCTCAATGTCCATACCACCCTCTGTAGACACGACAAAAGAAGACTTACCGTTCACCCGATCAACTAAAATAGAAAGATAAAGTTCCCGTTCTATATCAGCACCATCTTCGATATATATACGATTAACCTGTTTTCCAGATGGACCAGTTTGCTCTGTGACTAATGTTTTTTTAAACATCTCTTTGACATTTAAAACCGCCTCCTCCTTTGAAAAGGAAACCCTAACTCCTCCTTTCGCATTAGAATCTAGCTCTTTGAATTTACCCTTCCCTCTACCACCAGCATGTATTTGACTTTTAACCACCCAAACAGGTCCAGGCATTTTATCAATCATATCTTGAGCGTGGTCTAATGACGTAATTATCTCTCCTCGGCCAACTTTAGCTCCAAAAGATTTTAAAATATTTTTTGCTTGGTATTCATGAATATTCATAGCTTTATCTCCAAAAGAGCCAATCGGTTGATAGCTACACTAATAGAAATTAAATGGTTGCCATGTGGTATACCATACACCTGACGTTGATAGGGTCAAGTGTTGCCAAAAACCATTTAGAAGTCAAAATTCTGTTAAATAAAATCTGTTAGTGTCCTCAGTAAATCCTATATTCTACTTATTCAGTAAAAACGAAATCTATATTAATAATATCTCCAAAACTATAATGTTTGCTAATTTACAAAACGATTAAAACTAGACTTACAAAAAAATATTTTACTAAATCGTTCTTTCCACTTTACAGGCTGAGAACTTAAATTCAGGAATTTTACCATAAGGATCGACTACTGGATTTGTGAGCATATTGGCGGCAGCCTCAACAAAAGCGAAAGGCAAAAATACCATATCTTCTGACACTGCCTTATCTGCTCTTGCCATAATAGAAATTTTCCCACGACGTGTTTCTATATCTATCGATTCCCCAGGCTCAACTCCCATTTTGCGTAATGTTCGCGGATGCAAGGAGGCATTCGCTTGTGGCTCCACAGCATCAAGTACCTTTGTACGCCTCGTCATAGAACCAGTATGCCAATGCTCTAACTGTCGACCAGTAGTTAAAATCAGTGGATATTCATCGTCAGGTATTTCAGCTGGAGCTATAATATTTGCGGGTGTGAATTTTGCTCTCCCATCTGCTCGAGGAAAGCCGTCACCAAAAACTATGGACTGCCCAGGATCTGTTTCACTTAGGGAAGGATAAGTTACTACAGACTCATTCTCTAACCTCTCCCAAGTAATGTGGTCTAGAGATTTCATTGAATGCTTCATTTCTGCAAAAACCTGTTTGGGATGAGTGTAATTCCAATCTAGTCCAAGACGCTTTGCCAACTGAACTGTGATCCACCAGTCTTCACGCGCTTCCCCGGGCGGGTCTATAGCTTTTCGGCCCATTTGAACTTGTCTATTTGTATTAGTAACAGTTCCAGTTTTTTCTGCCCAAGCTGATGCTGGCAAAATAACATCAGCATAATTTGCTGTCTCTGTAATAAAAATATCTTGAACAACTAAATGCTTCAACTTTGATAACGCACCCCTCGCATGACCTAAATCAGGGTCAGACATTGCAGGGTTTTCACCAAGAATATACAGGGATGAAATTTTATCGTCATGCACAGCATCCATGATTTCCATAACTGTTAATCCTTTTTCTGCCGCGATCGCCCCTGTTTTCCAGATTTCGTTAAACGCAGATCGGACTCCTTCGTCAGCAACGCTCTGATAATCTGGTAAAAACATTGGAATCAAGCCAGCGTCAGAGGCACCTTGGACGTTATTTTGTCCTCGTAAAGGATGAAGCCCGGTCCCAGGTCTACCAACTTGACCGCACATCAACGCCAAAGAAATAAGGCATCTAGAATTATCCGTTCCATGGATATGCTGCGAAATACCCATACCCCAGAATATCATTGCCGATTTAGCCTTAGCAAAATCTCGAGCAACTGCTCGCAATTTATCTGCTTTAACTCCACAAAACTCAGACATACTTTCAGGAGAAAACTGTTTGAGGTGCTCCTTCATCGCATCCCAATTTTCTGTATAACCATCAATATACTGTCTATCATATAATTCTTCTTCAACTATTACATTCATTATAGCATTTAGCATTGCCACATCTGTTCCTGGCCGAAATTGAAGCATATGTTCAGCATGCCGCTTTAAACCTTGACCACGGGGATCCATAACTATTAACTTTCCACCTCGTTTAACAAATTGCTTAAAATAAGTCGCCGCAACTGGATGATTTTCTGTAGGATTGGCACCAATAACAATTGCCACATCTGCATTTTCAATCTCATTGAACGTTGCCGTAACAGCAGCCGAACCTACATTTTCCATAAGAGCTGCTACAGAAGAAGCATGACAAAGTCTGGTACAATGATCCACATTATTATGACCAAAACCTTGCCGTATAAGTTTTTGAAATAGATACGCTTCTTCATTTGAACACTTAGCTGAACCGAAGCCAGCAACACGATCACCTGATATATTCCGCTCATGGGCAAAACCATTTGCAGCGATATCCAACGCTTCTTCCCAGCTTGCCTCCCTAAAGTGAGTTAAGGGATTAGACGGATCAACATTGAGTCCTTTCGCCGGAGCATTTTCCAAACGAACTAAAGGTTTTGTCAATCGATGCTTATGGTGGACATAGTCAAACCCAAAACGGCCCTTAACACAAAGTCTATTTTCGTTAGCAGGACCATTTATACCTTCTACATATTTTATTTTTTCATCCTTAACCTTAAAGGAAAGCTGGCACCCAACACCGCAGTATGGACATATCGACTTAACCTCTCGGTCAAAATCCTTACTATCACCAGTCTGCTCGCTGTCTAATACAGTTGCGGGCATGAGTGCGCCTGTTGGGCAAGCTTGAACACATTCGCCACAACCCACGCAAGTCGAGTCACCCATGGGGTCTGCTATATCAAAAACAACTTGCGAATTCTGCCCACGACCCGCCATTCCAATTACGTCATTTACTTGAACTTCTCTGCATGCACGAACACACAAATTGCAATGGATACAAGAGTCTAAATTCACATTCATAGCTACGTGCGTATTATCCAGCAAAGGCACAGTTACTGGATCACGCGAAGGAAACCTGCTCTCTTTAACATCATTTACTTTTGCCATATCCCAAAAGTGCGAAGAAATATCATGAGGAACTTTTGGTTGATCGGCAACTAGGAGCTCTACTATCGTAGCTCTAGCAGTTTTTGCTCTAGCAGAGTCTGAGTTAACGATCATTCCTTCACTAACATTACGTACACAAGAAGCCGCTAGAACGCGTTCACCCTCAATTTCCACCATGCATGCTCGGCAGTTTCCATCAGACCTATACCCAGGTTCCGGTTTATGGCAAAGATATGGGATTTGTATTCCCTGACCGTTAGCAGCTTCCCAAATTGTTGAATCCTCAGGAACCGAAACTTCTTCCCCATCCAAGACAAATGTCACCATTTTTTGATTGGCTGAATCAAACATATTCTATCCTAACTTATCTCTTCAGGGAAATATTTCATAGTTAATCTTATAGGATTTGGCGCTGCTTGTCCAAGTCCACATATTGAAGCATCCTCCATTACCTGACATAAATCACTTAATATCTCTTTATCCCAAATGTCTTTTTCCATCAATTGCACCGCCTTACTGCAACCTGTTCGACAAGGCGTACATTGACCGCAGCTTTCATCTTCAAAAAACCTGAGCATATTTAGCGCTGCATCCCTCACTCGATCCAGTTGAGATAAGACAACTACTGCTGCCGAACCAATAAATGTTCCCAACGGCTGCAAAGTGTCAAAATCTAAAGGGACGTTGTCTAAGCTAGCCGGCAGTATCCCAGAAGAAGGACCTCCAGGCTGATAAGCTTTAAAAATATGACCCTCAAGCATACCTCCAGCAGCCAAGACGATGTCATTAATAGTAGAACCGGAGGGTAACAGATAGACACCCGGATTTTTTATCCGCCCTGAAACCGAATAACTTCTTAATCCCGTGCGACCGTTTTTCTCGATTGAGTTTAGAACCGCTGAACCATCCCTACATACTTTTGCAACCCAGTGTAAAGTTTCAACATTATGCACTAAAGTTGGTTTGTTAAAAATTCCGACTTGCGCGACATAAGGAGGGCGATGCCTCGGTAAACCACGTTTACCCTCAATTGACTCTATCATAGCACTTTCTTCGCCGCAAATATAGGCGCCAGCCCCTCTTCTTAAATCAATAAAACCAACTGAAATGTAGCCTTTATCTTCAAGATTTTTGATCTCTCGTCTAAGAATCTCAAGAACTACAGGGTACTCATCCCTCATATAAATAAAGCACTTATCAGCTTCAATTGCCCAAGCGGCAATTAACATCCCTTCAAGAAATAGATGAGGAGTCCGCTCCAAGTAATATCGATCTTTAAAGGTACCAGGCTCACCTTCATCACCGTTGACAGCTAAGTATCTTGGCCCCTTTGCGGCACGAACAAATCCCCATTTCTTGCCAGAAGGAAAACCTGCGCCTCCTAGACCTCTAAGACCACTTGCACTGACGGCCTCTTGGACTGTCTCCCAATCACCGTGACTTCGATAGTCAGTGAGTGTCGAATATCCCCCGTTTTCTACATAAGTATCTAAACCTTCATAATCGACCATTCGAAGATGGGTCTCTCCTTTAGATATTGCAGCCTTTACTTTTTCAAAAGTAGCATTGTCAATGTGGTTATGCCCTAACTCCAAAACTGGTGAAGTATCACAGCGCCCCATGCAGGGAGCACGTAAAACTCTAACAAGCTTTGGGTCTAAACCTTCCTCTAAAGCACTTTTAAGCTCTTGCGCCCCCGCCAACTCACAAGAAAGTGAATCACAAACTCTAATCGTTAACTCGGGTGGCGCAGGCTCACCCTCTTTTACAACATCAAAATGGGCATAAAAACTTGCAACCTCATAAACTTCAACTTGGCTGAGTCGCATTTCTTCTGCCAAGGCACTTATGTGTTCTGAACTCAAATGTCCAAAACGATCCTGAATTAAGTGTAGAAACTCTATCAACAAATCAGATCTTAAGGGCAGTTCACCTATAAGTTCCCTGATTTGTTGGGATGCAAGTTCTACAACTTGCCTACCCTTAGGAGTTTTTCTTCCTTTTCCTGGCGCAGATTTCCAAATACCTTTTCTACTATCTACAAGATCCACTAAATTAGTCTCCTAAAAACAATTATAAAACTGTCTTTAACATAAACGTATCCTTTTACAACACCACTCCTGATCGCTGACTTATTTTGTTATCTAAGTTCAACACTTCTCTGAAAATACACAAGATTGATCAACAATAAGTATTAAAAACTATTCCTAAAATTCTAGTATCAAAATTGATAACCTAAGAGGTATTAATGAAATTAATTCTTTCAACGGATTAAAAGTTATTTTAATATTCAATTAAAATAAAATGTTACAAAAATATACTTTATTAATTAATCAACTCTGAGGGCAGATATGACATTACCCACTACAATGATTGCTATAACAATGTCTGAGCCAGGTGGGCCAGAAGTTTTAAAGTCAACAATAACTAACTTACCTGCTAGGAATGAGAATGAAGTATTGATAAAGGTAACTTCCGCTGGAGTTAACGGGCCTGATCTTGTTCAACGCCGCGGCCTATACCCAGCCCCGAAAGGAGCCTCCTCTTTACTAGGTCTCGAAGTTTCTGGAGAAGTTATAGAAGTTGATGACGAAAAAAATTCATTTAAGATTGGTGAACATGTGTGTGCACTAACTAATGGAGGTGGTTATGCCGAATATGTAGTAGCCAACAAAAAACACTGCCTAAGAATCCCTAAAGGTGTTAGTAAAATTGATGCTGCGGGTTTACCTGAAACCTATTTTACTGTGTGGAGTAATTTATTTTTTAAGCAATCATTCAAACCAGGTGATAATATCCTTATTCATGGTGGATCCGGAGGGATAGGCTCCACCGCCATTCAGATTGGTAACGCATTAGGTCTAAACGTATTTGCAACCGCAGACTCAGATAGCGCCTGCGATTACTGTATTGACCTAGGAGCTAAGCAAGCAATTAATTTCAAAAATGAAGATTTTGTAAAAATTTTACGTGCTGTTGGAGGGGCGGATATAATACTTGATATTATAGGGGGTGATTATATTTCTCGAAATATTAAAGCCTCCCGTCATGACGCCCGAATTATTCAATTAGCTTTCAATCAAGGCTCTAAGGTTAATATTGATCTAATGCCAATAATGCTAAAACGCTTGCATTTAACTGGATCGACGCTGCGGTCAAGGCCAGACGCATATAAAGCAGAGATAGCGGCAGACCTGTTAAACAAAATCTGGCCCCTCTTTGAAAAAAACCAAATTAAGCCCACAACTTATAAAACTTTTGAATTAAGCGATGTTGTCAATGCTCATCAACTTATGGAGTCAGGAACTCACAGAGGCAAAATACTACTTAAAATCTGATCCATTTAAATTTAATTAGAAAAAAATTTAGTCGATTAGATCGTAAATTATTTTACTACTCGTTATGTCCACAATAAATGTTCAAATTATCCGTAATTTACCCTATTTATCCTTAAATTTATTATTAGTAAGTAATTAAATTATATATTTATATAAAATTATGAATTTTTATTACTTTTATATGTAGACATTATTAATAAATATAAGTAACAATATTATTAATATAATATTAAATTCGTAATTTTATTTCTTAAAAAATAATTTTTGATATTTTACATAAAGGTAATTGGGCATGAAAAAATATAAAATCTTAATACTAGGCGCATCATACGGATCCTTATTAGGAACAAAGTTTGCTCTTGCAGGCCATTCTGTTAAAATGATTTGCCGTGAAAAATCTGCGAAAGTCTTCAACACGAAGGGAGCTCTAGTTAGAACTCCTGTTAAATGCCAATCTGAACCGGTTGAAATATCCTCTATTAATGCGCTGGGAAACTTATCAGCAGGAACACCAAACTCTGTAAGCCCGCAAGATTTTGATTTGGTTATACTGGCAATGCAGGAACCTCAATACAGCTCCCCTGATGTAAGTACGTTAATAAAGAAAGTAGCACTTTCCAGAGTCCCCTGCATGTCTATAATGAACATGCCTCCAATACCATTTTTAAAAAGAATTCCTGGAGTTGATGTCTCTTCGCTTTTGGGTTGCTTTAAAAATCCAGAAATATGGCAACACTTCGATCCAAAGAAATTCACACTATGCAGCCCTGACCCTCAAGCCTTTCGTCCACCATCAGAAAAAATAAACGTTCTAGAAGTTAGGCTACCAACTAATTTTAAATCTGCATATTTTGAAGAAACATCTGACAACCAAATATTAAAAAATCTTTCTAAAGATATTGAGGATATTCGCTTTAAACTTCCAGACGGAAGCCTGATAGAATTACCTATAAAATTAAAAATTCATGATACTTTATTCGTTCCGTTAGCGAAATGGGCAATGCTTCTTTCTGGCAACTACCGATGCATACACAAAGAAAAAATTATTTCTATAAAAGAGGCTGTTCATACTAACCTAACTGAGACCCAAGAAATTTATGACTGGGTTGTAGAGCTCTGCATAGAACTTGGAGCAAAAACTAGTGACTTGGTTCCGTTTGATAAGTATTACAAGGCAGCCCGGTCATTAGTCACTCCCTCATCAGCCGCTCGAGCTCTTAACTCAGGAGTAACAGATATAGAGAGGGTCGACAAACTTGTAATGGAACTCGGAAAACAATTAGGCAAGAACAACGCCAAAGTGAATTCAAACGTAGAAATAGTTAACATGTGGTTAGAAAAAAATCAAAAACCTCAACTTAGTACTCAAAAAATTAATCATATTTCTGAATTTAAGCAAAAAGCTCATGACATAATTTCAACGCATCCACTAATGAGTCAATTTCAGCCTTAGTATTATATAACCCAACAGAAGCCCTACAGGTTGCACTTACCCCCAAATGCTCCATTAACGGCTGCGCACAGTGATGACCCGCTCTGACGCATACACCTTTTTTGTCAAGAACGGTCGAGATATCATGCGGATGACCAGCACCCTCAATAGTAAAAGAGAAAATTCCTGCTTTATCAGGTGAGTTACCCTGTATATTCAACCAGTTCAGTTTGGAAAGTTCTTGATTAGCATATTTTGTCAAATCGGTTTCATGCGATGCTACATTACTCATTCCAACTTCCAGCAAATACTCTAGAGCCACCCCAAGACCTATGGTTTGAACTATACCAGGTGTTCCAGCCTCCATAATCATGGGAGGTTCATTATATGTGATAAGGTCTTTATGAACCTCCTTAATCATATCCCCTCCACCCATAAAAGGTTTCATCTCTCGCATTCGGTCTTGGCTAATGTAAAGAGCCCCAGACCCTGTAGGCCCATATAACTTGTGACCCGTTACAGCGTAAAAATCACAACCTATATCTTGAACATCAACTGGCATATGAGCTGCAGCTTGTGAACCATCCACAACTACTGGAACACCCTTTTTCCTAGCATATTGGCATATGCGTTTAACATCGACCTTTGTCCCCAAAACATTTGATAGGTGAGTAATAGCAATTAACTTTGTTTTTGGAGAGATCGCGTCAATTAACCTTTGTTCGTCAAATGAACCATCTTCTTCTAGATCAATCCACTTAAGTATCACCCCCTGCTTTTCACGGAGAAAATGCCAAGGTACAATATTTGCATGATGCTCCATTATACTTAAAATAATTTCATCACCAGGTTCCAAACGCGGCATTGCCCAACCATACGCGATTGAGTTTAATCCTTCAGTAGTTCCAGAATTTAGTACAATTTGTTCTGCGTTAGGCGCAT
>TARA_B110000008_G_C16978658_1_pt1 | contig 12988 bp, 13 predicted proteins | sample TARA_B110000008 | Tara Oceans TARA_B110000008 (sample SAMEA4396496) | marine metagenome | biome: Westerlies Biome; feature: [DCM] deep chlorophyll maximum layer (ENVO:01000326); material: water (ENVO:00002006), including particulate matter (ENVO:01000060) such as... | depth 40 m
CTTTCGAATACGAAGGCACGCCATAAGTTCATATTAACAGATAAATACGAAGCTGGTATTGTACTTTGTGGTACAGAGGTAAAATCCATCCGTGCTGGATCGGCACAAATAACCGAATCTTTTGCAAGGTTCATTAAGGATGAACTTTTTTTATTTAACGCACACATTTCTGAGTATGAATTTGGTGGCGAGGAAAATCACCCCACACAACGCCCCAGGAAACTACTTCTTAAACGAAGGGAATTAGAAAAATTGAGGGTCGAGGTTGAAGCTGCAGGAAAAACAATTGTTCCAACTAAATTATATTTCAAAAATTCACTAATTAAATGCGAAATTGCTGTTGGTTCAGGAAAAAACATCCGGGATAAAAGACAGGATCTGAAAAAGAAAGTTGCCCAACGCGAAGCGGACCAAGCCCTTAAGAACGCAATCAAGAGGTGATAAATATAATATTACACTGTCCTGAAATCCCTCAAAATACAGGAAGTATAGGTAGAATTTGTGCTTTCGCAGGTTGTAGACTACACCTGATTCATCCTCTTGGATTTAAGATTACAGATAAATATTTACGGCGTGCCGGAATGGACTATTGGAAAACGCTCGAATTATTTGAATATGAAAATTGGGATAAGTTTTTAGAATCAAAAACCAAGCCGAAAAATATATATCTATTTACAACACATGCTTCCCAGACTCTTTGGCAAACAACTTTCGTAAAAGATGACGGTTTGCTCTTTGGGAATGAAGGAAAAGGTGCACCTGAAGAAATTCACCAGTGGGCGAAAACGAACAGGATTACTATTCCCAAATATAAAGAGGGATTAAGATCATTAAACCTTGCTGTTTCTGTAGGTATTGCAACCTATGAAGCAATGAGACAAATACATTCATAGATCTTAAAATAGAGAGAATTAAAACACATTCTACAAAAGTATCCATTCTGCTACCCGTTAAGGATGCACAAGATACTTTAGATGATTGCTTAAGATCAATCATCAACCAAACCTTTACAAATTGGGAACTGATCGCAATCGATGATTTTTCAACTGATAAATCATATGCTTTATTGACTCAATTTTCTCGAAAAGATTCACGAATAAAGGTCTACCAAAATCTTAAAACTGGAATAGTAAACGGACTTAATCAGGGGATTAGTCTAGCAAAATCAGATTTTATCGCTCGAATGGATGCGGATGATATAATGTTGCCCCATAGACTGAGTGAACAAATGCAGGTAATGCATGCTAGGGCAGATCTTGGATTAATTTCTTCTCTGGTTAAACATATTCCTTCAGGTAATCATGATACAAGAGGTTATAAATCCTATGTGAAGTGGACAAATGAAATAAAAAGTAGCAATGAAATTTCTGATAGTAGGTTTATCGAAAGTCCATTTGCACATCCATCTGTAATCTTTCGGAAAGAACTAATCCATATGTATGGGGGGTATCGAAGTGGTGATTTCCCTGAAGACTATGAATTGTGGTTAAGGTTTCTCAAAAATAATGTAAAGATGGAGAAAGTTGAAAAAGTCCTGCTCGAATGGAGGGATCGAAAAAATAGATTATCTCGAACTGATGCCAGATATAAACTTAGAGCATTCCAACGTATAAAAGCAGAATATTTTCAATATTGGATTAAGGATAATATAACTCTCCCATTACCCATCCATGCATGGGGTGCAGGTAAAATGGCCCGCAGACAAATACAATACCTTAAAGAATTTGGTATTAATGTAATGTGTTCGTATGAGGTTGATGTTCAAAAAATTAAACTTTCAAATGATCATTACAAAATCCATCATTATAAGGATCTCCCTCATCCTGGAACATGTTTCCTTGTCGTTTTAATAGGGCAACAAAAAATTCGCCAACAGATTAATCACTTCCTAAAAGATAGAGGCTACAAGATTGTAGAAGACTATATCTTCCTTGCTTAAACTTATACACAACCATGATTTTACCCTTGCTTGAAACTAGCCTCTCCATGTGAATCAAAGTACATAAACTTCCTTAACATTATGAAAACCATAACATTTATATTTTTCTTTGTTCAAACAATCTTATTTTCCACCCAGACACCTGAGGGTTTTACCCCTCTTTTTAATGGAAATAATTTGGATGGTTGGTGGGGATTGAAGACCGAGGATCCCCAAAAATGGCTCGCCTTACCTAAAGACAAATTCAAGGCGAAATGGAAAGATAGTCAAAACGATATCAAGAAGCATTGGCGAGTAGAGAATAATGTTCTTATTAATGATGGACACGGACTCTTCCTTTCAACCGAGAAAAACTATGGTGATTTTGAATTAATGCTTGAATATAAAACGGTTTCCGGTGCTGACAGCGGAATTTATTTAAGAGGGGTTCCCCAAGTGCAGATTTGGGACACGACTAAAGAGGGAGGGAAGTGGAAACTTGGTGCCGATAAGGGGTCCGGAGGATTGTGGAACAATGGTAAGTCAGGTGCGCGAGGTCGAGACCCCTTGCTTCATGCTGATAAACCATTTGGTCAGTGGAATAAATTTCACATTATTATGAAAGGTGACCTCGTTACGGTCAGACTTAATGAAAAGTTAGTAGTCCACCGTGCACCCCTCATTAATTACTGGGATAGAAAAACTCCTCTACCTAAAAGAAAACCCATTATCGAAAAAGGCCCTATCCAACTTCAAACACATGGAGGGGAAATAAGTTGGAAGAATATTTTTATTAAAGAACTCAAACCTGCTTGCTGTGATGAAGGTGATTTTGAATCAGTTTTTAATGGAGAAGATTTTGATGGTTGGCTAGGCCCCATACAAAACTATCAAATCGTGAATAGTTCGATTCAATGTAAGAAAGGTAAAGGTGGTACCATTTTCACAAAAGAGAAATATGATGATTTTGTCGTCGACTTTGAATTCAAGCTACCTGCTGGCGGAAATAATGGCCTAGCTATTCGCTATCCGGGTAAAGGGAATGCTGCCTACAATGGAATGTGCGAGTTGCAGGTCTTAGATAATGAGCATCCCAGGTATGCAAAACTGGACAAAAGGCAGTACCATGGTTCTGCCTATGGAATTGCAGCGGCAAGGCGAGGATTTCTTAAAAAAGCAAACGAATGGAATCATCAGGAAGTGACCGTTCAAGGTTCTAAAATTATTGTAATTCTTAATGGGAACCTGATTTTAGACGCCGACTTAAGCAAAACAAGTTCCTTCATGGCCAATAAAAAACATCCTGGGTTGATTTTGAAAGAGGGACATTTTGGCTTTGCCGGACATAATGATCCGGTTTCTTTTAAGAATATAAAAATTAAAAGAATCTGATTTCCTGCGGGAAGATCTCAGGTTCTTGCCCATCAAGCTAAACCACTAAATTTGTATCCTTCACTCGACATCAAGAGTTAGAAGCATTTGAAACAACATATATTCGCTGCCTAGGAAAATGGTTGTTACGATAAGTGAAACCCAGAAGATTTTACTGTATAGAGCATAGTTTTTAGCAAAAAAAATTACAGGCAGTAGTCCGAGCCTTATTAAACAAAGGGTATTGATTCCTAAAAATATCCACCCAATTATATGCATCCAAAGTGCCATACCTATTTGCTAAAGAATTTTAATTTCCTTACAACGAGAAACATCCCAATCAGAGAAGATTGATTGATTTTAAAAAATGGGATAAGTTGAAATCTCATGTTCCTTAGCATTAAATCGAATCAAAATCGACAAATTCAATCCAATCACCCAGCCTTTGAGGATATCAGGTCTTCCTGCATAAAAGAATTGAGTCAAAAAGGTTTCCAGACCGATGTTTATTTATTGCGGGGTGGGGTGGGCGTTAAACTTTTAAATAAAGACCATCCTTCAGTGGCACAAATTGCACACCTTCCCATTATTGAATTTGATTTTGATTACCCAGGTGAACCATCTCTTGATCACTTAAGCTTTTTTCCACTCCAAGGATTGAGGCTATCGCAATCCAATCTTACTTCTTTTTCCAAACTTGAGCGATTCAATCTAAGAAAACTTCATCTGGACGGAGTAGATGCTAGCGATTTTGAATCATTAGAAGTTCATCCATTAATCGAACTTTCTCTACGAAGAACAAAAGTGGACAGTCTTCACTTCTTAAATAATTCTGCAATTGAATTACTTTATTTGTCACAGACTGCAATTAATGATCAAGAACTGGAATATCTTCAGGATAAACCCCTTAAAAGCGTCGATTTATTCAAGTGTCCGGTATCCAACTTAAGTCCTGTTTGCCAAGAAAACCTCGAAGAAATCGTTATTAGTGGATCGCAAGTTGAGGATCTGACTCCACTTTCTGAATGCCCTCTTAGAAAACTAGAAATGCGGGCAACTAAAATTGAATCATTAACCCCACTTTCTAACTGTCCTTTGGAAATACTGCATCTACCGGGATCCAATATTACCTGCATAAAAGCTATTTCTTATTGCCCGATTTCGGAATTAAATTTAATCGGCTTAAAAATAGCTGATCTTTCTCCACTTCTAAATATGCCATTGCAAAAATTGAGCATCTCAAGAAATATTTTAAACAATGAACAAATTGAGATTTTAAAACAATTGGACTTAAGGATCCTACATTCTCCCAATGACCCTTTAGACCAAACGCCAGATGAGTTTTTTAAGAATTTAGACGAGGATAAGAATGGTGAATAGAAATCCTCATTCCGAACTTGTCCAATCCCCTATTATAAAATAGATATAACAACATGTCCCTTCGCCCACTACGAGATGTAAAAGACTACTACGATGTTGTAGTGGTCGGCAGTGGCCTTGGTGGACTAACTGGTGCAAATTTATTGGCTAAGCAGGGGCATTCTGTACTTCTGCTTGAACACCATTACCAATTCGGAGGTTTAGCAACATGGTTCAAGCGTGCAGGAGGGCATATTTTTGATATATCATTGCATGGATTTCCAGTTGGGATGATTAAATCCTGCCGTCGTTACTGGACCAAAGAAATTGCTGATTCAATTGTTCAATTGAAAAACATTCGCTTTATTAATCCCCAATACGATTTAAAGACCACTTTCGACAGGCTAGACTTCACTCAAATTCTTCAAGACTCCTTTCAGGTGGCTCGTAGCAAAGTTGAAGATTTTTTTGAGCATCTGCGCACAATGGATTACTTTGCTAAGGATGGCCGAACTATTGGTGACTTACTTGAGCAGTTTTTTCCGGGTCGGGATGATATAAAGCGCCTTCTCCTTGAGCCAATTGCCTATGCAAATGGATCTTCATTCAAGGATCCTGCAATTGCATATGGTATTGTTTTCTCCAACTTCATGAAAAAGGGAATTTATACCTTCAAGGATGGGACGGACTCTTTGATCAAAAAAATGGTAAACGAATTGAGAGGAAATGGTGCAGACCTTCGAAGGCAATGCAATGTGGAATCATTGCTGACCGAAGAACACGAGGGCAAACACCACGTTTCTGGTGTTATAGTTAATGGGAAAAGAATTAATTGTGGAGCTGTCCTCTCGAACGCAAATCTGAAGAACACTATTGAAAAACTGCTTGGACTTTCAAAGCTCCCAAAGTCTTTTGCAAAAGAAGCATCTTCTGTTCGTTTAAATTCAACTTCCTGCCAAGTTTACATTGGTCTTAAAAAGGGGGAGTCAATCCCTGAAGTGGGTGATCTGATATTTACATCAGAATCAGATTCATTTTCAACCGAAGAATTAACTGATTTCAATACTACAAGTAGGACATTTTCTGTCTACTATCCTGATACAAGACCAAATAGGAAAGACCCTAGATACAGTATCGTCGCTTCAATTAATGCTAAGTGGCAAGACTGGAATAGTTTGTCTGATGATGAGTATAAAAAGGAGAAAGAAAGGCTATGTGAAGAGTCCTTAGTCGCCTTACAAAAGATTATTCCGAATATCCGAGATAAAATAGATCACATTGAAGCCGCTACTCCCCGAACAATTCAGCACTACACCCAACATGCTGCAGGAGCTTCTTTTGGCACGAAATTCGAAGGACTTGATGTATCATCTTCTCTTCCAGATCATGCTCCTGGGCTTTTTCATGCCGGGTCAGTCGGTATTATAATGTCCGGATGGTTGGGCACTATTAATTATGGAGTCATTACTGCAAGCAAAGTTGATTCATTTTTGCGTAATAAAATCTGCTCTGCTCCAAAAGTAAACCAATCCCCTAATTTTTCTCCCGCTTAAACATTTAAATCACAAGATGGAAGATATACATAGAAGAATACCTCACCGTCCTCCTTTTTTATTCATTGATAATATTTTAGAAATTACAGATACAGGAGCGAAAGCTTCTCTTACTGTACGTGAGGATTTTTCTTTTTTTGAAGGCCATTATCCGGGAAACCCAATTATGCCTGGTGTATTACTTTGCGAATCAGTATTTCAAACAGGAGCAATCTTCTTAGCTGATTTCCTTAAAAATCAAACTCTTACCGATGATAAGGTGACTCCTGTTTTATCAAGAATTCGGGACGCACGTTTTAAAAGGATGGTTTTACCAGGTGATCAGATTGAAATCTCGGTTTCCATCAAAGACCAAATGGGCCAATTCTACAATCTGACCGGAGAGATTAAGAATAAAAACAAAACAGCTCTTACTATTTCTTTCGCTCTGGCTTTAGTTAAAGATTCTGAGTAAACAGAATGAGCTTTCTTGGGTTGGATGGTAAAACTTTCCTCGTTGTAGGAATAGCAAACAAAAAAAGTGTAGCATGGGCAGTAGCCAAGCTATTAGAAGAAGAGGGAGCACGGGTGATGTATTCCGTTCGAAGTGATAAACGAAAAGAAGAACTCGGAGCCCTCCTTAAAGATAGAAAAGTATTTGTTTGTGACTTTGAATTTGAAAGTCAAATTGAAGAACTAGGTCAGTCTTTAAAAACGGAGCTAGGTGATGTTAAACTTGATGGTATCCTTCACTCCATAGCTTTTGCAAATTATGCCGAAGGTTTAAAGAAATTTCATGAGACAAAAAGATCCGACTTTTTACAAGCTACACAAATTTCCGCATTCTCGCTTATCGAATTAGCAAGAACCTGTAAGCCTCTTCTCGCAAAGTCTTCATCCGTTGTGTCCATTGGGATTTCATCAACTGATGTGACCGCTGAAAACTATGGATATATGGCACCCATAAAAGCATCACTCGAAACGAGTGTTCGCTACCTTGCCAAGTCATTTTCTCATGACAGTGAAACAAGATTTAATTCTGTTAACGCAGGACCTCTTAAAACAAGTGCCTCTGCAGGGATCCCTGGATATTTAATTAATTATTTATACGCAGAGAAATTAACTTTTCGAAAAAAAGCACTTGCTACAACTGAAGTCGCAAATCTAGCAACTTTTCTCTTGAGCCAAAGATCTTCCGGTATTAACGGGCAGGGAATTATAATTGATGCTGGTATGGGGCTCAATTATTTCGATAGCGAAGTTGTTCAGTCATCGATGAAAATTGATGACTGAAACCAATTTCAAAAGTGTTGGAATTGAAGGTATGGCATATGCCTTACCTCCGGACATCTATTCCTCTTTAAAACTTGAAGATGAGCTTGCCCCCCTGTATCAGCGGTTAAAACTGCCTCAGGGCAGGCTTGAGTTGATGACAGGGATAACCGAAAGAAGATTTTGGCCATCATCTCACCGCCCATCAGATGCGTCAGCCGAAGCTGGCAGGAAGCTCATAGCCAAAGGAATTAAAAAAGAAGGGATTGATCTGCTTATACACTCATCCGTCTGTCGGGACAGGCTAGAACCTGCTACAGCTTCTTACGTGCATCGACTTTTAGGTCTAGGTGGAAATACTCAAATATTGGATATTTCAAATGCCTGCCTTGGTTTTGTTAATGCAATAATACTAGCGGCTGGAATGATTGAGTCCGGCCAAATCAAACGAGCCATGATTGTTGCTGGGGAAAATGGCAAACCACTTGTTGATAGAACGATTAAAATTCTAAATCAAGAAAACCTTTCGAGAAAAGAAATTAAACCCTTCTTTGCAAATTTAACCATTGGTGCAGGTGCAGTTGCATGGTCAATCGCCCACAAAGATTTATTACCCAAAGAAAGTCCAGTTCTGGGTTCTTTTGTTTGCGAAACTGACACCTCATACAATCATCTTTGCGAAGGTGACTCTTCAGGTGATGAACTAGTCATGCAAACGGACTCCGAAGAACTACTGCATGCCGGAATATCTGTAGCAAGCAAAGCATGGAGTAAGTTCATGCACTTGGATAATATACGCACACTAAAACCTAGTCTTATTGTCACGCATCAAGTGGGCAAGGTTCATACTAAAGCAATTTTTGAAGCACTCAGTCTTCCTCTTGAGAAAAATTATTCAACATTTGAGAACTTAGGAAACTGTGGTTCTGTATCACTACCCTTAACTTATACCCATGCATGCGAAAATTCACCTGCTCTGCAAAATGAACCAGCGATACTTCTAGGGATTGGAAGTGGTCTGTCCAGTATCATGCTTTCTATTAACTCTTGAGTATTCCTAGTACAATTTCCTCCCTTTATCCATTTAAGGGTAATTTCTTTAAAGTCACAGGTGGGCATAGTCTCCACTATATTGACGAAGGTGGGAAGGATGGAACACCTACGGTTTTTTTACATGGCAATCCAACATGGTCATTTTTCTATCGAAAGTTAATTTTAAGGCTTCAAGAGCATGGGAGGTGTATTGCACCAGATCACATCGGTTGTGGATTATCAGAAAAACCAAATTTCCCTGACTTTTCCTATAACCTAAAAAGTCATAGTGAAAATCTAATCGAGTTATTAGATCATCTTAAAATCGAACGGTTTAATCTAGTAGTTCATGATTGGGGTGGGGCTATTGGTTTAACCGCTTTTCGTAACCATCCTGAAAGAATTGAAAAATTGATTGTTATGAATACCGCCGCCTTTGTTTCAAGGGATGTACCTAAAAGAATATTGTTATGCAGGTTACCAATTCTGGGTAGCCTTCTAGTTCGTGGCTTAAATGGATTTGCCGGGCCTGCCACTTTTATGGCAGTCAAAGATGCATTACCTAATGATATAAAAGATGGATTCTTATATCCCTACAGAAACTGGTCTGAAAGAGTTGCTGTCTGGAGATTTGTTAAGGATATTCCCTACGAAAAAAACCACCCGACACTCCCATTGTTAAAAGAAACAGAGAGTTCGCTGAAAAACTATAAAAATACACCTATTTTAGCTTGCTGGGGGATGAAAGACTTCTGCTTTCATGAGGGTTTTCTAAAGGGTTGGCAAAAAAGATTACCCCATATTATTACGCATAAATTCGAAAATGCAGGGCATTATTTACTCGAAGATAATTTTGAAGGTTGCCGATCCAAAATAGAACCCTTTCTTTTCAGTTGAAGAATTGCACATTCTTGCACTTGCTTTTCTTATTCTTTACCAACAAATTGTTAATATGAGTGTAAAAAAGCCCTTAAGGAGTCGAGAGGAAAGAACTCATAATGTCGTATCCATCGAACCTTACGACAATACATCAGATGCCTACAGACCTGAGCAACCCAGGAAACCGGATGTCAGTTTTGGATTTTATTTATCCATCGCCATCATCACTTTTGTTACCATCTTCTTTTTTTCTATCTACGAACTTGCAGTTGAAACGTGGCAAAGGTTGAAGTAAGAGAAGGTTTCATAAAACCTTCATTCGCTGAATGTGCGAGCTTCATAACTCATCTCACTTCGGAAAGAAGATTATCCGCTTATACTGCACGCAATTACCAACATGCCATTGAGTGCTTTTACTCTTGGCTCCGCGAATTAGAAAAAAAAGATATCGGCCTAAATGAAGTTACCAAGTCACACTGCCGATCTTACATTATTGAATCTCAAAGCAAATATTCGCGAAAAACTTTAAGGAACCATATTTCGGGAATTCGTACTTTTTACAAGTTTTGCCAAGCTAGAAACTGGACGGATAAAAACCCTTTTCATAATTTAATTTTACCTAAATCTGAGAAACCGCTCCCAAAAATTCTCACAAAAACACAGGTACTCAAACTTCTAGATCAACCATCAATAAAAGAGGGAGATTCTGAAAACTTTAAATTCAACACACTTCGCGACTTATTGATTCTTGAATTACTTTATGCGGGTGGTCTTAGAGTAAGTGAATTAATTGGAATTAATTATGGTAACATAAACCATGAGAATGCATCAATTAAAGTCCTAGGGAAGGGAGGGAAGCAAAGAAACGCACCTATTGGGAATCGTGCTCATGAAACTTTAATGAAGTTTCGGGATGCCTTCGCTAAAGATACTTCTATAGACGCCCCTTTGATTATTAACAGGCAGGGAAAAAGACTATCCATCCGTTCCGTTCAAATCCTTCTTAAAAAATACCTCAAGTCAGCTGAACTGCCATCAGATTTAACCCCTCACAAAATAAGGCATTCTTTTGCGACGCATCTACTTGATAATGGAGCTGACTTGAGAGCCGTCCAAGAACTCCTCGGACATTCAAGCCTTTCGACAACTCAGATATACACCCATGTTTCTGCAGTCCGTCTCAAAGAGGTTCATGGACTTTCCCACCCCAGAGCCTGAAATTAGAACATTCCTTACACTGCCTACCCATTGTTATTTTCTATATCACTTAAAAAGAAAGTTGTAACCAACTGATATTCTTATTTTAAGATTATCCATGAATAATTTTTTTCTTCCCTTTGTAACCTTTTTCTTTTTTTCCCTTACTGCTATTGGAATTGATTTCGACTTTAAAGACCCTAAGGGTGTAAATAATATTATATTTCAAATGGATGCTCCCTTGGAGTCAATTAATGGATCAGGTGATGGTATTTCCGGGAAAGTTTCTTTCGATCCAGCAAAGCCCGAAAATACAAAAGGTACCATTTTCCTAGATGCTAAAAGTCTTCATGTTGGCAATCCAGTACTTAAAGAACATATGCATGGTGAAGACTGGTTGAATGTCGAGAAATTCAAGCTGATCAAATTTAAACTTTCTAAATTAGACAACCTTAGAAAGGTTAAAAACGATTTCCTTGCTGATGCTAAAGGAAAAATGTCCATTCGTAATGTAACCATAGAAATGAATATCCCCATAAAAATTACCTACCTTAAAGATTTGTTAATCAAAAGAAATCGCACCCCTGGGGATTTACTCATAATCAGATCTAAATTTATTGTTACCCGTGATGATTTTAATATCCAAAAAGGGCAAAATCTTGAAAAGGTTGCTAACAATATAGAGATTTCTTTAAATCTTGCTGGTGCTGCCCCTGCAAAGTAAGGTAAGGCAGTTTTTAAGAGGAAAGTATCGAGTTTCTTTCCTATTATTCCAGGCGAGATCGTGTATGACATGTTCTCGCTTTTACATTATTAGTATTTCCTCTATACTCCCTTTCTTCCAATCCTAATGAATCAAGAAAACATTCATCCGATCAATGATCTTTTGCTCAAACGCGAAGACAAAGAGTTGGTGCTTAATCAAAAGGGAAATGTATTTTGGCTTTACGGCTTATCAGGCTCAGGAAAAAGCACACTTGCCGTTCAACTTGAAAGGGACCTTCAACAAGTTGGAATTCACTCGATTGTGCTCGACGGTGACAATTTGAGGGATTCCCTAAATAAGGACCTCGGATTCAGTGATAATGATCGTGAAGAAAATATTAGAAGGGTTAGCGAAATGGCTAAGCTTCTTGTCAGTAATGGTCTTTTAGTAATTGCATCTTTTATCACACCCAGAAAAAAGTTTCGGGACCAAGCAAAAGAAATCATTGGAAATGAGTTCTTTCATGAAATTTACATCAAAGCCAGCTTTCAAAAATGTGAATCGCGTGATGTTAAAGGCCTTTACGCAAAAGAGCGAAAGGGTGGGGTGGAAAACTTAACAGGGAGAAAATCTTCTTTCGAAGAACCAACCAATCCGTGGATGACAATTGATACTGAGTTCGAGAAACAGACAGAGTCATCGCAAAAACTATTTGATGCCATTTTGAACAAAGTGAAAATTTAAAATATTCATATGCAGAATTATAACCTAACGCACCTTGATCAGCTTGAATCCGAAGCAATCTTTATACTTCGCGAAACTGCTGCCCAATTTGAACGCCCCGGTCTCCTATTTTCTGGAGGTAAGGACTCAATTGTTATGGCTCACCTTGCAACCAAGGCTTTCAGTCCGGCAAAGATACCATTTCCTTTTGTACATGTGGACACTGGGCATAATTTCCCGGAGACCATTGAATTTAGGGATAAATTCATCAAAGAAAACGGAGTGCAATTGATTGTTGGAGCAGTTCAAGATTCAATTGACCGCGGGACTGCAGTTGAAGAAACCGGACCAAATGCGAGCAGAAATGCATTACAATCGGTTACTCTTTTAGAAACAATTGAAAAAGAATCTCTTGATGCATGCTTGGGTGGTGGAAGAAGAGATGAAGAAAAGGCCAGGGCAAAAGAACGATTTTTCTCGCATCGAGATGCATTTGGTCAATGGGATCCGAAAAACCAAAGACCTGAATTATGGAATCTCTTTAACGGCAGGAAATCGCCGGGCGAAAACTTCCGGGTTTTTCCATTGAGCAATTGGACGGAGATGGATGTTTGGCAATATGCTAAAATTGAAAATATTGAACTGCCTAACCTATATTTTACCCACGAGCGTGAAGTAATTGACCGGAATGGTAGCTTATTGGCTGTCTCTGAATTTGTGTCTCCTCGGGATAACGAAAGTCCAAAAATGGAAAAGGTGAGATTTAGAACAATAGGGGATGCAACTTGCACAGGTGCGGTACTCTCGACCGCATCAAACCTAGATGATGTAATTGCAGAAGTTGCAGCATCACGTGTGACCGAGCGTGGTTCTCGCGCTGACGACAGGAGATCAGAGGCGGCAATGGAAGACAGAAAAAAGCAAGGTTACTTCTAAACTTTAAATTACATGACAGACCAAAATAGTTACTTAGATATGGACCTCCTTAGGTTCACAACA
>TARA_B110000008_G_scaffold275036_1_pt1 | contig 12969 bp, 10 predicted proteins | sample TARA_B110000008 | Tara Oceans TARA_B110000008 (sample SAMEA4396496) | marine metagenome | biome: Westerlies Biome; feature: [DCM] deep chlorophyll maximum layer (ENVO:01000326); material: water (ENVO:00002006), including particulate matter (ENVO:01000060) such as... | depth 40 m
CCTTCACCTGCGCAAATATGTTTAACTGGATGAAAGCTTAAGGTGGAGGCAAGTGCGTGCTCTCCATTTGCACTGTAAATTTTTTCATCATTCTGATTATTCTTCCAGGCACCAGGGGAATGAGAAGCATCCTCAATTAAAGTAAAATTATTTTTTTCGGCTATTTCTTTACATTTCTTTAAGGGGGCAACAGAACCGGCGAAGGAGACCGGGGTTATGAGATTGATTTTTTCTTTTTGTTCATCGGAGACTTGGGCAATGCATTCTTCAAGAGAAGACACTGATATCAATCCAGTATCAGGTTCCACATCACAAAAAAGTACTTCTGCACCCTGATAACGTAATGCATTGGCGGTGGCAGCAAATGTGATTGCTGGTACAATTCCCATGCTTTCTTGATTTATTCCTGCGGAAGCGTAGGAGAGGTGTAATGCAGCGGTACCACTTGAGCATACAATTGCATGGTCTACTCCCATTTTAGATTCCAATGCCTTTTCTAATTCAGGAACCCGTGGTCCTTGCGTCAAAAAGTCGGAAGACAGAGTTTTAGTGACCAAAGAAATATCTTCTTCGTTTATACTTTGCCTTGAATACGGAATTAAATCCATCAAGGCAAATAATCAAATAAGCAGGTATATTCCAAGCGGAATCGAACGGTTCACAACAGACTTGCTCCAATTGAAATTGATGATAATCAATAGAAATGAAAATTGTTGGTTCAGTAATTGCCCGGCTTGGAAGCAAGCGTCTTACATACAAAAATCTTTTGCCCTATCAAGGAGAGCCACTCGTTCTCCGTGCTGTTCGAAAATTACTTGAGAACGAAAATGTAGACTTGGTTGTACTTTCAACGGATAGCGAGCTTATTGCGAGGACTTGTTTGATTGATGGGGTTGAAATTCTTTTTCGTCCCGAAAGTTTATCCGGAGACGAAGTTGCTTCCATTCCGGTTTTTCAGCATATTTTGGAGCATTTTCCTTGTGATATACACATTAATTACAATTGTAACTTCCCTGAATGTAAACAGTCCGTCATAAATAAAACAATTGCAGTTGCGAAAGAAACAGGTGAGGCACTCTCGAATCCATATGCAGCTTGGGCTCAGACATCTGAGTGTCTTTCCTCATACGGAGATCCGTTTCAAATAACTGCGACCCAATTTGATGCACCCGAGGTTCACTCCCTTGATGTGCATACGATGGATGATTTATTAGAGGTTCACCGTGTTCACCAAAATTCTTTTTTATGGGATGAAATTAAAAAAAAAATAAAATTTAGGTAAAGTTTTTCTTACTTGGTCGACTATAGAAGGAGATTAATCATTCCATGGAAATAATAAATTTTAAACTTCTTCTTCGAACCTCAGTGATCCTGAGCGTTCTTTTTCTTGTTTTACAGGCCCGTGCCATTGACACCAAACGATTTGATGCACCTCCTCCATCCCGCGGAGAATATTTGGCTTTTACCAAGCCCATTAACTTTAGATACGGCATTTCCCCTTCAAAGGTTGATCGAACCAAACTCATCATGCCACCCACTATGCAAATCGTTACAACAACGGTTGAAAAGGAGTCTAATTCATCGATAGTATCATCAGAGACCAATGATTTTCCATTGCTCCCATTTCAGGATGATAATTCTTCGTCGGGTACGAATATACCTTCTTTAAATTTTCCCAACATTCCTAATATCGCACCCCCTGTTGGGCTTCCCCTCACCGATCCATTTGAAGAGGTAAACTCATTGGGAATTGATAGCACGGATGAACTTCTTGAAGTTTTTGAATCATCTTCCATGCGGACCCCCAGATCAAGTATGCAAAATATTCCTTTCGTGCCCCCATACACAATTGCTCCGGATAACATGCGTGTGACAAACAAAGCCACCTACCAAAGACGACAACGATGAACATATCCCCAATAAACAAATTTATTTTATTGATCTCCACATTTCTTGTGTGGAATCAATCTTTTTCACAGGATAATTCGGGTGGGACTGAACTTAAGTCGATTGAAGAAGTTATCGAAGGGATTGATTCCCTACTTGGTGATATTAAAAATAGTTCTTCAGAATCAAACTCTGCACCTTTGGTACCAACATATCCTCAATCCTCAAGTTTTGATAACCTAGAGACTCAGCAAGGTTCATTTCGTGTTCAAGATGAATTAATGCCTAACAATTTACTTAACAGTAATTTTTCTGAGCCCGAACCATCCATTTTAGACGAACCATTAAATTTGGATGATATAAATCCCCCATTATCTCGACCAAACCTAAATCAATCTGCACCTTCAGTACAACCGGTTCGCCCCACTCAGGCATTTTCTGCTCCTCCCCAGCAGATTGCTCAACCTATGCCTCAAGTTGATTATCGAAGTGCATCTTTGGAGGAACTGCTTAGGGAGGTTGATCTATTAGATCTTCCCATGTTGGAGGCGACCTTATCATCTCCTATGCCCTCCTTCCCTGATCCACGTGCAGAAACGCTTTCCACACGGCCCGATGAAAAACTAAACCAAGCCACTCTTATCGAAACCCCCCGGTTTTCTAACATGGAAGAAGATCCTGATCCTGTTGAGGTTGAGGATTACACGGTTTTGGGCGAAAGTATTGACCATGAAATGAAAGAAAGAATTAGGGAAGCAATTATGGAAACAAGAAGAGCTTCCGGTGGCAGTGATAATCCATATGTCACAAGATCTGTTTTTAAAGCAACATCTTACTGCAATCGCGTCCTTGGACGTTTAAATGCACCCCATCATAAACGCTATCGCCGTGATGTCCTATTATCTCTTATTGGGATGCACGAGAGGAATCAGGCATGGGTAGACGCTGCAAAATCTTACGAAAGATACCTCGAAGAATTTGCTTCCGATGATTCCTATCCATTTGAAGAACATGAAGACGCGCCAGGAATTCCTGATTTAAAGGCAGGTCTTGGTTCAGTTGAGAAATGGCTTGAAGGGCGCAAAAGAGGGGCACCCACAATCCCAGAAACCCATATTCGAGTGGGGAAAATTTATCGCACCCTGGGGGCTCATCGTATGGCCCTGAATAAATTTTATGACGCCATTAATGCAACCCTTACCCTGCCGCAAAATCCTGCATTTGATTTGGCGGAAAAGAAAAAGGGCAAAGCTCTGGAAAATCGTATGGATTCAGAATCGAACCAAGCAATGTTTGAAATTGCTGAAACCTTTATGGATTCCGAAGATTATGACAATGCGATCAAGTTTTTTGACCGGTTGTGGAGGTTGGAGCAACTGAGTGATTCTGATCGGGGTTCTGTCCGTTTTAAACAGGGACTGGCACATTATCGACGGGCCCGAGAGAATTTGAGAAAAGAGGAACGAATGAACCGTCTTGCCCCCGAAAAAAGACAGGATGTTGAAATAAAATTCGACCAGACTCCCCGTGCCGATTTTGCCAAAGTCAAAGAGTCATTACGTGGATATGGAACCCTGTATCCCCAAAGTCCTTATGTTCCCGAGGCTCACTACCTTCTTGCCTTAACATATGAACAATTAAACCAGGACGAAGAATCGGTTGCTGAATTACTTAAATTACTTAAAGAAGCCGACTTCAACCCCGACTTGGTTATGAATATGGAGCAATCGAGATCCATGAGGGACCGCGATTATATTGCCTTGAATAAGTTGAAAGGAATTTGGAATTTTTGGAAGAAAAAGACAGGAAATTATTTAGCCAATAAATTCTTTGAGGATAATGAATATTTTAACGCATACCGAATTTATTCAGCTCTTCGCGATGTGGATAGTTCTCCATCCTGGCAGGTTCCTGTTTTATATCAAATTGCATTGTGCGAGGAGAAATTGGGGAATTATGTGCAAGCTACTGAAACCTATTCTTCCATAGAAGAATATGTAAACTCGGTGCAGGAGGCACGGGAAGGAATGGCTAAGAATAAATACCTTAGTTTTGTATTTGGAATGGCCAAGTGGAGACGCGAACAACTTGAGGATACGCGGGCCATTCGCCAAGCTGTTAATCGCTATGGTATTTACACCGTGCCCAAAAAGCCTGATCCAGTCCTTTCTGGAATTGAAAATTAACTAATTATTAATCTGCTCAAACTTTTTTGATGGAACCAAGAGAGGTCATTATGGCACACCTTCTTCTTTGTGAAGAAGTACACAAAGTTTTACTAGAGGAAAATACCTGGTTAAAAACCAAAAAGGAGCCTCCATCGATGGATCTTTTAGGACGTAAGCAAGTGATACTTCCTAAATTAGAAGAATCCTTGGCCAAGCTGAAAAAATTGAAACCCGAATATTTTACTCCTTTTGACGATTCCAAGAAGTTGGTTGGGGAATCCCATGCGAAACTTCTACAAATATTTTATGTAGACCGGGAAAATGAGGATTTGCTTGTTAAACTCACACAATCTACCGAGCGGCAGACATTTAACCGATTTACAACTCCACCTGAAGAAATTGAGGAAATTCATAACCGGTTACCTGGGCAGGATGATGACAACGGGGAAGGAGAATCCAATGCGGACTCCTCTGAACCTGAAAAGTCTTAACCTAGGATAATGGCGGAAGGAGAGGGATTCGAACCCCCGGAGCCGTTTCCGGCTCAGCGGTTTTCAAGACCGCCGCATTCGACCACTCTGCCATCCTTCCGGTCAAACTAAGTGAGTTTATTTACGCAAACAGTGATTTTTTGGCAATCATTTAAAATCACGAACTTAATCTTTATTTCTCATTAACCGCGTACATAGTCCATATGAAATTTTTTAGGTTCTTCTCTTATTACATAATATACGAAGGTTTATAATAGATTACTATCTTTTGTATGTTTATATTATGAGAATGAAAAAGTTTATGTTTTCCCTATTTCTTGCATTATTTTCTTCTTTTTTGTGTGATGCACTGGGAGAATCTGAACTTTGGCATTCAACGGAGATAATTCAAAATAGTAAGGATACAAAAGATCTGCAGAATCGTGGTGGTCTTATTTATTTAAAAAACAATAAAGTGCCTTTTTCCGGTACTTCTGTTTCTAAATTCAATGATGGGCAAATAAATTTATTTTGTAAGTTTGAAGATGGAAGTCTCAAGAACTTTGAACGTTATTGGAATAACGGAAGCCTTCAACTAAAGATGGAAATTCAAGATTATCAATTGAAACCAAAGAGTAACCGTCGTGAATTTTACGAATCTTCTTCTTCTTTTCTTTTAGTGCCTCCACAGGAAAGCTTGAATGTGTCTAATACTAATCTTCAACTTCAGGCATTGATGTCCCCGTATAAACTTCTTTTACAAAGCCATGAACTTCGTATTCGAGTAATTAATAAAATAAAATCTATACCGGAAATGGGTATGCAAATATTGGAACCTTTTGGGCAAGTCGGGTTACAGTTAAGCTTAGAGACGGAAGAATTTTACCGAATAATTGATTCAATAAATGAAAAAGGCTTACCCCAACTGGAAATTTTTTCCAGGGCTAGCACTCCTAAAGGTGCAATGCATGTAGCAAGTATCGTCCAATCTGAATACTTAAGACTAAATGAAGAAAAAAAACAGACAAAGATAAATGCTCAGGTTATAAATTTAGAAAAGCTTTTGAAAAAGAATCTGCAAGATGAGGCTGAAATACTGAATAAAATAAGATCCAGCAAAAAGTTATTTGATATTGCCTATGTTGATAATGAAATCGAGACCATTAACGAAACGATCAGCAGTCTTTCTCATGAAAAATTAAATGTTATGTTACAGCTCATTGAGTTGAGAACTCAACTGCGTTCAATTCTCCAGATTAAAACAAGATTTAATTCCTTTCGGAAAGATTCTGAGAAAGAGTATTCAGATTTTAAACTTTCGCAGGAATTTTTAGAACTCGAAGTAATTTCTAAATCAGATCGGGTGAAGTCTGTATTGGATCAAATAAAAGACCTTGAAGATAAACGATCAAACATTCTAGGGCCAGAGGACAAAAATAGTTCTACAGAGACAAGTCCCGTTGTCTTAGAATATTTCAGGCAAATTCAAGGGCTTCAAGAGTCCTTTATTAAAGCGATTAGAGCAAAGATTGAAAACCTTAGCGATAATCATAAGTTTCTAAATTCTATTGAAAGCGAAATTCAAATATCAATAGACAGAACAAAAAAAGAACACTTTCAAATTGTTGAATTTGAAAGTGAGTTGAAGGAAAAAAATCGCAAATTATATGCCAAGCAAAAATTTATCGATCAAATACAGAGTGAATTAAATCAAATTCAGTTATCCAAGGCTCTTCAATCAAATCAGCACGAGCCTCTTATTAAAGACAGATCCGCAAGTATTCCTAAACTTCCAATAGAAAATAATGACAAGAGTATACATGAAATCCTTTTATCTCTCGAAATTAAACAAGAGAGAATGGGGGATGGTTTTTTTGGTTCATTTCAATATTTTTACAAGAGTGGCCAAAAACAATTAGACGGAATGTTTGAAAATGGTGTTCCTTCCCGGATTTGGACAAGCTGGTATGAAAATGGAAAAAAAGAAACCCAAGGCAGGGTGGTTGATGGTAATCCAGAGGGTACTTGGAAAAAATGGTATAAGTCCGGTGTAATCATGTCAGAGGGAAACTGGAAAAACGGTGACCTTCACGGATATTCGATTACTTACCATGAAAATGGCAAAGAGAAAACAAGGGCGAATTACCGTAATGGTAAGATCATTACGGATTAATAATTAAGTCCCGATAGTTATTAAATTAATCCTCCTCTTTAGGGGACGGATATAGGGGGAATCCTTTACTCTTTGTTGTTCAGAGACCTTCTAGACCTAAGGGTTTGTTCCGTTTAGAAAGTATGGCCATAAACAAAAATTAATGCGCAGGTGAGAAAACAAGGGTTGGGCGGGTTGGGAAAAAAGAAGGCAATGAAAAATAAAAGGATGCCACGAAATGGTTAAGGGTTTTCATGTTAAAAGAAAGGGCAATGGAGAGCAAAAAGAATTAAAAAAGGAGAAAATCTTAAAATAAAGAAAGTAGAATATGTAATATAGTAAAGGGTTTAATCATTATTATGCATACTAGCCCGTTGGCAAGGTTTAGTAATGATATTTATTTATGGCACAAAGATAGATTTGAAGGATTGGATTTTCGGAAATTGTAAAGTAAAGCAGTACTCAAAATAAGGTCGTAATCATAAACAAATCAAGAATAGGTAAGAAATATAATTAAGGAATTAAAAAACTTTACTTCACAAAAGTTTTAGGCAATTTTTTAGTCATGAAATTAATTCCCTTTGTATTTGTTTTTCTTGCCGTTTCTCTTTGGTCGCAACCAGTAACATGGGATAGCAGTACTACATATTCGACGGGTGCTTTGGTCATTGTGGGCACTTCCACCTACATCGCCACAACCAGTGTTCCGGTAAATAATACTCCACCCAATACCACTTATTGGACTGATTTGGCAGTAGCGGCAGCTAATATTGGTATCCCGGTAGAAAGCGTCCCTAATTTGTCAACCAGTACGGTTTTGAATTCTCTACCTAGTTCAGCACCTGATGGGAATTCTAGTAGTTCTGCTTCCAAAATTTTGATTTGGGGAAATAGTAAAACTTATGATGCAGGATCGTTGGTTGTTTCAGGAAGTAATACATACTTGGCAAAGATAGATGTACCAATCGGGATTCAGCCACCAAATTTAAATTACTGGGACGATTTGAACGAGGTTGCCCTGAGAATGGGAGTCTCTGTTGAGGCAGTGCCCAAAATTTCCACTGAAAAAATACTTAAGAGTAATTTGGCAAACTGGGATATACAACTGGGTTATACGGCGGGCTCACTCGTTGTGTATAATGGAGAAACTTATATTGCGAAAAAGGATGTACCTATTGGGCAAAACCCAACTGTGTATTCTTACTGGTCAAGTTTGACTGATGCAGCCGTAGCTTTAAAAATTCCCGTTGAGAGCGTTCCGACCCTTTCTACTGAAACCATTCTTGCATCTTTACCTTCCAGTTCCCCAAGTTCGGAAAGTACTGTGAGCATTTCTTCTGGACCTTCCGTTTGGGATATAGGGAAGGGATACCTGAGTGGAGAGCTCGTTATTTTAAATAATAAAACTTATCTTGCCATGACCACTGTTCCTGCCGGGCAAACTCCACCGAATTCAAATTTCTGGGTTAGTTTGTCTGAGGCGGCTACTCAATTGAATGTTCCAATTAATGTTGTACCAAATATTGATACTGCGACGATCCTAGCATCCCTTCCGAACGCAGCTCCTATTAGTGCCCATAATAAAATATACCTTAGCTCATCGCCGGAAAGTGCTGGAATTCTGACCGGTGGTGGTGAAATCGCAAGTGGGAGCACGATAATAATTTCTGCAACTGCTCGGCCGGGATACATATTTAAAGAATGGAAAAAGGGTTTATCATTAAGTAGTTTAAATCCGGATCAAGTTATAGTTTCGGAAGATCTAAATATAACCGCATACTTTGAGATGGACCTTGGCGATGAGGATGGTGATGGGTTGACGAATTATCAGGAATTAGCAACTTACGGGACCGCCAAGGATTCGAATGATACAGACAGTGATGGTTTCTCCGATTCATTTGAGGTCGAGATAGGAACAAATCCATTGGTATCCGATTCGCAGTTGGTGAATTATATATCTGAAAATCCAACGAAGTTTTCATTGGTGGAAAAAACAAAGTACGATGAGGCAATGAATTCTTATCCTGCACAGGATACCAATTCGACTCCTTACACGAGTGAGTGGTTTTATTTGCCCAACCGGGGCTGGATGTGGACAAATAATTCGACCTTCCCTTATTTCTTTGATCAAAACACAAGCGATTGGTTACACTTTGAAAATGGAAATGTAAAACCAACTTTTTATGAATATAAAACCAAGAAATGGATTCGGGTTGAATAATTAATAGTCAGATTGAATGAAAATAAAACTTTTACTATTCTCATTACTTTTAGTGGTATTATTTTCGGGTTGTTTTTCTGATTTTCAAAAAGAGAAAGAAGACCCGAAAATATTAACCCATGTGGTATTTTGCTGGTTAAAGGAACCGGGAAATAGTGAACAACGAGAACAGATTATTGAAATGACTGAATCTTTTAATCGGATTCCTACAGTTTTAAAAGCCCGTGCGGGTAATCCTATTATGAGCGAGCGTTCGATTGTGGATGATAGTTTTGATGTGGGAATTATTGTAGAAGTAAGGGATGAGGATGGATTGAAAGAGTATCTCGATCATCCTATTCATCAAAAAGCGAAAAAAGAAGTATTGCTTCCTTTGATTGATCGGGTGTTGGTGTACGATTTTGCAAAGTAGGTTATCGTTTGTTTGGATGAAACCCTTTGCGTATAAACATCTGGGGTTTAACTGAATGTTTAAAATATGATAGTATACTGGTTACATGTAATCTGATTGGTTTCCATTAAGTAATGGGAAAAGATTAAAAGGCTTTTGGTGATTATGGGGCTATCTGGCTTCTTGTTAGGAGAAAAAAGAGTTTGATCGGGAATGTAAGGATTTGGAGATGAAATAGGAAAGAGTTTAGAATTTAATATCACAATTTTTAAGCTTACTGGTCAGGATAAATTTTTGGTCATTAGATATAACAAAAGTTTTAATTCCTCGTGATCTAAGCTGGGAATTCTTTCTATCCCATCGTTGTGAAATCAAATTCAATTCCCTGAGATTTTGGAGGTCATTTAGAGGTGAGATGATTGAAATGTAGTTTCCGTTTAGCTTTAATGTCTTGAGTTGCTTAAGCTTTTCAAGAGTTTTGATATCTGAAATATTACTATTGGAAATGTCTAGATATGTAAGCTTTTGTAAGGCTGCCAATGGGCTGATATTCGATATACTATTATTTGAAAGATCTAAGTGTGTGAGATTTTGCATGGAACTCAATGGTTTAATATCTGAAATATTATTACTCGCTAAATCTAAATAGGTGATGTGATTAAAGTCGGATAACGAAGGAAGAAGCTCGATTTTTTTCTCTCTTAAAACAATTTTATGATTCCTTGAAGGATTGGAATTTAAAAAATTTGTAATTAATCCTTGGGTGAAGTCGGTTTTTAATTTTCTAGCCTCTTCGATTTGGGCAAGTTCTTTTCTTCTTTGATCTTCCAATTCCTTTACTTTTATCTGTTCCAACCGTTGGGCATTAAGTCTTTCCATTTCAGACTTCTTTTTTGCCATTTCTATCTCTAGTTTTCTCTTCGCCAGTAGTTTGAGTTGCAGGTTTTTTTCTTTTTCTTTTCTGGCATAAAATTCTTCCATTTGTTTCTTATCTCTTTCTGCCCTAATTTTAGCCATCCTTTCCTCTTCTTCCTGTTTAAGTTTGGCTAATCTTTCCGCTTCTTCCTGTCTAAGTTTGGCTAATCTTTCCGCTTCTGCTTTTCTAACCTTGGCAAGTTGTGCACGCCGTTCGTTTTTTTCGACTATGTATTTTTCCCTTTCCACTTGATACCTTTTTTTGAACGGGAAAAAAGCTTCCCAGTAGGATTTAGGAAACATATCAGTATCAAATAATCTATTAGCATAGGATGTTTTGTCAGAAAGAATGACACGAGCACCACCTTCTTGGTCTCGAAACCAGGGGTAAACCCATTTGTATTCGTTGTTCCAAACTGCACTAATAAAAATAAAATCCTCTTCTGTATTTATTTCGAAATTTCCATCACCGTCTGTAATGGCAGTGAAATCCTCAGTTATTCCATTATTAATTGTTTTTTGTAGGATCGAAGAGAATATTTTGAAATTAGTGTCGAAGCTTTGCTCGAAATCAAATTCAAATTTGTATGTGATATCACTTATTAATCCATTGATTTCGTACATCTTTGATGCTCGGTATGCTTTTATTTTGAGGGCTGCAAATTTATTAGATCCTGAGGATCCATCATTCCAAAAAGCCTGCCCGGATATAACGCCTTTTTCTCTTGGTAGTTTCAACTCAGATCTCATAAAACCGTGATCGGGTAGTTGGATGTTGTTTTGTTGGGGAGAAGGAGCAACCGTTGTCGGTGGTGGCGGATTTTTGATTTCATCCGCATCCTTTGCTTTTTCACAGGACATGGGGAAGCAAAGAAAGTAGAATACTAATATAATATAAAAAATCTTTTGTATATTAGGTTGCATAGGACAGAGAATTATAGAAATAGCAGAACGAGAAAATTTTTTTTTTAAATAAATAAAACTATCGTGTCACTATAAATTTAATTAAAATATTGGGGGCTTTTTAGAACTTCAACAAAGCTTTATGTCATTAAATTAAAATATTAATAGAGTTTTAATTATTTGTTTTAGTTTGCTTTTGCAATGTGATCGTTGATTGAGGGTATCTATTTTAATGGTTAATCTTGACCTCATTCCTCGCGGCACCATTAAATTTTTAAAAATTAATGGAAAAGCTTATTTTCTTTTATTTGAGACGCTTAAAAATACATTCGTATCCATATTGATCAAGTGCACCTTTTGCTCTTCTTGCACTTACTAGTTCCCAACCACTTTCTCCGTAGTTATTCATGGACGTTATAAATAAAGCGTCCATCGGAGTTTCAACTTTATATTCCCATTTTGGCGTGGGTTTTAAGAATCCTAAAAAAGGAAAGCCTAATGCCACTAGTAAAAGAATAATTATCATGTTTCCTTGTAGTTTTGTCATGTTGAATATGGTGTTCGAATGGTTAATTTAAGTAAAAATTATTTTATGAAGTTTTTATTAATGTTTCGAAGAAGTTCAACTTGGGTGACGGATGAATCTGCGATGTCCGTTATAATATTTACTGCTTCGGTTGAAAGTCGGTTTAAAATATATCCAATGATTAAAACAAATATGCCGATTAAGGCATTTTCATAGCCCTGCACTATAAAACCAATAGACGAAAGAATTAGTAGGATATTAATGAAAATATGAAATATTTTGGTAAACTTTCGAGTGGTTGGGTAGAATGATTTATTTGGCATTGCGTCTAATGATTTAGCACTTGAATCCTGCACCCTATCAAAATCTAAGTTATCCGAATTTTTATTAAGTATTTGTTTGATTTGTTTACTATTCATCATTCGTCCCTAGTCGGCGTGGTTTAAAATTGCAATATAAACTATAACAAAAATAGAGGATAAGTTTATGGTTTTACTGACTGAGGTATTACATTTTATTCAAAAAATTTATATGTAATAATTCGAAAATGTAAAAAATACAGTTATTTCTAACTCGGAACTTAAGACTATTTAAATCTTAGTATATTCAATTGGTGTAATATTCATTCATGATTCTTTTACTTTAGTAAGTGAAGTTATTACCAGTTATGAAGTATGAAGGATTTGGCTTAAATATTACGATGGCGAAATTTCCTACTTCCATTTTCTACGGATTACTAACTTGCGCTACTCATGTGTTAAAAATGGCGAGAATTAAAACAAAATAACTTTAAACCCACTTTATTTTCCTAATATCTTTTTGTAACTTTACGATTTAGCTAAGTAGTAAGAATGTTGTAAAACGAGCAACCACTCAATAACAGATCTAATATTGTAAAAAGTAGTTAAAGGGCAGGATCGTAAAAACTAGCTCTGATCTTAAAAGAATGGAGCCACCTGTCGGGATCGAACCGACGACATCCTCATTACAAGTGAGGTGCTCTACCAGCTGAGCTAAGGTGGCGTGCCAAGGTGTATATTAATAGTTTTTTTGGTGGAGAATGCAATCCGATTTTGAGTATGTATATTTAAACAGAAGTTTCTGGGGTAGTTTCGCAGGAAAAAAGTTTTTCTTTTGGTATGTATTCGCGGAGTAAATTCTTGCAGGTCTCTTTTCTCTTTTGCTCGATTTCTAAATGGTATGAAACGGAACCACCCCGTTTTTCAAGTGGGCCCGCAAAAAGTTTTTCCTCGGGATAAAGTTTTTCCATTTTTTTGAAAAAATTTACGGGCATTCGAAAGGCACCCAGTGAGACGGAATGAATTTTCCCTACGGG
>TARA_B110000008_G_scaffold126902_1_pt1 | contig 12929 bp, 10 predicted proteins | sample TARA_B110000008 | Tara Oceans TARA_B110000008 (sample SAMEA4396496) | marine metagenome | biome: Westerlies Biome; feature: [DCM] deep chlorophyll maximum layer (ENVO:01000326); material: water (ENVO:00002006), including particulate matter (ENVO:01000060) such as... | depth 40 m
GACTGTAGTTTAGAACATATTTATTCGTCCTTAGCTACTACAGCCCCTAAATTTATAAGTAACCAATCGCCAGCAAACAACCAGTAACGCATAAATATACAGTTTTTAGATGCCCCCGGATGAGAAAATCATGGAGTTCACAAGCGCCTATCCAAGACGTAAACCTTTTCTAATTACGGGTACTTTTTTGTTTATTTACATGTGCCCTCCTGGAATGCTGTTATTAGTTCAAGCTTAGCAAATCTCATTTCAACATCATGATTGTCTAATAGAGGTTGACCAAATCAATCACAGTTCATACTTATCAATCACACTTTGTCTCTGCATCACCCAAAGCAATAAAAATGGATTTCAGCTTATTCTCATGGCGAAAGAAGCGGCCAATCGCAGGAAGACGCAGCTATCAACTTTTAGCTGCGCTTAATCGCGGCCCGCGTAAATACCAACATTTTGCCAGTTACCTTCAGCAGGACTCCGTTCGGGGGACTTTGCAGGTAGTTCGATTTCCTAAAATTTGGATTAAATTCCTTGGTGTCGGACTCGTTGTGTTGGCGGCGTTATGGGCTGTCATATGGATGGTCCAAGAAAGTCTGGCGGCCTTTGCTTTGTTCTCTGCTTGAGAGTGGTGGATCAAGGCTCTTAGTGTCAGATTTTGCAGCTAGCTGGCTGACATTGTGAGATTTGCGTCGCACTGTTGCTCTAAATGGCTGTAATGTAATATTTAAGATCCCGCATGGAACCTACCGCACAGTCCTTTTCGGCCATCCTTGAGCGTATTCTTTATTACGATGAGGCGAATGGTTACTGTGTTGCTGAGGTCCGAACTGCCGAAGAAGCGCAGGCCATTACGATCCAGGGTAAATTACCGGGGGTTCAATGTGGGGAAACTTTGGCGCTGAAGGGAAGCTGGACGCAGCACAAAAAACATGGAGATCAATTTAAAGTTAGCCAGTTTAAATCGCAACTGCCTGCCAGCATCCATGGTATTCGTAATTACTTGGGCAGCGGCTTAATCCCTGGAATTGGGCCTTCGTATGCTAAGAAAATTGTCGATCATTTCGGGACGCAGACATTAGACATCATTCGGCAAGATTCTGGGCGCTTGGGTGAGGTTCCGGGGATCGGTAAAAATCGGGCGCGCTCGATTAAACAGGCTTGGGAGGCGCAAACGGCGGTCCGAGATGTCATGATCTTCCTCCAAACTTATGGCATCTCACCTGCCCAATGCCTCAAACTGGTCAATAAATATGGGACCGACACCAAGCGCATCATTCAAGATCAGCCCTATAAAATCGTGGGTGAAATTGAGCGTATTGGCTTTAAGGCGGCAGATAAAATCGCCTTGAATTTAGGCTTTCCCAGTAACTCTGAGGCACGATTGCAGGCAGGTATTTTGCATGCGCTGACGCAATTGCAGTCAAGCGGACACACGCTAGGGATCGAGTCGCAACTCGCTGCGGAAGCGCAGACATTGCTGGCTGTGGATGCGGCCATGATTCAACAGGCGCTTGCTCAGCTCCAACGGCAGCAAATTCTGCGCGCGGTTCAGTTGCAGGATCCACTGAGTGGGTGTCATGAAAGGGCTTACCAACTACCGATCATGGCGGCTGCTGAGCGTCAGATTGCGGAGTCGATTCAAGCCCTCGCGCAGGCGCCCTCTGCCTTACCACCTTTGCAAATCGAGGCAGCAGTTGACTGGGCCCAAAAGCGGGCGGGCTTTGTCTTTGCGGCCCAACAGACCGCCGCGTTGAAGGGGGCGCTAAAGAGTAAAATCAGTATCATTACCGGAGGTCCTGGCACGGGGAAGACCACGCTACTGCGGGCCTTGGTCGACATTTTAAGTGCGAAGAAAGTCAAGCTCTGTTTGGCTTCCCCCACTGGACGTGCCGCTCAAAGGCTTGCGGATGCGGCCGGCACGCATGCCAGTACCATTCACCGCTTACTCAAGTATGAAGGACAAAGCCGTAAGTTTGTTCACAATAAGCACCAACCCTTGCACTGTGAGCTCCTAATTCTTGACGAGGCAAGTATGTTGGATACCCAACTGGCGGCGCAGCTCTTGCAAGCGATCCCGCAGACGGCTCATTTAGTGCTTGTCGGGGATGCGGATCAACTTCCCTCGGTTGGCGCTGGCAATGTATTGGCCGATTTGATTCAGTCGGCGCCAGCCCATTTGACTCGATTAGACACTATCTTTCGTCAAGGCAAACAGAGCGAGATCGTCACCACTGCGCACGCTATTTTACGCGGCGAACAAAGGCCAAGCCGGATTTACAACAGTTTGCGGATGCTACAAAAAGAGGATGATTTGAATTTTATTCAGGCGGAGAGCCCGGAGCAGAGCTTTCAGGCCATTCGCTACTTGGTCAAAGAAGTCATTCCCAAACAGCAGGGCTTCGATCCGATTCGTGAGCTGCAGGTCATGGCACCCATGCATCGGGGTTCAGCCGGTATTCAAGCGCTCAATGGCGAGCTGCAAGCTGTACTCAATCCGATCGAAACGGCGCGCGCTCGGCAAAGATCGACGCCCGATTATCGTCCTTCCCAACAAATTCACTTTAAGGAGCAGACCCAGAAACAGCTGCCGGTTGAGCTGAGTTACGGCAGCACCGTTTTTCGGATTGGTGATAAAGTGATCCAAATGCGTAACAATTACGATAAAAATATTTTCAATGGCGATACGGGTATCATTTCCAGTATCGCTGCCGACAGCTCGACGCTGTCGATTCAATTTGGACAAGAGTCTATCGAATACGCCAAGTCGGAACTGTCGGACTTACAATTGGCCTATTGTATCTCGATTCACAAGAGCCAAGGGAGTGAATATCCAGTGGTGATTATTCCCATCTTAAAGCAACACTTTTTATTGCTACAGAGGAACTTGGTGTATACTGGCATCACCCGAGCGCGTAAAAAAGTTTACTTAGTCGGCTGCTTGGATGCTTATGCGATGGCTGTCAAAAATAACAAACAACAAGTGCGGCAGACGTACCTGTGTCACCAGCTGAAAAAACTGGCAGGCAAGACTGCCGGATGAGACTTGTGCTTACATCGCTGAGTCGAGTCCACGGATTATAGGCTGCATAACGACTTGTTGGGTGGATACAAAAAAGCCCTTCACTAATTTGAAGGGCTTTGGGGAAAAATTGGTGCTAAAAATTAAGCACCGATTTGGAAGCGTGCGAAGCGTTTGATCGCCATGTTTTCGCCCATCTTGGCAATCATCGCAGTCAATAGCTCCTGCACCGTTTGATCTGGATCTTTCACAAAGGCCTGCTCCAATAGGCATGATTCACTGAGGAACTTGTTGAGCTTGCCCTCGACAATTTGTTCAATAGCACGCGCGGGTTTGCCTTCTGCTTGTGATTCAGCAACCTTACGCTCGGCGGCAACGATTTCGGGATCAACCTCTTCGCGAGAAACACAGACAGGATTGGTGGCCGCAATATGCATCGCAATGTCGCGCACAAAGCTCTTGAAGTCGTCTGTCTTGGCGACGAAATCACTCTCACAGCTGACTTCAACCAAAACGCCGACTTTGCCTCCCAAATGGATGTAGGCATCTACAAGACCATCGCTAGCATCGCGTCCAGCCTTTTTGGCTGCAGTCGCCATGCCCTTTTTGCGCAATAGCTCAACTGCTTGATCAAAGTCACCTTCTGCTTCGACCAATACTTTTTTACAATCCATGAGGCCAGCTCCAGTACTTTCGCGGAGTTGACCCACCATTTTTGCATTTATTTGCACACTCATTTTGTTTTTTTAATTAAGGCTTAATTGTTTCAAATTTTAGCTCTCGGCCGTGTCCGTAGCGGCTTCTTCGGACTCACCGTAACCTGCGGGTAGAGTGACTTCGACATCAGCTTGCTGCTCGAAGACTTGTTCTCGCACGATTGGCTCAGCTTGCTTTTGGACTCGTTTCGCTTCACGCTGAGCCAAGCCTGCTTCTGCAGCCTCGACGATGGTGGATACGATAATGTTAATGGATTTGACCGCATCGTCATTCCCTGGGATCGGGTGCTTCACGACCGTTGGGTCTGAATTGGTGTCAACCAGTCCGATAACTGGAATGCCTAAACGGTTAGCTTCCGCTACCGCGATTTCTTCATTCTTGGTGTCGACGACAAAGATGGCCGCTGGCAATTCGCTGACTTCCAGCATACCTTCAAAGTTACGATTCATCCGGCTCATCTGACGACGGATCATCGCTTCTTCCTTGCCGGGCAGCTTGGCCAGTTCGCCATCACGATCCATTTTCAGAAACTTGCGGTACTTGGCTAAGGATGACTTAATCGTGGTAAAATTTGTGAGACCTCCACCCATCCAGCGATTGGCGCAAAAGGGCATTTGACAGGCGTTGGCACCCTCTCGAATAATTTCTTGGGCTTGTTTTTTTGTGCCGACAAACAGGATCTTTTTTCCGGAAGAAACGACGGATTGAATCACTTCGCATGCCTCAGCAAGTAACTTGTGAGTTTTCTCCAAGTCAATGATCGATATGCCATTGCGGTTGTCATAGATGTAGGGTTTCGACTTGGGGTTCCAGCGACGAAGTTGGTGTCCAAAATGGACGCCTGCATCCAGTAAATCTTGTGGTGTCGTATTCATAATGTGTTCAAAGCCCCAGCAGGGGAGAAACGAAGTTTCTTTTGGTGATGGTTTGGTTTTAGTGGTGAAGTGTCGCTGGGCGTTATTTCCAGCTCACGAAAAGAGTGCAGTGATAGAGGCTCACCACCGCATAGCAAGCTAGAAATCAAAAAAATGCTGGTTCCAGGCCAGCAAGCAACTGCGTTCTAAGTCGATGGAATGGTATTCTATGAAATCAATGGAAGTGATCTTAGGGCTTAGCCATTCTTTGCACAACTAGATGTTGGACATCGATAAGATCGGTGGTAAAACCTGCTTCACAGTACGCTAAATAGTAATTCCATTTACGGCAAAAGGCAGCATCAAATCCCATATTGTGTATCTGGGTATTGGCGGCATTGAAGCGCTGAAACCAATGTTGTAAGGTGCGGGCATAATCATAGCCAAATCCGGCTGCGCTCTTCCAGTGCAGACAACCCGTGCGGGCAACACTCTGCTGTAATGCGCCAGGTGAGGGGAGGTGCCCACCGGGGAAAATGTGTTTTTGGATCCAATCACATTGTCGGCAGTAGGCGGCGTAACGCTCATCTGGAATGGTGATCGCTTGGATGACCGCTCTTGCTGTCGGCTTTAGGCTGGCCGCAATGACTTCAAAATAACTGTCTAGGTACTCTTTGCCGACCGCTTCAATCATTTCGCAGGAAACGACAGCATCATACTGCCCGGTCAGCGTCCGATAGTCTTGCAATTGTAGGTCGATAGCGTCCCTGCGCCCAGCATTGATAAAACTTTGCCGTGCATAGTCGTATTGTGCTTGGGATAAGGTGATGGTTTTGACTTGGTATCCGCGCTCAGCTGCCCTCAGCGCGAGCGCGCCCCAGCCAGTCCCAATCTCTAAAATCGAACCCCCCGCTGGGACTTCGGCTAAGTCCAGCATACGATCAATCTTGCTCATTTGCGCCGCCTCCAGACTCTGCGCCTTGTCGGTAAACAGGGCACTGGAGTAGGTCATGCTGGCATCCAAAAAACACTGATAGAAATCATTGCTGAGGTCGTAGTGCGCTTGGATGTTTTCTCGACTCTTGTGCAGCGTATTTTTGCGGGTTTGATGGTACAGGCGATTGATCCGCTGCTGTAGCCAAGAAAATCCCTTGCGGATGCGCCCTAGGTCCTGCTGATTTCGGGCGATTAGGGTGAGAAGCGCCGGCAAATCATTGGTCGTCCAGTGCCCTGCCTGATAAGCCTCTCCAAAAGCAACGCTCCCGCCAGCAAAGACTGCTGGATAAAAATCTGCACGCTGCACGTGCAGCTCGACTGCCTTAAATTGGGGTTCGCCTAGCAACTGGATTCGACCACTTGGACCGGTAAACTGAATACACCCGCCCCGTAGTTTGGCGAGTTGTCGCACAAAGATGGTTTCTAGCAGACGCCCCATGAGCGAAAGCTGGTCGGGCGTCGTTTGGGGTGAATTTAGTTCTTTAGAATGTGTGGCTTCCATGGGAAAAATAAGTTGGTGCTGGCTTGGTATTGCCGGTAGGCCTCGCCACGTCGTGCCAGTGAGGCACGTTCAGTGTGGGGAATGCCCGTCAGATAGCGTAGAAAAATATACATGAATAGAGGGCCAATGAGGCTGAATGCCCAAGTGGAACTGCCGACTGCTAGGCAGACGTAGCCCCACCAATGCAGCCATTCAAAAAAGTAGTTGGGATGGCGAGAATAACGCCAGAGGCCAGTATTGCAAACGGCTATTGGGCTCTTGGCTTGCTGTTTAAAGACTTTTAGTTGTTGGTCCGATAAGTGTTCTCCGCCGATCCCCAGCAAAGCTAATATCAGGCCCGCGAATAGCCAAGCTGGTGTGGCTTGATGCGAGAGGGCCGACTGGATGGGGAGTAAAAATAAGGCCGCCAAGGGCACTTGCAGCAGAAAGAGTCCGTAAAAATTGCGGGTAGCCTTAGCGCCCCAATAAGCTTTCAAATGCGCATAGCGCGCATCTTCACGTCCGCTCAAAATGCGATCGCGCAGCAGAAAGAGACTTAAGCGTAGCGACCACAGCAATGCGATTGCCAGTCCACAAGTGGCTGTCGTGGCTTGGTCTGTCGCAATCATGTAATAGGTCAACGCGCCCAGCCCGACTCCGAGCGACCAAATTAAATCCACCCAGGCCATAATACGCATCTTCACAGCCAAACAGTAGAGCATTGTGGCCGCTAAAAAACCGATTAAAAAAAATAACAGCCAATAGAGTTTCACCACTGTAGTCTAGTTAGCAGACTGCCCCGCTTCAGTGTAGAGCTGTTTCGGATATACTTTCACATCCCAAATGAGACCTATTTTCTCCAAAGCCTTGAGAAATAAGTAGGTCAAATCAAATTCCCACCAATACATGCCTTGGCGAGCGGATAAAGGCCAGCGATGGTGATTATTGTGCCAGCCCTCGCCAAAAGTTAACAGAGCAACCCAGAAGCTGTTGCGGCTCTCATCGTTGGTTTTAAAACGTTTTTTGCCGACAACATGCGTGACTGAATTAACACAAAAGGTGACGTGGTAAACCGCAATGGTGCTCACAAAAAAGCCCCACATCACCATTTGCAGTCCGTTGGTTCCCCACTGCGGGGCAAAGTGTTGAAGTGCGACTCCCAGGGCAAACAGCGTTCCAATCAAAGACACGACAGGTAGAATGTGAAAGCGGTCAATAAAGCGTAATTCGGGGAATTTACTGAGATCTTTAATGCGGTCAAATTGGATTGCACTGTAAGCGCGACACATCACCCAGCCGATGTGCGCCCAAAATAAACTTTTTGTGACCGGTGAGTGAATATCCTCTGCTTGGTCTGAATGTTGGTGGTGGTGGCGATGGTTGGCCGCCCACCACATGGGACCTAGTTGGGCAGAGGATGCGCCGACCCAGGCCATTACGAATTGAAAGCTGCGACTGGTCTTGAATGAGCGATGCGAGAAATAGCGATGATAGCCTGCCGTGAGTGCAAATACGCGCGTTACGTAGGTGAGTAGTGCGATGGCGAATGCCACCCAACTGAAGCCCACAAAAAACACACCTAAACTGAGAATATGCATCAACACAATGGGCGAAGACGCCATCAAGAGCCGATTATCGGTGTCCCGAAATAGATGAACGAACATGTGCCTTAGCGTTTGCATGAATCTATTAATTCGTGGAGGATGCCCACAACTTACAATAAAATCAAAATCGGTAAGTTATGGAAGGCATCGATCGATTGGTCGCTATGAGTCATCTGTACCGAATCGAGCGCACGCAAATCATCAACACTAATCTTCATACTGCTTGGGATTTTTTGAGCAATCCCAAGAATTTGAATCGGATTACCCCCGAATCTATGCAGTTTGAAGTTAGTAGTGAATTGCCGGCCGAAATATATGCGGGTTTGTTGATTGAATATAAAATTCAGCTTCCTTTATTAGGCCAGCAGACTTGGTTGTCCGAGATCAAGTATGTCAATTCTGGGCACTCCTTTGTGGATGAGCAGCGAATGGGCCCTTACAAATTTTGGTACCACTACCACGGCATTGAGGCAGTTGATCAGGGCGTGTGTTTTAAAGATCAGATCTGCTATCAACTACCCGGAGCACCTTTCGATCGTTTGGTGCATGCCTTGTATGTAAAAAAACAGCTGGCAACTGTTTTCGATTATCGCTGCCAGCGCTTAGCCGAATTATTGGAAGTATAGCGCATGTTTAGGCCCTGCAGCTAAATTCCCTCATAGAGTGCTATTTATCCAAGAAGGGTTTGTAGTTGATCTATTCTGGGATACTTGCAGATGCTTTAAATTTAATGCCTTAGAGGAATTGCGACCCTTGACTTGCCATCGGCAGTCCTCAATAAAAAAAGCCCAATCGTACACCGCACGATTGGGCTTTTTGAGACGTTAGAAATTACTGCGCGACAAAGGCGCCCAATTTACGAGCTGCCTTGACGCGTTTCAATTGCACCAGTGCAGGTACGCCATTTTCAAAGGGGACCTGAACTTCACCCTGAATGAGCGGGAGTGCGTATTTATAAAAGTTATAACTCATGCTGACACCATCTTCGTTGATCCAGTCTTGAGGTAATTTTTTGACGCCGTTGGCGATTTCGGCCAAGTCGGCCAGTCCCGTTTCGCAGCTGTAGTTATCGCCTTCGCCACGGAGTAAGGTGACCATTTTATCGGTCTCGCCGTTTATGGCTGCTTGTACCGCTGCTTTTCCTGCTAGGAAGGCTTCATCATTGTCGGTTTGAGAGGAGCAGTGAACAGCGGCTCGTTGCGCCATGCCGAGTTTCACAGAGCGTGCTTTCACTTGCAGCGACTCTTCTGCCAGCGCGCGTAGATAATCACCTACACCGCCGAGTTGAGAGTGCCCAAACGCATCTGAAGAACTGCCATCCGTTGAAATATGGTTGCCGTCGGCATCCACTAAGCCCTCACCGACCACAACGACACAGTACTTTTCCTTTTGCAGGACGCGCTGTACATCTGCGATGAATTTTTCGGGAGAAAAAGCGACCTCGGGTAGGTAAATCAAGTGCGGAGCCGCATTGGGTTGGTCGCGGTATTTCGCGAGCGTAGCGCCAGCAGCAATCCAGCCTGCGCTGCGTCCCATGACTTCAACGATTTGGACGAGGTTGTGTTGCCCCATGGCCGCATTGTCGCAGGCGATTTCCTTAACGGTACTGGCGATATACTTGATCACACTGCCATAGCCTGGCGTGTGGTCCGTCGTCACGAGGTCGTTGTCAATCGTTTTGGGAATGCCGATAACGCGTAACTCGTAGCCGCGTTCCTGCGCTAATTTAGAAATTTTGTTGGCGGTGTCCTGAGAGTCATTGCCGCCAGCGTAAAAAAAATAGCGGATGTTGTGGGCCTCGAAAACTTCTAATACGCGATCAAAGTCAGATTGCAATTTGAGCTTGTAGCGGCACGTTCCCAAAGCTGCTCCTGGGGTGTATCGTAGGCCACGAATGGTTTGCTGAGACTCGGCTGCTAGGTCGATCAGCTGTTCATCCAAAATGCCCATGACGCCATTCAAGCCCCCATAAATCTCTTCAATGCACTCATAGTTGAGCGCTTCAGAGACGACGCCTGCTAGGCTCGCATTGATAACTGATGTGGGGCCGCCCGATTGGGCCACCAAACAATTTCCTTCTAATTCATTCGCCATAAGTTTTGTATCCGTTTCGTTGTTAAAAATTTGTCTAGTTTTGTTGCGTATAAAAGCAATCTTAAAGAATGGAGCTCGCGATAAAGTCGCGTGCTTGGGGCCGCTGTTGCATTTCTGATGCCACCTGTTGGCAGAAAGCGTCTACTTGCTCACTGGCGCGTCCGATAGCGGCTTGGGCCCCTACCATGATTGCATTCACTTGATCCTTACTCAAATGCAGACGATCGTCGTTTGCCAATCTTTGGGGGAGGTCATTTTCATGAATACGACCACTGCGCAAATCACGTACAACTTGTACGGCATGCTCTTTGATGGCCTCGTGGGCCTGTTCTCGGCCCGCGCCTGCCCGCACGGCTTCCATCAGGATGGTTGTGGTGGCCAAAAAAGGTCCGTAGCGCTGATTTTCTTGTTCGATCATCGCAGGGTAGACCTCCATTTGATCGAGGATGGTGATAAAAGTTTCGAGCAAGCCATCGATGGCGAAAAAGCTGTCTGGCAGGCATACGCGCCGAACGACAGAGCAAGAGACGTCGCCCTCATTCCACTGATCGCCACTGAGTTCTGCGGCCATGCTGAGATAACCTTTAAGAATGACGGCAAATCCATTTAAGCGTTCGCAACTGCGGCTATTCATCTTGTGGGGCATGGCGGAGGAGCCAACTTGCCCCTTAGCAAAGCCTTCACTAGCGAGCTCATGGCCGGCCATGATTCGCAGTGTTTTAGCAAAGCTAGAGGGTCCAGAGGCTAGGCGAACTAGCAGCGAGAGCACTTCGAAATCGAGCCCACGCGGATATACTTGGCCGACGGAAGCCAGCGCAGCATCGGCGCCCAAATAGTGCAAAATTGACCGCTCTAATTGGCTGACCTTTTCGGCGTCACCGTCAAACAAAGTGAGCAAGTCGAGTTGGGTGCCAACCGGGCCTTTGAGTCCCCGCACTGGGTAGTGTTGCACCAAGTTTTTGAGGGCCCCAAGACTCAGTAGGAGATCTTCACCAAACATCGCCAGCCGTTTGCCGAGAGTGGCGGGTTGCGCAGGCACATTGTGGGTTCGGGCAGTAATGACTTGCCCTTTCCATTCAGCCGCACGCTGGGCTAACTTACCTAGGGCAGCCACCACTTTAGTCTGGATTAATTCCAGTGACTGAATGACTTGCAGCTGCTCGACATTTTCTGTGAGATCGCGGCTGGTCAGTCCTTTGTGGATGTGTTCGCAGCCTGCCAGTGCGCAAAATTCTTCGATTCGGGCTTTCACATCGTGACGCGTGACCGCCTCTCGGGTATGGATCGAATTCAAATCAATCTGATCTTTAACGCGCTCATAGGCGTCGATTGCCGATTGAGGTATCTCCAGACCGAGGTCTTTTTGGGCCTTTAAAACTGCGATCCAATAATTACGTTCGAGTGCAATGCGTCCTTCCGCGCCCCAGATGGCTCGCATCGCTGAGGTTGCATAGCGCGCAGCCAGTACATTTGGTATCCGTTCCATAGTGTTTCCGTGTTATCAAAAAAACCTTTATTGATACACGCATTATGGCGACAGGCCATCATAAAATTGGAAAAGTCGCAATGGTTCTCAGGTGCAGGAATCTTGTAAGCACTGGGAGTGTACAATAGGGGCTTTTAGGCTGGCTTGCTCGGGGGAGTGAGTATCAAGCGAATGGCATCTAGTCGGAATTGGGCGTCTTCGAGGTAGCCCTGCACCTGAGCTGGGGCCTGCGCAGCCAGTTGTAATTCGTCTGGGTGGACGCTATTATGGGCGCTTTGTAGGGCCTGTAGGCGATGATATTCTGCGCTTAACTCTGAAGTCGCTCGATGAATGGCTGCAGCGACTAACTTTTGCCTTTGCTGCTGCCCAAGTGGATGGGCATGTGCCATCATCTGCCGAATGATCGCTTTCAGGGCTGGTAACTTTGCTGGCAAGCCCAGTGCGAGCTCCTCATCCGTCTGGGCATTGATCGAAGCATGGGACAGTTGCTGGCTCAAATCTTGGCCATCTTGATCCACGACGATTCGGATGGGGCTGGGGGCTAAAAAGCGTTCAATATACAGTGCTTTGGGGGCCACACATTCCACCTGATAGAGCGCTTCTAAGACCACCAATGCAGGTGCTGACGCTGGATGCTTCCAAGTCGTCAGGGCAGCATTGCCCTCTTGTGTGCTCAACATTAATTCAATCGCACCGTGGACTAGGGGGTGGTCCCAAGTTAGAAAGGTGATCTCTTCTCGCTTCAGCGCTATCTGACGATCAAAGGTAACCCAAGTGCCCTCGGGCTTCAATCCGGGGAGATTGTCGGTGAACATATGCTGTCCAGACAAAAAATAAGTACGCGCTCCTAGCTCTTCAACAGTGACCCCAAAATGATCAAATATTTGATGCATATACGCTTCCAGATCAGGAGATGCGTCCAATGCTTGAATAGATGCAATCAGCTTTTCTGCGATCGGTGCGCACATGGAATTGTAGGCTAAAAGACTGGCTTGCCCCTTTTGAAGACTTGTCTCCAGCACACTACGCTGTGTCTGTGTGTCTTGTATTAAGCGCTGGATTGCAGACTCATCGCGCTCCGTATCAAAGTACGCATTTTCGCCAAGTTGTAGTAATCGATCTTTAAATTGGGCTAAGTAGCTACGGCCGCCTCTGAGCTGGTTTTCAATGCCTTGTAGCCCTTCGTGATGCCAGCGTAGCATCAAATGAGTCCAGCTATTTTCTAAATAGGGGATGTGAATTTGGATGGTCTCGGTTTGACCAATACGATCTAAGCGCCCAATTCGTTGCTCCAGCAGCTCTGGATTCATGGGAAGATCAAACAAAACTAAATGATGGGCAAATTGAAAATTACGGCCCTCACTGCCAATTTCAGAGCAGATAAGTATGCGTGCTCCATCTGGTTCGCTAAACCAAGCGGCATTGCGGTCTCGCTGGATCAGACTTAGGGACTCGTGGAATAGGGCCAGTTTAATGTTTGCTTGAGCGAGTAGTGCTTCTTTGAGGGCCAAAACTTTCTCGATGCGACTACAAATTAGGAGTATTTTTTCTTCGGGATTTAGCCGCTCCAAAAGCGAAATCAGCCAGTGTACACGGGGGCCGTCCTGGAAATCAAAGTCAACTTGGCTATCCGGATGCGTGACGTCGGCCCGGTACTCTTGCTGCATGCGAGCCGTTAATG
>TARA_B110000008_G_scaffold273886_1_pt1 | contig 12921 bp, 13 predicted proteins | sample TARA_B110000008 | Tara Oceans TARA_B110000008 (sample SAMEA4396496) | marine metagenome | biome: Westerlies Biome; feature: [DCM] deep chlorophyll maximum layer (ENVO:01000326); material: water (ENVO:00002006), including particulate matter (ENVO:01000060) such as... | depth 40 m
GAAATTTCTCAGAGGGCTGAATCCCGACTCGACCGATCTCCAATCTATCTGCATCCCAACAGGTAGCGATTGTCTCATTCTCAGGAATTTTCCCGATTGTATGAGTACGACAGGCAATGCATAAATCCTCAAAATGATCTGGTTCCAATGGAACTAAATCTTTAATACCTCGAAGATAAACTTCTGCACGGGGACCATGTTCTAAATCACGATAGTCGTCTTCTCTTTTTGAATCATGGAACAATGCGAAGAGGCGAACCACATCAATATTTGCGTGATTAAACTGGCATAAGTAAACCCCATTTCTTTCCACCCGTTGCCAATGACCGACTCCATGAATGGAACTATTGGCAAGTTTTGCCTCCTTAATAACTTTAAAAATTAATTCTTCCATCGTTCTAAGAATTAGTAATAAAACTGCAAATCCGATCAATTACACCATCGAATGACCCGTTGGAAAAGAAAATGACCAGGAACGATTCTCCTTTGGGCAACTTGGATTCCAAAAATTCAGCAAGCTCTTGATTATCCGAAAAAGATTTTCCTTTTTTACCTAAATCTTGAATCCGCTGAATCATGGCCTGAGTATCGATTCGCTTGGTTATTGGAATCTTATCTGCCCGATGAACTGAACCGAGCAAAACTTCATCAGATATAGCCAAAGAATCAGCAAAACGATCCTGGAAAACATTCGTAACTGCGGTATTACTCCGGGGTTCAAAACAAGCAATAATTTTTCGATCGGGCCACCGGGAGCGTATTGACTGGAGCGTCCCTTCAATTGCTGTCGGATGATGGCCAAAATCGGATATGACCACCACTTCCGCTTGATCGATTAAAATTTCCTGCCTACGCTTCACCCCCTTGCATTTTGAATAATCAGGAATTTCAAAACCAGAAAATGGGTTTGATACATCCACTTTTTTTCCAAGCCTAGCTGATTGTGCAAGAATGGAACCCAAACAAGACATGGCTAAATTCCGGGCATTAAATTCTCCCGTCATCCCCCAATTCACCTCCGTGATCAATTTACCACGCCAATGAAGCTGGAAAGAAACACCTTCCCGATTTTCTGCAAATTCAAGAATACGAAAATCATTATTTTCTCCCATTCCTATCGAAAATGTATCACACCAGGAAGCCTTGGGCAGAGACATAATATTAGGGTCATCCCCATTTATTAAAATAAAACCATTTTCTGGAACAATTCGAAGAAGGTGTGAAAAACTACGTGATATATCCTCCAAATCACGAAAAATATCTCCATGATCAAACTCAAGATTATTTATTATTAAAATCCGGGGACGATAATGAATAAATTTACTTCGTTTGTCGAAAAAAGCAGAGTCATATTCATCCCCCTCAATTACAAAAGGAGAATCGCTGCCACCCAATTCGTTACCGGAAGGCAAATCCAACGGCACGCCACCAACCAAAAAACCTGGATTCTCTCCTAACTGTTTCAATGCAAAGGATGCGAGTGATGTAGTGGTAGTCTTCCCATGAGTACCTGAAACCACCAAGGATGGTCGAATTCCAATTAAATCTTCTCCAATTAATTGAGGTAATGAAACAAATGGAATCAACCGGGAACGAAGAATAAATTCGACCTGAGCATTTCCCCTTGTGACTGCATTACCCACCACAACTCTGTCTGGATTCCAATCTAACATTTTGTTTTCATCAAATCCTTCGAATAATTCTATCCCGGCATCATGTAAGACATCAGACATGGGTGGATAAACCCCAGCATCTGAACCCGCTACATGATGCCCCTGTTTTTTGAGCAAAATAGCGACATTACCCATCGCCGTACCACAAACACCAATAAAAAATACCCTCATACCAATCGAGTTAGGGAAAAATGGGTGGAAGGGAAAGCAAAAACCTCATGAAGTTCTTCACAATTTCAAAATTACCTCGACTTACTCGAAGATTTTCGGGAAATCGAATAGGTATGAAGGAAGAAAATCTAAAAATTCTTATTATTGGAAGCGGAGGACGCGAGCACACATTAGCTAAAACATGTGCCAGCAGTCCATTAGTGAAAAAAATTCTGGTGGCACCAGGCAATGGAGGAATTTCCAAAGAATTTAACACCGTAGCTCTTAATGTTGAAAATAATCATGAAATTATTTCTTTGGCCAAGCAGGAACAGGTTGATTTTGTAATAGTTGGGCCAGAAGTTCCCCTTTGTAACGGAGTAATTGATAAACTGGCCAAAGAAAATATCCTCGCTTATGGACCTAACCTTCAAGCCGCACGGCTTGAAGGTAGTAAAGCTTTCTCCAAAGATTTTCTTGCTAAACATAATATTCCCACCGCAGCCTATGGGAATTTTCATGAAATAAAACCAGCACTTGAATATCTAGCTAAATGTGCCCTTCCAGTAGTGGTTAAAGCAAGCGGATTGGCTGCCGGCAAGGGAGTTTTAATATGCACTACATTGGACAGTGCCGAAGCCGCAGTTAAAGATATGCTTGCGGGATCAAGCTTCGGGGAAAGCGGAAAAGAAGTTGTAATTGAAGAATTTTTGGAAGGTGAAGAAGCTTCTCTTCATCTTATTTGCTCCGGAGAAAGTTATGTGACCCTTCCTATGAGCCAGGATCATAAAAAAGTGGGGGAAGGCGACACTGGATTGAACACCGGTGGTATGGGGGCATACGCACCTACGCGCTTGGTCACCCATGAAATGCTTTCTTCCTACGAGAAATCCATTGTTCGACCGACTTTGGCAGGCTTAAAAAAAGATGGTATTGATTTCCGAGGTACACTTTATATCGGACTTATGCTTACCCGTAATGGACCTAAAGTGCTGGAATTTAATGTTCGCTTTGGAGATCCTGAAACACAAGTGATTCTACCCTTAATCGATGAAGATTTACTACCCTATTTAATCCACTCGGCAAGAGGTGAAAACTTGCCCGGGGTTCTCCGGATAAAAAATCAATCTGCAATGGTTGTGGTTTTGGCAAGTAAGGGCTATCCAGAAAACTATCCAAAGGGTGAAATAATCACACAACCCGAATCACCCCCTCCTGGAAGTCATCTCATTCATGCAGGAACAAAACTAAACGAAAATTCAGAAATCATATCTGCTGGTGGACGCGTTTTGGGAGCAGTAGGATGGGGAGAAAACTTAGCACTGGCTAAGGATCGAGCTTATAAACTTTGTAAAATGGTCGATTTTCAGTCTAAATATTTACGCAAGGATATTGGACATAAAGAATTTTCGAGAACCTAAATTCATTCAATCTTGCCTTTTGTTCAGAAGATTAAGAAGAATAAATCTTAACTATGGGGAAAAAAAGCAGAGAAAAAAAAGAACGACGGAAAGAAAAATTGGTTGTTTTTATTTGCACTGCCAATGTTTGCCGTAGTCCCATGGCAGAAAAACTATTTGAAGAGGCGTTAGCAAAAGTGGATTCTAGAAAAAAAGTTCGGGTTTTTTCTGCCGGTATTTCGGCGATGGATGGAGATCAGGCATCTGATAATTCCATTCAAGCATGCGAGGAAGTTGGATTAGATTTAACGGACCATCGAAGTGCGGCTTTGACGCGAGCTACCCTGGAAAATGCCTCAGCAATTTTTTGTATGACCGAATCTCACCGTGCTCTCTTAAATATGTATTTTGAGGTGCCTGAAAGTACTGCGATCTTCCTAATGAGAGAATTCACAGAAGGGGGCTCCAAAGAACTACCTGATCCCTACGGTCAGGACATTGAAGTCTACAGAGAATGCCGGGATCGAATGAAAGAAGCACTCCCCTCATTATTGAACTGGGTTGAAAAAAACCTGTAATTTCCTAAGTATTAACTTTGACTATGTATAATTCCGAATCCGCAACTACCACATCCACCTCATTGCTTGATGCAAAACCACTTTCTGAACTTGATCCAGAAATTTTCTCTGCAATTGAAAAGGAAAAAGAAAGACAACGCACGCACATCGAACTGATTGCATCGGAAAACTTTACCCTTCCGGCAATTATTGAAGCCACCGGAAGTGTGCTCACCAACAAATATGCTGAAGGTTATCCCGCAAAAAGATATTATGGGGGGTGCGAACATGTTGATGTGGCCGAAACGCTTGCCATAGATCGTGCAAAATTACTTTTTGGGGCCGAATATGCAAATGTACAACCACATTCCGGTAGTCAGGCGAACACCGCGGTCTATTTTGCTATGCTCCAACCCAAAGACAAGATTTTGACGATGAGTCTTCAAGATGGTGGTCATCTTACCCATGGTCACCCTAAGAATTGCAGTGGGATGCTTTACGAAGTCATTAATTATGGTGTTAATCCAGATACAGGTTTTATCGACTACGACTCCATCGAGGAAATCGCAAATCGGGAGCGGCCAAAACTAATAACTGTTGGAGCATCGGCCTATCCTCGAATCATAGATTTTGAAAGAATGGGAAAAATAGCCAAGGAATGCGGAGCCCTTCTTCTCGCAGATATTGCACACATTGCAGGTCTTGTTGCAGCTGGGCTTCATCCATCTCCTGTGCCTCATGCAGACTTTGTTACCACTACCACCCATAAGACTCTACGGGGACCTCGTGGTGGACTTATACTTTGTAAAGAAGAACATGGTAAAGCCATTGACTCGGCAGTTTTCCCGGGTAATCAAGGAGGTCCATTGATGCATGTTATTGCAGCAAAGGCTGTATGTTTTGCTGAGGCTATTAAACCATCTTTTAAAGATTACCAACAACAAGTGATTAATAATTCCTCTGCTCTTGCCTCTGCGTTATCGGAAAAAGGCTTCCATTTGGTTAGTGGAGGAAGCGATAATCATTTAATGCTACTCGATCTTCGCCCATCGCATCCTGACTTGACAGGTAAGAAAGGACAAATTGCTTTAGACGGTGCCAATATTACCCTAAACCGCAACACCGTACCGGGGGAAACTCGTAGTCCCTTTCAAACCAGCGGATTAAGGATTGGTACTCCAGCAGTAACATCTCGAGGCATGAAGGAAAATGAAATGTCTGCTATTGCCGATATAATTGCATTGGTATTGGCGAATACAGAAGATTCAAATGTGATAGCCGAAGCACAAAAGAAGGCACTTGCACTGAGTGATCGATTTCCTTTACCTTATTGATCTCTAGTTTTATTACTTATTAACCGTAATCCCACTTACTTTTATGAATCATAAACAATCCAAGAAAAAAGGTTTCACACTAATCGAGCTACTCGTAGTCATTACAATCATTGGCATACTTGCGGGGATTGCATTCGTTGGATTTGGTGATGTATTTGGAACAGCAGGAAGAACTGCTGCTCAGAAGAATTTAAAAACAATATATGAATCCCTAGTTACAAATAGCCAATTTTCTTTTCCTATGAGCGATGATGTGAAAAGCTCGGCAGACTTCGCAATTTGGTATCGTAAAAAAACCAATGACACAAGACCCGAACTTTGGTTTCTTCCTGATGATGAGAAAGTTAGAGATTTAGTGGATGATGATAGTAGCAATGGAGTTCCCTCACAAATTCCTGGAGAATTTGGAGAACTTGATGATGTTAAAGATGCAATTGGATATTCTGTGGCCATTCCAGGAGACGATGCTGAAAGTAGAAAATTTAACAGAAACTTAAAGAGTGGAGCTTATCCCATTATTTGGACAAGGGGTTTGGAATCGGGTTCAGACAAATGGAAAGTCGACTCTCCTTGGGCAGGTGAAGGAGGTCATGTATTATTTAGCGACGGAACAATTCGATGGTATGACGATACAAAAGGACAGGATGAGAATGGAGTTTTTACAGCAGCCATCAATAAAGAAGACGGAGCAGATAAAAAATCTGAACCCACCAATGATATTTCCGCTGCCCTTCCTATTGGATGGGAAATGACAAAAGATTGATCGCAATCAAAATTATTTTCCTCTCCATACATTTTAATATAAGACTCCGTGGGCAAAGATAAAGTCCTCGGAGTTTTGTATTTTGGAAAGCAAGGACGAGCAAAAGTCGTTGTAGAAGAAGGAAGTGAACCAATCTCACTTGCTAAAGGTGCATCGGGTACTGCCCTTCATGGAGATACCGTTCAATTAAGATTACTTCCTCCTAGGAAAAAGAAATTCGATCGTAGAAAAAAAGATAAGAAGCCAGCTAAAAAGCGATATGAAGTCCTTAAAGTGGTAAAAAGAGGAACGACCGAATTCTTGGGCTACTTACGAAAGGATATTGGTCGATCACTCGTGCAAGCCGAAAACTCGAGACTTTTCGTACCCTTTAAAATATTGGGTGAAACAAGACGGGCAGAAGAACATGATAAGGTTTTAGCTCAATTTGTTCGATGGGATCCACCGGCAAGGATTCCCATGTGTAAAATACTCCGCGTACTTGGGCCTAGTGATGACCCATTAACTGATCACAAGGGGATATTGGCAAAATATGGTTTAAGTAGCACTTTCCCAGATAAAGTAATTCAGGAAGCAGAAGCTTGCCCTGATAAGGTTAGCTCAGAAGATATTCAAAATAGAGAAGATATCCGAAATACCTTCACCTTAACCATAGACCCGTTGGATGCCCGAGATTTTGACGATGCCATATCTATCAAGGAGATCCAAAATGATGGTTGGGAGATCGGGGTCCATATTGCCGATGTATCTCATTATGTAAAACAGGGATCAGCACTGGATCGTGAAGCCAATAAGAGAGGGAACTCAACCTACCTTGTTGGAGAAGTGGTTCCCATGCTTCCTCATCGTTTATCAAGTGGTATTTGCAGTTTGGTTGAAGGAGAAGAAAGACTAGTAAAATCTGTATTTTTCTCCTTCTCAAAAGATGGAAGCTTACTTAAGTCGAAAATAGCAGAGTCTGTAATTTTAAGTGATAAAAGACTCACTTACGAACAGGCTAGCCTTTTTCTAAAAGAACAAGATTTAGAAAAGATTCGATCTGCCAAACCTCCCCCCAGTCGCTATTCCGGAAACCCTGGAAAATCACTTAGTGAAATCCCCAATGATATTCTTACAAAACTTCAAAAAAGTATAAGAAAAATTGCTTCTATTGCGGCATTGCTTCGAAAAGACCGAATGAAAAAAGGTGCCTTAGACTTGGAATCCTCTGAAGTTAAGATTCTAGTAGATAAAAAAGGAGAACCGGAAAAAATCTTACAATCTGAAAGCGATGAAAGTCATCATATGATTGAAGAATTCATGCTACTTGCCAATGAAACCGTGGCCCGTGAGTTAAGAAAACAAAAACTACCTGGTGTTTTTCGTGTCCATCCAGACCCCGATCCTGAAAACTTAGAAGAATTAAGAGGCTTCCTTCAAGTTTTTGGAATTTCCTGCGGTGAATTAACCGCAAGAAAGGAAGTAACTAAAATGCTGACTGCGGTTAATAAGCATCCCATCGCTCAAGTTCTTAAAATCAAATTTTTAAGAAGTTTAAAACAGGCATGCTATCGAAGCACACCAGATGGACATTACGGTTTGGCAAAAAATGATTATCTCCACTTTACTTCCCCGATCAGAAGATATGCAGATTTGATCGTCCACCGAATAATAGAAGATTTAATTCGTAAGAGAAAACGAAAGAAGACGGACTATAATCGCTTAGAAATTACTGCAAAACATATTTCCAAAACGGAACGGAATAGTGTGGATGCGGAGAGGGAATCGGTAAAAGACAAACTTTTACTTTACTATAAAAAAGACATCGGGAAACGCCCACCTGTGCTTCATCGAGCAATTATCACTGAGATTACTCGAAGGGGATTCTTTATCGAACTTGTTGAAACTCTCGCCCGTGGATTTGTTCCTATTCGTACATTGCCTCGCGAACTGGGATATCGGGTAACTTCCAACGGTGCGGCATTAGTGGCAAGAAACCCAAAGCTTAAATTAAAACTTGGACAGGAGATTAATGTCAGCATAGACAAAGTTTTTGTTTCAGATAAACAACTCGATTTTCGCCTTGGGTAAAGTTCCTTGGTTGACATATTCACGGAAGTTTCCTGAAACACTTTCCTTATGAATTTTAATTATCAAAAACAATTAGTAAATATATGGGAAAAAGGGGTGGAATTATATAAAGATGGCCACACGGATTCGATTACATTTCCCATCGCTGATGAAATTCCCTTTCTTCAAAGTATCGGATTAAATAAAATGGACATCTTTGATTATGTTGAAGATTGGATTTGCGAAGGAACACCTGATCTTGCAACTTTTTTACTTATACATGATTTACGAAGAGATTACTTTATTGAGGAGCAGAATGGAATTCCATCTAAAGATAAGTTAAACTCAAAAGAATTACCCGGAAAGCATGAAGAACTTGAAGGAATTTTCTGGTTACCGAGGATTATTCCAAAAGCCAGGGCCAAGCTACGCGGAGAACTTCCTGAAGAAACCATGTTTTGCTGTGGAGGAGACCGGGCATTTTTTCAGAAAAATGACATTCACCCAGCAGAATTTTTACGAATTGTAAAAAAAGCTGGATCAGAAGATCAGATAATCGCTCAATGGGTTGTTAAAAGAACCCAGACTTCCTAATTCCAAAATTCTAATTCGATCAATGAAATTTGAAAAATATCACGCTCTTGGAAATGACTATTTGGTTTACGACCCCGATGAAGAAAATATAACCTTTTCCGAATCGGAAATAATTCGGATATGCCATCGAAATTTTGGTCTAGGTTCAGATGGTATTCTGGTGGGACCGACCCATTCTGAAAAAGCTCCCTTTAAACTCAAAATTCTTAACCCCGATGGAAGCGAGGCTGAGAAAAGTGGTAATGGTTTACGGATTTTTGCAAGATATTTAAGAGATACAGGAAAAGTAAGTACTAATTCTTTTAAAGTTGATACCTTAGGCGGTGTGGTTAGTTGCGAGGTTTCGGAAGACAAATCTACCATTACGGTTGAAATGGGAAAAGTGAGTTTTCAAAGTGATATAATACCAGTTAAAATTGAGGGGGAGGCGAGAGAGGTATGTGATGAGCCAATTGAAATAAATGGTAAAATGCTCAAATATTATGGAGCAACGATAGGAAACCCTCATTGTGTAATCCCGGTTGAAAATGTTACTAAAGAAATGACAATAGAACTAGGCTCATTAATTGAAAACCATCCCTATTTCCCGAACCGTACTAATGTACAATTCCTGGAAATTCTTGATCGTAATAGAATCAAAATCGAAATCTGGGAACGGGGAGCTGGATATACTCTTGCATCTGGAAGCAGTAGTTCGGCTGCCGGTGCAGTCGCTCGAAAAATGGGGGCTTGCGATGAAAAAATTACCGTTGAAATGCCCGGTGGAGAAATAGGCCTAATTATCGATGATAATTTTAATGTCCAAATGACGGGTCCCGCAACCCGAGTAGCCACGATGGAGCTTGATTCAGAATGCCTACAAACTGATTAAGGTTTTCTAGCTATCCAAAATCGACATTCGTCTGAAAAATCTTTAACCAGTTCAGACTCATCCGAAATTTTTGAACGGAGAACATCACGCTCCAATAAAAACCCGACTTCCTTCAAGTCCTTTCTGACTTCCATACACTCCGGTACATGAATAAATAATTTCCCATTGGGAGTCTCTCCGTATCTGTCCCCGAATTCAACAAGGGCTTTATCCTGCATTCCAATTCTCCATTTTTTCTTTTCATTTTCCCAAAATTTTTTCCATTTTGGAATTTTTCGATCATGGGATGTAAAAATAAAGCGACCACCAGGTCGGAGTACTCGATAACATTCATGCATTGCTTTTTTTCGGTTTTCTCGATGCGGAATTTGCATCAATCCGTTAAATCCAAAAATAATTCCATCAAATAAGCCGGAAGACAAAGTCAGGTTGGTTGCATCCTCCTGTTCAAATTGAATAGCACTTTTCCTTTCTCTTTGAATAAAACTAGCTCGCTTAATCATTTTTTTTGAGACATCGGTTGCTGTAAGGTTTTGATATCCCATCATCCATAGAGAAAAACTGATCCTCCCAACCCCGCAACCTAGTTCCAATAGTTTTGTAGAATACTTGGGAAAGGAATGTTTGAAAACTAGTTCCTCGGATGCCCAAAGGCCAACTCTTCTGGTTGCCTCTTCATAATGGTCAAGTACAGACCGATTTTCAAAATATGAAAGTACCATCTGATCATCGACTTGTTGCTCTTTTGTCATTTGTAATTGATTAATTAATCACATAAAGGGAATAAGGAAAAGCTAAGATGACGCTTGCCAATTCCAAACTTAAATGGTTTTATAGACGATTTCTTATCATGAAAGCCACTATCCAAACCCAAGGCAGTCAATTCACTGTCCAAAAAGGCGACAAGCTGTTTGTTAATCGCTACCCCGACAAAAACGAAGGTGATCAAGTAAGCATTGATCAAGTCCTCATGCTCGTAGACGATGGCAAAGCAACTTTTGGCACACCAACTGTTGAAGGTGCCACCGTGAAAGCCAAAATTCTTGAGAATAAAAAGGATAAGAAGATTATCATTTTTAAAAAGAAAAGAAGGCAGGGATACAAGCGAAGAAAAGGACACCGCCAGCATATTTCAGTTATAGAAATTGAGTCAATTGACTTAAAATAAAATAGGAGAATCTCAAAATGGCACATAAAAAAGGACAAGGAACTTCTAGAAACGGAAGAGATAGTAATAGTAAACGCTTAGGCGTAAAAAAATTTGGTGGAGAAGCAGTTATTGCAGGTAACATTATTTTAAGACAACGGGGAACTAAGTATCACCCCGGAGCAAATGTTGGACTCGGACGAGACCACACTCTTTTTGCCCTTGCACCAGGCAAAGTAGAATTTGATAAACCCCATCGTCTGGTCAACGTAGTTTCTAGCTCCTAAATCCATATTTCTCGCGTAAAGAAAGCAAATTGACTTTTCTTATCTAAAACGCTCTTTCAAAGAATTTTGATTATGGAAGATGCAGATGAGCAGGACGATTTGATTGAATTAACTTTTGAAGAAACAAGAGTATTGGGTTCGTTAATTGAAAAAGAATTAACCACTCCAGAATACTATCCAATGAGCCTCAATGGCTTAGTTAACGCATGTAATCAAAAAAATAATCGTCTCCCGAAGACAAACTTGGATGAAGATGAAGTAAACCAAGTTATTGAAGAATTACGCATTAAACGACTTGTCCATCGGGTCGACCTTGTTGGTTCAAGAGTTCCGAAATTTCAACACAATGTAGAGAAAGAGTTGGATCTAATCAAAGCGGAACGTGCCCTCCTTGCAGAATTATTAAACCGTGGTCCTCAAACCACCGGTGAACTTAACAACCGGGCAAGCCGGATGTTTGCTTTTGATGGTATTTCTGATGTTGATGAAACCCTTCAGGAATTAATGGATAGAGAACCATCTCTAGTTGGAAATATGGACCCCGCTCCAGGGCAAAAAGAGAAAAGATGGTTTCATCGCTTAGCTCCTCCACCTGTTTTAGAGGAAATGAATGATGGTGCATCCGTTTACATACCTGGTCCCGATAAAAGAATTGATCAGATTGAAGAAATGACCAAAGAGTTTACCGAACTCAAGGATGAAGTGGAAACTCTTCGTTATCAACTAAGAGAAATATCAGATGAATTTAAAAATTTTCGAAAACAATTCGAATAAATTTTTATAATTCAATATTCTGTTCTCTACAGACGGGTTGTTCCCGCCTCTATGCCTTTAAGAAAGTCCTCGTAAGCTAACTTGATTCCATTGTCCAATTGAGTTTCCGCACTCCATCCAAGTGCAGTGGCTAGGGATACATCCAATCTTTTTAAAGGCATTCCGTCTGGTCTGGATAAATCGTGAACGATTTTCCCATTAAAACCAAGCGCTTGCTTTACCAGTCCAGCAATCTCAATTATTGAATGATCAACTCCTGTTCCTAAATTTACCCAATCAGGAGGATCTTCCTGTTTAAGTAGAAACAGAACACCTTTCGCTAAATCATCAACATACATCAATTCACGTCTTGGTTTCCCTGTACCCCATATCAGAACCTCATCCGCTTTTGCCTCTTTTGCCTCATGAAATCGACGGATCATGGCAGGCAATACATGAGAATTTTCTGCATGATAATTGTCTCCAGGACCATAAAGATTGGTAGGCATAACACTATGAAAAAGCACTCCATACTGATTCCTGTAATGACGGCACATTTCCAATCCGGCAATTTTAGCCAAAGCGTATGCCTCATTGGTTTTTTCAAGGGGTCCAGTCAGCAAATATTCTTCTTTAATTGGTTGCTTGCTCGCACATGGATAAATACAGGAACTTCCAAGGTTTAAAAATCGTTTTACGCCAATTTCCCAGGCTGAATGAATGAGGTTTGTATTTACAAGAAGATTTTGGTGAATGAATTCAGCAGGATATGTATCATTTGCATGAATTCCCCCCACCTTAGCCGCACCATTAATAACGACATCTGGTTTTTCCTCTTCCAAAAAATTTCGTACCGATGACTGGTCTAATAAGTCAAGTTGATCGCGGGTAGCTAATATCAAATCGCATTCCGATTCCTTTTTACGCAAAGCCCGCACCAATGCAGAACCAACCATTCCGCGATGACCACTAACAAATATTCTTTCCATTAAGAAAGATTGGCCTCGGCTAGGGCTTTTTCCTGTTGGGCGATCTTCATATCTTCCTCAATCATTAAAGAAACTAGTTCTTTAAATGTAACCTTAGGCTTCCAGCCTAATTTCTTCTCCGCTTTACTTGCGTCCCCAATTAAAAGATCAACTTCAGCTGGACGTTCGTATTTTTGATCAAATCCGACAAATTCCTCAAAGTTTAAATCCAGGCAATTGAAAGCCTCCTCCAGGAATTCTCGAACAGTGTGGGTTTCATTTGTAGCGATGACATAATCATCAGGTTCTTCCTCTTGTAGCATCAACCACATTGCCTCGACATATTCTTTTGCATACCCCCAATCTCTTTTAGAG
>TARA_B110000008_G_scaffold279983_1_pt1 | contig 12920 bp, 8 predicted proteins | sample TARA_B110000008 | Tara Oceans TARA_B110000008 (sample SAMEA4396496) | marine metagenome | biome: Westerlies Biome; feature: [DCM] deep chlorophyll maximum layer (ENVO:01000326); material: water (ENVO:00002006), including particulate matter (ENVO:01000060) such as... | depth 40 m
TTTTTTTCTTAAATACAACATCACTAATATACTGTTTAATCACGACCACGTGCACTAAACAAAATTTGCAGCGTGGCCGCGGTCCATGATGCCAAGTTGCTCGTCCATGTACGCTTCCCACGTTTCGTGTCCATAGGAAGCCACCAACGCCTTTCCAGGAACGCTAAACATACCGCACTGTTCGAAAGGAGATTTGAGTCCCGGTCTTGGTATTGAAACTACAATGCCCGGCATCCCCTGGTCAATCAGGGATTGAACACTGCGAATTTCCGAGCCGGAATCGTCCAAGAAAATGAACGGCACCCGTTCTGCTTTGATATACGCGGCTTTCGTGACGGTTTGTTCGATCCTCAAAATGCGTGACCCCCAAATTCTGTTTGTCCTTCGGATGTCTTGCACCGACACTGGGGAAGCTTTCGCACTATTATTGAACTTTTCAGCCACATATTCGATGGTTTTATTCCGTTTACCACCCATGACTTTTTTGTTGTACTCGACGACGGCTGCAAAAAGATTCGATGTGACATCGGGCCGACCGAGGGCTTCTGCTTTCTTGTCAAATATGGAGACAATTTTAGGTTCGTATTCGGCCAAATCAAAGTGCTCTAAAATGTCTTTGACGTTTTGTTCGCTATTCGCGGTCAGAATAGTAATGCGTGACATATACTTTTCGAGAAACGGCTTTAATTCCCCGCACATGTAGTTATGCAGGGACTTTCGGACCCGTGCGCACAAAGCGTGGTCGTACATCTCGTTTAGAGTCGTTCCGAGCGATTCGGCATTCATGTAGTCTTGTGCGTTGAAGGAAAACGGCGCCGCACAAAAGTCCCAGTCTAGATAAATACGCGCCGACATTTTGACGGTTTAAAATTTGAATAATCTTGTTCATTTAAAATAGGACAAAATCCATTTTTTTTTTAGTTGTGATTATAACACCAGTACTTTATAGAGAAGGACATGTTGTGGAAAAGGATAACGCACACATGTTTCTGTTTTCTAGTTATGAACTTAATTTTAATAGGTATATGGCGCCAGCGTGATACATTCAAACACTTGCGTTCTGCACGACACGGTTTATGTGCCCCGGTGAGACGTACCTATAACTCTATTGTCCCCTCACACGTGTCAGATAACCCTTTAATCGTCGTTGCGGGCATGGGAACAACCGGGACAAGGTGGTTAAGTCAACAGATATACGAACTCGGGTATGAAATAGGCCACTGGAAAACGATGTATACATCAAATGAAACTTTGAAAACATATTGGCGCGATGACCTTTGGAAATCGCTTATGACGTTTCGGTTGAAACATAACGCAACTTTTATCCAGTCCTTCGATTTTACTGTTTTGGATCATGTTGACGGCGTTTCGGATACTCCCATTCAATATATGTTGCCATGGCTCCTGCGATCGTATCCGAATGCACGTGTCATCTTGTCAGAACGAGACACTTTTAGTTGGGCCCAGTCTCGTTTAAGGAAGCACAAGTATGCATCGTTGTATTATAACTCTCTTTTTTTGAAACGAAACGGACTTGCAGACGAAACGCCAAACGTACAAGACTTTAGTATGAGTTTTGACCTTTACAACATGTTCGTGCGTTGTTGTGTGGACAATCTATTGCGTATCAATGTTTTTGAAGAAGATCAAAAAGTAGTAAAAAAAAGGTTGAAACGTTTTTTGGAGCACGCCGCGGAAACGTGATTTCGGGAGAAGTTGATTTAAATGTCAAAATATTTAAATCGACTGTCACATAAGTAACACACATTCTACAACTATATTAGTCATTATATTCTAAAAGTAAACACCATGTCTACCAGTCGCAATGCCACCATTTCAAAGAAATACCAGAAGAAATCGCATCTAGAGCACATTATGGAGCGTCCCGACACGTACGTTGGTTCTACGCGCGCCATTCAAGAGAATATGTGGGTGATCAACGCACAAGGCCGCATGGAAGAGCGTACTATTTCGTACGTGCCTGGCTTGTACAAAATTTTCGACGAAATTTTGGTTAATGCTGCCGACAATAAACAACGCGACCCAAATATGCGGTTGATAAAGGTAAATTTACGTGAAAACAGCATCATGGTCGAAAACGACGGTGCCGGAATTCCCGTCGAAATTCACTCGGAGCACAAGTGTTTCATCCCACAAATGGTGTTTGGCGAACTTTTGACCGGTGACAACTACGACGATGACGAAGATCGCGTGGTCGGTGGCCGCAATGGGTACGGCGCAAAACTCGCGAACATTTTCAGCACCACATTTTCCGTCGAAACGGTCGATTCCAAGGCCAAAAAAAGATACAGTCAGACATGGAACAAAAACATGTCTGTAGTTTCCAAACCCATTGTGAAAAGCTCTGGAAAGAAAAAAGACTACACTCGCGTCACATTCAGTCCCGACTTTGAACGTTTCGGCCTGCAATCGTTTGACGAAGACCATCTCGCATTGTTCCGGAAGCGCGTCTACGACATTGCGGGCACGTGCGGTCTCAACGTAGACCTTAATGGCGAACGCTTGAAAGTAAAAAACTTCAAACAGTACTGTGAACTGTATATTCCACAAGGGCAAAAGATGGTCCACGAAAAGATAAATGATCGCTGGGAAGTGTGTGTGACGCTTGCATCGGATCAACAGCCGAAACAAGTGAGCTTCTGCAACTCTATATGCACTTCCAAAGGCGGGCAGCACGTTCAATACATTACGAACGCGATTGCCAAGGGAATTGCACCGCTCAAGGCCTTTAAGGACTTGGACGTGCGTCCGCACATGGTGACCCGTTCGATGTTTGTGTTTGTATCTGCGTTAATTACAAATCCGACGTTTGATTCTCAGACGAAAGAGACGCTGACAACGCGTTCTTCCAAGTTTGGGCCGACCAAGTACAAGCCAAACATTCAAGAGACGTTCTTGAAGCGAATTATCAGGAACAGTGGCATCGTAGAGGATGTGGCATTCTTTGCCAAGGCAAAGTCTCAGCGCAATCTTCAGCGATCTACAGGCGGTGCCAAGAAAAGGACAGTCTTTGGCATACCCAAATTAGACGATGCGACGTTTGCTGGTGGGCGGCGATCCCAAGAGTGCACGCTTATTCTTACAGAGGGCGACTCTGCCAAAACGCTGGCCATTGCAGGGCTCTCGGTCATTGGCCGTCAGAAATACGGCGTCTTTCCACTGAAAGGAAAGCTTCTGAACGTGCGCGATGCGAGCAACCAGACCGTCATAAAGAACGCTGAGATTCAAAATATTATGAAGATCATGGGTCTCAATATAGGCGCTGAATACGCGGATACGTCAAAGCTTCGATACGGTCATATCATGATCATGACCGATCAAGATCACGACGGTTCACACATCAAAGGCCTGCTGATAAACTTCTTACATCATTTCTGGCCAACATTGCTCGCCATTCCTGATTTTCTTCAGGTATTTATTACTCCAATCGTCAAATGTACCCGCCGAGGTGGCGAACGCGTTTTCTACACGACACCAGAGTTCGACGCGTGGCGTGACCAGGAAGACCGATCCGGTTGGCGCATCAAGTACTACAAGGGGCTTGGCACGTCTTCGGCCGCAGAGGCCAAGGTATACTTTCGGAATCTTCAGAAAAATCGCATTCCGTTTCAGGTCATGTCCGGCGCAGGTGGACAATTGATCGACATGTGTTTCAATAAAAAAAGAGCCACAGACCGCAAGACTTGGATAGGTCAATATACCGCCGGCACTCACATGGACTTTACAGTGTCGCAGATGTCTTACAATGACTTTGTGAACAAAGAGTACGTTATTATGGCCGTGCAGAGCAACATGCGCGGCATTCCCAGCATGATGGACGGTCTAAAACCCTCACAGCGCAAGATTCTATTTTCTTGTTTTAAACGCAAATTACATTCGGAAATCAAAGTCGCACAGCTTGCGGGCTACACGTCAGAGCATGCTGCCTACCATCATGGAGAAGCGTCTCTCAACAGTACAATCATTGCAATGGCACAGAATTTCGTGGGATCCAATAATATAAACCTGCTTGCGCCAAATGGACAGTTTGGGACGCGTCTCATGGGCGGAAAAGACGCCGCCAGCCCGCGTTATGTATTCACGCAGCTTTCCAAGATCTCAGAGATGATTTACCATCCGGCAGACGCGGCTCTGTATGCGTATTTGGAAGACGACGGTATGTCCGTGGAGCCCGATCACTACGTGCCTGTCATACCCATGCTCTTGGTCAATGGCGGATGTGGTATCGGCACGGGGTGGAGTACGAATTTGCCCGCGCACAATCCAAGAGATATTATCGCCAACCTGCGCGAAATGCTCTCGGGTCGCTCTCCGCGCCCTATGGTGCCTTGGTACAACGGGTTTGAAGGTGAAGTTGCAGTAAAGAGCGACAAGGTAACCTTTGTTGGTCGTTGGAGCTGGAAAACCCAGACAACGCTCTTTGTTTCCGAGTTACCCATTGGCACTTGGACAAATGATTACAAGGAAAAAATGGAACGTTCGGTCGAGGGATATGGCGAATTCAAAAAGGGCGATATTCTATCCATGACAAGCAATCATACGGACACAACCATTGCGTTCACTTTCAAACTATCGTCGACATGTGCTCAAAAGATGCACGCCTCGCGTGATACCCTCGTCAAGGCTTTCCGATTGCAAACGCAAATGAACTTGACAAATATGCACGCGTTCACGCACGAGGGGAAAATGAAAAAGTATGCCGCTGTTATAGACATACTTCTAGAGTATTTCCCAGTACGGCTGGCTAAATATGAAGAACGCAAGCAGTATATACTGGGGGTGTTGACGAAGGAATTGGTACTGATAGACAATAAGCTGCGTTTTCTAGAACTCGTAGTGTCTGGCAACTTTCCATTCAAAGGACGGCAAAAAAACGAATTGATGGAGGATCTCGAACATCGGAAATTTGATCGCCAGTCAGGGTCCTATGACTATTTACTGAACCAACCGCTCTGGAATTTGACGACGGAGAAGATACAAGCGCTTGCTCAACAGCAACGGACGCGGCAGCAACGGGTTGCACAGCTTCAGGCGACCTCGGCCAGCAAACTCTGGATGGATGATTTGTCGGCCATCGAGTCTGCGCTACAGAACAACAAGAGATCTTCGAACAACGAAGATGACGACAACAAGAGATCTCGACAGTAACACGAACGCATACAGTACTTAACCACACCGAGGATTAAAAAAAAGAATCACTCACTTTTATATAAAATTATGTTCAATTCATTTCCGTTGTATGTTCAAGTGTTTATTTAGAAAAGTGTCTTCGCAGACATCTTGTGGTGTAAAGGGAGTGCGACAGATGGGACATTTCAGTTCTACGGACAGTGCGTATTCATATTGCATTTCGTCGTGATATTCTGGAGTTTTTTTAATGAGCTCCTCGATACAATTGTTGTGAAAGCGGTGTTGACACGTCTTCAGGCACGAAATGTGGTCTATGTTCTCTTCGTCTGCGCAAATAGCACAGTAAAACCTGGGACCGTCAAAAGACGCCAGTCTTCGAAGCATTTCTTTCGCTTGTGGCACGTCAATGTCGAGTAACAAATCAATGAAATCTCGCGAACACCACGGTGCTCTATCTTCGTAATCTTCTGTGCATTTGTCCAATAGAGCAAGTGCTGTTGCGATTGCGTGTTCGTTGACAATGCAATTCGAAATCACTGGTTTAATCACGGTTCTGGTCGCTTTTAGCATCCTGGATTTCCACCCACATGACCATTTCATGACAGAGTACAGTGCACGAGCACTTACGGCCGGCTTCCTCGGTATTATGGAAAGCACCTTGACTTTGCGGCGAGCACTGGCCAGAAGAAAGATAGAGTCAGAGTGCAATGCTCTGATTGGATACGTGTCTACGGTTAATACGGAGACGATATCTTGTTCTATGATGTCTAATAGAATCACTTTACCACTGTATGTTCCCATGGCCACAAATCCGTACACGTCAAGAGGTACGATACTGGTAATCTTTTTGGCGTTCATGCGCATGGTTTTGGTAGTGTTATGTACATGATCAACCATGAATACGTCGCCTAAAGTCGTGCCACCACAAACGGCGGTTGAAGTACCGGCGACGCACACAATATCGCCATCGACATCGATGGCAGCCACAGTGTCTGATTCAATAAAGTATGCTTGATACCCGACGACAAGTCCTGGTTCCGGCATCTCAAAGGTGTGTATGTGTCCCTGTGTGAAGGGTGTTTGCAGCACGCTAAGGGGTATGCCAGTTACAATGTCCCATTTGGTAAGTGTTGGACGACGATCGTGTTCTTCTACCAGCCACAAATGTCGTTCATTGATGCGGATGATGTCTACGTATGCGCGCTCCGAATACTTGTCCAGAATGTTTTCACCAGTGCACAAGTCCCACATGTTCATTCGGAGTTCGCAAACGGAGACCAGTGTATCGCCCATAATGCGGAGACTCAATATTTGTCTGGAATGGCCATCAAATGTCCTGCGGACAACTTTCAGAGATGCGTGCCAGTCGTACTCGTACACGATGCCTTCCGTGGTGCCCAAGAAAATCATACCAGGGACCGATGCCATCGCCGTAATGCGTGTTTTGATGTCCCAGTCGTATTCGTGCTCCATCACATTGGTTCCAAAGCACTCGATGAGATCCTGGGCGTATTGTATGTTCAGACGGAGACACCGTGGACTTAGGGACACACTGTGGCACATTTTGACTCGTATATGTATTGCATGGCATACATTGTCGTCCAGATAAGACCACGGTAGCGTAATAGACTCTATTTCCAGAAAATCGGCCTGCTTTATTTCAAAACCAATGTCGCTCGTCATTCTCCCGCCATCTTCTGACCATACGGCCTCGCGAATGCGCATGGTCTCGCCTAGCACTGAAACATGGGTTCCAAGCATGAGGAACGCGCCTGTATCGGAGGAGAACCATTCAAAAGGACGAGTAGACTGCTTGTGGGACCACGTATCATCCGAAGTGAGCATTAGTGCACATTCCATGAGGGTTTTTGGTCCGGTCTTTGTTATGAATGACCAGACTTGCACGTTGCCCGCCGGCAATGGGGCTGTTTTGTTGGTACCGATGGGACACCACGTCTTTTCCGGTGTCACGCTCGTAACAAAGCCATGCTGTTCGTCAACTTTTGCGTATGCGCCGACGTGTGTCATGTTTACATTTGCTTCTGTCACGAAATTACCAGTTTCTGGCAGTGGTGTGTCCATCGTACCGGCGTCTAGGTTGGTGTATATGTGCACGCATATTATCTTAAAGATATCCTTCATGTGATGTGTCGGCTCGTGGCCATACGCCTTGTGAAATTCCAACATCCAATTTATGAAAGTCACAAGTACGTCGTTTTTAAGGCCCATTCTGACTGATTTCGGAGTGAAGCACATGATGGCGTCGGGACTTTTTGGCGATTCCATAGCAATGGTCAATAGCTTGCTTTCTGAATCCTTTTCGGCCATGAATAGGAGGACTGGTCTGAGCTTGTATACACGGTGATGTCTCCAGCACCACCGGTGAATGTGTTCGGACGCGAGTCTGAGCTTTCGGAACGTTTTCAGCAACAACGTGGCCGTAACCTCCGAGTACTCGAGATTAGCTTGTACCTGTGCGTTGATACGATCCTCGCACTTTTCATACCAAACAGCGAGCTGATGCTCTGGCAGAAAATTCCAGCTATCAATGACAGACCATATCTCATTCTTTAGGACAGTGTCCCATACAGCTTCTCTGAGCGCTTTGCATCGCATCCACACGGCGGGCACTTTCCAAGGGATTGCCTTGGGGACCCAGATAACGGCAGTCTTTGCTAGAACGCTTAAGTATCTTTTTGGCCATTTGGCGTGTGGTGGTGGGAACTTTGGTTGAAGTATCCAACGCGTGCATTCGTCCGGCCATCGTGTAATCGTATCGTTGATTTGCAACTCGTAGAGTGTTGTGTTTGAAAGAACAAACACTTTGTCATGTACGGATCTATACAGAGCTGTTACGTTGCTTAGAAAACAGAAGACTCTTTCTCCGTCCTTGTACAGAGACACGTCTTTCTTGGTGGCAACGACAAGACCGTAGGACGTCCACTCAATAGATCTCGCCTGTGTGTGTATACTGACCATTGGCTTTCCCGTAACAATGTCGTAGATGACAACGTTGGAATCGTGCCGGACCGCCATTTGGTCATCTCTTTTCAATCTTATTTGACGACAAGGTTCGTGGCTCGATTTAATATCATGATGGCATTTCCACGAGGCCGTGTACCAAACGCGCGCGTGACCCGAGAAATCGCCCGTGACGGCCACGTTGCTAGACGCGTCAGCCGTAAGAATACGAGACATGTGTCCCCTGAGCATCTCGTGTTGGCCTGTCGTAAGATTTGTTTTGTACAGCGTTAAGAGTGACCAGTGGAGCATATCGTTTGTTTTTGGAACAAAGCACGAGCCTGTTGGGTTGTGTGTGAGACGGAGTGTTCTCGGCTGGCTCGAAGTTAGGGAGAATATATACATGTTACAATGGTCATCAAAGCCGATGCATCGTCGTTTGTGAACACACCATCGGCGCAATAGTACGTCACATTCTATTGTGAAATGCGGCTTACCGTTCGGATATCGCGATTGGACGAGCCCCCCGGTCTGGCGTATTAAATATCCCGGTTTTACAACCGTTTCTAGCGGGTGTACGTCACATTCGTTGATGGTGCAATCTTCTAGGGTGTGATTTGGAATACTATTTCCAAATACAATTGGCTCCATTACGTAGTATTTAGGGAACTCTTGTAGTGTAAAATGGCAAGGCCTGGCGAACGTTTGGCCCCAGTCACATTGTACGCGGACACTGAAGATATCGAGGACACGTTCCGCCAGATGACTCGACCGTGGATATGTTTACACTGTGGAAAGGAATATTCGCTGCTAGAAAGTATGGGCATGTTGGAATGTTATCAGCATCCTGGTCATGTGCAGGAAAATGGACAATGGTCTTGTTGTGGCAAACAACAGTATGGTGCGCGATGGTCAGCGAACTGGCCAATTATACGCATGTACAATGACAAGTGCCACCCCATGCCCTATCAAGAACTGCCAAAAGTACAGGGCTGTCAGAAATGCGACCATAACACGTCGGATGCTCCGTTTACGCACAAAGACGCCAAAGAAATTGGCGATTTGTCAGCTCTTTTACCGGCCATGAACAAAGAATTTCCGTTTCATCTTCGCCAAGGCTTTGAGAATGGCGTTTTAAGGAGATGTGCGCGCCGATCCATCGTCGTTCCTCATGACGCCGCCGAAGTCGTGTACATGGACAATACTGGCGAAACTAAGAAATACGACGTAACATCGGATATGCCAATACCGGAAGGTATTGAAATATCCGCATGCGATGCCCATGGGCGTGGTATAGCCGAGTGGCACTGAAAAAAAATAGATCATGATGCGAATAAGTGGTATTTAAAACGTACGATATGAGTATACCAAAAAAAAAATGTCGTTTACATTTGAGTGGTTGTATGGAAATAATTGGATTGCGTGTAGCGATGCTTGCAACGAAGTTTTGTCAAAGCGACGCCAGTCGCCGACAATGGTTCCCCTTATTTTGAAGACAGATTTCGGCGAATTGTGGGGTGTTCCTGAAGACGAGGCTATGGGATTCAAAGTCCACGGAGAAAACGACGTGATGAGCACCAGGCTGCGACGCTCCACAGAGTCTGGAGACATTCCTCTGCCCACAATACTGTGCCCGGATGCGACCACAGTGCTGGACCACGAGGCTACATGCGCATTGTTTAAAGATGGCGTTCCCAAGAACGAGAGAACTGTGTACCAATATGGCACGTACACGTTTGTGGCTTCAAATGGGGAACTTTACGAGATCATTGACGAACATGTGGAACCTCGTCGTTGGACACCGTCGGACATTACACGAGGCGAATTTGAGGATATTACGAAAACAAGATTTAAGTGGAAATTTAAAGGTCCGCTGCGTTGGCCACGTATGCGCAAAGCTACTTTAGAGCTCATAGAGAGCCTGGGTAAGGAGGACGAACAGACCGAGCGTCTTCAAGAGTTGTTTGAGGGATTCGATCCAGAGGCGGACACTACGGATTACGGTCCCATTCAGTTTCCAGACTTTTTGAATGAAAACGGTCTCCAGAACCTGGCATTTAAATTAATGGAGATCTACGAAGCGCAACCATCTGGGGAATGGACCTACTTTGACTCGTTGACAAATCATCGCATCGAAGAAGCTCGGCAACAAGACCGGCCTGTCGTTATTGTACCGGCACACGGCCAAACATATATGATTGTCTTTGACGCAGGTGGTGGGGCTTCAGGCCAGTCCGCTGTGCTTATTCGCCCGACACGCTATCAAAAAATCCTCGAATCCATCGAAGAACAGTTTTACGAGGCCGAAGCTGATCACCAAAAACAATACCGAAAAGAGCTCGTTGAAATTCTGCAGCAGCATTCTGTATCTCCGAGAATGTTCATTATGGCAATGGTGACTTCCGAAAGCGCGCTGCTAGAACGCCTGCCCGAACCGAGCCGTGCAAAAGTACGCTATCTTTTAGATCAAATGAGAACGCCTAATGGGACGCTTTCGTCTAGGATACAGAGTTTTCTCCCTGCTTTGTTGGCAAAATTCAAAGAGGGTGATATCAAATTGGACGAAGAGGAACATTTGGACGAAAAGCCTCTGTGCAGCCGCCTTGCCGCAAGTATCCGAACTGGTCTGGCTTCTGACGTGCACGAATTTAAAGATATTATTCAATTCGTTCACAAAACACAGAGCTGGGTGTTGCCAAAGGGCAAGAACACTTGCGATATTTGCGGAGCTCGGTCCAAGACAACTCTGACCCACTGTGGTACCGCTGGAGCGTGTCTTAAGTGCTGGGCGGACTCGTTAGTCAAAACGAACATGTCATGTCCGTTCTGCAGGGGGCCTGTCAAATCAAAATGTCTGAAACGAAAGAAATACACATCTGGTACATCTGTAAAAAAGTGTGGAAAACGGAAGAGACAAGTAGCGGAAAATACGTTCTACGATAGGCCAGAGGACATACTCACGGAAATTCACAAAGATACAAAGTACAAGGATATTACACAAGATAGTATCAAACCAATGCGAAAATGGTTTACAATACTACTCAGACGCAAACTAGTCCCAATCACGCAAATGCCTAGGAATGAACAATGCAAAAAGAATTTTAAAGAAGCTATGAAAACATTTAAATTATTGAGGTAACATTAATTTCTGTGGTGGTATATGGTACGTCTCCGTGGCCTCTCTATATGCTTTCAGTATGTTGTTTTTGCAAGCCGTAAATGTTGGCTTGTTCACGCTGTACGAATCTAGTGTATTCGCTTCTGGTAGTACAGATGCCAAATATGAATCTTTCGGTATCACCTGAACACGGCTTACACACAGTCCGTTCTTCATGATATATAAAATGGAGACAATAAACGTCTTGATTGGAAACAAGGCGGGCGTTTGCATGCCAAGTGGAAAAGATTTCGTAATGAGCGACCAATACTTGCACGCCAAATCCGCATAATGGTGAACCACCTCGTCTACAGACCTATCTTTTGGTATTAAATTCTTGAATATATACCTCCGGTTCATCTGGTTGATGTATAATGTCACCAGATTGTTAAAGATAATCAGTTTACCTTTCTTTTCACATGACTTGACATATTTTTGTAATACCTTTTCGGCCTCGTGTTTCATTTCGACGTACTTGCGCTGCTCCATGAATAAACGATCGTTCGAAAACATAATTCTAGACACTTGTGCTCGGCTGATAAACGCATGCTGCTGTTGACGAATCGTATCCGAAGACTTGAGATCCATCTTAAAGTTCGTATTACGCACCAATTTCATAGGATCCTTGTTCTCTTGATGTGTTGCTGTCACCCTGTGGTCCATTATCCAAGTGTCAGACTTTATTGAATCGTACCGAATGCCAGATATTTGACACACATGTCCACCATCAGAATGGTCAATGTCTGTATGTTGACACTGTTCGTCACACCAGTGCGGTGCTCCTGTTTTACAACACATGTATAAATTACGAATCTGTTTCTTTAGAGTTCCACGGTTCGCCCAGGACGGATGATTTTGACACATTGATCGTATGCATACGTGCGTGTCTTTTCCACGGCTCCAAACTCCTCCTATGACGTGCTGTATATTACAACGGTCCATGGAGCACGTATGGCCCGGACACGGCTGGTGTGAATTCGCTTTCTGCCACTGCTTGGAAAAAATATCCAACAAATCTTTCTTTTCCATTCGTTACTACTTTGTAAGTCAACATCTATTATAGATCGGTTTGGCCGGCAAGCGGATTTGCATTTTTCAGATATTCGTATGGGGGCCATGTATCGGACGAAGAGGTGGAATAATACTCCGCATGTTTAATGACATCTTGCCAGGTCCAATCATCTAGATCATCATGCCAGCCAACCGGTATGCAATGGCGAGACCGCTCCTTCGTGAATGGCACTAGTTGGACAAGTATGTCTCCTGACATTTGCTCTTCATCTCCGAGAATAATCTCGCACTCGGTCCGTGAAAGTTTCTCCCGCATTGTAAAGTACATGTGCTGAACGATAGATCGTTTCCCATTGAAATTTGGGAAGATGATTGAGACACATCGGCCGTGTCTCAAGGAGCGCTTATAAGCACGATGTGCAATCTGGTCAATAGAATATTCTATTGCATCCCGTACAGATGCGCGCCCACCCCACGCGTCAAGATACTCGGGGTTTACGCACTCTTTCAAACTATGTAAACGCCGAGTTCGTTTCATATGGCTTTCTTTAGAGACTTGCATATGCGAAACAATGTATGTCATATATATGATAAAAAGTTTCTAAACGTTTAGAAACTTTTCAGCCCGCCAGCAAAAATC
>TARA_B110000008_G_C16978648_1_pt1 | contig 12886 bp, 10 predicted proteins | sample TARA_B110000008 | Tara Oceans TARA_B110000008 (sample SAMEA4396496) | marine metagenome | biome: Westerlies Biome; feature: [DCM] deep chlorophyll maximum layer (ENVO:01000326); material: water (ENVO:00002006), including particulate matter (ENVO:01000060) such as... | depth 40 m
GCGTTGTAAATATCCGGCTCGGTTTCCTTGGAAAGATCGATCGCTTTGGCGTAGCAGCCGCCTTCGATATTGAAGACGCCGGTGTCGGTCCAGACGTGCTCGTCGTCTCCGATAAGCTTGCGGGTGGGGTCGGCGGAGAGGGTGGTTTTACCGGTGCCGGAGAGGCCGAAAAGGATGGCTGAGCGATTGGTGGTAGAGCAGGCGGTAGCCGAACAGTGCATCGAGAGATGCCCCTTCATTGGCATGAGGTAGTGCATCAGGGTGAAGACCCCTTTCTTCATCTCGCCGGCGTATTCGGTGCCCAGAATGACCATTTCCTTTTCCTCGAAGCAGACGTCAATAGAGGTTTTCGAGGTCATGCCTTCGGTGAGGCGGTTGGCGGGGAATTGGCCCGCATTGTAAATGGTGAAATCAGGTTCGCCGAAGTCGGCTAATTCTTCCTTGGAGGGATTGATGAGCATGATCTGCATAAACAGCGCGTGGTAAGGGCGTGTGCAGATGACGCGGACCTTGATGCGGTTCTCGGGATCCCAGCCCGCGAAAGCGTCGATGACGTAAATTTGCTGGCGGGTGTTGAGGTAGTCTTTGGCTCGCTCGCGGTTGATCTCGAAGGTGTGCTCACCGATGGGCATGTTGATGTCGCCCCACCAGACGTCATCTTTGGAGGCGGCATTTTTGGTGATCCGCTTGTCGCTGGGCGAACGACCAGTTTTTTCACCGGAGTAGGCAATGAGTGCACCGAAAGCCGAAAGGCTAGTGGATGGCTCGTAGCGGATTGCGTCCATGTAGAGCCGTGAAGTCGCAGGATTGCGGGCGATATTTTTGGCTTCGATACCTAGGTGGGAGAGATCGACGGTCTTCACAGGGCGACCCTAACATAAACCATGCCAGAGTGAACACTTGTGAAAAATGTGAGGGGAAAAGGCTGGGAAGTGTTGATTCCAAGGGATTTGAGTGTCTTTTTTGACAGGAAGAGACGCTGAAAGGCCTGAGCTTGCCTCAGTGGCAAATAACGATTTCGATTTAGGCATCCACGATGGCGAACTTGAGTTCGGCGCTGGAGACGACCTGACCGTTCACGGTGCAAGAGGCAGTGGCGGTGCCAATTGTGCGGCGGAAGCTGAGAATTTCGGCGTCTATGAAGAGGGTGTCACCAGGCACCACGGGCTTGCGGAATTTGACTTTGTCGGCGCTTAGAAAGTAGCCAATTTTATTAGCGTTGTCTGGCATGCGCATGATGAGGATGGAGGCGGTTTGGGCCATGGCCTCAAGTTGTAGAACGCCGGGCATAACGGGGTGTCCGGGGAAGTGCCCTTGAAAGAAGTCCTCGTTCATCGTGAGGTTCTTGATGGCAGTGCATTTCATCTCAGAGGAGAAACCGGTGACGCGATCGATGAGTAAGAAGGGATAGCGGTGGGGGAGGATTTTAAGGATCTCGGTGATGTCGAGGACGGCTTCGGCCTGTGGAAGTTCGACGGGAGGAACCATGGCACGCATGGCGGCATAGTTTTTACGAAGGGCTTTTGCGGCTTCGGTGTTGGGCCCATGGCCAGGTTTGACGGCGATGACGTGGCCGGTGAACTTGCGACCGGAGAGCATGAGGTCTCCGATGAGGTCGAGTGCCTTGTGGCGTGCGAACTCGTTCTCGAAGCGCATGGGCTCTTTGGACATGATTTCTTCGCCGCGTACGACGACAGCGTTTTCGAGTGAACCACCTTTGATGAGGCCTTTGTCAAGGAGGGGCTTGATGTCTTCGTAAAAGGTGAAAGTGCGAGCGGGGGCGACTTCGTTCTCGTAAAGTTCGGGGGTGACGACGGTGGAGAAGTATTGCACGAACCGGCCGTCCTTTCCGACGTTGGTGACGGAGACGCGGAATTGCTTGTCGGGGACGATGGTGATGAGGGATCCGTCGCCGGTTTCGAGATGAATGGGCTCACGGATTTCCCAAATCTTACGGGGAGTGGATTGTTCTTTGAGGCCAGATTTTTTGATGAGCTCGACGTAAGGGCGTGAGGAGCCGTCACCGATGGGGGGCTCGTTGGAGTCCATTTCAACGAGAGCGTTGTCAATTCCCATACCGACGAGGGCGGAGAGGACGTGCTCGACAGTATGAACGCGGACGGAACCTTCAGCAAGAGTGGTAGCGCGCTCAACAGTCTGGACTTTGGAGACACAGGCGTCGATGAAGGGTTTGTCGGGGAGATCGATACGCCGGAACTTAAAACCGTGGCCTTCAGGAGCGGGTTTTAGGGTAAGGGTGACTTTTTCCCCGGTATGAAGTGAGGTTCCTTCGAGAGTTGCTTCGGACGCCAGCGTGTGCTCCATGTGGGACATGTGCGCTTTTTAGACTGGAGGGGAATTTTGAAAAGGGATTTTATGCAGGGGTGAGTTTGAGAATCGCGGCACGAACGAATTTCTCGATCCTCGAGGAGTGCGAGGATTGGCTTATCGTCGACAAGCCAGCGCCCTTGATCATGCATCCGACGGGTAAGAGTGACGAGGTGACTTTGTTGGGAGTTTTGAAAGATGCGATGCCGGGAGTGGAGTTTTTCTTTGTCAATCGATTAGATCGGGAAACGAGTGGTTGTGTCTTAGTGGCGAAAAGTTCTTCGGTGGCGCGGAAATTGGGGAAGATGATGGGGCGGAGAGAAATCAAAAAGAGTTATCAGGCGATTGTTAGTGGCTGGCCGGATTGGAAAGAGGTTCGCGTGACGGAGCCGATTCGACGGAAGGGAGAGTTCGAGGAGAGCGAGATTTGGGTAAAGCAGGCGGTGCATCCGGAGGGGAAGGCAAGCGAGACGGGCTTTCGACTCGAGGGGATATTCAAAAACGGGGAGGATCGATTTGCGATGATTGGTTGTGAACCTCAAACGGGGCGAACTCATCAAATAAGGGTTCATTTGGAATATCTAGGGTATCCGATTGTTGGGGATAAGATTTATAGTGACCAAGGTCGGGCGTATTTAGATTTTCTAGAGAGGGGCTGGACCGTCGGATTGTTTGAGCGGATGCGGCTGGATCGGCAGGCACTGCATGCAAAGGGGGTGATATTTGGATGGAAGGGCAAGGTGATCGAAGCTCAAAGCTTGCTTCCCGATGAGCTGGAGTCCTTTTGTATTGCCTGAATGGGGCAGTCCGAGTTGATTCCCGGCATGGCCAAATTATCTGAAGTGGTTGGATTTCTAGAAAAAGAGCTCGGTGCGGAGAGGGTTCCTGATTACCCGGGCGCCCATAATGGTCTGCAGCTTCAAAATGGGGGCGAGGTCCGCCGGGTGGCTTGCGCGGTGGATGCCAGTCAGCCGGTCATTGAAAAGGCGGTTGCTGAAGGCGCCGACCTTTTAGTCGTTCATCATGGGATGTTTTGGCAGGGAGTGCGGATGCTCACGGGTTCTGCCTATTCCAAGCTAAAGATCGCGATGGATGCCGGCTTGGCCATCTACAGCAGCCATATTCCACTCGATATTCATCCGGAGCTTGGGAATAATGTTAGATTGTCTCGAAGTTTGGGTCTTGGTGATGGCGAACCATTTTTTGACTGGAAAGGAATCTTTTTAGGGAGGCGAGCACCCTATGAGGCGAACCTAGCGGAGTTGAGGAAAGCTCTTGAACTCGCTGTTGGTGGTCCGGTTCTTCTTCGCGGCGACGAAACTACTCCTGCTGGGTTGGTCGGAATAATTACGGGAGGGGCAGGTGGTGAGATTGAGGCGATGTTTGAGGAAGGGATTGATACTTTCGTTACCGGCGAGGGTCCTCATTGGAGTCATCCTCTTGCAGAGGAGCTTGGGCTCAATGTTCTATATGCGGGGCATTACGCGACCGAGACTTTTGGCGTGAGGGCGCTCGGACAGCTCTTGAATGACCAATTTTCATTAGATTGGACTTTCGTTGACCATCCTACCGGTTTGTAAATCGAATATATTTTAATAAACCAGAATAATTAAGGAGACCTTTGCAAATTCGTTGTGCACACTCATTTTCAAGGGTTTTTTCCTTAAATGGATAAACAAGCCTTTAGCAAAGTGAAAAAAAACCTTGCAGACACTTGATCAGAGCGGTAATTTCATTCTTAGCGACGCGGGTATAGCTTAATGGTAAAGCTCCAGCCTTCCAAGCTGATCATGAGGGTTCGATTCCCTCTACCCGCTCCAAGAGCCTTCAAATCAAAGGCTTGTTCACAACTTAGATCTAAAAATTCATGAAAAATACGCTGAAATTCGCACTAACGGCAGTGCTTCTATCCGTTGCATCAATTGCGTCGGCTGACGTCGCCGATTCCGTCAAGCTTAGCAAGGCTGTTAAAGTTGCAGTGTCTGCTGACTCAAGCAAAGTCCTTGAAGTTGTCGCCGCTAACATTGCTATCAACGAGTCTTGCGCCTGCGAGATCGTTAAAGCTGCTATTGTCGCTTCCGATGCTAACAAAAAGCTGGTCGCTGAGATCGTGAATACAGCAATTCTTGCTGCTCCGTCTCAGATTCGCATGATTACTCAGTGCGCGATGGCTACTGCTCCTGATGCTGTTTCAAACATCCAGGCGGTTGTCGAAAAATATGGTTCTGCTGGTGGAAACCATTCTGCAAAGGGTGGACTCGCTGATGAAAAGGGTGTGATTGCTCCTCCTGAAGCTGATGGCCCAAATCCACTTGATTATCCTTTTCAAAGCATCAACGATCCGATCGTCAAAGAGAGCCGTTGGATTCCTGAGTTCTTTTACGCACCTATTGAGGATGATCCCCAAGTGACCCCAGTCGACGATGTTGTCGCCGAAGAGGGATAATCAACAACCAAACATTTTATGAAAAAACAATCTTTTGCAATCGCAGCAATTGGGTCAGCTCTAGCAGGCTCGCTTTGCGCTCAGTCACTGTTTGACCTAGCTCCTGACGATTCGGAAACGGATTCTCTTCCTTTGAGCTACACTGCTGGCGCAAACTTTGGATATGATGATAATCCTACTCCACTTTATGGAAATAGTGATGAGTCTCTTTATGGACAAGCCTATGTTGGCGCAACCTTCTTGAATAACACGCCACAGACGACAACAAGTGTTGGTGCCCAAGTCGGATTGATTCACTACTTTGACAATCTCGACGTTCTTGGTGATAATATCGACGACACGGCATACACTGCTACCGCTTATCTTAATTGGACTCATCGGTCTAGCGAGCGCCTTCGCTTCGTAAGCCGGAATTTTGCCACTTATGAGCTTGAGCCTGACTATTCGGTAGGTTTCCAAGCTCAGCGCCAGGTCGGGAACTACACTCGGTGGTCCACTGATAATGCCGTAGGCTACCGTTGGTCAGAAAGGCTTGCGACCTATACTGGTTTAAAACTTGATGGCATTTCTTTTGATGATCTAGCAAATGGTGATCGCTCAACACTGACACTCTACAACGATTTTCGTTACCAGCTAAGTGATCGGTCAGTTGCGACTTTAACCTACCGAAATGCTGAAGTTTCAGCTGACGGCGCAGTAACCGATTCGACTAACCACTTCATCCTTGCAGGTTTAGAGCACCGCTTTAATCGTAAGTCTACAGGAGTTATCCGTGCGGGTGCTCAAGTGCGCGACGTCGAGGGTGGATCTTCAGGGAATAGCCCTTACGTCGAGGGATCATTTCGGACAGCGGTTAACTCGCAATTCAGCCTCAGAAGCTATGTCCGTTATGGTGTAGAAGATTTTGCGCGTAATGTCTTAAATCTAGATACATTCGTTAACGCTTTCTACAGCAACACCGATACTCTTCGACTCGGAGTTACCGGGACTTATCAGCTCTCCGAAGATCTCTCACTTAGCGGTGGCATCAACTATGCGTCCCTCAAGTATAACGATTTATACGTGAGCACGTTCGGTTTAGGTGCGCCTTCAGTCGACGAAGAGCTTCTCAATGCGTTTGTAGGTGTGAACCTTCGAGTAACCGACAATGTTTTTGTTAACGCCCGGTATAACTTCGAAGATCTCACTTCGGACGCAGGGCGGTCTTATGACCGAAATCGCTTCAGTGTTGGGGCTTCGACCCAATTCTAATATTTCTTAGATCTATTTCTGAACATTTCGGCCTTCGCGGTGTCTTTTCATTGCGAAGGTCGATTTTTGTATATAAATAACGGCCCCGCCAGAACCCCCTAATTCTGATTTCGCATGCAAGGTAGCAATCAAACAAATATCGAGTCCACTCCTTCCCTTGATTATTGGCAGATTCTCAAAAACCGATATGGAGTGATTTTGCTCACGTTTTTGCTCGTTTTCATGACGGCCGCGGTGATCACTTCCGTGATCCCGGAAAAGTATGAAAGCACCTCCGTTGTGCAAGTTCATCCGTCGACTATTGCGATCACTCCTTTCCGAGGTCAAAGCTCAGTCAATCCCGGTTCGAATATGACCGCGCAATATTTGCAAAATGAGTTTGAGACAATAATCGCACCCGAGACTCTTAAAAAGGCAGCTCAGATGGCTCAACTTCCGGCCCAGTGGGAAATGGATATGGATGCCGTGGTGAGCATGCTAGAAGGGATTGTCGAAACAACTCCACGACGGGGCACAGATTTTATTGAAATCAATGTCCGGCACGCAAGCGCTAGCGATGCAAAAGACATCGCAGAAGCCGTCGCAGAAGCTTATATTCAGCGCCGCAAAAAGAATGAGGAAGATAGGGCTAAGAAAGCGCTCGAAGCTCTAGATAACGAAAGACGTCTGCAAAGCGACTTGGTACAAGACTATCGGAAAGAACTCACAGTCTTAATTCAACAATATGGAATTCCGTATTTTGATGGCGGTAGTGCGGGCAATCGTTTGGGCTTAAGTGAGCAGGCAATGTTTCAAAGCGCACGCTCAAAACTTGCTACCTTCGAGACACAGGCTGATCAAATCAAAATCCAAATTGAAAAGCTAGTGCAACTGACCAGTGAAGAGCTAATTAGCTACGCGGCCGGTCTTGATCTTCCTCAAAATCAGGTAACTGCGTATGCCACTCAAAACCGTGCTGCGGTAGACCGAATGCTTGACCTGTCAGCCCAAGGAATTGGTCAGAAGCACCCTGATATGGTTACGATGAGACAGCGCGCTAAGGGAGCAATGGACAAGGCTCATGAAGAAGTCGTGTCGCTAAAAGAGGTTCTAAAGACTAAACTTGACCTTGTTGAAAAGCAGGTTCTTAAGATGCGGGAAATGGTCGATGATCGCAAGGAGGATGCCATTACCCTTTCTTTAAAACAGACAAATTACACTCAGGCTAAAGAGCAATACGAACAGGCTCGCGGAATGCTTCGCGAAATGAAGTTTAAACATTCTGAGGCGGAGATTCTTCTAAAGATGCCACGTGATCCAATCACACTCCACGAGACTCCCAAAAAAGCCAGCAAACCTGTGTTTCCAAATTTCACTATGAACCTGCTACTTGGCGCAGGTGTTGGGTTAATTTTTGGAATCGCGATTGCTCTCTTGCTTGAGCATCTAGACACATCTGTGAAAAGCCTTGAGGATGTCGAGCGCTATCTTCAGGTGCCGGTTCTTGCTGTTATCCCGAAAGACGTTGGAGTCCTTCACAAGCAAAGCGGCATGAGTCCAGATGCCGAGGCATACCGAATTCTGCGGACCAACATTGAGTTCAACCGAAAAAATCCAGATAATAATTCGATTACGGTAGTCTCCGGTGGAGCTGGTGAAGGTAAGTCAACGACCTTGGTCAACCTTGCATATGTTTGCGCGCAAGGCGGATACACTACCTTGATGATCGACGCTGACCTTCGTCGTCCTCGTCTTCATACATTCTTCGATATTAATAATTCGGTTGGCCTTACCAACTACCTCACCACGGACCTGGCCCTAGAGGATGTTATTTTGCAGACGCCAGTCGATAATCTCTACTTCATGCCTTCCGGAATTTTACCAGCTGACGCAGCTGGTATTCTTAACTCTCGCCGGATGTCCGAACTTCTTCAAGATGTGAAGCAGCGCTTTGATCTTGTGCTAGTTGACTCGCCGCCGATCCTTGGCGTTAGTGATGCCGCAGTGCTTGCAAGTGAAGTTGACCTCACCATGGTCGTGGTTCAGCATCGCAAGCTTCCTCGAAATATGTTGTTGCGAGTTAAGCAGGCTGTCGAAAATGTAGGTGGTCAAGTGATCGGAGTTGTCTTGAACAACGTTGATGTGCGGAGTGATAGCCAGTATCAGTATTACACCAGCTACTACACCTACTACGCACCAAGCAGTATGGAGGAGAACCAGAAACCTCAGGCTATGACCGCTCACCAATCGAGCAAATCTGAGCCTAAGAGCTCCAGTTCATCCGACAAATCAAACGACGACCTTTATTAAGAAAAAATAACATTCATTGGAGCGGAAGCTTCACAACTTATCCTAATATAGAATGAAAAAAATCCTGACCTTATTAGTCGTGCTCCTTGGTATTTCATCGATGAGTGCCCAGACCCTCATTCGAAACGGCCAAACTCTTACAATCTCGATTTTAGGGGTGCCTGTTTCGGAAAAAGGGCGTCTAGATGCGACCTACTCAGTTTCGTCTACCGGCCATATCGAGATGTGGATGATCGGGAAAGTGAAGGTTTCTGGCCTCACTAAATCAAATCTAGCCACCAAGATCGCTACCGAATACAAAAGGGCTGAAATTTACACAAATCCAGTATTTCAGGTCTTTAGTGGAGCTGATGCGAGGACTCAGGATAGCCAATTCTATACCGTTGGTGGCGAAGTTCGCGCTCCGGGTCAGAAGCAATGGACCGAGGGGATGACTCTTTATTCTGCCATTCAAGGGGCCGGCGGGGAGAGCCCCTATGCTGCTATGAACCGTGTAAGACTCTACCGTAATGGTAAAAAGTATGAGTATGATATGAAGCGTCAGGAACACAAGGCGGTGAAGATTTATGTTCGTGATGTTATTGAGGTTCCGGAAGGGAACTTGATTGGCAGATAGTTTCTCAGTCCCTAATTATCTTTCAAACAGGCCTCTCAGTTTAAGAGGCCTGTTTTTTTGTTTCTGTGAGATTGATTCGTTCGTTTGGAGGAGTAGTCTTCCAAAAGATGAAAACTGTCGCGGCCTTCTTTCTTGCGATACTCGCCAGTGGTGTGAGTGCGGAAGAATTACCTGATCTCGTGCCACTTTCATCTGGAAATTTTGGAAAGCGGCAAGCTTCCCAGAAGGCAGTCAATGACTGGGTAATTGCAAATCATGAGGTCGCCAGGGAGGTTCTATTAAAAAAGTATCTCAAAACTGACAATCCGGAGCTTCGGGTCCGACTCATTCCCCTCCTTGAACGTTCCTATTTTAAGCCGAAGGGTTATATCGGAATAATCATGTCTCCAGAGTTAAAGGATCCCAATGCGAGACCTCCGGGACAGGGCTTGCAAGCCCGAGAATATCATGGAGTTCTTATTACAAAGGTTTTCTCAGAGACTCCCGCTGAACTGAGTGGGTTAAAATACGAAGATATCATTCTAAAAATTGATAATTGGGAGGTCCGTGGAGGATCCGATTTGACGGCAAAGGTGGCTTCGCAGATTCAAAAAAACCCACCCCAAACGCCAATTGCTTTGCAGGTCAAAAGAGGGAATAAGATAATCTCAATTGACCTTAAATTGGGTATTCTGCCAACTCCCAGTGAGCGCGTGCGTGATATGCCAAGGACGTCGTTTGGAGTCCGCTCCTCTTCTACCTTTGAGGTTTTCGAACAGATGAAGGAGTTCAAAAATTGGCTCGACAGAGAAATTGACAAGGAAAGAAAAAATCTCATCGCTGATCGTCGCTTGTAGATTATACTCCAAATACTGTTGGGCGGTAAGGCCTCAAATAAATTCCACCAATTTTAATGAAAAAAAATCTTATGCGTTTCTTGATTCCAGTTTTGGCGCTGTGGCTCATTCCTAGTTGCACAACGAAGGCTGCTGCCTTTGACCTGGTCGCTAGAGAAATGTCCCGGATTCTTCAAAACGGCCACTACGCCCGTCTTGATTTTGATGACGAACTCAGCAAGCGGATTTTCAATGATTACGTCGGGGATCTCGACCCATCAAGGCTCTACTTTGAAGAGGCTGATATCGTCAAGTTGGCGAAGAAGTATGAGACGGAACTCGATAATATGCTTCTTGGCAAGAAATCGATGGCGGCCGCTAGCGATATTTATGGAGTCTACAAGAAGAGGGTGATCGAGCGGGCCGCGGTGGTTGAACAATTGCTCGATAAGCATGAGTTCAGTTTTACAACTGAAGAGTTTATCGCCCGTGATCGCGAAGATGCTGCTTGGCCTAAGAATGCCGAGGATGCAAAGAACCTTTGGCGGCTTCAGCTTAAGGAGGCCCTGCTTGCTGAGACTCTGCGTCGTCAGGAGATTACCCGCCGCGCCAAGGAGCAGGGAAAGAAAAATCCTCTGAAGGACCAGCCAGACGCGAAGGAAAAAATTTCACAACGATACGAGCGATTTTTCAAAACAATCGAAGGGGCAGACGAAGAGGATATCGCCAATTATTTCCTCAGCGCTGTAGCGCGTGCTCATGATCCTCATTCCGAATATTTTAGTGCACGAGAGCTTCAGCAGTTTCGGGTAAACATTCAGAATCGCTTGGTTGGAATCGGTGCGCTGTTGCGCGCTGAGGATGATGGTGCGACGAAGATCGAAGGAATTGTAAACAATGGTCCAGCTGATCGTCAGGGCGAATTAAGCCTTAAGGATCGCGTGGTAGGAGTCGATTCTAAGAATGATGGGAATTGGGTGGATATCATGTTCATGCCACTGGACAAAGTGGTTGAAATGATTCGGGGAGAAGATGGTGTGGAAGTGGCCTTGAAAGTCGAGCCCGCTGGAGCTCCGTCAGGAGAAACTCGAATCATCGTGATCAAAAGGGAAGAGGTGACCATGAAAGATGAGCTCACTACGGCCGAGATTATCGATTACAACATGGGTGAGGATAAAATGAAACTTGGTGTGATAAAGATGCCTTCCTTCTATTTTGATCCTGAGGATCGTAACGTTCGTGTGTCCCGCGATTTGGAAATACTTTTAGATCGTCTGAAGAAAGAGAATATTGATGGCTTGGCGATCGATCTTCGTGGAAACGGTGGGGGCTCGCTCGAAGAAGTTCGTCGAATCACTGGATTCTTTGTTGGGGCTGGTCCGGTGGTGCAGATTAAGATGACCAATGGGCACATCGAGCCGCTGAAGTCGCCATTCCGTAAGCCACTTTACGATGGGCCTATTGTTGTATTGACCGATAAAGGAAGCGCTTCAGCTAGTGAAATTCTTGCGGGAGCTCTACAGGACTATAATCGAGCTGTTGTGGTAGGTGAGTCCTCTACTTATGGCAAAGGAACGGTCCAGCAGCCGCTGGAAATTGCACGCTTCATGCCACCCTTAGCGAATCGTGAACGTGCCGGGGCGGTCAAACTTACGATCCAGAAATTTTACCGAGTCGCTGGAAGTTCTACCCAGAAATTGGGAGTTGTGCCGGACATTATTTTGCCTTCGGTAAGGGACGCCTTGGAGGTAGGTGAGAAGTATGCTGACCACGCTCTCGACTACGATAAGATCCGCCGTGCGCAGGATCTGAATCCGTATAGCCGTCAAAATCTCTTCATAACGATGCTCACTGATAAAAATTCCAAGCGAGTTTCTGCGAACAAGGATTTTTCCTATATTCTCGAAGACACTGAGCGAGTGGAGAAGCGGATGAAGGAGAATAAGGTTTCCTTGAATATGGAAAGTCGTAAAGAAGAAATTACTAAAGCAGATGTCCGCCGCAAGTCCCGTAATGCTGAGCGCCTCAAGCGCTTTGCTGAAATTGAGGAAAAGGATGAAGCGACCTTTAAGATGTATCGCCTGACCTTAGACGATGTGAACCTGGATAAATTACCTGAAGTGAATTTGGAAAATGATTCTCAGCGGCACATGCGGCAGGCGAAAGATGAGGTTGCTGATCTAGATGATACTCCGGAATGGCCCAGTGGAGTGGATGCGACTAAGCGTGAGGGTTTAGCTGTTTTACGTGATCTTGTCAGCGCGGTGAAGGCCAGCAAGCTTGCGGGTGTTTTGGAGCGAGGAGATTAAATTATATGTCCCACATCGCCGAGAACTTGGAGGTGGTCAAAGGTCGGGTAGCTGAGGCTGCTGCTCGTTCCGGACGCAAAGTTGATTTACTGGTGGTTTCTAAGACTTGGCCGGTAGAAGTTGTAAGCGAGGCGGTTGATGCGGGGCAGGTCTTATTTGGCGAAAACCGGTTGCAAGAGGGTGAGGAGAAGATTCCGAATCTTCCCGATGATTTGGAGTGGCACTTCATTGGAGGACTGCAGCGAAACAAAATCCGTAAGGTCCTGCCTCTTTTTCCTGTGATTCACAGTATTTCATCAATGAAACTAGCTCGTTTTACTGATCGGGTTGCGGGCGAGTTGGGGCTAACAGCCAAGATTTATCTGGAAGTCAATATCGGAGCGGAAGAGAGCAAACACGGATTTTCTCCCGATGAACTGAGGGGGAGTTTGGAGGAGATTTCTGAGCTTACCCATCTTGATTGGCAGGGCTTGATGTGCCTTCCACCACGTGCCGCAACTCCTGAGGATGCCCGGCCATGGTTTGCTAAAGTGCGTGAGTTGCAGGAAGAGCTTGAAGCGACCTCAGGGCAAAACCTTCCGGGCTTGAGTATGGGAATGAGTGGAGATTTTGAGGTGGCGATTGAAGAAGGTTCGACGATTGTCCGCGTAGGTTCGGCGATCTTCGGCCCGAGGATCACAAAGCTATGAGTGTCATTAAACTTGAAAACATTGCCATGATTGGAGATGAGGTCGCCTTGGCTTGGGATGATGGCGGTGAAACTTATCTAAATCTCGAGCAGCTGCGCCGCGCATGTCCCTGTGCAGCTTGTCAGGGTGAGCCCGATGTAACG
>TARA_B110000008_G_scaffold229767_1_pt1 | contig 12880 bp, 13 predicted proteins | sample TARA_B110000008 | Tara Oceans TARA_B110000008 (sample SAMEA4396496) | marine metagenome | biome: Westerlies Biome; feature: [DCM] deep chlorophyll maximum layer (ENVO:01000326); material: water (ENVO:00002006), including particulate matter (ENVO:01000060) such as... | depth 40 m
GATTTTGAAGCCTATAGGGCGCGAGATCCAGAGTACAAAAGTACGACGCGAGATGTTTATAACCTGGTTGAAGAGCTTTCAGACGCCAAGGTTGATGGCATTGTCTTAGATTTGCGTAATAACGGCGGCGGCTCGCTTTATGAAGCAACTGCTTTGACCGATTTATTTATCGACTATGGTCCAGTAGTACAGATTAGAGATTCGAAACAAAAGGTTTACCGTAATCACCGCGCATCGCGACGTGCAGTCTATAACGGCCCTTTGATTGTCATGATCAATCGCCTCAGCGCATCAGCCTCAGAGATTTTTGCTGGCGCTTTACAAGATTATGGCCGCGCCCTAATTGTTGGCACCCAGAGTTTCGGTAAAGGTACCGTGCAAGATGTGACAGCGCTTAGTGAAGGTCAGCTTAAAATGACCATTTCTAAATTCTATCGCGTATCCGGGGATAGTACACAACACCGTGGCGTCATTCCCGACATCGCATTCCCGTCCTTGCATGACGTCGAAAAAATAGGTGAGAGCGAGCAGGACAATGCCCTCCCCTGGGATCGCATTCATCGTGTACCTCACCAAGCACAAGATCAATTGAGGCTCTTTATCGCGCCTCTTACCAAGTCACATCTTGAGCGTCGCAGTGATGATCCCGATTTAGCGAGCCTAGTAGAAAAAATTGAATTGAGTGACGCCTGGGGTATCGAGAAGTCACTGTCTCTTAATCTAGACGAACGACGAGCGCGAAGCGAGCGATGGGATTTAGGCCTGTTTGAGTTAGAAAATCGTCGCCTGGTCGCCAAGGGATTGGATCCCTATGCTGACCTCACTGCATGGAAAGAGAGTGATGAAGACGAACAGGAAACCACTGACTCAGAAAGTTCAGAGCAAGAAATAGATGATCCTGAACCACAACAGGCAAAGGGCGACGCTGATGCCAAACTAGCGCTAGAAACCAAAGAGGAAGATGAAGATATTGCTGAATCCGACCCTATGCTTTTTGAAGCTGGCAAGGTATTGAGTGAGCAGATCCAACTGCAGACGCAAACCAATAGCCAGCGCTTAGCACTGATGAAGAAAACAGAAGAGACTAGTTTATGAGCGCTATGGTTAAGGTAATTTCGTTTAATGTTAACGGCATTCGCGCCAGATTACACCAGCTAGAGCATGTGCTTGCACAGCATAAGCCTGATGTTATTGGCCTTCAGGAAATTAAAGTTAGCGATGAAGATTTTCCCATCGAAGCGGTCACTGCAATGGGCTATAAAGTGGACTTTTTTGGTCAAAAAGGCCACTACGGTGTGGCCATGTTAAGTAAAATCGATGCTACCACAATCACTCGAGGCTTCCCCACTGACAATGAAGACTCGCAACGTCGTATGATTCATGGCGAATATCACTTTAACAACCAAGTCTTACATGTGATCAACGGCTACTTTCCCCAGGGTGAGAGTCGCAAGCACCCGACTAAGTTTCCAGCTAAAGAAAAGTACTATGCTGACCTAATGCACTATGTAAAAGATACTTTTTCTGCCGATGATAAAGTCATTGTCATGGGTGATATGAATGTGGCCGCCGCTGACGCTGATGTCGGCATCAAGCCTGAAAATGCAAAACGCTGGTTACAGCGGGGAATATGCTGCTTCCTTCCCGAAGAGCGTGAATGGCTTAGCCAATTAATGGATTGTGGTCTTGTCGATACGTTCAGACATATGAATAGCGATGACGATACATCTTTTAGTTGGTTTGATTATCGCAGTCGCGGCTACGAACAAGAACCCAAGCGTGGCCTGCGTATTGACTTAGTACTCGCCTCTAATGCACTGATGAGCCGTTTGATTGGAACGGGCATAGACTTTGAAGCTCGAGCATTTGAAAAGCCCTCCGATCACTGCCCTATTTGGGCTGATTTTGAACTTTAAGCGGCTTTCAACTTAATCCTGTCAACCGTATCAGCCGCGTTTCGTTATGGAATGACAAGGAGCCTACTGTGACCCAGCTTATTTTAGTAATTATACCGGCCGCTCTAATGGCAATGCCTTTGGACGCAGCCGCCGCTTGCGCAAACGATCACGGTGCCGCAACGGAATCAAGGGGCTCTGTAGTGACCAAAAGTAGCGGTGATCATCGTAAAGATGAGACTTTAATGGCTCAGAGTAACGACAGGAGCATCCGTACAGATCATGCCGCCTTAGCGGCAAAGCTAACACGCAAAAAACACCATAACAGCAGCTTTTGGGATGGATTCTACAGTACAGAGAACATTTCCCTGTGGGTGCCTGTAAACTATAAGGACACACCTAGACGGAGAGAGGTGTATCGGCAAATGACTGGCGCTCCTTCGGATAGCCTTTATATGCAGTACTTGCAACACTACCAGAGGCGACATAAGTACAACCATCAGACAACCAATCTTGATCATCAGGATCAAGACTACGCAGAGTGGCTGTATATAATGTATCGCATTGATCTTGGCGGTCTAGTCGGTGAGGCCAATTAACAAATGAACACTAGTGGCGCTACACAAAATGAGTATAAACAGGTGAGCATTAGCAAAGAGCAAAAAGAAGTCTCTGCCGAGTTGGGCTACAAAACGCTTGAGGACTTCTTAAAGTTTATTGAAAAACGTGCCTTCCACATGGCGCGCCTTAGCACCAGCCACACTGAAGATGCCCACGATATAGTCCAAGACGCAATGTACAAGTTGATAGAGAAATACCCAGACAAAACCCCTGCCGATTGGAAACCTCTCTTTTATCGAATACTACAAAGCAAAATTACTGACTATTACCGTCGCAAGGCGTTGCGAGATAAAGTTTTTCCGTGGAAAAAAACAGATGATCAAGAGTCCGAAGATTATTTGGAGACTCAATTGAATCAAGGCGTCAGCCCAAGCTCAAATGAGCCAGCTAAAATGCTATTGCGCGGGCAACATGCACAGCAGCTTAGTGATGGGATTGAACAACTACCATTGCGCCAACAGCAAGCTTTTATGTTGCGCTGCTGGGAGGGACTCAGTACTAAAGAAACAGCAACGGCCATGGGTTGTACTCAGGGAAGCGTGAAAACGCATTACTCAAGGGCTATGACGCGGCTGCGCGACATATTAGGAGATTATTGTGAGCAATAAAGTTGACCAAGACATCTACCAAGATGACTTAGAGTATATTGAGCAAAACACTCATAGCAGAGATTTGTTTCGTTTAGCGCAAGCCCGGAGGGTGGCCATCAGCCAGACAAACAAACGGCCAAACATCATCCAGTGGCTAGCAGCAAGTGCCTGCAGTATTGCCATCGCGTTTCTTGTCATAGCTTCCATCAATGATCAATCTTTACCCGCAGTAGATCTCATGATGGCCGGCGCACAACCCATTGAATCAATCAATGTTGAGGATATTAGCGAATTTGACAGTATGGGCTTCTATTATTGGTTAGACATTTATGACGCAGATTTAGTGGCAAATAATGACTAGCTGATGGTATAGAAGTGTTACCTAGAAACTAAAAAAGGCCCTATGGGGCCTTTTTACGCTTCAGATTTAACTCAGCAATGACTAAAGCGCTGCTTCAAACTCCGGCAGTGCATCGAAGAGATCAGCGACCAAGCCATAATCAGCGACCGAAAAGATCGGTGCTTCTTCGTCTTTATTTATCGCCACAATAACTTTGCTGTCCTTCATGCCAGCCAGGTGTTGTATCGCACCTGAAATACCTACTGCTACATAGAGGTCTGGTGCGACGATTTTGCCCGTCTGCCCTACTTGCATATCATTAGGAACAAAACCAGCATCAACGGCGGCTCGAGACGCACCGATAGCAGCGCCCAATTTGTCAGCTATGCCGTGAAGAAGTGCGAAGTTTTCACCATTACCCATGCCGCGTCCGCCAGAGATAACCACCTCTGCAGCAGTCAATTCAGGACGGTCTGACTTAGCAACTTCTTCACTCACAAAACTTGCTTTGCCAGACTCATGCTCACCGGAAATTGCTTCTATAGAAGCTGACCCACCCTCTGCTGCACAGGCATCGAATGCTGTTCCACGCACAACAATGACCTTGATTGCATCGCTACTTTTTACCGTGGCAATAACGTTGCCCGCATAGATCGGACGCTTGAACGTATCGGCGTCAACGACCGCAGAGATATCCGAGATAGCCTGAACATCTAATAAGGCAGCAGCGCGAGGCATAATGTTCTTAGCATTGCTAGTTGAGGTTGCAAGAATATGGCTATAACCAGCACCTATCTCTGCCAAAAGAAGAGCTACATTCTCCGCTAGAGCGTGAGCATAAGCTGCAGAATCAGCGAGTAACACCTTACCTACACCCACTACTTGAGAGGCTTGATCCGCTACTGCACCACACTCGTGCCCTGCGACTAAAATATCCACATCTCCACCGATAACGCCCGCTGCGGTTACCGAATTAAGAGTTGCAATGTTTAAAGTGCTATTGTCATGTTCAGCAACAACTAAAATACTCATGAGATCACCTTCGCTTCATTTTTCAATTTATCAACCAATTGCGCAACATCATCAACCTTAATACCTGCTTGTCGCTCTGCTGGTAGCTCAACACCAAGCTGCATCACTCTTGACGCAACATCAACACCCAGATCTGCTGGCGTGGTGCTATCCAAAGGTTTCTTCTTTGCTTTCATGATGTTAGGAAGTGATGCGTAGCGCGGCTCATTCAACCGCAAATCAGCAGTTACAATCGCGGGTAATGGCAACGTGAGTGTCTGCAATCCACCATCAACCTCCCGAGTAACACTGGCATTGGCACCATCGATCAAAAGCTCAGAGGCAAACGTCGCCTGTCCAATACCCATAAGTGCACCGAGCATTTGCCCTGTTTGATTGTTGTCACCATCGATGGCCTGCTTGCCCATCAAAATAATATCGGGGGACTCAGAATCACAGACCGCCTTCAAGCATTTCGCGATTGAAAGCGGCTCTAGGCTCTCATCGGTTGAGACCAAAATAGCTCTGTCAGCGCCCAGTGCTAGAGCAGTACGCAATTGCTCTTGAGACTGCTGAGCGCCGATGGTGACCGCGACTATTTCCGTCGCCACGCCTTTCTCTTTTAAGCGTACAGCCTCTTCCACCGCTATCTCGCAGAATGGGTTAATCGACATTTTTACATTCGCCAGATCGACGCCACTTCCATCTGCTTTGGGTCTCACTTTAACGTTATAATCTACCACGCGTTTTACGGCTACCAGAACTTTCATGGTCATCCTTTTTAAATCATTAAATAGATTGGAGGCTGTAGCTGTGACGCACTGCTAGCAGCCAGTATTTTCAGCTCGCTATAGTGCCCAAATAGTGCAAATAAATCAACTTAGAAGTCACTCTGTTTCGACCCATGGGTCAGCTTTAAAACCGCATTATCTCTATGAATTACGCTTATTTATGTTCAATATAGTTTCCTCTATATGATAAACTCGCAAAAAACCACAGTTAACATGCAAACAGAATTCTGGAGTCGCGCTTTGGAAAGAGAATCAATGGAATACGACGTAGTCATTGTTGGTGCAGGTCCATCTGGGCTTTCAGCGGCGATCCGTCTCAAGCAATTAAACTCAGAAATCACTGTTTGTGTGGTCGAGAAAGGGTCTGAAGTGGGCGCCCATATTCTGTCCGGCGCGGTTTTTGAACCCAGAGCGTTGGATGAACTCTTCCCCGACTGGAAAGAGCGAGGAGCACCGCTGCATACTGCAGTCAACGAAGATAAGTTCTTTTTGTATACCGGCGCTGAGAGTGCTATTAAGCTACCCAACTTCATGATTCCTAAACCCACCCATAACGTTGGCAACTATATTGTTTCCATGGGCACGGTATGCCGCTGGCTTGCTGAGCAAGCTGAGATGCTTGAGGTAGATGTATACCCAGGGTTTGCGGCATCAGAAGTTGTGTTCAATGAAGATGGTTCGGTGAAAGGTATCGCCACCGGTGACATGGGTATTGGCCACGACGGAGAGCAGAAAGCTGGCTATGCCCAAGGCATGGAGCTACATGCAAAGTACACTCTATTTTCTGAAGGGTGCCGCGGCCACCTCGGAAAGCAGCTTATTAAACATTTTAATTTAGACAAAGACAGCGACCCACAGCACTATGGGCTGGGGATAAAAGAAATTTGGGAGATCCCTGCAGACCAGCATCAAGAAGGTTTGGTTGTGCATGGTCTCGGTTGGCCGTTACAGGAATCAAGCAGTGGTGGTGGTGCATTTTTGTATCACGCTGAGAAGAACCAGGTTTACATTGGGTTGATTGCTGATCTGAACTATAGCAATCCGCATATGAGCCCCTTTGAAGAATTTCAGCGCTGGAAGCATCATCCGGAAACTCTCAAATATCTGAAAGGTGGTTCAAGACTAACATATGGGGCCAGAGCGATCATAAAGGGTGGGCTCAATTCGCTGCCTAAGATGAATTTCCCCGGTGGCCTGCTAATCGGTTGCGATGCTGGAACATTAAATTCAGTAAAAATAAAAGGCAACCACACCGCCATGAAAAGTGGCATGATCGCTGCCGAGACTGTTGCAGAAGCGATGAATGCAGGCACTGAGGCACCTGCCGATCTAGTCGGTTTTGATGCGAGCTTTAAGGCCTCATGGCTATATGAAGAGCTTTATAAGTCGCGCAACTTCTCCGGCTGGATGCACAAGTTTCCAATGCTCATAGGCTCTGCGTTCGTGTGGATAGAGCAAAATATTTTTGGTGGCAGAATACCTTTCACTCTTCGCGACACGCTGCCAGACCACAAGGCAATGAAACCGGCAGAAGACTGCAAGAAAATTGAATATGCCAAACCGGACAATGTCATCAGTTTCGACAAGGCATCCTCTGTGTTCATGTCCAATACTAACCATGAAGAAGATCAGCCTTGTCACCTCACTTTAAAAGATGCTGAGCTCCCTATTGCTTACAACTTGACGATGTTTGATGAGCCAGCGCAACGCTACTGCCCTGCAGGGGTATATGAGGTGGTTGAAAATGAAGATGGTGCTAGCCGCTTTCAGATTAACGCGCAAAATTGCGTGCACTGCAAAACCTGCGATATCAAGGAACCCAGCCAAAATATTAATTGGATCGTTCCAGAAGGCGGTGGCGGCCCAAATTACCCGAACATGTGATTGCAGACTATAGAGCAGGGTGAAACATTCTCGCCCTTTGTTGTAGCTGAAAGTTAGACAGCGTCACCTAATAAAAACTGCTGGCCCATGCTAGAGACAAATAATTGCTCGCCCTGACCGGTATGCCTTGCCTCAGCCGACTCGACTATCTGGTAGTAAGCGTTTCTGCTCAATAAACCTGTTAACCCATCACGAATCATCACCATAGGTACTGGCTCATCGGTGGTTGTGTTGTGATCCACCCAGAGTGGATGGTCTTTCCCAATCACCACATTATCCCCCGTGGAGGTTATGCAGGTAATCGCTTGTTCTCCATGTCGAGTATTGATGTCAACTGAGATGACAAAGAACGGTGCAACATCAATCTTAATTCGCCACTTTTCCACCGGGCTGACTAAGAAGTGTTCACCCTCTTCGTATTTCAGAATACTCGCAAAAAGTTTCACTAAGGGCGCGCGCTTTATTTCCCCACCCTCATGAAACCAACGCCCTTCGCGATCAATAACCAGGTCCATATCTCCAGATAATTCAGGATTCCACCTGTGTACTGGAGGCAAGGACTGACATGATTGATCCTGCTGGGAGAGAATGTCAGAGAAAAGTTTATCGAGGTCTTCAGTAATCATTATTTTGTGGATTTAGGTGTTGTATCACCGGCCTGATGATACTGGCCTCGATTGCCCATGGTCACACCAATACTGGAAATGAAGCCCATCAGTTCTGGAGTATCCTTCAGATCACCCCAGCTCTTATTGAAGCAGAGTTCGACAGCGCCTTGGGCTAGGGCCCAACATGATAAGTAGTGATAGTGTGGGGGCACATCTTCCAAAATACCCTCGCCAATAAGCTTGGTAATCATGCTACCAAGGGCATCCTCATGGGACCGTCTTATACGCGAGAATTCATCAAGCTGAGGCTTAATATCGTCAGCGTCGACCAGCCTGTCCTCTAATTTTTGAACTAACCGATCCAACTCGGGACGCTCTAAGCGAGAGTCAAAGTAAGCTTTGGAAACAGCTCCTGGGTCGCCGTTTTCGGCTTGCTCAAGAGCTTGCGATAGACGACGTGCGATTCGGCGCTCATAATCCAACATTATCCTCACCAAAATCTCATTTTTAGTCAGAAAATGCTTATAAACAGTGCCCTTGCCAATGCCTGCTTTACTGGCAATTTTGGAGACCGTCACGCGATCAATGTTTTCAGCGATTAATAACTCTAAGGCAGCATGAACGACTTTTTCTTCACGCGCCAAGAACAGCTTCTTTTTTTCACGAATGCGGTTTGAGCTAGATATGTTTCCCTGTGTCAAATTTTTCACTCCTCAACTGAGAGTCTACCAGAGGTGTGCTTAATTAGCACAGCTTGCTAAATCACAATTTTCCTATCACTTGCCCTAACAAACTCTAATTTTAGATCCTCATATGTATTGACCGATGGGAACTGCGGAAACTCCTTAACCACGTTATCTGGCGCATGGAACAAGATTCCTGCATCAGCCTCGGCCAACATGGTGGCATCATTATACGAGTCACCGGCGGCAATAGTTCTATAATAAAGGCTTTTTAATGCAACAATAGACTGTCGCTTGGGATCAGCTTGGCGTAAGCGATAATTCAGAACACTGCCATCCTCCGCACATTCAAGTTTGTGACAGAGTAATGTGGGATTGCCCAACGGCTTCATTAGGGGGTTGGCAAATTCATAAAAAGTGTCAGATAAAATGACCACTTGAAACCGCTCTCTCAGCCAATTAACGAACTCAATCGCCCCTTCAAGTGGCTCAAGAGTGGCTATCACAGCTTGAATTTCCTTGATGCCTAAATTGTTTTCGCGCAACAGATCTAAACGATAATTCATCAGAACATCATAGTTAGGCTCATCTCTAGTCGTTTTTTTAAACGCTTCTATGCCAGTTTTTTCGGCAAATGCGATCCAAATCTCAGGTATCAAGACCCCTTCTAGGTCCAAGCATGCAATTTCCACAAAATAGTCCTGTCTGAAAAGAGTGAGGCACTTTACTGAAAATACAATCTAGGTGCAATGAGGGAAGTCTCTAGGCGGAATTAATTGTATAACTGGGTACATCTAGTCCAGAAAAATAAGCAACCTGAGACTCTCGTGTGGTCAGCATCATTACATCCTGGACCACTTGACGAGTGAGGTGAGGTGCAAAGGCTTCTATAAAGTCATACATATAACCGCGTAAATAGGTCCCTCTGCGCACTCCAATACTAGTGACGCTCGCCTCAAAAAGATGCGACGCCTCAATCGCGACTAGATCAGTGTCCTCCTCTTGGTCATACGCCATATGAGCAACAATGCCTATCCCTAGACCTAGACGTACATACGTCTTGATTACTTCAGCATCAGTCGCCGTAAACACAATTTTAGGGGACAAGTCCTTTTTACGAAAAGCTTTGCTACGCTTCGAACGCCCTTCGTGTCCAAAGGGGTATGTGACAATAGAATGCTGAACCACATCCTCTAATGTGATCTTCTCGATATCGACCAGCGGATGATCTTTGGGCACTAAAATAAATCGATTCCAATGGTAGCAAGGCATCATTGCGAGAGCACCAAACATCTCCAAATCTTCATAGGCGATAGCAAAGTCTACTGTGCCGCCTGTAGCTTCCTCAGATATATGTGAGGGTGAACCCTGCACCATATTCAGCGATACATCAGGATATTCGGCAATAAAGTTTTTAATAATATTAGGCAGTATATATCTGGCTTGAGTGTGGGTGGTGGCAATAGATAGCGTGCCAAAATGCGGGCTTCTATAGTCGCGCGACAATTGTTTTATTGCCTCAACTTGTCGTAGCACGTCCCCTGCAATTTCTAGAATTTGTTCTCCGGCTACCGTCACTTTTGTCAGATGCTTGCCACTTCGAGAGAAAATCTCTACGCCCAACTCATCCTCAAGCAGACGAATCTGTTTACTTATACCGGGTTGAGACGTATACAAACTTAAAGCCGTTGCTGACACGTTTAGATCATGATTAGCGACTTCCCATATATACCGCAGTTGTTGGAGCTTCATTCAAATCACCCAAGCTGTTCAATCAATATCGTAGCTTCAGTATATACCCGAAAGTTATGAAAGGTAAGAAATTGTGAGGATTTAAGAATAACCAATAGCCTGCGGGCAATAGAACCAGCAAACCGAAAGAAAACATTTAAGCCTCTAAAAAAGCTGCCCCGCAAATCTAGCCACAATAAATCCCAACATGATGGCATAGAACGCATAATACCAAACCGAATGAGTGCGCTTTTTTTTGATATCTTGCAATCTCAGTGAAGCAAGTTCCTCTAAACCTCGCGCATCTATTTCAATCTGCAAAAAGTGCTTAGCTTCACCCTTTGGATTATCATTAAATAGCTTCAATATTTTTTCATCGGAGAGAGACTGATATTTATTAGAACGAAGTAAATTAGCCATTCCACACGATTCTCGAAACTCTATGCTCACTCATTAGCAACGCCGTGCGGTACGTGACCGGTTGCTACATAATTACGTGCCGAAGAACAATGAGCCTGTTGATCATCAAAGAACACGTCAGCACCAAAGGATTGTAGGAAGTCACCCTTACTCAAACCCCCTAAAAATAGGCTTTCATCGATGCGTATATTCCATTCACGAAGAGTACGAACCACTCTTTCGTGAGAGGGAGCCGATCTGGCTGTAACCAGAGCGGTACGAATCGGACAATCATCTTGGCTAAACTCTGATTGAAGCGACTGTAAGGCCTGTAAGAAGTTTTTAAACGGCCCCGCATCCAACGGCGTGTGTGCTGCTGCTCGCTCGTTATCAGTGAATGCTTTTAAACCTCGTTCTTTAAAAATTCGCTCTGAAGCATCTGAAAACAGAACTGCATCTCCATCGAAAGCAAACCTTAACTCATCAGTATCGCTGGGCCCCCCTCGGGATGGCAACAAGGTGGCAGCGGCAACTCCATTGTCTAATGCACTTCGCACATCATCTGCATTGGTTGATAAAAATAAGTCACAGCCAAACGCCGACACGTAACGATAAGGAGACTCTCCACCAGAAAAAGCAGCACGTGAAATCGCCAAGTCATGATGCGCAATCGAGTTAAAAACCCGCAGTCCAGTATCAGCAGAATTTCGTGACAATAGGATTATTTCAACTCTGGGCTCACCTTCCAGTTTGTCATTGATGCGCAGTAACTTTTGGGCGAGAGGAAACGCTTCACCGGGGGACAAAACTTCATCCTCATGCTGTCGCTGGTATTCCGCGTATGCGGTGACGCCCTGTTGCTCATAGATATGGTGACTTTCAGCCATATCAAAAAGCGCTGTTGATGAAATCGCTATTACTAATTTTGACTTTTTTTCCACATTCATAATCGCTAATCGTCCACCGGAGTCTCAGTTGCTTGCTCTTCCTCAAAGTACTCTCTGGTCAACTTAAACACAATTGGCGCTAACAAAATCAGCGCAATAAGATTTGGAATAGCCATCAATCCGTTCAATGCATCAGTCATTTTCCAAACCAGTTCGAGACTCATTTGTGTACCAACAAAGATACCAATAACCCACAACACCCGAAATGGCAGGATTACCTTCGGTCCAAGAAGAAACTCAGCACATCGCTCTCCGTAGTAACTCCAACCTAACATCGTTGTAAAGGCGAACAAGGCTACACAAAAAGATAACACCAGATCGCCAAAAGGCAGCGCCCCAGTAAATGCGGCAAGAGTCATAGCGGCGCCTTGAGGCTCCCCATTCCAAACGCCAGTCACAATCAATACCAATCCGGTCATGGTACAAATGATTAGGGTGTCTATAAAGGTACCCAACATTGCGATAGTGCCTTGCCGCACAGGGCTATTTGTCTCAGCAGCGGCATGCGCTATAGGTGCAGAACCCAACCCAGCCTCATTAGAAAAAATACCACGCGCAATGCCCATCCGCAACGCCAACATAATCGTTGCCCCCGCGAACCCACCAGACGCAGCAGCCCCATTAAAAGCACTATCAACCACCAAAACCACAGCGTCAGGAATTTGAGACGCATGTGTTACCAGAATAATCAAAGTTGCTGTTATGTAAAGAAGAGCCATAAAGGGAACGAGCTTTCCCGCAACCGTGGCGATACGTTTAATGCCACCCAACAGAACCACACCCACGAGCACTGCCATAACTAGTCCGCTAACGACGGTGGGTATGTTAAAGTTAGTTTCTAATACCTGAGACACGGCATTAGATTGGACCGTGTTAGCTAATCCAAAACCAGCCAGGGAACCAAATAATGCAAAGGCCATGGCTAGCCATTTCCAGTTACCTCCCAACCCATTCTTAATATAGTACATAGGGCCGCCCACTTTACGCCCTGATTCATCGGTTTCTCGAAAGTTAACGGCCAGAACAGCTTCGGCGTATTTAGTTGCCATGCCGACAAAGGCCGCACACCACATCCAAAAAAGCGCGCCAGGCCCTCCCAGACCTATGGCCGTTGCAACACCCGCAATATTACCCATACCTATAGTAGACGACAGCGAGGTCATCAGTGCATTAAAAGGCGTAATTTCACCCTCACCACTGCCTGCACGACCCTTGAACAACTGGCGAAACGCATAGGGAATATGACTAATAGTCATTCCTTTCAGGCCGATGGTAAGAAAGATGCCAGTTCCAAGAAGCAATGTCAGCATCACTGGACCCCAGACGAAATTATTTACTTGATCGATTACCTGTTCAAACATAACTGCCCCTTTATTTAAA
>TARA_B110000008_G_scaffold216045_1_pt1 | contig 12866 bp, 8 predicted proteins | sample TARA_B110000008 | Tara Oceans TARA_B110000008 (sample SAMEA4396496) | marine metagenome | biome: Westerlies Biome; feature: [DCM] deep chlorophyll maximum layer (ENVO:01000326); material: water (ENVO:00002006), including particulate matter (ENVO:01000060) such as... | depth 40 m
GTCTTTGGAATTCCGGGTGTTGCGTCCCTTGGCGGTAGGTTTCGGAAAGCATGATCAGCTTGTGGAGTCGCTTGAATTTCCATCCGTGCTGGACGAAGTCGGCCGCCAACCAGTCCAAAAGCCGAGGATGTGTGGGTTTCTTTCCCTTCGCACCAAAATTGTTCGGGTTGCCGGCAAGGGGTTTTCCGAAATGCCTTTGCCAGACTCGGTTTACGATTGAACGTGCGGTAAGAGGGTTGTCCGGGTGGGCAACCCATTTGGCCAAATCCAATCGTCTGCCGGTGCTGTCGTTGGTTATCAGATAAGGATCCTTGGGGTTATCGGAGCTTGATAGACCGAGGGCACTTAGGACGCCTGGTTGCACACGGTCTCCGGGAGCTTCGAGTGCACCTCCCTGGAGAATGTGAGACTTAGGAAACGGCCCATCGGGTATCTTCCTGGGCAGGCGCATTTTACGAGCATTGAGAGACTTGGGTACGGGACCGTTGTACACGGATTGCACAAGGGGTTTGTAGCGTTCGAGCCGACGGCTCCAAATCCAATCGTCTTGGCGTCGAACCTTGAGCCTGCCTTGTTCGATTGGGTTTAAGCCTACATAACGGGGCGGCTTTTCTTCGTCGGGCAAGCTTCTGCGCTTATCTTCGTTGAGATATTTCTTTCCCCTCTCGGCATACCATTTCTTGGCGGCCTCTTCCTGTTTTTCCAAAAGTTCGTGGTGTTTTTTCTTCGCGAAGTCGAACATGACTTGAGTGGCTTTTCTTCCTTCGTTTAGGCCAAGAAGGTTTTCTTCTTTGGCAAAGGGAGCCGGTCGTTCCGCAAGTTGGGTTCCCGAAAAAGCGGCGTACATTCTGTAGTAATCACGGGTGGGGAGGGGGTCGAATTTATGGTCATGGCACTTAAAGCAGCGCATGGTCGTACTGAGGAAAGTTTGCCCGACCGAGTTGACCACATCGTCGAGGTACAATTGACGGGCTTGCGGTTTCAAAACCATGGCCGGATCCCATGGTCCGATGCGAAGGAACGAGCTTGCCACGAGAAGTTGCGAGTCTTTTTTGTCCTTGGGTTGTTCTTCCCAGAGCTCATCTCCGGCAATTTGTTCGATGATGAATTGGTCGTAAGGTTTGTCGTGGTTAAAAGAGCGCGTTACATAGTCGCGGTATCTCCACATGTTGGAGCGTTCGTAATCGTTGGACAGTCCGGCCGTATCGGCATAGCGTGCAACGTCCAACCAATGTTGGGCGGAACGTTCCCCGTAATGGGGACTTTCAAGTAACTGGTCGAGCAAGCCAACCCATGCCTTTTGAGGATCCTTGTCCCAAGCTAGGCGAAACTGGTAGATTTCATAGGGGGTGGGAGAAAGACCGTGAAGGTCAAGGTAGGCCCGCTTGACCAAGTTGCGGAAATGGCTGGGTGGCGCAGGCTTGATCTCTTCCCGGTTGAGCTTTTCCCTGACAAAGGAATCGATCGGATTCAGCCCTGAGATTGGTACCTTCGGCTTGGTCAAGGGTTGGAATGCCCATAAGTCTTCGGGTGAGTAGCGCCTGTAGGTCCAATCGTCGGACAAGCCTCCACTTGTTTTGACTATTATGCCTTCATCCGTTACAGGCTTCGCTCTCTCTTCAAGCACGTACTTTTGGCTTTTCTCATGGTCGGGCCAAGGGGCACCGAGTTTGATCCATTGTCTGATCCAGTGGATTTGTTTTTCGGTCAACCGGTCGTTTTCCTTGGGGGGCATTTCGTAGTCTTCGTCCTTCCACTCGATTGCGGTCATGATGAGGCTCTTTTCCGGATAACCGGGCACGAGAACCTTTTCGGAGGTTTCCCCTCCTAAAAGTATTTTATCGAGGGAAGAAAGATCGAGATCCCCTTTTGTTTTCCCTTCTTTTTCGCTATGACAAGCAAGACATTTACTTTCAAGAATAGGCTTAACCTTGAGCGAAAAAATCCTTTCACCCATATTTGCATCAATTTTTGTGAAAAAAGCTAAATAAATTAACAGTAATAACAAACTTGATCGAGTGGTAGACACAGTCGATTGGGTAGAGAATTTAAATTACATTTAAAGCAAGTGCCTTAAGAGCTCCATCTTTATTTTTTACCAGAATCGCTTCAACAATTCGGTCGTGTTCTTCGATGGATTCTTCAAAGCTTTCCAAACGTGAATACTTCATCAGAATACGAACCGCGAGTCCCAACCAAATTGGTTCGAGGTTTTTAGAAGCCCGAGCGACCCAGTGTCTATGCAGAGACAAGTCGCTTTCCGCGACTCCGGGCAAGGAGTCTCTTAAACAAGAACACTTGAACCGCTCGAGCAAAATTTCCAATTCGTCATGATCTTTCTGTTCAGCTTCATCAATATATTTTGAGATACAATACTTTTCCAAATCCAATCGCATGTTCATCATTATTTTCCGTTCATCATCTGCGATTGCTGAATGAACGCGAACTCCGCGATTGGTTTCGTATACTAATGAACCTTCCTGAGTAAGCTTTAAAAAAGCATCTCGTATTGGCCCGCGACTAACCCCGAAGCGTTTGGCAAGGGAAATTTCGCGCAATGGTTGATCATGACTGTATTTACCGGCAATTAAATCTGACCTTAAAATATCGCAGATTTCCTCCCTAGTGTAATCTGCTTTGATAGAATTTTTTGCCATTAGAATTCAATCAATGTTATAAAAGAAAACTCGTCAATTTAAAATTGTTGACAATTTCTATCATTAAAATGGATCTTCTTTATTTGTAGTGGGAATTTAAGAATGTAAATTGGGAAGTTTTGTTTTTGGGCAAGATAAATTTAAGAATTCTTTTGTTGGAATCACGATCGATAATTTGCCAAGCGTGACTTACAAAAGAATTAATTTCATGATGATCTTTTGGACGCAAAGTTCTTCTTTGCCTAGGGTTTCCTTCAAAATCGATCCATTCTAGGAAAATTGTTTTAGATGAAAGGTTACGCAAAAATAGCTGATTTCTTTTATTTGAGAACTGAGATTTTGTTTTTTCATTTGTTTTGTTAGGTAGTGGTTTTATTTTCGGACTTCCTTTGGGGGCCAAACTGATTACACCTGATTCAAATTCTTTTTTCCAAATTATTAAATTGTTTGGCCATGCAAATGGTTTTTCTTCTTTATAATGGAAGCCCAATAAATGAGATGAGACATGATCACGTTTTAGAGGTAATTGATACCTCCATTCTGAATCACCAAGGGTTTCTTTAATTAGTTGGGCGAGTGGGGGATCTGCTTTTTTGAGTTCTTTTCTTGTGTTAATAAATCCGTGTTCCCGGTCATTTTCACGGTTTGTGTTAAACCATGATTGCACTCCCTCTGCCCAATATTCATTGACATTAGTGGAAGCATAAGTGCCATCCCATATTTTTCTTTCGATTGCATTTCTGTAACATCTTTCAATTTCATTTTGAAAATTTGGATTTAATTGTATCAGTGCCATTTGGTGTAGGGCATGGGCAAATTCGTGAATCAAAATATTTTCCTTTGCGTAGGGATCCCCTTTGATACCAAGAAGGTTTTCCTCTCCGCATGTCACAGCAGGTCGGGCAAAGGTAGCACCTAATCCACGAGCTCGATGATCCCAATATTGGGAGGGTTTGAGGTCCGAGTGTTCGGGAATGTCTGTGGTAAATTCATCTCTGGCCATCACCACATAGCGTGCTTTGTTTCGATTCAGCATCGAAAGTAAGTCGTTCCTTTTTCCAACCATCTTTTTGATCAGAAAAGCAGCTTCTTTTAAAGCATAGCTCGAAACTTTTGCAGATCCAATTATAGAAAATCCGTGAAGGTCAACATGCTTCTGATAAAATTCATCCAAATTTAAGCGATTTCTCACTTCTTGTGGAATTGCGGTAACTTCGTAACTATTCTTTGCGACAAGACAATGAACACAAATAAAGAAAACGAACCCGGTTATAAAAAATATACCCGGACTTTTCATAGAAATATTTTTTATTTGAAGAACTTATGCTGAGGATCGTCACCGCTTAAAATATATGCGAGCAGATCCATTACCTCTTCTTCTTTCATCATATTGAGTAGTCCTGGGGGCATCGGTGAGACAGTAGACGGCCCCATGCTCTGAACTTCATTTGTTTGCACGCTCGTTCTTTGGTTCGGATCGTAGAGATCGGTGTTTAAGACAACGCGGTTACCACCAAGGTTTACCACAACTCCGGACAAGGTCTTCCCGTTTTTTAAAGTTACGAAAGTGGGAACGAACTGTTCATTGATTTCCTTACTTGGATACATGATTTGTTCGAGCAGATCATGAGTTGAATAGCGACCGCCCGATCCGGTCAGGTCGGGGCCGTTCATGCCGCCTTGGTTTCCAAATCGGTGACACGCGTAACAACCTCCTGCTGCAAACATCCTGCGACCAACCTTAAAGTTTCTACCCTCTAGCCCACTGGATGCCGCATTGCTTAATTCCTCCAGTTTCCAATTTTTAACGAATGTCCTACCCACCATCGCCTCTGCCATAACATCGGCAGGAGACTTAACAATAGCCTTTTTGGCGAGCAATTCGGCAAGTTTTTTCTGTTCAGTTGGATTCAAACTGGCAACTGCATCGTTTCGAATAAACTCGATAAACTTGGTGAAGCTTGCTCCTCCTCGGTAATTAGACGCCTTCAAAAACCAATTAAAGTATTGTACTCGTAGTTCATGAGTCCATCCGGTTTTCAGGTTGCGGAGGGAACGGGCATATTCCATTTGCTCTTCCTGTGTGGGAGCCTCCAAAAGGAGAGCTATTCCTTTTTTGGCTACAGTGGGGGATTCGAGAAAGGCAAGGGTCTCGCAAAGCAACCAATTCATTTCGAAGCTTTTAGCGGGAAATTGAGGATCTAGTTGCGCGACAATTTTTACAGCTACTTGGGGGGCTGGTTTGCCAAAACGAACCATCGCAATCTGATAGGTACGTACCAGAGCGAGCCGCTCATTGGGAGTCAAATCTTTCCATTTGATTTGAAGAAGTGATTGTAGAATTTTTTGCCCCATTTTCCGGTCAACGGGTGAGTCCGTATCTTTTCGGTGAAAGGGGCCAATACCAGCCGCTTTGGAAAGAGACAAAAGAATATTTGCCCGTTTCCCTGAGTCCTTTTCGGTGAGGGCTATTGTTGCCCATTTCTCAATCGGTAAATGCTGTATGGCAATAAGGGCCGCCCAGCGAACGAAGCGGTCTGGATGGTCGATATGTGGCCAGGCTATTTCAAGAGCTTTGGGGTGTTTTCCAATATGCAGGTTTTCTAGCTTCTGGCGTAGTTTTGCCAATTCATTGACACGAGGCTTTGTCGAAATTGGAGCGGTTTTCTCTTTCCCCGTGTAACTTACCCGGTAGAGTCCAGACTGAACTTTTCTTCCGCCAATGGCAAAATACATGGATCCGTCCCCTGGATGGATAATTGCGTCTGTTACCGGTAGTGGACTACCGGTGATGAAAGTCTCTTTTTCCCCGGAATAAGTGCTTCCATCGGGACTCATATGAATGGCGTAGATTTTCCCCCAACTCCAATCCAAAATGAACATCGCTTTTTGATACTTGGGTGGAAACTTGGCACCGTATCCGAAAGTGACCCCAGTGGGGGAACCTGGACCAATGTTGACTACGGGAGGTAATGTATCCGGGTAGAATTCGGGTCGTTTACCGGTTCCATTTCGCCAACCGTACATGGATCCACTGGTGACATGACAGATGCGAGTGGGGCGATACCAGGGAGTGTTGAAGTCATATTCCATGTCTGCGTCATAGGTAAAGAGCTCACCATCTGCGTTGAAGCCACCGTCGAAAATATTTCGGTATCCGGATGACACAATCTCCCAATCCTTGCCGTCCGGAGACATTTTGTAAATGATCCCAGCTGGAGCTAGACGGTCCCGGTTATGCCCTCGTCCGTCAGGCATCCTTGGGAGCAGGTGATCTTCTCCCCAATCCATCGGTACCCGGGAGCGGTTTGCTTCAACTGGAGTGGTATTGTTCCCTGTGATCAGGTAAATCGATTTTTGGTCGGGGCTGTGTATTAGGGCATGTACACCATGATCCCCGCGTGCCTGCATGCCACGCAGTTTTTCAACCCTATCAAGTTGGTCGTCTCCGTTGGAGTCCGTGAGCCTGTAGACTCCGCTCTCCATCTTTTTCTCATAATCATTGACTGCGACATACAGGCTATCAAATGCCCAAAGGAGACCATTTGCTGCTCGTATATCGACAGGGATTTTTTCGATATCATTTTCCTTGAGTGTTTTTCCCTTAGGTGGGACCTCAAAACGATAGAGTCCACCAAATTGATCACTGGCAATTATACGGTTTTTGTTGTCCAGGCATAGATTTACCCATGACCCCAGCCTTTCTTTCGGTACAGTAAAGAGTAACTCAATCTTAAATCCTTCTTTGACCGATATATTTTCGATTGGAGTGGCTTGATTTTCAATTTGTGCAAAGGAGAAGCCCGAAAATTTAATAAAAATTATTAAAAAGAGCATGAGTTTGGGTTTTGTATTCATATAGCGTTAATGTCGCGAATTTAGATTTTATTATGCAAGGGAAGGTATTTATAAATAATAGAATTTTATCGTGATGCTTGTTATTTAATGAAGCGATTATAAAAATTAATTCTCTAAAATATTGTTTTTTGAAAGTAATTAGAAATAGACTTACAAATTTATTTTACAGAAAATTAGTTTTCGGGTTTGCATGCATTTTACAATATAATTTCATATTACTAATGAAGCGTTTGAATTGTATGGTTGCAATTATTGCATTAATTGCTGGTTCCTTTCTCTCAGTATCAGGAGAAATTACTCCTCAGAGCGAATTGTTTGAAAATTTTGAGAAATCAATGAAAGGAGTTCGTTTTAGTGGTTTTTTTACGGTTGATGGATCAAAAAATCCACCATCCGAGGAAGTTTATGAGATCCAATCGGTTCAAAAATTTGGAGATCAGGACCTGTGGATTTTTACCGCTAGAATTAAGTATGGTCAAAAAGATGTAACTTTGCCCATGCCATTACCCGTTAAATGGGTTGGTACTATACCGGTCATCACCATGGATGAAATGAATATTCCCGGTTTGGGAACTTTTAGTGCTCATGTGGTGATTGATGGAAATAAATATGCCGGTACATGGAGTCATGGTAATGTGGGTGGTCACCTCTATGGTAAAATTACAAAAATTAAATAGGATATTTTGTAACTTTCTCTTAATGGTCGTTGTAATATTAGAGAGTTGAAATTATTTAGTGATTATGGAATCGAAGAGTTCAAAAAAATGGTCAGGAGTATTTCTGCTCTTGGTTGGTTCCGCCCTTTTCTTGTTTGGTTATTATTTGGGTCTACCCAAATCTTCAATTGATAATAATGAGATCGCATCTGAAGAATTGCCCTCCAAGCCATCCGTAGAACTCCAATCGAAAAACAATAAGCCAAGTACAAAATCCTCTGATCGTGATCGGAATGTTCAAGTAAACGAGGAGGATGGGGAAGAGGAAGTAAAAAATTTGGCTTCCCCAAAATCCCTTGAGCAAATGTTACTGGCTGCCCAATCGGAAACGAATCCAATTAAACGTTCGGCTGCGTATGCCCGGGCTTTAGAAAATTTAAATCGAGATAACATTGGTCAGGCATTGAAAGCTTTTGAATCTTTGCCTATGGGCTTTGAGAATATGCAGGAATATAAAATGTTACTTTATTCTTGGTCTCAATTCGATCCGCTTGCAGCGATCGATTATTGTAAAACGAGGGCTTCCGGCATCGGGGCAGGATTCGCGGCATCAGGAGTTTTGGAGGGATGGGCGAATCGTGACCCTGAATCGGCCAAAGCATGGGTTGAAGACCCAGAGAACGCAGGGATGGCCAAGTTGTATAATTTTGGTCTGGTAAAAGGCTGGGCAAATCGGGACCTGGAGGGAGCAACGGCTTATGTAATGAACCTAAAGGGGGGAGACGAAGTTTCTAAGTTAGTGGGTATTCTAGCCGATCGGCATAACAGGGAGGGTGGGTTTGGTCAGGCTTCATCCTGGGCCGAGGAATTACCTGATCCCAAGTTGAAAGAGGGAGCCTTTATGAACTTGAGTCGAACTTTTGCCCGTGATCGCCCAGAAGAAGTTGCGGAATGGCTCGAGACTCATGCTAACGAAAAATACTCTGCCAAGGCATTTGAAAATCTGGGGAGGAAATGGAGTGAAACTGACCCTGAAAGTTCAATCGATTACTTCTCCAATTTACCGGATGGAAAATCACAGGAAGTCGGAATTAAAAGTTCGATTTCAAACTGGGCAAAACAAGATCCCCTGTCGGCAGGAGATTGGCTTAATCAAAGAGAATCAGGTCCAAAGCTTGATTCTGCTTTGGCCGCTTACGCATCCACCGTATCGACCAAGGATGCTGGGGCAGCCATGGAATGGGCAATTTCAATATCCGATGAAAAGCTTCAGCAATCGACCATTAAAAAAGTCGGTCAGGAATGGTATCGACAGGATAAGGATTCAGTTGAGACTTGGTTACCTACCAGTGGACTTTCAGAAACTGCTCAAAAAAGTATTCGCAACCCACCTAAAAAGAATTGGTGGCAATCATTAAACGACAAATAACAGAAATTAGCTGGATGGCTCCTTTGCCATGTCCTCCATTTCTTCCTTTATAATCGCCATGTACTTAGCCGGATCTTTCTTGAATTTAGGAAGGCAGGGTTTACAGCAAAATACAATTTGGATTCCCTCGTGTTCGTAAGTGAATGGAATCATATCGGTATCTTCATCATTAAGGTCATTACCAGAGACCACGCAAAAGTCTAAAGAGTAACTTTGACTGGCAGAAGAGTTATCATCGGTTGCCGGGTCATTGGTTTGATTGGAACAACCAATAATAGAAGAACAAAATAGAATAAAGGCTAAGCCAAAAGAAATAGGTAAACAACCGGGTTGTGGATTCATAGGGAATAATTATTTCAGCGAGCTATATGGGTCAAGACCCCTTTTTATTTTACTTTACGGGCACGTATATTACGAAACGCGACGACTCCACCTTTCCCGTGGTGCTGAATTCCAAAGCAGCCTGACATGGATTGGTTATCTTTAATTTCAGCTATCATTTTTTGATTAAGAAAAGTCTTTATACTTGAACCTTTACAAACGACTCGGGCTTGGTTCCATTCAGCTGCTTGGAAGAGATTTTTCGAACGAACTTTGTACTCTGCTTCCTGTTCTTTTTTTGGGTAAAGCCAACCACCTAAGCCAATTCCGTAAACGGCTCCTGGTTTGTATCGGTCAATTTCGAATTGGTAGCCTTTGGGCTTTCCGTTTTTCCCGGTTAACCTAAAGCCCAGTCCTGAATTAAATTTTTCATAATCAAGCGGAATCTTTACTTCGCATTCGACTTCAAAGTCTTTCATTTCCAGGTCACTTAAAACCCAAATATTTCCCTTTGATAATAAGTGAAGTTCTCCATTTATAGCCTCAAATTTTTGAACATTTCCACGGGAGGTCCATCCATCGGTGGTTTTCCCGTCAAAAAGGGGTACCCATTTACTATCCTTATTTTCTGCCTGGGTAAAAAGTGGAAGAATGAAGAACAAAATAAGTTTAGCTTTCATATTGTTTTAGCCTAGTATGAGTGGGCCCCCTGCAGAAAGCCTGGGGTTGCCAAAAGTTTCAAGTGGATGCCCAACTGCATGAGCCAGGCTGAGCAGAAAGCGATTATGTGGAACATTCTCGCAGGACATCGAGCGTCCCATCCGAAACCCAAAGCCATTCCCAGCGAGAACAAAAGGAATATGGTCAAGCGTATGATTGTTACCCTTGCCCAGTTCGTTTGTCCAAATAACCAAGGTGTGATCAAGCATCGATCCTTTTTGTCCGGGTTCCGGAGTGGAGTCTAATTTTTTGAGTAAATAAGCAAGTTCTTCCGCAAACCATGTGTTAATGCGAACCAGTTTATCATGAGCGTCCTTATTCTTATCTGGTTCGTGAGAAAGAGTGTGATGAGCATCCTCTACATCCAACCACTTCATCTTCGCCTGTCCAACAGACTTGGTGTATTGTAAAGTCGCCACTCGGGCAAAGTCATTGACGAAAGAATTGACAAGTAAATCAATTTGTAAGCGACCTAGTTGTGGGATGTTTTCATTGAGGTTACGAATTCCCTCAGGTAATTCAGGAGGTGGTGCACTAAGGTTGGAAAGTGAACTGCCTGCCTCGTACTCCTTATCCATCCGTTGCACTAATTTGGAGTGTTGTATTAACAATTTACGATCAGATTCCGAAAGTCGGTTGGCAACTTTATGCAGGTCAGCCTTTAAATCATCCAGAATCGATCGAACTTTCTTTCTATCACGAACATTACCATATATTTTTCTGTATGCATCATAGGGGTCAGAAAGTGGAGTGACAGGCTGATTCGGTCCGTTGTAAGACATTCGGGTCCACGGATCAGCAGTGTCCTGAACACCCACTCCAAAATGTAACGCACCAAATCGAGTTCGTGTATGGGGTTGGGACTGTAAATGATTGGATATTTCTCGGTCTATGGAAATTCCTTTGGGCCAACCGGATGGGGTGTTGCCTCCTCCCATTACATTGCCGGGGAAAAGTTCGATGCCTGTAAGCAGGCAACTCATTCCACGCATATGATTGTCTCCGTCTCCTCTTACCTTGTTATGAAGGTTGCGTAGAATGAGCAATTGGTCGTGAAAGGGTTCGAGTGGCTTAAGAATAGTTTTGTGTTCAAAGTCTTCCCCTATGGCGTCCGGCCAAAAGTGTTTTGGAATGGTACCGTTTGGGCTGAACATAACAATAAGCCTTTGCTTGGGAGCGGTTTTATCCGCATTCGCAGAAAAGAGACTTGATGACTGAGAAAGGATGGGCAGAGAAAGCGAGGAGAGCCCCAGGTTTTTAAGTGCAGTTCGTCGGTTAATAAAGTTTAGGTTCATCTTTAATCACTCAGTTATTAAATACAAAATCATCGGTTGCTGCTTGCATGGCAATTTTTAAATATAGATCCTTTATCGTTAATTTTCTGGAGGATAACATCTTGGAAAGTTCTAAAAAATTTATGTTAGAATAGCTTTGTATGGGATGTTTTGCAAGGTGCTTGCATAGTTCCTCGATGAAATATTTTGATGACCTAGTCGATTTAAGTGCCTCTTGGAGTAATCCTTGGGCTCCGTTGAGTTTTCTTTGGTTTCCATTTTCGTCCAGATATTCAGTAGCAAGATTGAGAGGTTTTGTGCCAAGGTTGGTCCGAGTCCGTCCCGTTGTGTCAAATCCTTCCAGGGTAAAGCCCGTTGCATTGATTAGGTCGTGGCAACTCATACAATTTGCCGGTTTAGTAAGAGCGGTTACTTTTTGCCGCATCGTCCAATTTGGATTATATTCAGCATTACGGAAAGAAACCGCTTCCTTGGGTGGTCTGAGCGTCCGTCCCAGAATTTTTCGACTAACAAAAACTCCCCTATGAATCGGCGAGCTTTCTTCAGCATAAGAATGACTGGCTAAAATATAGGGGTGGGTATGTAAGCCAACGCGACCCATTTTTTTAGATTCTAATGGAATGAAACCCGAAGCATTTGTTTCAGTTGGGAAGGGTAAACCATAATAATTTGCGATGCGGTCATTGAATTGAATCGAAGGCATGCTAATAAAATTATGCCAATTGGCATTTTGTTCCCATATCGCTTTTTCGATACCACAAAAAAGGGAACGTCTCAGGTCGAGGGCAAGAGCAGGAGTGAAGTTCGAGTATATTTGTGTATTTTTTGATGGCAGTTCCTTGGTTTTCATTTCCAACCAATGAAGCATGAAGTCATTAAATTTTGCCTTTGAGCGTGGGTCTTGAAGCATTCGTTTGGCCTGGCTTTCAATATGTCCTTTGTTTCTGAAATGACCTATATCAATTTGTTTGTGCATGTGGTTGCCCGGTATTGAATCCCACATGTAGAGTGCGAGCCTGGTAGCTACGACATATGAATCCGCTTTCTTTTTTTCGAGTGCCTGCCATTCAGGATAAAGAAATCGTGGAGATTTGAGGGTCATGAGAACAATTTTTTCAATCGATACATGTAAAGGTGTCTGATCGTTGAACCTGGATTTTATAAAAAAGTTTGCATCTTCTTCACTGAGTTTTTGTCGAAATGCATAGCGAACAAATTGGGAGGCAATCTCCATGACCTTCTTTTTTTGCTGGTCGTCATCATCTTTGGTTCTGGCCAATTGGTTTATTCTTTCCGCCGCGAACTGAGCCGCATCCAATGCGGCATATGTAATCGCTTCGTCCCAGCTTTGATCTACTTGTATACCTCTTTGGTATCCATGCGAAGAGTCATCAGGGGGAAGTTTTTGTTGGGGAATATAAGATTGATTTACCATTTTTGTAAAAAGGAATTCAGTCGGAATAATTTCTTTTGGTCCGACCGGTGTTCTCCAGCTTAATTCGATCGATGCGTTGGGGTCATCAAATTTGTGATAATCCAAGCGAAGGGGGTAGGGCCGGCCGCCAAGAAGAAATATTTTCGTGCCGCTTTCTCTCATTACGCCCGCGGTCACCTTCTCATCGATCGAGGGTCGTCCATCAAGCTTGTTTATCCGTAGAGCAAAACCATTGGGAGATTTAACAAAGAATTCATACCATCCAGATTCACGGGGAAGAATCGATCCTTCCCAGTAAATAGAAAACTTTTTTGGATTCATTTCCTGATAAGGTGCTTTTTTCCCAAAATCGAATGCTATTTTTGGATCCACTCTTTCGGAATGCATTTTTTTCTTTTTATTCATCCCTTCCGCATTGTAGTATTTTCCTCTTAATCCCGATTTGTAGTCATCAATTTTGGGTGTCCCCATAAACTGGGCAAAGAGGTCGGATAC
>TARA_B110000008_G_scaffold139375_1_pt1 | contig 12846 bp, 10 predicted proteins | sample TARA_B110000008 | Tara Oceans TARA_B110000008 (sample SAMEA4396496) | marine metagenome | biome: Westerlies Biome; feature: [DCM] deep chlorophyll maximum layer (ENVO:01000326); material: water (ENVO:00002006), including particulate matter (ENVO:01000060) such as... | depth 40 m
CTCGAATACAAATAATCTCGACGTTTCATTAACGGAACCTGCGCTCCTAAGCCGTGACTTGGCTCTTAACGTAGGGGCCTCGTATCGAACAACAACTAGCAATAATGCGCTATATGATACAGAATCGTTGGATGTGGCGGCTCAGTTAACTTTTCCGATAAGTGAAAACGGAAGATTGGGTACCAAAGTGTTCAATGAGTCGGAGCTAATTAAAAATGTCACCACAGGATCGACAATAATTCAAAATGATGCGACCCGTCCTCGGCGCACTAATTATGGACTGGGATACGCTTACTCGTTAGATAATCGCCGCACAGGCCTGAACCCAAAAGCGGGCTCATTTCTCAGGTTTTCTCAGGATATGGCGTTAGCTGGTGATGAAAATTTTGTTCGTTCAAATCTAAGAATGGGTGCGGAAACCTATATTGGGAAAGATGATGTTAGGTTAACTGCTATTTTAGAGTCGGGAGCCTTAGCCTTTCAAAATAATACTTCAAGTCGTATAACTGATAGGTTTTTTATGTCTGCTCGAACCTTCCGAGGTTTCGCTCCTGGTGGAATTGGACCGCGGCAAAAAGGCGTTGGATATGATGATGCTTTGGGTGGTGATTATTATGCGGTAGCACGTTTTGAAACGCAATTCCCAATTGGGTTGCCCAACGAATATGGCATCGATTTTGGTGCATTTTTAGATGTTGGATCGGTATGGGGGCTTGATCCGTCGATATCTAGTTCTGCGGGAGTTTTATATGATAGTTTTAACACACGTGCCGTTGTTGGGGTAACTATGTTCTGGTCTACAGCGATAGGTCCACTTCGATTTAATTGGACGGATGCAGTAAAAAAAGAAGTGTTTGATGTTGAGCAGACCTTTGACTTAACGATATCAACATCCTTTTAATTATGGTTTGGAAAAATAAAATTAACTTTGCATTCTCTATTTTAGTTTTGGGGATGTTATTAAATGCGCATGTTATTTATGCAGAGCCTGTTGGTATTCTAGTGATTGATTTAGATCGGGCTTATAACTCATCAAAATTTGGTCAATCTATTCGAAAAAACTTTGAGATTGAAAATAGATCGTTCAATAAAGAAAATGATACAATTCTCAAAGCACTAAAAGAAGAGGAAATAAAGCTCACTGAGGATCGTAAAAAACTTTCGCCAGAAGATTTTGCGAAGGCTGCTGAAGTTTTTGATAAAAAAGTAGTTGCAATCCGTACTCGTAGATTACAGCAGATAGCGGTTGTTAATGAGAGATTTAAGGGTTTAAAGCCAGTCTTTTTCAAAAAGATTGAGCCAATTATCAAAGATATTATGCTTGAATATAACGCTTCAATTATTCTAGAAAAAAATTCGGTTGTCTGGAGTTTGGCATCAACTGATGTAACAAGCAAAATAGTGGAGCGCGTTGATACGGCTTTTGAAGCGGCCACCATTGGCCTGGAGCCTATACTAGAAAACTAGTCGTATTTCTGTTAAATAAGAAAAGCTAATACCCCGGAGAGATTATAAATGAAGGAACTTGCAACCGCTGATATTCAGCTCATTCAAAGAATACTTCCGCATCGCTATCCATTTTTATTAATTGATCGTGTTGAGGATATTGATGGTGTGAAAACAGCTCGAGGTATTAAGAATGTGACTAGTAATGAGCCACATTTTCAGGGTCATTTTCCTGGTACACCAATCATGCCAGGTGTAACTATTATTGAAGCCTTGGCACAGACTGCCGCTGTTATGGTTGGTACCACACAAAAATTGGCAGATGAAAATATGCTAATTTATTTTTTGGCGATAGATAAATGTAAGTTTCGGAGAAAGGTTGTTCCTGGGGATGTATTAAACCTGCACGTTGAGACATTACGGGGTGGTTCCAAAATTTGGAAGTTCAAGGGTAGTGGAATGGTGAATGGTGAGATGGCTGCAGAAGCTGAATTTACTGCAATGATGGATTTATCGGAGAAAAACAAATCATGATTGATAGCACTGCGGAAATCCATTCATCTGCTGTGATAGAAGATGGGGCTAAGATTGCAGCGGGGTGCAAAATTGGGCCTTTTTGTTGGATTGGTTCACAGGTTCAATTGGATGATAATGTCTCTTGTACTTCCCATGTTGTTATTAAAGGTCAAACTATAATTGGGGCTGATACATCAATTTTTCCATTTGCAGTAATTGGAGAAATTCCCCAGGATTTAAAGTTTAAGGGTGAAAGTACAGCACTCACCATTGGTAAACGTAATAGAATTCGTGAACACGTTACAATTAATACTGGTACAGCTGGTGGTGGTGGATTAACCAAGGTTGGAAATGATTGCTTGATGATGGCAGGGTGCCATATTGCGCATGATGCACAAGTTTCTGACAGGGTCATTATCGTAAATTCAGCGGCTATTGCTGGACATGTAATAATTGAAGAGGATGTAATAGTTGGAGGGCTTTGTGGGGTCCATCAATTTGTAAGGCTAGGAAAGGGGGCAATTATCGGAGCATTGTCGATGGTTACTCATGATGTTATCCCGTACGGCTTAGTTCAGGGATCGCGTGGACAGCTTGATGGACTTAATCTTGTGGGTCTAAAGCGAGCAGGTGTCGCTAGAAATGACATTACGGCTTTGCGGGCGGCTTTCCAAACCTTGGCGCAAGGGGAGGGTGCTTTTCAAGATCGTGCTAAACGTTTAGGTGAAGAATCAAATAACCAATATGTAAAAGATATTGTGGATTTTGTGATGGGTGATAGCGATCGATCATTTCTGACACCAGGTTAAAAGAATGTTAGCGCTTATTTCTGGCCAGGGTGCATTACCGAAGTTAATTGCAAAAGCGTGCACTAAACGACCGTTTATTGCGGCCCTTGAAAATTTTTTGCCAAATGATTTGGTTCCTGATTTAGTTTTTCGTTTAGAGACATTGGGAACGTTCCTTACTGATATCAAAAAGCTTGGAATAACTGAAGTTTGTTTTGCGGGCGCAATTCGCAGGCCAGTAATTGATGTTAATTTAATAGATGGCGCAACTAAAGAAATTTCAGATCAACTTTTAGCTGCTATCCAAACGGGTGATGATGGGGCTCTAAGCATTGTAATTGAAATATTTGAAAAATTTGGATTTAAAGTTGTAGGTCTAGACCAGATTATCCCAAATTGTTTTCCTAAGCCGGCTGTTTTAACTGAGCGGGTGCCAAATATCATTGATGAAAACGACGCGAAAAGAGCTGACGCCATTGTCAGTAAATTGTCACCCCTTGATATTGGGCAAGGTTGTGTAATCTCTGGCAATCATGTTCTCGCTATTGAAACTTTTGGCGGAACTGAATGGATGTTAAAATCTATTAACTCGAGACCACATTTTTGGCCTTCCGGAGGTATTTTATTTAAAACTATGAAAATTGACCAAGATCGTCGTGTTGATATTCCTGCAATTGGACCTGATACTGTTTCTCAAGTAAAAACGTCTGGGCTAAACGGTATCGTTTTACAACAAGGTAAAGTTGTAATTTTGAATGTTGAGCATGTCGTCAAGAAAGCTAATGAGCTTGATCTCTTCATTTGGGTTCGGGAGACGAGGGATTGAAGGTGTTTTTAGTGGCTGGCGAGGCTTCTGGTGACCGTCTCGGTGCATCATTGATACGAGGCATTAATAAGTTTTCAAAAAATGTGGAATTTAAGGGAGTTGTAGGGCCTGAAATGGAGTTAAATGGGATTAAAAGCCTGTTTGATATGTCAGAACTATCAGTAATGGGTCTAACTGAAATTTTACCAAAGTATTTCAAACTTAAGAGGCGACTTAAACAAACTGTAGAGGCAGTGCTTCAGTATAAGCCTGATATTTTGATAACTATCGATAGCCCTGATTTCTGCCTTCGCGTAGCCAAGCAAGTACGAAACGCTAACTCAAATATCAGGACTGTCCATTACGTTGCACCAACGGTCTGGGCATGGCGCCCGAGGCGAGCCAAGAAAATGGCTCAGTTTATTGATCATGTTTTGGCATTATTTCCATTTGAGCCACCATATATGAAAGCAGAAGGTATAGATTGTGATTTTGTTGGCCATCCTATTGCTGCCCTGGATCCAATAACACCGGACGAGACGATTCAGTATCAGGAAAAATATAGTATGGACCCTCAACAGCCTTCACTAGTTGTTTTGCCGGGTTCGCGGTTATCCGAGGTTAAAAGGCTACTGCCAATATTTTGTAGTGTTTTACGTCAGAACGAATTTTTAGGTTTTCAATTAATTTTTCCTACGCTGCCAAATTTACGAGAATTTGTTGTTAGTTATACCAATAATTTACCGAATAAAGTTCATGTTATAACGGGCCAAGATCTAACTGCTGAAGAGGCTACGCGGCAGCGCTTTGTAGCTTTCTCGAATGCTCAAGCGGCTCTCGCGGCATCTGGTACAGTTTCTTTAGAGCTTGCGGCGGTTGGTACGCCGATGGTCATCGCGTATGATATGAACTGGCTTTCACGGTGGATTATTAGTGCTATGCTGCGCGTCGATACAGTGACTTTAGTTAATCTTATCTCGCAAAGCCAGGAAATCCCTGAGTTGCTCGGTAAGAATTGTCGAGTTAATTGCATTAGTCGCGAACTAAAAGACGTTTTAAATAATCCAACACAACAAAACGCTATTTTAAAAAATACAATGGATTTATTGGGGCGGGGTGATACCGCACTCGCTGATCGGCCTGCGTTAGCGATACTAGAAAATCTTTAAGAGTTACTAATCCAACCACCACCTAAAACACGGCTACCGTTAGGGTCGTAAAAAACGCATGCTTGACCGGGGGCTATCCCCTCTTCAGCAACAATCAGTTCAACAATAGCTTCAGTTTTGGAGATTGGTCGTAGCACTGCATCGCGAGGGGGGCGTGTTGAACGAACCTTGGCTCCAACCGTCCATTCCGATTTAGACGTTAACGGGGTATCACCCAGCCAATTTACTTCTTTAACAGGAACATGTCTCACTGCCAGCATTTCTTTTGGGCCAACCACTACCCGCTTTCGCTCAATATCTAATTTAATCACATATAGTGGTTCATTCAGGCCTCCGATTCCAAGACCGCGTCTTTGACCAATGGTATAATGAATGACGCCATTATGGTTTCCCAAAACCTTGTCGTTTTGATCGACTATGTCTCCTGGCTGTGCAGCACCTGGGTGTAGCTTTTCTATAACAGCTGCATAATTTCCATCGGGAACAAAACATATATCTTGGCTATCAGGCTTATTGGCAACATCAAGACCATGTTTCGTTGCCAAGGCACGTGTTTCTCCTTTTGACATTAAACCACCCAATGGAAAGCGAAGATAATCCAACTGTTTTGGAGTTGTAGTGAACAGAAAATAGCTCTGATCCCGTTGATGATCAGCAGCCATGTGCAATTCTGCACCGTTAAGACCAAGTTTTCTCTGAATATAATGCCCAGTCGCCATGCAATCAGCGTTTAGGTCCAACGCTGTTTCTAATAAGTCTTTGAATTTGACCCTCTCATTACAACGAATACATGGAATTGGTGTTGCGCCAGCAAGATAGCTTTCCGCAAATTCATCAATAACGGCTTCACGAAAGGTGTTTTCGTAGTCTAAAACATAATGTGGGAAACCTAATTTTTCAGCTACCCGTCTCGCATCATGGATGTCACTGCCGGCACAACATGCCCCTTTTTTTGAAAGGGCTGCACCATGATCATATAATTGTAGGGTTATTCCTACTACGTCGTAACCTTGATCAGATAATTCAGCAGCAACTACAGAGCTGTCGACGCCACCCGACATTGCAACAACCACACGGGTATCGTGTGGAGGTTTATCAAAACCCAATGTGTTGGTTAATATGTCTTTGGCCATGATTTTTTTGTTGCCGATCGTTCAGAAATCGTTATCGCCGTTTTTAACAAAAAAAGTTAATTTCACAACTCATTAACTTCCAGACGTAACGAAACAAAATTAAATTTACAAAAATTAAATGTTGTTCCTAATACCTAAGAAAAAAAAAATTGTTAAAATTCTTTTTTTGTACTTTTTAAATTTATAAATATTTATGAAATATTTTGAAAATGAATATATCAATACTATGGACTGCCATGGCTCTTGAGTTTAGTTTAGATATACTTTTCGAGGGGCAATAAATGCCAGATCATATCCCAGTAGTGAAGCTTATGGAACATCAAGCGCTCAGTGAATTACAGAGACTCGGTGAGATGTTAGTTAAATCAAATGTGGCCTACTATAGTGATGATGAACCCATAATCGATGATGCGACTTATGATTCATTAAAGGCCCGCAATCTTGAAATCGAATTAACATTTCCACATTTGAAGTCATCCGACAGTCCTTCAGATACAATTGGCGCTCGACCCAGCGAACGATTTAAAAAAATAAAGCATACAGTAAGAATGCTTTCGCTGAGCAACGCTTTTAATGCAAATGAGATTGACGATTTTGTATTACGTATAAAAAAGTTTCTTAATATTCCTCAGGTTCAGCCAATGGCAATGGTTGCTGAGCCAAAAATAGACGGACTATCTTTGGCTATACGTTATGAGCATGGACAGTTGATTCATGCGGTTACACGTGGCGATGGTGATATTGGAGAAGATGTAACGGCTAACGCAAAAACTATTGAAGATATACCAACTACACTTTTGGGTGCGCCAGATTTGTTGGAGGTGCGTGGCGAAGTTTACATGTCTCATTTGGATTTTGCTTCGTTAAATGAAGTACAGTCAAATTTAAATCAAAAATTATTTTCAAATCCACGAAATGCCGCAGCGGGTTCATTACGTCAACTAGATGCGCAAATAACACAAAAGCGACCACTTAAATTTTTTGCCTACGCATGGGGTGAGATTTCATCACCATTGGGCAATACGCAAACTGAAGCTGTTAACCGGTTAAAAGAACTGGGATTTAGTGTAAATCCTTTGTTCAAAAGTTTTGGAAGCACAGATGGCTTAGTCAAACATTATAAAGAAATTGAAAAAATAAGATCAGACTTAGGGTATGACATTGATGGGATGGTATATAAAGTGGATGATCTGGCATTTCAGGCTAGGTTGGGTTTCCGCGCTACCACGCCCCGGTGGGCAATTGCTCACAAGTTCCAAGCTGAGATGGCCTGGACCAAGCTACTTGATATTGATATTCAGGTGGGTCGGACCGGCGCGCTCAGTCCTGTTGCTCGATTGTATCCTGTTACCGTGGGCGGAGTGGTTGTTTCAAATGCCACTCTACACAATGAAGACTACATTCGGGGAGTTGATAGTAAAGGCCGTGACATTCGAGACGGTAAAGACATTAGAATTGGGGACTGGGTACAAGTATATCGGGCCGGGGATGTTATCCCAAAAATTTCTGATGTTGATTTGAGTAGACGAACAAAGGATAGCGCACCATTTGATTTTCTGACGAAATTAAAAGCAGAGGGAATAGAAGGCAATCGGGCCACTGGCGATGCTGTTTGGCGCTATTCCGGCAACCAGCCATCACCACATCTGGCGGTGGAGGCGTTAAAACACTTTGTTTCTCGACAAGCTTTTGATATTGAAGGGCTGGGTATAAAACAAATAGAGCAATTTTATCAACGGGGTTGGATAAGGACTCCACTAGATATTTTTACTCTTCATGAGCACTATGGTTCTGGCCAAGCACAAGAGTTAAAAAATGTAGAGGGTTGGGGCTTAACGTCAGCGACAAAACTTTTTGATAGTATTGACCAAAAACGCAGCGTACCTCTGTATCGGTTTATTTTTGCATTAGGGATACGTCACGTTGGCGAAGGCAGTGCAAAGCTATTAGCCTCACATTTTTTGACGTGGCCTTCTTTTCGAGCTGCAATGTTAGAGGCTTTACCTGAAAGTGAGGCTTGGGAGACTTTAATAAATATCGATGGAATTGGCACCGTTCTAGCAAAGTCTGTTATAGAGCCTTTTCAAGATGATGCTCAACTAACTGAAATTGATGCTTTAGTCGATCAACTTGTAGTACTTCCAGTGGACGAGAACAATTTTATAAGTAGTCCAGTTGCCGCTCAAATAGTTGTTTTTACTGGGACATTAGAGAAAATGACACGAGCTGAGGCTAAGGCTCATGCGGAAAGGTTAGGTGCAAAGGTATCTGGCTCTGTTAGTTCAAAGACCGACATCCTTATAGCGGGGCCGGGTGCTGGTTCAAAAATAAAAAAGGCGTTAGAATTTGGCGTTAAAATACTGGATGAAGAGGGATGGATTTCTCTGATTGAAAAATCATGAGTGGCCGTCCTGAGGTTTTGTTTCCTCTTTTCTCCAAGATTACATCATTGCCTGGGGTCGGACCAAAAATAGCTGCATCTTTGGAGTCTTTTAAAGTTACGAGACCTCGAGATTTAGTGTTTACACTGCCATACGACATTATTGATCGTAGAATTGTAGAGACTGTTGACGGTATTTTAGAGCCGACAACATTAACTGTTGAAGTGCAAATTATTAAACATTCGCCAGCCCAAATAAGACGGAAGCCATACCGCGTAATCGTTAAAGACTCCCAAACCGCAATAAACTTGATTTTCTTTCATGCACGAGAAGATTATCTTAATCGATTATTACCCATTGGGGAAACCAGGTTGATCTCTGGTAAGATTGAATTTTTTGATGGTTTGGCGCAGATGGCGCATCCAGATTACGTTTTGCCTACTGAACAAAAAAAACAATTGCCAAGCTTTGAACCTGTCTATCCATTGACAGCTGGTGTTACAAGTAAAGTAATGGCGAAAGCTGTTACCGGAGCACTTTGCACAGTACCATTTTTGGCTGAATGGATCGCGCCATCACTACTTGAAAAACAAGGTTGGCCAAATTTCTCAGTTGCTTTAACACGATCCCACAATCCTAAATCAAAAATAGAGATAATGCCAAGTACACCGGCTCGTGAAAGGTTGGCTTATGATGAGTTTTTTGCTCATCAACTTACGAAAGCAATCGCGCGCAAAAGGGCACGTAAAATATCTGGGCGTGTGTCAAAAGGGAATGGAGTGCTACAGCGGAGGGTCTTTGAGCGTCTCCACTATAAACCCACCGCCGCACAAACTCGCTCCTTAGGTGAAATTAGTGCTGATATGTCCAGCTCCCGGAAAATGAACCGTTTGCTACAGGGGGATGTTGGTTCTGGTAAAACGTTGGTTGGATTTATGGCTTTATTGCAAGCCGTGGAAGCTGGTGGCCAGGGGGTAATGATGGCACCCACAGAAATTTTAGCACGCCAGCATTTAGAAAGCCTTCGCCCGCTTGCAGAACATGCTAATGTTACAATTGATATACTTACGGGTCGTGACAGAGGCTCCAAGCGCAATGAAAAGCTACAAAGGCTTAAGACGGGTGAATTAAAAATATTAGTAGGGACCCATGCGGTTTTTCAAAAGGATGTAGAGTTTTTCGATTTGAAACTTTCTATTGTGGATGAACAGCATAGGTTCGGTGTAAACCAGAGGTTAGCATTAGGTGATAAAGGTATTAAAGTAGACGTTCTTGTCATGACAGCCACGCCGATACCGCGTTCATTAGAGTTGGCACAATACGGCGATATGGACGTATCTGTTTTAGATGAAAAACCCCCTGGTCGAAAACCAATTACCACGGCGGCAATGCCGGTTGAACGTTTAGTGGATGTTGTTTCTAAATTACGATCAGTTATCGCTGATGGCTGTCAAGTCTATTGGGTATGCCCCTTGGTTGAAGAAAGTGAATTTATGGACCTGACAGCCGCAGAGGAGCGTTTTAAGTATCTAAGGGCAGCTTTAGGAGATGAAAATGTTGGCCTTGTCCATGGACAAATGTCTTCTGTTGAGAAGGACTCGGCAATGACGTCTTTTGTATCTGGTTCTACCCGGGTATTGGTTGCCACTACCGTTATTGAAGTAGGCGTGGATGTGCCAAATGCTACAATTATGGTTATTGAGCGTGCCGAAAATTTTGGACTGGCGCAGCTACACCAACTGCGTGGGCGTGTAGGCCGAGGTTCTGACGCTTCAACTTGCATATTAATGTACCAGTCGCCTTTAACTAAATCAGCGGAGCAGCGTCTAAGTATATTACGCGAAACAGAAGATGGTTTTAAAATAGCGGAGGAAGATTTAAAAATGCGTGGTGCCGGTGATATAATAGGTACTGCACAATCTGGTTTACCAAATTTTAGAATAGGGGACCTAGAAAGCCAAGGGGATTTGATGATGTTGGCGCACAAAGATGCGCGCATGCTGTTAGAAAACGACCCGGAACTAACTAGTGCGCGCGGTATTGCTGCAAGGCATCTCCTGTGGCTCATGGAGCAAGAAAAAATAATTGGTTTGATTTCAGTTGGTTAACTCAAAATAGACTTTTGTTCTTATTTTGTTCTTTACTTCTTACAGTATTTATGAACAAAACAGGAACATAAAAAATTGGAGCAGGATTGTGGGAAATATACTTAGAGTTTTACATTCAGAGATTTGTAAAGACTTATCACGCAGTGAAACGAAAGAAGTAATAAAAGACGGATTTGGAGCGCTGGCAATTGTTGCAATGCTATACGTTGCACTCTGTATACCAACTTTTTAATATCTGAACTTTATAATCATTAAATTCAAGATTGCCGTTCTATTGTAAAAGAGGAGGGTTTCTTTTTTTGAGTAGCACTTTTGACTGGCAGATTAGTGTACTATCTCGGCAGAAAATTTACACTAATAGTTAAAAATAAAACTCAGAATTAATAGTTATTTTAAAAATAGAGGGTCAACTGTATTTTTGGTCAATCGCAGATTCAAAATTTAAGCAAGCCTCTGTAGTAGCCTCAAGAACAAGCATTATACTTGCATGTCGATTTTTGTAGTCTTTGGCCGGTGTCAAGATTTCAAAATCGCTAAATGGTGGGTTTGGAATTGGTCCATCAGACTTTAACATTGCGTCGAGTTCATCCCTTACCGTTTGTACCTGACCAATAGTTAAACCAATTATTTGGCGCCCAAAAATACTAGCTGCCGCTTGACCGAGCGCACAGGCTTTTACTTCCTGACCAAAGGCGGTTATTTTCCCATCCTTTAGTAAAATATCTACCGTAACCTTAGATCCACACAACGGGGACCGGCGCGTAACGGTGGCACTGGGGGCTGGCAAGCGTCCAACATTAGGCATATCTGTGGCCAAACTCAGTATTCTTGTAGAGTAAAGTTTAATAAGATCTGTTTGGACGGTCATGACGCGCAACTCCTCTTTGGACTTACATAAGCTTTAAATTTTAAATGCAATAGTGTTATCATATTGTGTTATGCAAAATCTTAAAATTTTTATGATGTAGGCCCTGCCTTTAGTACTAATTGTAGCAGCTATTTTTATGTCAATTATACAAGGTAATTAAAAAAATCGCCTTATGAGACGATTAGAGGCCAACCATGGCTCTGATATCAGCCGGTTTGGCGCCTTGCTCTCTAAATTTAGAAATGCTCTTGGCATCATCACGTTTTGCTAATCTTTTACCAGTCCCATCTTTTATTAATTTGTGATGCAAGTAGTATGGTGAGCTGTAGCCTAACAGGTTCTGAAGTAAAACGTGAATATTAGTAGCAGGTTTTAAATCTAATCCTCGCACGACGTGACTTACGCCCTGTGCTTCATCGTCAACAACCACAGCAAGATGATAGGCCACCTCCATGCTCTTTCTTGATAGGACAATATCCCCAATATTTTCAATAAATTGAGAGGTTTTTATAATGTTTTTATTTTCTCTAGATCCATTCATTTTTATATTTTGATTGTTAATCGTTATGCACCTTGAAGAAGCCTTATTCATATCTAATCGTAGAGCATTTTCTGCTACATTTTCATTTGAGTATTTTTGATACTTACAGGTGCCTGGATAAATCAAGCCATCTGGACCCTCAATAATTTTAAATTCAGTCTGTGGTGCTGTAACAGCATCTCTCACATCCTTTCGTGAACATTTGCATGGATAAAGAAGGCCATTTTCTGAGAGTTTATTAATGGCAATTTCATAAGAGGAGGCTCTCTGTGATTGATGCATGATGGGCGTAACCCAGGTTAATCCTAACCAATTTAGGTCATCAAAAATTTTCATTTCCCATTCAGATCGAGATCTACTTTGATCTAAATCTTCAATTCGAACTAAAAACTCTCCACCTCGCGCTTTTGCAAAATCATGTGCTAAAATGGCTGAATACGCATGACCAAGGTGCAAGGGGCCTGTTGGCGACGGGGCAAAACGGGTTCTAATCACAGGCGTTTTAAGATTATGATATCAGATCCCATATCTTTTTGTGATAGATGGGGGCCATTTTCTCTAAATAAAACTGCAACTCGTCCCAATCTAATTTCCTCATTTAAAACCTTATCATACGACCCATCTTCGACGGTAGGGTCATTATATGACAGTCCAATAAGCCCATTTGGGTTTAATTTATCAATCATAATGGAAAGCGTCTCTGGTGGCGCGGCACCCAATGAGACTACGCCTGCCGCCACTATGATGTCGTACTGTCCAAGTTCTACGTTGGTCATTTCCCCGGGTGTGCTTAGCCATAGTTTGTTGTAGAGCTTTCGTGTCTTTGCAATGCTGAGCATTTCGGATGAGATATCCATTCCATCAATTTTTGTAAGTCCGACTTCGTAAAGTGCTTGTCCAGATAATCCTGTGCCACACCCAAAATCCAGAATAGACGGTTCTAGAGGTGAAAATGTTTTGAGCGCCTCTGCAATACGTCTAGGACTTTCATAGCCAGCTTGTGTAAGGTCTACATCATAACTTGCTGCCCATTTTGCATAAATGTCTTTTGTTTCATCTACAGAGCGGGATACCCAAAGTGGAAATTTCAT
>TARA_B110000008_G_scaffold74423_1_pt1 | contig 12840 bp, 15 predicted proteins | sample TARA_B110000008 | Tara Oceans TARA_B110000008 (sample SAMEA4396496) | marine metagenome | biome: Westerlies Biome; feature: [DCM] deep chlorophyll maximum layer (ENVO:01000326); material: water (ENVO:00002006), including particulate matter (ENVO:01000060) such as... | depth 40 m
TGCAACAACTACAACTACTATCCCTGCAACAACTACAACTACTATCCAAAGCACAGACACCTTAGGAGATGAAGAATCTGTACAGATAGTGGATGACTATGAAGAGACACCTATTGCCTATGATGGTGAGTTCTTAAATTTTGTTGGATTTGAGGGTAATAATCAAGATAAATTAGACCAATTAGTCTTATCCATGCCTCAAGTATTAAAAGATGTATTGAAAGACAAAGTAATTTATGTCAATGGATGTCATGAATATGCACGGTCACTAGTTGGAAGGTGTCCTTATGGAGTTTGGGATTCATCTGGTACAAACAGTGATGGAAGCAAGGGTGCAGAATGGTCTATGTCTATTTGGATTTCGAATAGAGCATTTGATGCACAGCAAGCAGAAGATGTTTTAATACATGAATCATCTCATGCACTTTCCTACCTAACAAGGAACTGCAACACAACAGACAATCAGAGCTATAGATTAGACGCGTGGGCTTCATTTGGAGGAGAGGAAAAATTTGCAGATGCTTTAGTGCTTTATTTTGGTGGTTCCTATAATCACTATAGAGATTCTGGTGAGCTTTCAAATGAAGAAACCAGTTATCTTAAAGATTATTTCGAGGCTTGTACAAACTTTTAAAACATTTGATATATTGAATGTATGGGTGAAGCAGTAAACAGTTCCTTGCCATTAAATATTGTTACTTTATTAATACCTGTTTTATTTTACTTTCTAGGATTAAGTAGCAACCTAGAACAAATTAAAATATTATTCTCTGAGAAAATATCTCTTCTTTATGGCTTAGGAATTCAACTTATTTTACTTCCACTTATTGGCCTTTTAGTATCTGCAATATTTAGTAATTCTTTATTTGCAATAGCAGCCGTGATAGTTTTGATAGTTCCAGGAGGACATGTTTCTGGTTTACTTACTCATATTAAAGGTGGAAATGTTCCACTATCCGTATTTTTAACTTCTTTTGCCTCAATAATTTCGCCACTTACTATTATTTTCTGGCTGACAATAATAACTACAAGATCTAGTGAATTTAGTATTGACCCCGTAACATCATTCATGCAGCTACTTGTCTTTGTTTTAGCACCGTTTGTTCTTGGTATGATTATCAAAAAGAATTTTCCAAAATTTACAAATTTAATATTTAACCCACTTGATAAATTTTTAAAATTAATAATCGTAGTAGTTTCAATTTGGACGCCAATAGATTTGGCAACTTATATTTTAGATAACATTCAACAAGGAGTACTAATATCTTTCACCTCCTTAATTATGATATTTGTTGTCAGCAAGTTAGTAATCAATTTCTCAAAAATTGATTTACAAAATGCAAAAACATTACAAATTGAGGCACTGTGTCAGAATTTTCCAATTGTTTTGGGTGTTTCTCTTGCACTACAGTTACCTGAAATAGCAATATATGGAATGATTTATTATTTAACAAGTATGGTTTTTGCAGTTTCTTATTCTTTTTCAAAAAAATATTAATTCTTATTGATTTATAAAAAATATGTATATAATAAGATTGTCTTTCAGGCAAACAAATCACAAATCATTTCCAAAAAAATATGATTTAGTTTAGGAGAAAAATGTCCGCAAGAGCACAATTACAATCTAAACCAGTAGCTGACTTAAGGTCTATAGCTGATAGTTTGGGTATTGAACATAAAGGACTTCAAAAAGCTAAGTTAATAGATCTTTTAGTTGAGCACAGTGATGATATTTTAGATTCACCAGTAGTAGAGGAAGCTCCAGCTGTGATTAGTAAATCTTCAAATGATGATGATGCACCAGCGGTAGTGAGTTCTGGTGACAGTGCAATTAAAAAGGGTGAAGAGAGAGAAGGCATACTCGATACACTCCCTGAAGGTTATGGATTTATGCGATGTAATGGTTATAAACCGAGTGAAGATGATGTATATGTGGCAGCTGGTGTTATTAAAAAATACAGAATGAGAAAAGGAGATCTCATCAGTGGACCAATTAGAGCACCACGTCAAAAAGAAAAGTACCCCGCACTTATTGAACCAAAAACAGTAAATGGTGCTGACCCAGAATTATTAGCAAGAAGAGTTGAGTTCAACAAACTCACTCCTTTATTTCCAGATGAAAGACTGAAATTAGAAATTGAAGGAGAACAAAATAAAATTGTTCCAAGAATAATCGACCTGGTTGCACCAATTGGAAAAGGGCAAAGAGGACTAATAGTATCTCCTCCAAAAGCAGGAAAAACTACTATTTTAAAAGAAATTGCAAACTCAATTGCAACAAATAACCCTGAAGTTTATCTAATGGTTGTTCTTGTTGATGAAAGACCTGAGGAAGTCACAGATATGCAGAGATCAGTCAAGGGAGAGGTAGTGTTTTCTACTTTTGACAGACCACCTGAGGAGCATACTCAGGTATCTAGACTCGCTATTGAGAGAGCAAAACGATTAGTTGAAGAAGGTAAAGATGTTGTTATCTTGCTTGACTCTATTACACGTTTAGCAAGAGCACATAACTTAGCAACACCTGCTAGCGGTCGAATTCTTTCAGGTGGTGTTGATTCAACAGCATTAACCCCTCCAAAACAATTTTTTGGTGCAGCTAGAAATATTGAAGGAGGCGGAAGCTTGACAATACTTGGAACTGCTTTAGTTGAGACTGGGTCAAAGATGGATGAAGTGATTTTTGAAGAATTTAAAGGAACTGGAAATATGGAGCTAAGACTAGATCGTCAATTAGCTGATAAGAGAATATTCCCAGCGATCGATGTTACACCATCCGGCACAAGAGAAGAACAGAGACTGGTATCACCCAAGGAATTAGAATCACTCTGGGCATTAAGGCGAGTACTTGTTGCATTAGAGGGTGGAGCTGCAACCGAGCTACTAATTGCAAAACTTAAAGACACAAAAAGTAACGATGCTTTCTTAAAGGATGTCGCAAAAGCCAAATAATAATGTAGAGTAGGAATATGAAAAAAGGTATACACCCAGACTATAGAGAAGTTGTCTTTCAGGACCAAGATGCAGACTTTGCATTTTTAACTCGTTCAACTATTAAGACAAGTGAGACTATTTCATGGGAAGATGGAAATGATTATCCTCTAGTAAAGCTTGATATATCAAGTGCGAGCCATCCGTTTTTTACAGGAAAGCAAAAACTTGTTGACTCTACTGGAAGAGTTGAAAGATTTAAACAACGCTATGGATCTACAAGCACTAGGCAAGAACCTAAACAAGAAGCTTCTTCTCAAGAAGAAGAATAACTAATTTAACTACTACTTCTTATGTCTGATATTGATATTTCTTATGGTGGCCAAGCTGTAATAGGTGGTGTTTTAATACAGAGTCCAAAAGGCTGGTCTCTGGGGGTAAGAGATAAAGACAATGAATTGCACAGATACTACGAACCAAGAGTACCTCTAGTTAGAAGAAACAAATTTTGGTCAAGCCCTTTTATTCGAGGCTTCGGAGCTTTAATTGATTCAATGTATATTGGATTTAAAGCAATTACATTGTCTGAAAAAATTTACTCAAAATATGAAGATGAAGACGAAAGCCTCATATCAAAAATAATAACTTATTCAGTATTAATTTCAGTCCTCCTCCTTTTTGTTGCCGGACCAAGACTACTTGTTGAAACTTTAGGTTCCTCACAAATTGCTACAGGGGTAGTAGAAGGTATTTTCAGAGGTTTTATTGTAATTGTATATATATATTTAGTTGGAAGAACTAAGGATGCACAAGAGCTATTTGAATATCACGGTGCTGAACACATGACTATTGCCTCATTTGAAGACAAACAGTCTCTAGATTTTGAAGATGTAATAAAATACCCAAAAGAGCATATTAGATGTGGGACATCGTTCTTATTTTTAATTGTTTTTATTAGTCTTCTAACATTACCTTTTATCCCTAACCTGAATTTAGTCTTAACAACCATTACAAGACTTATGCATGTGGTTCTAGTATCTATGATTTCATATGAGGTATTAAAATTTAACTTTAAAAACAGTCATTCAATTATTGCAAAAATATTTGCAGCTCCAGGCCTCTGGACACAAAAAATTACAACCAAGAAACCTTCTGATGAACAAATTGAGGTTGCAATACTTTCTATGGCAAACTGTATAAATAATTCAGAAGGCTCTAATAGATTTGATGCAATTCTCTCCAGTGCTCAGGAGGTTGAAATTGGATAAATCTTTACATGACAAATTAGAAACTATTGAGAATTCCTTACCTGAAATCGAAAAACAATTATCTGCAATAGATATCTCAAGAGACCAAAAGGGCTACGCAGAAATGGCTAAGAAACATAGTGATGTTTCAACAATTGTTGATTTATTTAACCAATGGAAAAATATAGTTCAAGAAATAAAAGATGCTGAAGAACTTATGGAAGTAGAAACTGATGAAGATATGAAACAAGATTTTGAAGATATTATTTTGTTAAACAAACCTCAACTTGATCCACTGATTCAGAAAATAAAAATATCTTTATTACCAAAAGACCCATTAGATGAAAAAGATGTACTAGTTGAAATTAGGCCTGGAGCAGGAGGAGAGGAAGCTGCTATTTGGGTTGGTGACTTGTACAAAATGTATACCCGTTTTGCTGAAAGAAATGCTTGGAATGTTGAGCCAATTGAACTAACTGCTTCAGACCAAGGTGGCTACAATAAAATAATTTTTTCAATAAAATCAAAAGGTGTTTATTCAAAATTAAAATTTGAAGCTGGAGCACATCGTGTTCAACGAATTCCTAAGACCGAATCACAAGGAAGAGTTCATACATCAATTTCTACAGTTGCGGTGCTTCCAGAAGCTGAGGAAGTGGACTTAAGTATTGCTCCAAACGATTTAAAAATAGATGTTTACAGGTCTAGCGGACCGGGAGGCCAAAGTGTTAATACAACAGATTCCGCTGTAAGAATAACGCATATTCCAACTGGATTAGTGGTTACCAGTCAAGATGAAAAATCTCAGCTAAAGAATAAAAACCAAGCTATGAGAATCTTGAGAGCTCGACTTTTAAAAGCTGAGCAAGAAAAAGCAGCGGCTGAAAGAGCTAAAGATAGAAAAGATCAAGTAGGTTCTGGGGAAAGATCAGATAAAATTAGAACTTACAACTATAAAGATAACAGAGTCTCAGATCACAGAATTAATTTAACTCTAAAAAAATTAGACCAAGTTTTAGATGGTGATTTAGATCAGTTTGTAGATGCTTTAATAGCAGACAACGAAGCAAGACGTTTGGCAAATCTACAAGAGTAATGAACATACAGCAACTTCCTCAACATGAACTTGCTCGTCTTAGAGAGAAGGCTAAGGAACAAGCGGGTTCACAATTTGAATATCAAGAATATTACACAAATTTATTAACAAGAAGGCTCAATGGAGAGCCACTTCAGTATATTGAGGAGTACATACCTTTTTACTCAATCCAAATTAATGTTGACGAAAGATGTTTGATTCCAAGGCCTGAAACTGAGTATTTAATTGAGATTATAAAAAACAATATTGACTCACCACAAAATATATTAGATGTAGGTACTGGCACTGGATGTATTGCGTTAATGTTAAAAAAAATATACAGCGAATCTAATGTTGATGCTGTAGATATATCTGAACAGGCCTTAGAACTTGCTATTGAAAATGCCCAAATAAATGACCTAGATGTAACATTTTCTGTTTCTGACCTCCTTAAGAATGTAGAAAATGATAAGTATGACATTATTGTTGCTAACTTGCCATATATTCCTACAGAGACTCTACAAAACTTAGACAAAGAAGTTATAAATTATGAACCAATGGTTGCTTTAGATGGTGGTCCAGATGGATTAATTTATATCAATGAATTAATAAAACAAATAGAAGAAAGAGATTTTAATAATTTAACCCTATTTCTTGAAGTAGATTCTTCCCACGCAAAAACTATTATTAAAAATTTAAAACACTGGAAAGATGTAAAATTAGAAAAAGACTTAGTTGATAGGAATAGGTATATCATTGCTAAACGATGAATTACAACTAGCAGTAACTGCTATTTCAAATAATGAAATTGTTGGAATTCCAACTGAAACTGTTTACGGAATAGGAGTTAATCCAACTTCACAAACTGCAGTTAATAAAATTTTTGAATTAAAAGAAAGAGATGAGGACAAGCCATTATCGATATTAATTAGTAGTTTTTATGATATTCATAAATTAGGAGTTGTTTCCACTATTCCCGAAGTTGTCGAACTTTATTGGCCTGGTCCATTGACAATAATTGTAGAAACTACATTAGAGTTTTCCGATGGGGTCGGAACTAAATCTCCAAATACAATTGGTATAAGAGTTCCTGATAATGATTTAGCAATTGAGCTTTTAAAAATAACGGGCCCACTAGCTGTAACAAGTGCAAATATTTCTGGTAATGAAGATGTAAAAAGTGACGTAGACGCCCAAAATATATTCGGAGACGCTATTAAACACTATATAAAAGGAGAGGCTCTTCATGGAAGTGGCTCAACTATTATAGACTTACGTGAAGAGGGTGGTCGAATATTAAGAGAAGGCCCACTTAAATGGCCTCCAAGTTACTGTTAGACTATGTTCTATGACAAATAAAGGCGTATCTCAAAACTCACTTAATGGAGTTGATTCAGAAATATCTGAACTAATTACGAAAGATTTAGAAAGACAAAATACTCATATTCATTTAATTGCATCTGAAAATTTTGCATCAAAAGCAGTCATGGAAGCTTCAGGTTCAATACTCACAAATAAATACTCAGAAGGTTTTCCCGGTAGAAGATATTACGAAGGGTGTGAAGTAGTTGATAAAATAGAACAACTTGCAATTGACAGAGCTTGCGAATTATTTGAAGCTGATCACGCAAATGTACAGCCACATTCTGGCTCATCAGCAAATATGGCTGTATACCTAGCCCTACTAGAGCCAGGAGATACTGTATTAGGAATGTCTTTAGATCAAGGCGGGCACCTGACACATGGCTCACCTGTCAACTTTTCTGGAAAAGTCTATAATTTCGTTGGCTACGGTCTAAATGAGACTACTGAAATAATTGATATGGAAAAAGTCAGAGATATAGCTATTCAAACGAAGCCAAAACTAATTATTGCAGGCTATTCTTCGTATTCTCAGAATCTAGATTATGAAAAATTTAGAAATATAGCTGATGAAGTAGGGGCTTATTTTATGGTTGATGCTGCACACTTTATAGGTCTTGTAGCCGGAAAAGTAGTCAATAATCCAATGCACTATGCTGATATTGTTACAGCAACAACACACAAAGCACTTAGAGGACCAAGAGGTGGAATTATATTGTGTAAAGAAGATTTTGCTAAAGACATTGATAGAAATATATTTCCTGGTGCCCAAGGTGGTCCATTGAATAATCAAATTGCAGCAAAAGCAGTCTGCTTTAAAGAAGCTCTTAGTCCTGATTTTAGAGAATATACAAAACAGATAGTTAATAATGCAACAACTTTGTCTAATTCTTTTCAAGAACAAGGACTAAGAGTAGTAAGCGGCGGAACACAAAATCACTTAGTTCTTGTAGATACTCGAAGTGTTGATGATGAATTAACAGGTAAAGAAGCAGGAATTTTATTAAATGAGAGGGGGATTACTTTAAATAGAAATTCCATTCCATTTGATCCAAGGTCTCCTTTTGTAACTTCAGGAATAAGGATGGGTACTCCAGCAGTAACAACATGCGGCATGAAAGAGGAAGAGCTTACAAAAGTTGGATATTTAATTTCTGAGATAATGAAAAATAGATCTGATATTAAAAAATTAGATGGACTTGAAAAAGAAGTAAGAGATCTAGCAACGAGTTTTCAGCCATATGCCTAAATCAAAACTAAACTACGAAGATTTTGGACCAGTTTCCACTTTTTCAACATCAATTCTTAGTAGTTTGCTAATAGGGCTTTTAATTCAAAACTACATTGGGTATACCCCCTGGCCAGTAATAATTTTTGTATTAATAGGTATTTATGATGGTTTTAGAAGAATGTGGAATTACTCTTCTAAATTAGAGGAAGATGTAGATGAACGTAGAAATTGAACTAGCTAAAAGAATGCTCTTAAGGGCTTCACCAGTATATTTAATGGTTCCTTTACTTTTTTTTATTAAATCTCAAGAAGCTTTCTTCACATCTCTCTACTCATCAGCGATTGTTGCTTTAGGTTTCTTTTTGGGTGCGGTAATAATGTCTTATGCAGCAAAAATCTCTTTAAATTTTTATTATTTTGCTGCTTTATTTGGTTATGTTTTTAGATTAATTTTTATTTTCGGATTTCTCTTATTACTGCAAAGAGTATATTCTGTTGATGCATTGGCAATGTCTTTGACAGTGCCAATTGTATTTTTAACGATGTTATTTATAGAAATGACTATGGTAATTAAGAGAAAAGACACAGATTTAGATTGGGCAAATGATAACAGCAGCTGAAACTTGTGATTTTATAAATGAAGTTGTTTGCAAACCTGCAAATGTTAATGAGCTATTCGAATTTTCTAATTTCGCCGGTACAGAAATTTCTAGAACAGAAATTTTAATTGTTTTAGCTGCAGTAATTCCAGTAGTTCTTGTTTTTTTTGGTTTAAGAAAGAAGTCAGTTGTTCCTGGAAAACTCCAATCAGTAGTTGAATCAATTTTTACATTTGTTAAAGATGAAATTGCTTTAGGGGTTATTGGTAGAGGGGGAGAAAAGTTTACCCCTTATCTAATTTCAATTTTTCTTTTTATACTCGTTGGTAACCTCTTTGAAGTAGCACCTTTAATAAATTTTCCTGTTACATCAAGAATGGCTTTGCCATTATTTTTAAGTTTGATTACGTACTTCATTTTTGTATTTGTAGGCATAAAGGAAGAGGGCTTTGGGTACATATCTCACCTTGTTTGGCCTCCAGGAGTTCCAATTGCTCTTAAGCCATTAGTTGGTGTTATAGAATTAGTATCAGTATTACTAGTTAGACCTTTTAGTTTAGCTGTACGACTTTTTGCAAACTTAGTTGCAGGTCACGTAATGCTTAGTTTATTGTTAGCATCAGCATATTTTTTCATCGTTCAGCCTGGGGGAGCAGATTATATACTAGCTAAAGCACCTGTTGGTATAGCTTGGTTCACACTTGGTTTAGGAATTTACGGTTTTGAATTAATAGTTTCAATTTTGCAGGCATACATATTTACGTTGTTGTCTGCTGTGTATATACAAACGTCTCTGCATCCAGAGCATTAATTAATAAGGAGAGGAAAATGGAAGCTGCATACGCGTTAATAGGATACGGATTGGCCGCAATAGGTCCCGGTATAGGAATCGGGTTGATTGCTGGTAATGCGGTCCAAGCTATGGCAAGACAGCCAGAAGCTGCTGGTATGGTAAGAACAACTATGTTCTTAGGAATAGCCTTTACTGAGGCTCTAGCGCTTATTGGATTCGTTCTATTCTTCTTGGTATAGGAGTTTAAGGGTGAATATAAATCTAGAATATTTATTAGCAGAAGCTGAAGAATCAAGTTCAGGTATTGATCTTCTTCTTCCTGCAACGTCAGAACTAGTTGCTGGTGTTGCGGCTTTTGCGATTGTATTTTTCTTTATTTGGAAATGGGCACTACCTGCATTAAATGAAACATTAGAAACAAGAGCATCTGCAATTGAGGGACAGATTAAAGAAGCTGAAGAAACAAAGGCGCAAGCTGAAAAATCTAAAGCAGAATATGATCAGTTAGTCTCTAATGCTGATTCTGAAGTTCAAACAATCATTGATGAAGGGAAGGCTGCCGCTGAAAAATTAAAAGAAGATATGGTTGCCAAAGCAAAGCAAGAAGCAGAGTCAATTATTGATAAGGCTAAGTCTGATTCAGAAGCTGAAAAAGAAAGAGTAGCATCAGAACTTAAGAGTGAAGTTGCTGATCTATCTTTAGAGATTTCTCAAAAAGTTGCATCATCAATGTCAGAAGATGATCAAAAGAAATTAATTGATAAATTTATTAAGGACATGGGGTAGTAAGCACAATGTCAGTAGAGTCTTTTTCAAAAGGTATAGTTGAAATAATCTCATCTTCTGATGATTCGGAAAGAGTAGAAAATGAAATCCTCCAAGTTTTCAAATCTCTATCAGATTCATCAGAAGCGTTAGATGTATTTAGAAACTTTGGAATACCTGTTGAAAAAAAGATTGAAGCTGTACAAAATTTATTAAGTACTCGAGTTCTACCACTTACTGTAGATCTTGTTACTTTGACTATATCTCAAGGTTATGCAGATAATCTGAACGATATAGAGTTAAGTGTTGCAAATTATATTGCAAACAAAAGAGGAGCGTCTGTAGCAAAAGTTGTTTCTGCTATAGAGCTTGATGACAAAACTCAAAAAGCACTGCAAAAGGCAATTAAAAATAAAGTTGGAACTGATGTAGAGCTCAGTATTGATGTCGATCCATCTGTAATTGGTGGAATTAGTATAAGCATAGGAGAGAGAACTTTTGACAGTCTTCTCTCATCAAAGTTTTCAGAAATTAAAACTGTATTAGAAGGTAGGTAAAATGAGCGATCTTAATATTGATGCAAAAGCTATTTCAGATTCATTAAAGTCTACTCTTGGCGACTGGAAAGACTCTGTAAAAGATGACGTAGTAGGACATGTTGCAGCTATTGCAGATGGTGTAGCCAGAGTTAAAGGCTTAGAAAATGTTATGGCTTCGGAGTTACTCGAGTTCCCAGGTGGACTTGTCGGTGTTGCTCTTAACTTAGAAGAAGATTCAATCGGTGTTGTGTTGATGGGTGATTCTAATCATATTGAAGAAGGAAATCCAGTTAAGCAGACTGGTGAAGTTCTTTCAATAGGTGTTGGAGATGGATTTCTCGGTAGAGTTATTGATACACTAGGTAACCCAATCGACGGTAAAGGACCAATTGAATTTACTGAAAGAAGACGTTTAGAACTTCAAGCACCTTCTGTTGTAGAAAGGCAACCTGTTGGAGAGCCACTACAAACAGGAATCAAAGCTATTGATTCAATGATTCCAATTGGAAGAGGTCAGAGAGAGCTCATTATTGGTGATAGACAAATTGGAAAAACTGCCGTTGCAGTTGATACAATAATCAATCAAAAAGATACTGATGTTAAGTGTATCTATGTTGCTATTGGACAGAAGTCATCAACTGTTGCTGAGGTTGTAGAAAGATTTGAAAAAGAGGGAGTACTAGATAAAGTAGTTATTGTAAATGCACCTGCTTCCGCTGCTGCAGCATTGCAGATGTATGCTCCGTATGCTGGTTCAGCGATTGGGCAACATTGGATGTACAACGGTGAGCATGGATTAATTGTTTTCGATGATTTATCAAAACAAGCTATTGCCTATCGTCAAATATCATTACTTTTAAGAAGACCTCCTGGTAGAGAGGCTTACCCTGGTGACGTTTTCTATCTTCACTCTAGATTGTTAGAGCGTTGTGCAAAAGTAAGTGAAGAGTTAGGTGGGGGATCACTCACCGGCCTTCCAATCATTGAGACAAAAGCTGGGGACGTTTCAGCATTCATTCCAACGAACGTTATATCAATAACAGATGGACAGATTTATTTGGAATCAGAGCTTTTTTACTCTGGTGTTAGACCAGCTGTAAACCCAGGCACATCAGTCTCTAGAGTAGGTGGGGCAGCCCAAACTAAGGCTATGAAAAAAGTTTCAGGTCCATTAAGAATTAACCTTGCACAGTTTAGAGAGCTAGAAGCATTTGCTGAGTTCGGTTCAGATTTGGATGCTGCATCACAGGCACAGCTTGATAGAGGTAGAAGAGTTGTTGAGTTGCTAAAACAACCTCAGTATCAACCAGTATCTATGGAAGAACAAGTAGTCTCACTTTACGCTGTTACAGAGGGATTCCTTGATGTGGTAGATCCAGCAGATATGCCTCAAACAGAGCATGATTTAATTGAATATATAAAAACACGACACTCCGAAGTTATTAATTCAATTAAAACTACTGGTGAGTTACCTGTAGATGAATTAAAAGCTGCAGTTGAGGCTTTTGTAAGTACATTGGAGAAAAAAGAAGAGTAAATTATGGCAAGTGCTGAATTACGAATTATCAATAGAAGAATAAAGAGTGTTAAATCTACTAAGAAAATAACACGTGCAATGGAACTTATTGCATCTTCAAGAATCGTAAAAGCACAGCAAAGACTTTCATCATCCAATAACTATACAAACTTACTTGCTCAGATTGTTGAAGAACTTACAGGTAGTGGAGAAATGCCAACTTCTCCAGTAACTGAAGGAACAAAGAGAATAACACTTGTTGTTATTACATCAGATCGTGGACTAGCAGGTGCTTATAACACTAATATTTTGAAGCTTGCAGAAGTCAGAAAATCTGAATATGAAAAGTTAAATAATAAGGTGGAAATTGTAACTGTTGGAAAAAAAGCAAATGGATATTTTAAGTATAGAAATATTGAGCCCAAGCAAAACTATGAAGGTATAACAGATGAGCCAAACTTCGAAAATGCCTTAGAAATTATGACACCGTTAGTTCAAGAATTTTATGAGGGAAAGACAAACCAGATTGAACTTGTTTATACAGAGTATCAATCTGCGATGACTCAAACAGCACTATATAAAACTGTGCTCCCATTTGAAGTGGAGCAGATAGCTAAAGAAATAGAATCAGCAGGAGGTTACACCTTTGAGCCATCAGCAAGTCAGGTTTTAAGCAATATTATTCCAAAATATACAAATGCAACTATTTATTCTGCCTTACTCAATGCCTCCACATCGGAGCATGCAGCAAGAATGAGAGCTATGAAAGCAGCTACAGAGAA
>TARA_B110000008_G_scaffold86963_1_pt1 | contig 12809 bp, 23 predicted proteins | sample TARA_B110000008 | Tara Oceans TARA_B110000008 (sample SAMEA4396496) | marine metagenome | biome: Westerlies Biome; feature: [DCM] deep chlorophyll maximum layer (ENVO:01000326); material: water (ENVO:00002006), including particulate matter (ENVO:01000060) such as... | depth 40 m
TTGGATATTTTGGTCGACCGTCTTAAGCGTGAGTTTAAGGTGGAAGCCAATATCGGTGCACCACAAGTGGCCTACCGTGAAACTATTGGCCATGATGTCGAGCACACCTACACGCACAAAAAGCAATCAGGTGGGTCCGGTCAATTTGCCGAGGTCAAGATGATAATCGCGCCAACAGAGCCGGGCGAAGGTTATTCTTTCGAAAGCCGCATCGTTGGTGGGTCGATCCCGAAAGAGTACATTCCGGGCGTTGAAAAAGGCATTAAGTCGGTGATGGACAGCGGTCCTTTGGCAGGCTTTCCTGTGATTGATTTTAAAGTCGCGTTGATCGACGGTAAGTTCCACGACGTGGACAGCTCGGTTCTGGCTTTTGAAATCGCTGCCCGGATGGCAATGCGCGAAGGAATGCGCAAAGCTGGTGCGAAATTACTTGAGCCAATCATGAAAGTCGAAGTGATAACACCAGAGGAATATACCGGTGGCATTATCGGCGATCTTACATCACGTCGGGGTCAGGTAACTGGGCAAGAACAGCGCGGAAATGCGATTGCGGTCGATGTGTTTGTGCCGCTTGCCAATATGTTCGGCTACATTAACAATTTGCGTTCGATGTCTTCGGGCCGCGCGAATTTCTCGATGGCGTTTGATCATTATGAACCGGTACCGCAGAATATCTCTGATGAGATTCAGGCAAAATTTGCTTAACGGGCGGGCAGGGTAATCCCTGCCGTTCCCACAGATTTGACGATGGGCGTGCCCATCACGTGCAAGATAAAAGGAGGCCACCATGGCGAAGGAAAAGTTTGAGCGTAATAAACCGCATTGTAACATAGGCACGATTGGTCACGTTGACCACGGCAAGACGACGCTGACGGCGGCGATCACGAAGCAGTTTGGCGAGTTTCAGGACTATGACCAGATTGACGCGGCGCCTGAGGAAAAAGCCCGCGGCATCACCATTTCGACAGCGCATGTTGAGTATGAGACGGATGCGCGCCACTATGCGCATGTGGACTGCCCTGGCCACGCCGACTATGTGAAGAACATGATCACCGGCGCGGCGCAGATGGATGGCGCGATTTTGGTTGTGAACGCAGCGGACGGCCCGATGCCGCAAACCCGCGAGCATATTTTGCTTGGCCGTCAGGTTGGTATCCCGGCGATGGTTGTGTTCCTGAACAAAGTTGATCAGGTAGACGACGACGAGCTTCTTGAGCTGGTGGAAATGGAAGTGCGCGAGCTTCTGAGCGAATATGATTATCCTGGTGATGATATTCCGATTGTTGCGGGCTCTGCGCTGGCAGCACTGGAAGATCGTGATGATGCGATTGGCAAAGGAAAAATTGCAGAGCTGATGGAAGCGGTTGACGCGTATATTCCGCAGCCTGAGCGTGCGGTTGACCAGCCGTTCCTGATGCCGATCGAAGATGTGTTTTCGATCTCAGGCCGCGGCACAGTTGTGACCGGCCGGGTTGAGCGCGGTGTGATCAATGTGGGCGATGAAATTGAAATCGTTGGCATCAAAGACACCCAGAAAACCATCTGTACAGGTGTTGAGATGTTCCGCAAACTGCTGGATCGCGGTGAAGCGGGCGACAACATCGGCGCATTGCTGCGCGGTGTTGACCGTGAAGCGGTTGAGCGTGGTCAGGTTTTGTGTAAGCCGGGTTCAGTCACCCCGCACACCAAGTTTGAAGCCGAAGCCTATATCCTGACCAAGGATGAAGGCGGACGTCACACCCCGTTTTTCGCCAACTACCGTCCGCAGTTTTATTTCCGTACCACGGATGTGACCGGAACAGTGAACCTGCCATCAGGCACAGAAATGGTGATGCCGGGCGATAACCTGAAGTTCGAAGTTGAGCTCATCGCGCCGATTGCGATGGAAGAAAAGCTGCGCTTTGCGATCCGCGAAGGCGGCCGCACCGTCGGATCAGGCGTCGTGTCCAAAATCCTCGACTGATGATCCACAGGCCTGACCAAAAATTAGGCCTGTCTACCAATTCCAAGCGTGCAGATGCGCGCGTTTTGGGTTCGATGAAGAGGGGGGAATGACCCGCCCTCTTCCTCTCAACTCTCACGCCTAAGAACAAAGGCTCGTAACATGCAAAGCCAAAATATCCGGATCCGGCTAAAGGCATTTGACTACCGTGTGCTCGACAGCAGCACGCAGGAAATCGTCAATACTGCCAAACGCACCGGGGCATCGGTTCGGGGTCCTATCCCTCTGCCGAACAAAATTGAAAAATTCACCGTTTTGCGTGGTCCCCACGTAAACAAGAAATCACGTGATCAGTTTGAAATTCGCACACACAAGCGTCTTTTGGACATTGTTGATCCGACGCCGCAAACCGTCGATGCTTTGATGAAGCTCGATCTGGCTGCAGGCGTTGATGTGCAAATCTCGGTATAAAGGAGCAATCAGATGCGCTCTGGAATTATCGCGAAAAAAGTCGGCATGACCCGGCTGTTCATGGAAGACGGGAATCAGATCCCTGTGACCGTGCTTCAAATGCAAAACTTGCAAGTGATCGCGCAGCGCACAGCCGAAGCGCATGGCTACACAGCCGTGCAGCTTGGCGCCGGTGCGATCAAAGCAAAAAATGTTTCTAAGGCAATGCGTGGGCATTTTGCTGTGGCCAAAGTTGAGCCAAAGCGTAAAGTGGCTGAGTTTCGGGTTGCCCCCGAAAACCTAATTGATGTGGGATCTGAAATCACTGCTGCCCATTATGCCGAAGGTCAATTTGTTGATGTCTCTGGCACATCAATTGGTAAAGGCTTTGCTGGTGCAATGAAGCGTCATAACTTTAGCGGTTTGCGGGCCACACATGGTGTGTCTATCAGCCACCGTTCGCACGGATCGACAGGTCAGTGTCAAGGACCGGGTAAAGTGTTTAAAGGTAAGAAAATGGCCGGCCACATGGGCGCCGCACGGGTCACAACACAAAATCTTCAGGTTGTTAAAACCGATGTGGATCGTGGCCTTATTATGATCAAAGGGGCAGTTCCCGGATCAAAAGGCGGCTGGGTGACGGTAAAGGATGCCATGAAAAAGCCTTTGCCTGAAAGTGTTCCTTTTCCTGCAGCTCTACGCTCGAGCGAAGCGCCTGCACCAGCAGAAGCGCCAGCCGAAGGGGGTGAAGCATGAAACTGAATGTGATCAAACTTGATGGCGGCAAAGCGGGAAGCGTTGAGCTGACCGAAGACATTTTTGGCCTGGACCCACGTGCCGATATTCTACAGCGTGTTGTACGCTGGCAGCGGAATAAGGCACAGGCCGGAACCCATAAAGTCAAAACCCGCTCTGAAACCAGCTATTCAAAAAAGAAGATCTACCGCCAAAAAGGCACCGGCGGCGCACGCCACGGTGACCGCAACGCGCCGATCTTCCGCAAAGGTGGTATCTATAAGGGGCCTACGCCGCGTAGCCATGGGCATGACCTTCCTAAAAAGGTACGTCAGCTCGGCTTGAAGCACGCGCTGTCTTCAAAAGCCAAAGAAGGCTCTTTGGTAATATTGGACAACGCAACAACCGACGGCAAAACTTCCGCGCTTGCAAAGCAGGTCAAAGATTTGGGCTGGAAGCGCACATTGGTCATCGACGGCTCGGACGTCAATGAACAGTTTGCAACAGCGGCGCGCAATATTGACGGTTTGGATATCCTGCCAACAATGGGTGCGAATGTTTATGACATTCTTAAGCGCGATACACTGGTGATTACAAAAGCTGGTGTGGAAGCATTGGAGGCTCGGTTAAAATGAGCGTGAAAGCAGAACTTTATGATGTGATCCGCAAGCCGATCATCACCGAAAAGGCAACCATGGCGTCCGAAAAAGGCGCAGTTGTGTTTGAAGTGGCGATTGACAGTAACAAGCCGCAGATCAAAGAAGCGATTGAGGCATTGTTTGGTGTTAAAGTGAAAGCGGTCAACACCGCCATCGCAAAAGGCAAAAGCAAGCGTTTCCGCGGTACAGCCGGTAAGCGCAAGGACACAAAGAAGGCCTATGTGACCCTCGAAGAGGGAAACACTATCGACGTGACTACTGGTCTTTGATAGAAGACAGCGAATCTTTGATGGCCTCGGATTGTTTCGAGGCCATCAAGTTTTAGAACTTGGGGTTTAATTCCCAAATACTTGGCCACCTTCGGGGGGCTTTACCATAGCAAGGCATTGCCTTGCGATAGCAAACGGAAGACAGAAAGCATGGCACTCAAGTCGTATAAGCCGACGACGCCGGGCCAGCGCGGGCTGGTGCTGATCGACCGTTCGGAGCTGTGGAAAGGACGTCCTGTCAAATCTCTAACAGAGGGTTTGACAAAATCGGGCGGTCGTAACAACACCGGACGCATCACATCACGCCGTCGTGGCGGAGGCGCAAAGCGTCTCTATCGGATCGTTGATTTTAGACGCAACAAACTAGATGTTGCGGCAACCGTTGAGCGGATCGAATATGATCCCAATCGCTCAGCATTTATCGCTTTGGTCAAATATGACGATGGCGAACAGGCCTATATTTTGGCCCCCCAAAGATTAGGCGTTGGTGACAAAGTGGTCGCCAGCACAAAGGCAGATATCAAGCCTGGTAACGCGATGCCATTTTCCGGCATGCCTATCGGTACAATTGTTCACAACATCGAACTTAAGCCCGGTAAAGGCGGTCAAGTTGCCCGCGCCGCGGGTACTTATGCCCAGTTTATCGGTCGTGACGGTGGCTATGCCCAGTTGCGACTTAGCTCTGGCGAAGTTCGCATGGTACGCCAAGAATGTATGGCAACCGTTGGTGCAGTGTCCAATCCGGACAATAGCAACCAGAACTTTGGTAAAGCTGGCAGGATGCGCCACAAAGGTGTTCGCCCATCGGTTCGCGGTGTCGTAATGAACCCGGTGGATCACCCCCATGGTGGTGGTGAAGGCCGGACCTCAGGTGGCCGCCATCCAGTCACGCCTTGGGGTAAGCCGACCAAAGGTAAGCGTACCCGCAACAAAAACAAAGCGTCGCAAAAGCTGATTATTCGCTCGCGCCACGCCAGAAAGAAAGGGCGTTAAACGATGTCTCGCTCTGTATGGAAAGGCCCCTTTGTGGATGCTTATGTGCTTAAAAAAGCAGAAGCATCACGCGAAAGCGGTCGTCACGAAATTATTAAAATCTGGTCGCGCAGATCTACGATTTTGCCCCAGTTTGTTGGTTTGACTTTTGGCGTTTACAACGGCCGCAAGCATATCCCAGTGATGATTTCAGAAGATATGATCGGCCAGAAGTTTGGTGAATATTCGCCAACACGGACCTACTATGGTCACGGCGCTGATAAAAAAGCGAAGCGGAAATAGAGCCATGGGTAAAGAGAAAAATCCCCGCCGCGTGGCCGAAAACGAAGCAATGGCAAAACTGCGCATGCTTCGTACGTCTCCGCAAAAGCTCAATCTTGTGGCTGCGATGATCCGCGGAAAAAAGGTTGAAAAGGCTCTGACCGATTTGACATTTAGCAATAAGCGCATCGCAAATGATGTTCGTAAATGTCTGCAATCAGCCATTGCAAACGCAGAAAATAACCACAATCTTGATGTTGATGAATTGGTTGTTGCCGAAGCATATGTCGGCAAAAATCTCACGTTGAAACGCGGTCGTCCGCGCGCTCGTGGCCGATTTGGTCGCATTATCAAGCCGTTCTCAGAGCTAACCATTAAGGTGCGGCAAGTAGAGGAGCAAGCATAATGGGACAAAAGGTTAATCCAATTGGCATGCGCCTTCAGGTCAATCGGACCTGGGACAGCCGCTGGTACGCAGATACCAAGGATTACGGTGATCTTCTTCTGGAAGATTTGCGGATGCGGGATTTTATTCGCAAAGACTGTGTGCAAGCTGGTGTTGCGCGTATCATTATTGAACGCCCGCACAAAAAATGCCGGGTGACGATCCACACGGCGCGTCCGGGTGTGATCATTGGCAAAAAAGGCGCCGATATCGAAACGCTGCGGAAAAAACTTGCTGCGATGACCACTTCGGAATTGCATCTTAATATCGTTGAGGTTCGCAAGCCCGAACTTGACGCCCAACTGGTAGGCGAAAGCATCTCCCAGCAGCTTGAGCGCCGGGTGTCATTCCGCCGCGCTATGAAACGTGCTGTGCAAAATGCCATGCGCATGGGCGCCTTGGGTATTCGCGTCAACGTTGCGGGTCGTTTGGGCGGCGCAGAAATCGCGCGTACCGAATGGTACCGTGAAGGCCGTGTTCCGCTACATACTCTGCGGGCAGACATTGATTATGCAAATGTCGAGGCGGCAACGGCTTACGGCATCATCGGGATCAAGGTCTGGATCTTCAAAGGTGAAATTATGGAGCATGATCCGCAAGCGCGTGATCGTAAAGCTCAAGAGCTCCAAGACGGTCCGGCACCTCGCGGTGCTGGCGGTCGGCGCTAAGGGGGACTAAACGATGCTTCAACCAAAGCGTACAAAATTTCGCAAAATGCACAAAGGCCGGATCAAAGGCCTTGCAAAGGGCGGCTCTGACCTAAACTTTGGCAGCTATGGCCTAAAGGCGACCCAGCCTGAGCGCGTTACAGCGCGTCAGATTGAGGCAGCACGCCGTGCGATGACACGCCACATGAAACGTCAGGGACGGGTTTGGATTCGGATTTTCCCAGATACGCCTGTGACTTCAAAGCCAACCGAAGTTCGGATGGGTAAAGGGAAAGGCTCTGTCGATTATTGGGCAGCCAAAGTCAAACCTGGTCGGATCATGTTTGAAATCGACGGTGTTGACGATGACATTGCAAAAGAAGCTTTGCGTCTTGCAGCGATGAAATTGCCGGTCAAGACCCGCGTGGTTGTGCGCGAAGACTGGTAAGCCATCCGCGCGGCTAAGCCCTGCACAGCAGAGCAGCCAATAAAAATATAACCCCGTCGATATATTCGGCGGGGTTTTTTGTCGTTTAGCCGGAAGCGAGGAAAACGGTAAAAATACGTTCGAGCCTCTTATACCCAGCTATAGTTAAAGCTCACGGAGATACGCTCGTCTTCGGCCATATTCATGGGCACCTCATGGCGCAGCCAGCTTTCCCACAACAGGATATCGCCTACTGCGGGGGCAATATAAGTAAAGGCCCGAACTTCAGGCCGCGCCTCTTTTAGGCGGGTCGGTGCAGCCATCATCATGGATGAACGCGGGTCTTCAAACTTAATCGCACTGGCGCCATCGGGCATGCGGACATATGTGGTGCCGCTGATCACCGAATGGGGATGAATATGAGAGGTGTGAATACCGCCTTCGGGCAAAATATTAATCCATAGCGAGTCTAGTTTAACTTGGCGGTCTCCAAGATCAAATTCAAGATCTTTCACAAATGCCGCTACATGCTGGTCAAGCACCTTAACCAGATCCTCAAAGGCCGGAAAGCGCCAGGCTAAATCTGTCAGTGATGCATAGCTTGTATATCCTGGGTAGCCATTTTTTTCACACCATTCCTGACCCGCTTGATCGTCGTCCGCGATGGACCAGCAAGAGGCTTCTAACTCGGCCATATCAACAGGATCGCCATGCTCTGCGAGTTCTGCGTGATAAAGTCGGGTGACAAAAAGAGAAGATATCTGTGACATGCAGGCGTCTTAGCCTATTCTGGAAATTAAGGCGAGTGGTCAAAACAGCATGATTTTACAGATAAAGCCCTAATTAGCCATTGCGTAATGGATATCAGCCATGTAGGAAACGCCATCGCCAAGCCGGTTCGGATGGAATCGGCGTTGTGGTGATTGAATTAGACAGTATTTCATCCACCAGGCGCAAGGTGACCTTATTGGGCCTTCTGGTGATGTGAGGAAGGAAAAGGCGATGAACGCCAGCGAACTACGCGATAAAACACCTGATCAGCTCCGCGAGGAGTTGGCCAACCTAAAGAAAGAGTCGTTCAATCTACGCTTTCAGCAGGCCACCAATCAGTTGGAAAACACTGCCCGCATGCGTGCGGTTAAGCGCGATGCGGCGCGGGTAAAAACCATATTGAACGAAAAAGCCGCTGCTGCGGCTGCAGAGCAAGGAGCCTAAAAGATGCCCAAACGTATTCTTCAAGGCGTTGTCACAAGCGATGCGAATGCTCAAACTATAACAGTGTCGGTCGAGCGCCGTTTTAAGCACCCTGTTATGCAAAAAACTATTCGTAAGTCCAAAAAGTACCGGGCGCACGATGAAAAGAACGCTTTCAAAGTTGGCGATTCAGTTCGGATTATCGAATGCGCGCCAAAGTCGAAAACGAAACGCTGGGAGGTTCTTGAGGCGTAAGCCAAGAGGCCTTTCGGTTTAATCGAAACCCTGGGGACAAGGCAAAGGCCCCCCAAAGGTCGGGAGAAACCACATGATCCAGATGCAAACCAATCTGGATGTTGCTGACAACTCTGGCGCTCGCCGAGTTCAGTGCATCAAGGTGCTGGGTGGTTCCAAGCGTAAATACGCATCCGTAGGCGACGTCATTGTCGTTTCGGTCAAGGAAGCCATTCCGCGCGGCCGTGTGAAAAAGGGCGACGTGCGTAAAGCCGTCGTTGTGCGCACAGCCAAAGAAGTTCGCCGTGATGACGGTACAGCCATCCGTTTTGACAGTAACGCTGCTGTTATGCTCAACACAGCTGGTGAGCCGATCGGTACACGTATTTTCGGGCCAGTTGTGCGCGAATTGCGGGCCAAGAACTTTATGAAAATTATCTCACTTGCTCCGGAGGTGCTATAATGGCTGCGAAACTCCGCAAAGGTGATAAAGTTGTTGTTCTTGCTGGCAAGGACAAGGGTAAAGAGGGCACGATTGAGTCCCTTAACCCCAATGCCAATAAGGCAATTGTTGATGGTGTGAATATGGCGATCCGCCATACTCGCCAGACGCAAACATCTCAGGGCGGCCGACTTCCGAAAGCGATGCCAATTGACCTTTCAAATCTGGCGCTGCTCGATTCGAACGGAAAGCCAACACGCGTTGGGTTTAAAGTTGAAGACGGCAAGAAACTGCGGTTTGCAAAGACCACGGGGGATGTGATCGATGGCTGATGATGAAAAATATACGCCCCGCCTTCGCGCGGCCTATGACAACAGTATCCGCCCAGCTCTGAAAGAAGAGTTTGGCTATAAGAGCGATATGCAAATTCCGCGTTTGGACAAGATCGTTCTGAATATTGGCGCCGGTAAAGCTTCCGTCAAAGACAGCAAAAAAGCCAAATCAGCGCAGCAAGATTTGACCACAATCGCCGGTCAACATGCAGTGGTGACGCGTGCGAAAAAATCAATTGCGGGCTTTCGGGTTCGTGAAGATATGCCAATGGGGGCCAAAGTGACCCTGCGCGGCGCACGGATGTATGAATTTCTAGACCGGTTAATCACTGTCGCGATGCCTAGGATTCGTGACTTTCGTGGCGTGTCGGCAAAAAGTTTTGATGGCCGGGGCAATTATGCTCTTGGGATCAAAGAACACATCGTCTTTCCAGAGATTGACTTTGATAAGGTCGATGAAAACTGGGGAATGGACGTTGCAATTTCCACCACCGCGAAAACCGACGCGGAAGCCAAGGCCTTGTTGAAGCATTTCAACATGCCGTTCAACAGCTGATCCGCGAAAAGGAGTTTAGACATGGCTAAAAAAGCAATGGTCGAACGCGAGAAAAAGCGCCAACGCTTGGTGGAAAAATATGCCGCCAAGCGCGCCGCGCTGAAAGAGATCGCGAATGATGAGAACCTGCCAATGGAAGAGCGTTTTAAAGCACGTTTGAAATTGGCAAAATTGCCCCGCAATAGCTCGGCAAGCCGGCTGCACAACCGTTGTCAGCTGACCGGCCGTCCGCATGCTTATTATCGCAAACTCAAAGTATCGCGGATTGCGCTACGTGAGTTGGGGTCCAGCGGGCAGATGCCCGGTATGGTCAAATCGAGCTGGTAAGGGAGAGACGATATGAATGACCCTATTGCCGATATGCTTACCCGCATCCGTAATGCGCAAATGCGCGGCAAGTCAGTGGTGCAAACCCCGGCTTCAAAGCTGCGTGCTTGGGTTTTGGATGTTTTGGCGGATGAAGGCTATATCCGCGGGTATGAAAAAGTAATGGGCGGCAATGGCCACCCTGCGCTAGAAATCAGCCTAAAATATTTCGATGGCGCACCAGTCATCCGCGAGCTTAAACGGGTGTCAAAACCTGGGCGGCGGGTTTATCTGGGCGTTAAGGATATCCCACAGGTCCGTCAGGGCCTTGGTGTGTCGATTGTCTCCACCCCTCAGGGTGTGATGTCGGATGCGGCTGCACGCACTGCCAATATTGGCGGCGAAGTGCTCTGCACAGTCTTCTAAGGAGAGCTGCAATGTCTCGTATTGGTAAAAAACCGGTCGAGCTGCCGTCAGGTGTCACAGCATCTGTCTCCGGCCAGACCGTAGAGATTAAGGGCCCCAAGGGGGCTCGTAGTTTTCATGCAACCGATGATGTCACCATTGCGGTTGAAGACAATGGCGTTTCTGTCACACCGCGCGGTTCTTCAAAGCGCGCGCGTCAGCAGTGGGGTATGAGCCGTACCATGGTTGCCAATTTGGTAACCGGGGTGACCAGCGGGTTCAAAAAAGAACTCGAGATTACTGGGGTTGGGTACCGTGCTCAAATGCAGGGCAATGTTCTAAAGTTGAACCTTGGCTTGTCGCATGATGTGGACTTTCCGGTCCCAGAGGGCGTCACCGTAACCGCACCAAAGCCAACTGAAATCATTGTTGAAGGTATAGATCAGCAATTGGTTGGCCAAGTGGCAGCAAATATCCGTGAATGGCGGAAACCAGAGCCCTATAAAGGCAAAGGGATCCGCTATAAGGGTGAATTTATCTTCCGCAAGGAAGGGAAGAAAAAGTAAGGAAACGCAAAATGGCAAACAGCAAAAGACAACTGTTCTTGAAGCGCCGCTTGCGCGTCCGGAACAAACTTCGCAAGGTGAACGCCGGACGTATTCGTCTGTCGGTACACCGCAGCAACAAAAACATCAGCGCTCAGCTGATCGACGATGTCAGTGGCCGCACCTTGGCCGCCGCCTCATCGTTGGAGAAAAGCTTGGGCATTTTTGGCAAGAACAATCTCGATGCTTCTGCTAAAGTTGGCACAGCACTCGCAGAGCGTGGTAAAGCTGCTGGTGTTGAAGATTGCTACTTTGATCGTGGCGGATTTCTCTTTCACGGGGGTGTTAAGGCTTTGGCCGACGCTGCTCGTGAAGGCGGATTGAAGTTTTAAGGAGACGGAAGAATGGCTAGAGAACAAAACAACCGGGGTCGGCGCGAACGCGACGAAGCGCCCGAGTTCGCCGATCGTCTCGTTGCGATCAATCGGGTATCGAAAACCGTGAAAGGTGGTAAGCGCTTTGGCTTTGCTGCCCTCGTGGTGGTCGGAGATCAAAAAGGCCGCGTTGGCTTTGGCAAAGGTAAAGCGAAAGAGGTGCCCGAAGCAATTCGTAAGGCCACTGAGCAAGCCAAACGTCAAATGATCCGTGTTCCTTTGCGCGAGGGCCGCACATTGCACCACGACATGGAAGGCCGTCACGGTGCTGGCAAGGTGGTTATGCGCACAGCCCCGACAGGTACTGGTATTATCGCCGGTGGTCCAATGCGTGCTGTGTTTGAAATGCTTGGTATTCAGGACGTGGTTGCCAAGTCAATTGGATCGCAAAACCCCTATAACATGATCCGCGCAACCATCGACGGCCTGCAAAAAGAAGCCAGCCCAAGATTGGTCGCACAGCGGCGCGGTAAAAAAGTGGCAGACATTTTGAAACGGGATGAGGCTCCGGCCGCGCCTGTTGAAGCTGCTGAAGCGTAAGGAGAGCGAGAAATGGCAAAAACCATCGTCGTCAAACAAATCGGTTCCCCGATCCGCAGACCGGCCAAACAGCGTCAGACCCTCATCGGTCTGGGTCTGAACAAAATGCACAAAACACGCGAACTTGAAGACACGCCTGCTATTCGCGGCATGGTCAACAAAATCTCGCATATGGTTGAGATTATCGAAGAGCGCGACTAACGCATTTTTCGGATCTTACAATTTCAAGAACGCCTCAGCTTTTGCTGGGGCGTTTTTACGTGTTGAGGGTGAGAAAGGTCTTGGGTAGTGTCGCAACATAGATTTACAGCATTGGATTAGGAGATGTCACATGCACAAAGGCTCATGTCTCTGCGGTGCGGTCCGCTTTAGCGTTTCTGGACACCTCAAAGATCCCGATGCTTGTCATTGCAACATTTGCCGTAAATGGACTGGTCACTATCTGGTCTCAACCGATATTCCCCGCGAGGCGCTGATCATTGAGGGCAAGGAAAATGTTTCGTGGTACCAATCGTCAGAGAAAGTTCGCCGCGGGTTTTGTAAAACCTGTGGGACCAACCTGTTTTTTGATCCCGTCGTTCAAACAGACTGGACAGCCGTTTCCATGGGGGCCTTTGACGGGCCGACGGATGTAAAAACCCATATTCATATTTTTGTCAGCCAAAAGGGTGATTACTACGATATCACCGATGGGTTACCGCAGAACGAAAGATAATTTTTTATGCATTATAAAGCTGTGCTGTTCGATATGGATGGCCTTTTGCTCGACAGCGAGCGTCAGTATCTTGAAAGCTATTCGCAAACCTGCGCTGAATTTGATTTACCCAATATGGAACAGGTGTTTTATGATTGTGTCGGGCTGCGCAGCGCCGATAGCAGCATCGTTTTACAAAAAGCACTTGGCCATCTTGTCGACCTTACGGCGTTCAACGCGGCTTGGGTTGAACATGCTGAACAGCAGCGCGCAAAGAACATTCCACTAAAATCTGGCGC
>TARA_B110000008_G_scaffold119227_1_pt1 | contig 12807 bp, 10 predicted proteins | sample TARA_B110000008 | Tara Oceans TARA_B110000008 (sample SAMEA4396496) | marine metagenome | biome: Westerlies Biome; feature: [DCM] deep chlorophyll maximum layer (ENVO:01000326); material: water (ENVO:00002006), including particulate matter (ENVO:01000060) such as... | depth 40 m
ATGTTAAAGGATGATAAATCATTTCCATATATCTGTCTTACAAATGAAAAATATCCAAGAATTATCTACACTAGATTTCCATCTGATGATTCTCTGAGATGGGGGCCATTTCCAGATGCAGGGGCTGCCAAAAAAGTGATACAGCTTATCAGAAGACATTTTGGAATAAGAGATGAAGATTGTAAAGGGACTGATGGCTGTTTAGCAATGCATATTGGTCTGTGTAGAGGACCTTGTTTAGATCCAGAGGGATATGAAAAATTAGTAACTGCTGCGAAGGGGGTCTTGAATGGAGATGCAGGAAAATTAATTCAAAAATTAAATAAAAAAATGGAAAAATATTCAAATAATTTAGATTATGAAAATGCCGCTGAGACAAGAGATTTGATATCGGCAATTCAAACAATTATATCTCAACAAATTATTAATTCAAGATTTTATCAAGATTGTGATGCCGTAGGTTTTTCTTTTAGAAATGATGTGGCAGTAGTGGTAATACTTCATGCAAAGGATGGTAGAATACAAGGTGAAGTAAATTATCCATTAATTCATAGAGGAGATATTGCAGAATCTGTTTCATTGGTTCTTTCTGAACATTACTCCGAAAGGAAGCCCCCAAAAATAATCCTTTTACCTATACCGATTACAGATGTTATGCAACGGTGGCTTGAGAATCGAAGAAAAGCAAAAGTAGAAACTAGAGTTCCAATAAGAGGGGAATTAGCAAAATTACAAAAGATGGCTGATCAAAATGCAGATTTCCAAGTAGTCAGACACAAAAATAAACGTTCAGGGAATTTAGAGAAAATCGCTGCTGATGATGGAGCCAAAATATTACAATTAAAATCACTAGATTATATTGTTTGTTTTGATATGGCTCAACTTACAAGGATCGGAGAGAGTGGGGGCATCGATTGTTCTAAGAAAAGGAAGACCTTCTAAGAAAGAGTATAGAACATATCGTGTTAAAACTGATGTATTAGATGACTTAAAGATGATGTCAGAAGTTATTGAAAGATGGAGTAAAAGACAAGAAGAATGGCCTGATTTACTTCTATTAGATGGAGGAAAAACTCACTTAGATACGATTCATAGAGTATTAGAAAAACAGGGATTACATAATATATTTCCAATTGCAGCATTAGCGAAAAAAGAAGAAACTATATTTCGTAAAGGAAAAGAACCATTGAGGTTAGATAGAAAAGGAAGAGTCTTAATTCATTCAAGAGATGAAGCACATAGATTTGTCAATAAATACCATAGGAAAAGACGTAGTAAATCAACATTGAAAAATCCATTAGAAAATATAGAAGGGTTAGGAGCAAAAAAAATACAATCATTAATGATACATTTTGGAGGATATAAAAAAATAAAATTTGCGTCAGTGGAAGAACTCAGAAAAGTCCCAGGTATTGGTAAAGATATGGCGGAGAGGATTCATTCGGAATTAATTTGAGTTTTGATTAGTCATTCATTTCTCTCAACTATTTCATCCTTCTCAAAGAATGACTCTTCGACCATAAGAACTGGTGAATTCATTGCACCAAATTCAGCTATAGCTGCATTTTCAGTAAGACGTTTTTCTTCAAGTTCTTGTTGAATTATTTTCTGAAACTGCTTTTCTTTCCTATTCCTTATTATTCGAACTGCTAATAAGCCGAGTAAAATCGAAAATATGATTCCATAGGGAATTAATTCTGCGAACACAAATGACCAGCTATATTCTAGATTATATGTTACTGTATCATAATTTTTCTTACAATTATTCCATGATGTAGAATCAGGGCAGATAGGAGTAAGATATGTCAATACTTGTCGATTATTAATTTCAGAAATATTACCTAATCCACTAGAACTCTCAAATGATGTGAATCTGAATTCATCTGGCATATGGATAATAATCAAAGCAGATGAACGAATTGTACCAAAAGTAGTATGTTCCATTATTGGAAATATCTGTTGCTGCATTTGAGATTCTTCAAATGTAATTCCAAAATCACTTGTAATAGGGTTACCAAATGGCCAAACTAGATTATCGATGAATAATGAATTGATAGACGAACGATGCACATTTAAATCGATTTGATTATTGTTAGAACTAATGCTCATTTCCGCATTCCGGATTGATGCAGAAAAATTAATCGGATTGGAATCAGAAGGAGAGATTGCATCAGGAATCAGATATATTCCAGGCTCGAAAGAGAATGGGGTAGATTCTAAATCTACATTTAATTCATATTTCTCAAAGCCTAAATCTAAAGGGAATCCAGTGATACTATTTTCTTCAGTTATAATTGGAAACAAGTCATTTAACTCATTTGCAAATTGATTCAACCCTGAATTAGAAATTACTAAATCAATTTGATGACCATTTCCGAAATCTATTGGGGCAGAAAGTTCAGAACCACCTAAAAGTCCGCCTTGAATTATATTTGTGTTACCATTCTCATCAATAACAGAAACAGAAGACCGTCTATCACCAACAGCAATAGCTCTATGTAACAAATCAGAAGGAATCGGCTGTAATTCAACCCCTTCTTGCCCTGGGGAAATTCTTAATCTATGAATAGATAGAGTCAATTCAGCCTCAAAGTCAATTTTTATGGCACCATTTAATTCATTTATTGCTACATTGTTAAAGAAAAATTCAACTTTTGAAGTAATGCACGTTCCTTGTTTAGAAGTGCAGATCAGATCCCTTGAATTATCTTCACAAGGTTCTGAATTCAAACAAATAGGGTGTTCCCAATCGAACTGTCTGGCTCCTTCAAGTCCCAATTTAGAAATCTCCTGATTATAGAAAGAAGATTTTACTTCGAGAATAGAGCGGTCACCCTTTGTAGATTTAATCCATTCAGGAAGAAATAATTCAAGATTAATATCAGTATTTGGAAACCCTATTGGTAGTAATTCTTGTAGCCAATCTGTATTAGAGGAAAACTCAACCTCTATGATACTCATAGCAGCTGCTAAATCTTCATCATTAATTATAGAAAAATCAAGTGTTGATACATCACCTAGACTCGAGCCTAACATATTCTCGATAATTTTTGATATCTTTACTTGAACTGATTGAGAATTAGATTCGATATAAATTGGATTCTGACCAGACATTGATTCTTCGCCATTTAAACAATATTTTACTTCTAATAATTCGTTACAGGTTTCACCAGATTTGTGTCGAAAATCTAACCCTCCTTCGTCATCTGGGGGTGAAAATATAGGTTCAAGAAAGTGAATCTCAGATCCAAATAATTCAGAGAAACCTGAAGATAATGATTGAATTGGAATACCGTCGATAAGATCGTTCAAATCTCTATCTAATTCAGTATTTATCATTCTAATACCATCAGAAGTAATTACAGGTAAGTTCATATTACCATCTTCAAAATCAATCATCCATGCTTCTAATGTTTCTGAGTTGAGATGATGAATAGATAATTTCATTTCAATTTCAGTATTACTAGAATCCCTAGCATCAATTATAATATCAATAGTCAAAGCAGGTTGTTCATCATTAATTGATAAAACAGAAAGTGAATCTCGATTCTTTATTCGCATATTGAGATTTTCTGAAAAACTATTGGTGATTTCGGGGTTTGTATTATCCAACGATAGATGACCGTATGTTTGAGGATCTTGATTTGGAAAATTATTAGTAAATAAAATACCTGGACTATCTACTTCATAAGCAGTCGAATAATCAGGAGGAAAAACGGTTAATTCAACATAATGTCCAGGTAAAGCTTTAGCATTAAATGAAGAATTAATATCCCCTCCCATCAATAATAGACCTTGCATCATTCTATTGATATCCCCTGTATCTTCATTTAACCCTAATTTAGAGGGATTAAGAACTAATACAAATACTCCTCGGAAACAAATAGGAGGATTAAACGGATCATTTTGATATCCATTTACTTCATCTATAGAATCTAGACTTTTACTGTAGGTACATTGTGATTCACTATCTGAAAAAAATTCAATATTTGAAATCGTATTCAGAAGTGAACTATCGGTATAATCAAAATTATCTTCAATATATTCTTTCATATTAGTTTGGATCAGAGAAAGCATTCTATCTTCAACAGACAAACCATTTCTTACTAAATCGAGATAATTTCGTATATAGTCTGCAGGGATACCATCTCCTAAGTCACTATCTCCTTCCAAATCTAGATCTTCTAGATTGAGATCTGAACGAGAAAGTTCGTGTATTGCTGTAGATATTGTTAATGAAACTGATTCAGCATCATCAACATCGACAATAATTGAAGATTTTATCCATTCATCGGTAGTTGAACCATCTAAAATAGATTGATAATCATCACAATTGCCATCTGAACTATTCCATGTTGAACAAATATCATTTACAATTTCTGGTTCACCAGGAGGAGGAGATGCTAGAGAAACAGGAGAAATCAACAACAAAACTAGTAACACTACTAGACGCTGCATACACATTGGACAAACTCATATACCATAAGTCTGAATCTATCCTGCATCTCCGAACAGAAGAATGAGCACCCATCAACCTCACTTACGACTACGAAATTTTGTAAATTCATATCTTATATCGAATCATAATGATTTAGAAAATATATCATTATTATTGGATGATATCCCGAAGCGATGGGAAAAATTTGCAGATATTGTATTACTACCTAATTCAGCGTTTAGAAAGATACATTGGGAATCAATTGTTTGTGATAATTTTTGGTTGAATATTTGTAATAGTTTAGGAGTTGAGAGACTGGCAAGATTAGGAGAAATTGTTGGAGAAAAGAGAGAATCGACTGTAGAAATATTACTTGGTGAGGATGATTGGGTTATCCGAAAAGAAAGTGGAATAAAATATGGATATAATTTGACTAAATGTATGTTCTCATCAGGAAATATAAATGAGCGAAGAAGAATGGGAGAAATAATATCTAAAGACGAGGTTATTATCGATTTATTTTGTGGAATTGGATATTATACCTTACCAATATTAGTCAAAAGTGAAGCAAAGCATGTATATTCATGTGAATGGAATATTAATGCAATTAATGCTTTAAAGTATAATTTAGAGAATAACAAAGTTGAGAAAAGATGTACCGTATATGAAGGGGACAATAGAACTACCACTAGAGACCTATTTGATATTGCAGATAGAGTATTATTAGGCCTACTCCCAACAGCAGAGAAATCTTATGATATTGCATTAGATTGTCTTAAAAAAACTGGAGGAATCTTGCACTTGCATGGTCTAGCACCTGCCGATAATCATCAAAAGTTAGTTATAGATACAACCAATATTTTAGAAAATCTAGATTCCAATTATAAGGTGAGAAATGTTGATATTAATAAAATTAAATCTTATGCACCTCATTGGGATCATTTGGTTCTAGATATTGAAATTAACGAAGCATAATTGTATTTTGATAAAACACTACCATAATCTGCTATCATCTTATCGGAAGGTCAATGGATGAGGTCTTGGATGCCGAAATTATCAAAGAGAGTAAGTTCTCTTTAGTATTAAATAATCCATTTTTAATTAATTTAGAAACAAATAAAAAAATAGGAATTGCAATATCTACAACTGTTGTCATCGGCTTAATTGTAAGTTCCACGATATGGGCAGGAGCCGGCCCAGGAGGATTTAGTAATTCAGAATATGAATGGTGGGAAACTCCTGTTAATGAACGTCATGATATGGATTTGAATATGACTGGATGGAGAAGTCAACTACCTGTTGAAGGGTTATACTCATGGTCAGGACCATCAGAATATTTTGTTGAGGTAGATTTACCGGCTTCAGAAAGAGATGTTGGTTATCCTGAACCAGCTCTCATGCATGTTTCTCTATGGATGCCAGATGTTCCACTAGGCACAAAAGTTCCAGTTATCGCAACTGTTCATCCATACTATGACTTTGGTGGAGAAGGAGTCGTTGGAGATGATTCTAATCCGAATACAATACCTGATGCAGGAGTTGGTCTATGGGTACTTGAAGAATTTGTGCCACATGGATATGCTCTGGCTCAAATCTCAACTTTTGGAACTGGAAAATCAACTCATTGTCAAGATGTCAAGGGATTAGGTGAACAAATAGGAATCCAGTCAGCCGTTCATTGGCTTGGAGAACAAGAATGGTCAAATGGAAATGTTGGTTTAATGGGCAAATCATATGCAGGTACTACTAATTGGGAAGCAGCACAAAATCCTTCAGAACACCTGAAAACTATAGTGCCGATTTCTGGATCAATTGGTGTACAGCAGATGTTTTACAGAAACGGTTCCAGTGAAGCAAGAGCAATGTTGTACGATGTACTATACGAAGGAGCAACAACTGATGCATCAAGTGATGATATGAGATTATGTTCAGATGATGCAATAGGGCCTATCAGCCCATTTACAACTTGGCTAGGCGCTGGGTTTGGAGGGGATGAATGGAATGACTATTGGGATGAAAGATACCACTTACAAGACGTAATAGACAACTATAATGGAAGCGTATACATTGTTTGGGGTCTACAAGATTGGAATGTAGACCCTTATCATGCGTTTCCTACACATCAACTATTGAAAGACGCTGGAATTAATGTAAGAACTATTTCTGGACAATGGGGGCATAATTATCCTGATCAGCCAATAGTTCATGAAGGACTGGAATCAGGATATGGAGCTGAAGCGTTTCCAAATGTTACAAGAATGGATTGGGCAGTAGAATTATTTCCATGGTTTGAGTACTATCTCAAAGGAATAGGAGATGAACCAGAATCATATGTTCAAGTTCAAAGAAATGATGGGAAATGGCATATTGAAGAAACATGGCCAGCAGAAGATACTGAAAATATTCAATATGCAATTGCTGACTGGGATGGAGGTATGTCAGGAACGGTAAATTCTCAGCAATCTATGACCATAACTAGTCAACCAGTTACAACCGATATGCATATCTCTGGGTTACCAACATTACATATTGATGCTAGAACAAATATGTGTAATGGAGGACAATTATTTGTAACAATGTATGATGGTACTAGCGGCCTGAGATTAGGGCATGCAACTATGGATGTAAGATACAGAGATGGAGGATATGATGCACTCCCTACATCTCCAATGACAAGTTATAGAATGTTAATGGAATTTAATCCGATGGATGTGATTGTACCAAAAGGACACACAATTCAATTGGTAGTCACTGAAACTGGAGAGGATTACTTACCATCCCCATGCGCTTCTTTGGGAATGACAATTTTTGCAGGATATCAGGTTCTGACTCTACCTACATTAGATCGCCCTATCGCTCATGAAAACTGGTTTAATGTTCCAGTTTGGTGGGATGAATGATTGGAATATTTTCTAATTTCCCTGCGCATTCTTTGTGAAAATAATTACTTCTAAACTTTCGAGTACTTTTTCTAATAACAAAACCACACTTCGAGCAAGTCCAAGCCCACTTAGAATTAATATCCTGCAATTCTCTAGTTAATTTCTTCCCAATGAGATTCATCTGTTTTTTATTCGGCCAAAGATTCTCGGTCAGACGGAAATTCTTGTTATGAGTGAAATTTCCAAGACAATGAATAAATTCGTGAAAAAGTACAAATTCAGCATAATCAATATATTCTTGTTGAAATAAATTATGATTAAGACGAACACAACAATTATCATGACTAATTCTCTTAGATTTATCTAAATTAGTTGTCAGTCCATGTCTAGAAATAGAATTTTTAGAAAGGTAAGATATTTCTATCTGAGATAAATTAAATAATTCAGAGTTACTAAATACTCTATTTCCATAAGAATCAGAAAAAAGTCTCATTTTAGAAATAACAGCATCACGTAATTGATTAATATCGGGAATTCTATACATTTCCATAATAAAATCTCAATTAAACTAAAAGGTATTATCAAATAAATTTCTAACATTATTCCTTGACAAAAATATGTTCCCGATAGTAGGAAAGTTCGTTGATACTACCTCGAATATCCCCCAACGCTCTATGGCCAGAATTATTCTTCCATTTAGGTAAATTCGGATACCATCGTCTAACTAATTCTTTGACACTAGTAACATCAACGCTACGATAATGGAAGAAGGAATGAAGATTAGGCATATATCTTCTAAGAAAACGACGATCTTGCCCTATCGTATTACCACATAAAGGAGGAACTCCTGCAAGACAATGCAACTGTAGAAATTCAAGAGTTGATATTTCAGCATCGCTCATACTGGTCTCCGAATTTCTTACACGCTCAATTAAACCATTTTCAGTATGATGAGAAACATTCCATTCATCCATCTTTGCCAAGTCTTCTTCGGACACCGAAATCGCAAAACTAGGGCCTTCAGCCACTATTGAAAGATCGGCTTCAGTTACTATAGTTGCAATCTCAATAATAGTATTCTCATATGGATCTAAGCCGGTCATCTCTAGATCAATCCATACTAAGCGGTCTTCAACCATGATTCTCGCGAGAGCAGTTTAGTATTATGGGTTATGTTAGGCATCAGTATGATAATGAATAAGTTATGCGGTAGCCTATGAGTAGTGTGGGGTATATACAAATACTCAGAAATAATCATCCTTTTCGTCGTTTATTCGTCGCTCAAGAGTTATCCTACATTGGAGATTGGTTTACTGTTATCGCATTATTTATTTTGGCTGGAGAAGCAAGTGATAATTCTCCTTTGGCGATTGCCGGTGTTTTAGCGACAAGGAGCTTTTCATTAGCAGCATTAACTCCATTCACTGGAATGCTGGCAGACCGTTATTCCCGTAAAGGACTAATGATTACTTCTGATCTTGCGGCTTGTTTTGTTTTAGGTATAGTATTACAATTCGATTTGCTAAATAATTTATCTTCAGTATATTTCTTGGCAATTGCAATGGTAGCTGCTAAGTCTATTTTTGATCCCGCTCAATATGCGTATTTACCAAACATATGTACTGATGAAGAGTTGCTCACTGCTAATGCTCTTGGTTCAGGAGGATGGTCGATAGCATTGGGGATTGGAGCATCTATAGGTGGTTTAACAATTGCAACTTATGGAATTACTACTGCTTTATGGATAGATGCACTAACGTTCCTAGTTTCTGCCATATGTATCATGACTCTTCCTCCCGGAGGCCCTGACATCAGTGAACGTGAAAATACAACGCCAAGAGTAGTTACTAAGGAAATAACAGATGGATGGAAATATATTCTTCGAAACCCAGAAATTAGAAGACTAGTAATTGCTAAGGCGCTCTGGTCATCAGGAGGAGGAGCGCAAATATTCCTTCTGATATTGATAGGAATGGAGGCAGGATTTGGAGATATTGCCGCAGGGATAGGTATTCTGTTTATGGCTAGAGGATTTGGGTCTGGATTTGGTCCAATGGCTGGAAGAAAACTGATGACTAATAAGACATTACAGCCATATCTAATAGGATTAGCAGTAGGTACATCTGGAATATTTTATATCATTATATCATTCATGGATTGGAGTAACTTACTACTACTTATGATATTCATTTCTCATGCTGCTAGTGGATTTAATTGGGTACAATCAACAACTTTGACTCAAGAACGTGCAGGAGATGAGTGGAGAGGAAGAGTTGCGGGTGCTGATTTCCTAGCACTGACTTTCATGATGGGAACTTCTGCAATAACTGCAGGTTACATTCTTGAAAATGAATTTTTACAATTAAGAGAAGTGATTGCTCTATCTGCCATTATTCAAATTATAATGGGAATTGGTTGGATTTTATTTGCTTCACCAAGAGAAAAAGAAATATTCAATCAGGAACCGATAACTAGCCTATGAATCTTTGAAGTCCTATCAAGACAAAGATAGGTGCTAATGAGAAAACAATGTCTCTCATTAGTGATCTAGAAGATGCTTGAACCTGTTTAGTAATACGTTCTCTAATCTCAGTATCAATCTTTTCAATCATTCCAGAAGCAGGATCTTTTGCCTTGACCAAGACCTCTTCAAGCATATCTGCACCTTTGTCTAAAAGACTAGTCAGTATATCTTGTAATGGATTTATTTTCTGAGGTTTATGAACTCCATCAAAATCTTCTGAAATATCAATAATTTCTCTCCAAGGTCGAGGAATAGTAAAGTTATCAACGGTTTTTAGAAATTCGCGACCGATTACTGCACCCTCAACAAGTGCCTTAGCAGTAGTCAGATTATACTTTGCAATAGCCTGAATATTTTTACGTGAACGAGTAACTTTACCAAAATCAACAATTAACCATATAGAGCCGGCTAATACCAATAAAAATTTTCCAAAGTCTGGAGTTTCTTCCCAGCTTTTCCATCCTATATCTCCATCAATAACTAATCTTGCTGTCAACGCAATCAAAGCCGGTAAAATAAATGAGAGAATTTCATTCATGACTATTTTCCAAAAACCATCTATTGGTAATTTTTTTATTCGACCCAGAAACCATTTCACGTGTTGAGTTCTGTCTCCCGGTGGGGCGTAGGTATTTACGAGATCAATCAATGGTGGTGCAACTAGAATTAATCGTAATAAAAATGGAATTATTAGTAGTAATAAATATGCATCCCAGGGGGATGCTGGAGGGAGTGAAGGCAAATATATTGCGTCCGACATAATATCGACTGAAACACCATCTGTCATGAATGTCACCATTCACTATCTTGACATTCTAGACAGTGTGTCTACCTGATTTGATGCTGTTCTCAAAAATAATACTGCTAAAATAGCTGAAACAATAAATGCTGTTCCCATGTAATAATGTGTATTTGTCATAAGAATAGCTATTCCGAATAATGACGAATAAGAGATCACTTGACAAATTATTAGTAATCTTTCTAGCATCACATATTCTAATTCATTAGTACCGTCAAATTCTCGAATATAGGAGTTTATTAAGAAAAATATTGCTTGAAAGGGCAGTGCTGCTGCTAAGATTGTAAGTCCAGTTACAACTACCATATCTGGGCTATCTGGATCTAATTCTAGACCTCTGAATAAAATATTACCCATGTTCAAACCTATTATCGAGGCGTGAATTGTCCATGTTTTATCATAAGACGATGTTGTTTCTGATGCTCCACCAGTCGCCATAACACTGATTGAAGTTTAAGCAATAATTGAATATTACTCAAAAATATTGTTTTAATTGTAAGATTTCAATATAGAATAGTAATACCCAAGAAAATTTTTTTATTCATATAATGATGCATGTTTAGCTCTTGTTTTCGAAATTTTAGGACTGACAACCATTGCACAATATGGATTGTTGGGATTATTAGCAAAATAGTTATGATGGATGTTTTCTGCAACAAAGAAATTGATTAAAGGACTGACTTCTGTTACTATATCATCAACAAAATTCTGTTGAAGATAACCTATGACTTCTTCAACATCATATTTTTCCTCTTCGTTTTTATAAAAAATTACACTACGATATTGAGGTCCTACATCATTTCCTTGACGGTTTAATTGAGTTGGATCATGGCAAGTGAAAAAAACTTCAAGTAATATTCTTCGGGGAATTACTTCTTCGTCAAAGCTAACTTCAACTACTTCTGCGTGACCACTTTTCTTACCACAGACTTCTTCATAAGTGGGATTCTCAGAATGTCCTCCACTGTACCCTGGAATTACTTTAGAGACACCTTTGAGCCCCAACAATGCGCCCTCAACGCACCAAAAACAACCTCCACCTAGAACTATAGTTTGCATTAATTTACCTTCTGTAATTTGGAGCTTCACGAGTAATTTCTACATCATGTACATGAGATTCAGATAAACCTGCATTGGTAATTCTAACAAAATTACAATTATTTTTCATGGACGATATATCAGGATTTCCTGTATATCCCATGCTTGAACGTAAACCGCCTGTTAATTGATGAATTACATTCTCAACTGGACCTCTTGCTGGAACTCTACCTTCGATTCCTTCTGGAACATACTTACTTGTATCTCCTTGCTCGGACTGGAAATATCGATCATGTGCACCTTTACTCATTGCGCCTACTGAACCCATTCCTCGATATACCTTGTATGATCTACCTTGGTAAAGAATCACTTCACCTGGAGCTTCATCAGTACCTGCAAGTACGCTTCCAACCATTACACAATCTGCACCGGCTGCAATAGCTTTAGCAATATCTCCACTAAATTTAATTCCACCATCGGCAATAACTGGGATTTTCGCTTTCTTACATACTGAAACTACATTCTGTACTGCTGTCAATTGAGGGACACCTACTCCTGATACAATTCTAGTTGTACATATTGATCCTGGACCTATACCTACTTTTATTCCATTAGCACCAGCCGATATTAGTGCTTCAGCAGCTGCTCCAGTAGCTACGTTACCTGCAATAATTTGAGCATCAGGGCCTGCCTGTTCACGGATTTGAGCAACAGTATGCAATACTCCATGAGAATGACCATGCGCAGTATCAACAACAACTACATCAGCGCCTGCATCGAATAGTGCCATTGCTCGCACAAGTCCCTTTTCTCCCGTACCTGTTGCAGCAGCAACTCGTAACCGACCATGTTGATCTTTACATGAATTAGGATTATCACGACTTCTTTGAATATCCCTTACAGTCATCATTCCAGTACATTTTCCATCTGAATCAACAACTAATAGTTTTTCAATTCGGTGTTGATGAAGTAATTTCTTTGCAAATTCAGGATCTACATGTGGAGGTACAGTAACTAAGTCAGTAGTCATCATTGAAGATACAAGTTGATTATCATCGTCAACGAATCGAATATCACGATTAGTAATAATTCCAACTAACATATCATTATCATCAATTACAGGTAA
>TARA_B110000008_G_scaffold279715_1_pt1 | contig 12796 bp, 12 predicted proteins | sample TARA_B110000008 | Tara Oceans TARA_B110000008 (sample SAMEA4396496) | marine metagenome | biome: Westerlies Biome; feature: [DCM] deep chlorophyll maximum layer (ENVO:01000326); material: water (ENVO:00002006), including particulate matter (ENVO:01000060) such as... | depth 40 m
ATGACAAAAGGACTGGAAACACTATTTAAAAAAGCTGCCACAATATCAATTGACTCTGTATTCGGAAGCATTCCAATTTTAATTCCATCAATTGCTTCTTCCCTAATAGATTCGAGTTGTGCCTGAAGAATAACTCCCGGAATCGCATGAGATTGAAAAAATCCTCGGGGACCTTGTGCGGTAACCGCAGTAACGCATAATGAGGAACTACCCCCAAGATGATGAATCGTTTGAATATCAGCAGATACACCAGCCCCACCTGAACTATCCGATCCACCTATGACTAGTAAATTAGGCACTAATTAAGTGGAAGTCCTTGTTCTTCCCAATTCAAAATACCTCCTGTTAGATTGAATAGATTTTGAAAACCTTTGTTTTCGAGCGATTCGCAAGCCATTCTACTTCGTACTCCAGCTTTACAATAAATCACAATATTCGCATCTTTAGATTCGGTAGGTAAATGGGGACCTTCGATTGAGGTAAATTCTCCTAGAGGGATATGGAAAGAGGGAGAAATTTTAGATATTTCACGTTCCCAATCCTCCCGAACATCCAAAACTAATATCTCTTGTTCTTCTTTAATCATTTTAAAAAAATCTTGAGGCATAATTTCTTTAATCATTTTTTTATCTATGTTTGTTGAACAATTTACAGGATTTTCCTTAAGTTCAGTAATTTCTCGACTTTTCTTTTGGGATTTAAGTGTGAGCAATTGAGATTTTTGATTTAAAGCATCATATAATAAAACTTTACCAGATAATGGCTCACCAATCTGAGCAATTACTTTTATAGCCTCCAATGCTTGAAAATTTCCGATTATTCCAGGAAGTACTCCTAATACGCCAACTTCAGAACAACTGGGCAATGCTTCTGCCCCAGGAGGTTCGGGAAATAAACAACGATAAGTTGGACCACCTTTATAATTAAAAACACTGAGTTGTCCTTCAAATTGATAAATTGCTCCATAAATTAATATCTTATCAAAAAGAATGCTGGCATCATTAATTAAATACCTCGAAGGAAAATTATCTGTCCCATCTAAAATAATATCATACCCATTTAGCAATGATTCCGCATTTTCTGCACTAAATCGTACCACATGAGCCTGTATATTTATAAACGGATTCATTCTGCTCAATTTCATAACTGCGACTTCAGCCTTAAACTGTCCAAGGTCATCCCGGCTAAAAAGAATCTGTCTTTGTAAATTTGAGACTTCAACCACATCATTGTCCACAATGCCAATCTTACCGACTCCTGCTGCAGTTAAATATTGAAGTGCTGGACATCCCAACCCACCTGCACCAATAACTAGAACCGATGCACATTTGAGTTTACCCTGTGCTACACTTCCAAATGAAGGGAGGGACAAATGTCTCTGATATTGACTTATTTCCTCACCTGAAAGCATTTCCAGAACTATCCAATTAATGAAATCTTTAGCACACCGAAGAAATGCTTTTACTTTTCAAAACTTTATTATTGGTAGAATAACTACTACCAATACATGTATCAGTTTTTCTATGATAGGAAGAATCCCAGTCCTTCCAAACTGGTTCATATCCCTTTTCCTTAAGCATCCGAGCAATATCTCGTGGGCTCCTCTCATCAGAAATGGTGAATTGTTCAAGTGAATCTACAGTCACAGAATACCCTCCAGGATTCGTCTTGGAACCAGCACTCATAGTCGTAATTCCAATAGGCAAAAGTTGCTCCCGCAATTGAGGGCACTCCCTGGTGGATAAACTTAATTCCAGTTCATGATTAAAAATTCGAAACGCACATAGTAATTGAACCAAATCTCGATCTTTTAAATCAATAATGGGGTCAATCTCTCCTTCATAAGGACGAATTCTCGGAAAAGACATTGAATATGATGTTTTCCAATATCTTTTTTCTAAATAATCTAGATGCATTGCGGCAAAATAAGAATCAGTACGCCAATCCTCGGTTAATCCATAAAGACAGCCCAGTCCAATTTTATTGATCCCGGATCGACCGAGCCTATCTGGGGTATCAAGACGCCAATCAAAGTTTGTTTTTTTCCCCTTTTTATGATGTTTGGCGTAGCTTATTTTTTCATAAGTTTCTTGATAAACAAGAACAGCGTGTAATCCTGCATTAATTAAACTACAATAATCATCTTCAGATAAAGGCTGAACCTCCATCGATACATTAGCAAAACAATCGCTCAGGGTTTTGATCGCTTCGTTAAGATAATCAATACCTACCTTAGTAGACGACTCTCCAGTCACCAATAATACATGCTCAAAATTATTTTTTCTTAACACGCTGGATTCACGAAGAATCTCTGCAAAGGACAAAGTTTTCCTAGGTATTTGATTCCCCATACTAAATCCACAATAATCGCAAATATTGTTACATTCATTTGATAAATACATAGGTGCAAACAAACGGATTACTTTCCCAAATCTTTGAATAGTTAACCTATGTGCAAGTTGAGCCATCTCCTCTAAATATTCTTTTCCTGCTAATGGAGAAAGCAAAGCCACAAAATCATCTAACCCACCGGAACCTTCCCGCGACAGAGCTAGCTCAATATTTCTACGATCGGAAGTAAGAATTTTCTGCGAAATAGTATCCCAATTAACCAGTTCAAACTTTTGCTTAAAAGAATCCATCTGAATCTCTATGAAAGAAAACTAGTTAAAGGGGAAGTAGCCTCTGCATTCCTTCGAACTGCACCTAAACCAGCAATATGTGCCATTCTTCCCGCCTCAACCGCTTTACCAAAAGCGTCTCCCATCGCAATGGGGTCGGCGGATACAGCAATTGCAGTATTAACAAGCACTGCACTTGCTCCCATTTCCATTGCCTCCGCTGCTTGGGAGGGAGCCCCTATTCCTGCATCAACAACAACAGGCACGGAAGCCTGTTCGATAATAATTCTTAAAAACTCACGACTTTCCAATCCTTGATTGCTACCTATGGGAGACCCAAGTGGCATGACGGCAGCAGCTCCCGCATCTTCAAGCTTTTTACATAATACTGGATCTGCGTGACAATAAGGTAGAACAACGAAACCATCATTCACCAATTCTAATGTAGCCTCAAGCGTTTCAATCGGGTCCGGCATTAAGTATTTAGGATCGGGATGGATCTCCAATTTTAACCAATTTGTGCCAAGGGCTTCTCTCGCCATTTTTGCCACAAAAACAGCTTCCTTTGCATCCCTAACACCCGAAGTGTTTGGCAAAATTTTTACAATCTCGGGATCTAAAAAATCTAAAATTGAATCTTGCTCACCTTTTGGGTTTGCCCGTTTCATGGCAACGGTAACCATTTGGGAACCGCTTATATTGACGGATTCTTTTAACATTTCACCGGATTCAAACTTTCCGGTCCCCACAAACAATCTGGAATTGAATTTTTCTCCAGCTATTTCTAATTGCTTAAAATAATCATTCATATGGATACACAACTCACTTCGGCTATTTGATTAATAAATCGTTTTACATGGCCCCCATAAAGTTCGGCAGATGACAAACTCGAACAAACCGCTAATCCAGAGAGGTTAAAATCTGAAATCAAGCTACATTGATCCAAATCAATACCACCAATCAAAAAAACAGGAATAGGATTTAGGAAATCGACTATTCTCTTAATCTCTTCAGGAGTTAAAAAAGAATTTAAATCAAATTTTGTCTTTGAACTGCGATAAGGTCCAAGACCAACATAATTGCTTAGCCCAAGTTGTTTAACAATCTTTGCCTCATCAAAATTGTGTACTGTCGATCCAATAATAGCTTGTTCACCCAACACAGACCTAGCTTGGGAAACTGAACCATCCTGCTTGCCCAGATGAACCCCTGAAACATTACACCTATTTGCTAAATCTAAATAATCGTTAATGATTAGAGTAACTTTATTTTCAAGTGCATACAAAGATGCAGTATTAACTTGTTCTAACAAATCATGTGCTGGTATTTTTTTTGAACGGATTTGAATGAACGTGGCTCCTTCTTCAATAAGAATACGAACCTGTTCATCATGAGTAATATTTGGCTTATCACTTGTCAGGCATAGCAAAGATGGAAAAGCTTTCATTTCACTCACCTCTTCCATTTAACATGAATTCTATGTCCATTTTCATAAATTCATTTAAAGCTCTCAATGGATCACGACTGCCCCAAATTGAGCCCAGCAGAGCGACACCGTCAAAGCCAACTTCCGATAACCTTTTCATTTTCTTTCTGCGTATACCACCAAGGGCAAACACTTTTGGTTTTTTATTCTTTTTTTCTAATCTACCAGATTTAAAAAATGAAAAAATTTCACTCAAAGAAATCTTGGGACTATATCCTTTCTTAGAAATCGAATGATAAACAGGTCCAAAGAATACATAGTCTAAGTTTTCATTAAAACTTTTTAATTCACTAAGCTTATGTAGTGAACGGCTTGAACTGCCCTTAACAGGTTGGATACTTTCAGTAGATGTATGGTGATAACCAGCAAGAGGAAATTGTTCCAACAATTGAGGTGCCCGATGGATCACAATTTTGGATAGGTTTTTTGGGGAAACTTGTTCTAAATACTCGCTAAGCTCATCAGTTGAGAAATTTGGTTTCCTTAAATGAAATCTTTGCAATCCGGCTTCAAAAAAATTTTCTAACATCTCAACTTCACCTTTCTTTTCTGAAGGAGGTGAGATTAAAATTATGCTGGGTAGATCACTCATCCGCCCTGCGTTGCCTGAACAAGAATTAAGCGGTCTCCCTCATTTAAAGACTTTTGTTTAATTTCAGCAAAAGGCACAACCTCTTCATTCAGGGCGATTGCCCAACCAGAAAATTCTTTCATCCCAATATCATTTAATAGCGAATGCAACGATGAACCGGCTGGGATTTCCTTACTGTCATCATTAACAAAAACTTTCATTTTTTGTCAGCATTAGTGTAAATTTCAGCTCCTGAATCTAGAAATTCTTTCGACTTTTCTGCAAGCCCGTGCTCGATCGCAGATTCATCACTGTCTAGTCCCTGTTCCCTAGCATACTGACGAACATCTTCACTGATTTTCATAGAACAGAAATGAGGTCCGCACATGGAGCAAAAATGTGCAGTCTTTGCATTGTCTTGCGGCAAGGTTTGATCATGAAATTCTCGTGCTTTTTCTGGATCCAAGGATAAATTAAACTGATCTTCCCACCTGAATTCAAATCTTGCCTTGGATAAGGCATTATCCCTAAATTGGGCCGCAGGGTGACCTTTAGCCAAATCAGCTGCATGTGCAGCAAGCTTGTAAGTAATCACTCCCTCTCGAACATCTTCTCGGTCAGGCAATCCTAGGTGTTCCTTCGGAGTAACATAGCAAAGCATAGCACAACCGTACCAACCAATCATAGCAGCCCCAATTCCACTGGTAATATGATCATAACCAGGAGCAACATCTGTGGTTAATGGACCAAGTGTGTAAAAAGGAGCTTCGTGACACCAGTCTAACTGTTTATCCATATTTTCCTTGATCATATGCATCGGAACATGACCAGGACCTTCGTTCATAACTTGAACGCCATATTCCCAAGCTCTTGTTGTCAGTTCACCTTGAGTCTTCAATTCAGCAAATTGAGCCTCATCATTAGCGTCCGCAATTGATCCAGGGCGAAGTCCATCGCCAATAGAAAAAGAGACATCGTAAGCAGCCATAATTTCACAAATTTCATCCCACTTCTCATAAAGAAAATTTTCTTTGTGATGAGCGAGGCACCATTTTGCCATAATAGATCCGCCTCGACTGACTATACCAGTCATTCTCTTACTGGTCATTGGGACATAACGCAAAAGAACTCCAGCATGAATTGTAAAATAATCGACACCTTGTTCAGCTTGTTCGATAAGGGTGTCCTTAAAAACATCCCAAGTTAAATCTTCAGGCTTACCCCTTACTTTTTCTAGTGCTTGATAAATAGGAACTGTGCCAACAGGAACCGGACAATTTCGAATAATCCACTCCCTCGTACGATGAATATTTTTTCCTGTGGATAAATCCATTAATGTATCAGCACCCCACTTTGTAGCCCAGCGCATTTTTTCAACTTCCTCCTCGATCGAAGATGCAACAGCGGAGTTTCCAATATTAGCGTTAATTTTAACAAGAAAATTGCGACCAATAGCCATTGGCTCAAGTTCCGGGTGGTTAATATTTGCCGGGATGATAGCACGTCCGCGTGCAACTTCACTCCGGACAAATTCGGGAGTGATCTCAGAGGGAATTGATGCTCCAAAAGATTCCCCATCATGTTGATGATTCAGTGAATTTCTAACCGCTTCGGGCGAGGTTTTAAGATTCTCTGCGAGCGACTGGAGTTTCATGTTTTCCCGAATTGCAATAAACTCCATTTCGGGTGTTACGATACCCTTTCTTGCATATTCTAATTGCGTAACGGTTTTGCCTGGCTTAGCACAAAGAATAATCCGGTTAGAAAGATCAAAATCAGGAAGTTCTTTGCTTTTTTCATCAGAACGATCGGCATGTTTTCCAGACAAATAGCCATTATCCATGGGTTGACTGGTTCTCCCTTCAATATTTTCAGTATCTCCACGGTTATTTATCCAATCCGAGCGAAGGGCTGGTAATCCTAAGGTAGAATCTTTATGAAAATCAGGGTCTCCCCATGCTCCTGAGGTATCGTATACACGAATAGGTCTATTTTCTTCTGTTCCTCCTTCTGGCAAATTACTTGGCGATTGAGAAATCTCTCTCATGGGAACGAATACACCTGAATTTTCTCCTTTGATGTAAACTTTTCGTGAATGAGCAAAAGAACTATGTTCAGCGTCTGTATTAGATTGTACTTTTTTTATCATGGCATTTAAATTTTATGGCCAGAGATTGCTAAACACAAAGTGTCAAGTTTTCCCTACGGCGTATGGGTTCGCATCAGGTTCTAAGGGTCGCTTGCGGGTCGAACAAGCCTCTCAGTCCTACGCCAAAGGACTCCCCTAAACAAATATTAATTTATCTCGCGATTCTTTAAACGCAATCAAAAGAATTTAAATTAATTTTAACACCTACAACTCAGTGCTCGTTAACAAACCTTTATTTTAATGGAATCAAGCTCGAACCAATCAAGCAAATAATTAATCCCAGAAGAGAAATTGCGGTTAGTAAAACAGTCCATGTTCGCAAGGTTTCTTTTTCGGTAAAGCCACTCAATCTCTGAACTACCCAAAAACCGCTATCATTCATCCATGATAAAGTGATAGAACCAAAGCCAATAGCTAAAAATATATACAATGCATGGTACGGAAGCTCACTACCATTACTCAATACTGCAGACATTAAACCTACTCCCGTGATCATAGCAACTGTAGCGGATCCCTGAGCAATCCGAATAATTGCAGTAACTGTCCAAGCTAGCAAAACATAGGAAATGTTAAAATCATATGAAAGATTTTCAATGGATTGCCCTACTCCGCTTAATCTTATCATACCACCAAAAGCACCTCCTGCTCCTGTAATTAAAATAATCGTACCAGCGGTCAATAGTGGTTCTTCCAAATGCTTGGATAAAAAGCTTGTTACAGTCATTTGTTCCTTTAAACGATCCTTAAGTGACTCCTGTATCAAAATATATACCGAAGAAATTGCAGCCAAAGACATAGCTATGTTTGGCTCCCCCAAAAAAGATAATAAGGAGAAGCAAAAATTACTAGAACGAGGACTAACAAATCCTAAGTTTACTCCCTGTGAATCTAAAACCCTTAGAACTGATGTAGTAGCTATAAGAACAACGGGTAAAATAATAGGCAAAAAAGATAAAAAAATGGATGGAAGCTCTTCGTCGGATTTCTTTACAATAATCTCTAAACTCTTCTTGGAGGAACCGGCAACTGCCCTCATAGGGAATTCAAATTTATTATCAAACCACTTAGCCATAAACAAAACTAAAAAAGCAGGTAAAATACTGGCAACTAATCCTCCAATTAATGCATACCCCATCTCGAGACCCAGTCCATCTGCAATCATCAAAGGGCCCGGAGTGGGAATAACCATGGAGTGCGTAATGGCACCCGCTCCGGCCATTGCCATCACATAAAATAAATATTTACCTCCAGTCCGAACTGCCATTGCTCGAGCCAAAGGGATCAACAAGAAGAAAACTGTGTCGAAAAATACAGGAATAGACAAAAGAAAGCCACTTATCAAAAGAACAAAACCCGCCCTTTTAAACCCAAAAACGGAAAGCAGAAAACGGACGATCCTATCCGCAGCACCACTCTTCAACATGCATGTTCCAACAATTGCGGCAAGTGCGATGATAAGCCCAATACCACCCGCGGTATTTCCAAATCCAAGAAGAGACCATTTAACCGCCAATACAAAATCAAGTTGGCTTGATTGAGGCAGGTCAACTCTACTATGAAAGAGCCCTTTATTTTCGGCTGTAATTTCAGGTAACGGACAAGAAAGTAAACCAACCATTACCGAAGCGAGCATGAGTGTTAAAAATGGATGAAGTCTTAATTTTGTAATTCCAACAACAACCCAGGCAACACTCAACAGCAGAACCAATAAAGGCCAGTTCGAAGGTTCATTGGAAGCTAAACAATTTAACATCATAATTTCAAAAATTTGTATCTCCTACACCATCGATTATTAAATTTAAAATCAAGCGGTAAACTTAGAATAAATATAAAATAAATACTCAGTTCATTACTAGATTACTTCGTATTTCCCACTGGGATACTTCTTAACCACACGACTCAACTCCAAAAGTGTTAATGCGGACATTGTTTCAGGCATGCCAAGAGAGGTTCTTTTACTCAATTCATCAAGTGTAAGTTGATCTCCTTCCTTGAGTTCATTAATTACTAAATTCTCACTTTCACTAAGTTTGCTTCGACTTTCAGAATCTACAATTTCTCCTTCTATTGGATCGGTGAAATTGAGTAAATACTGATCTTCTTTCATATAAGGTCTAAGGTCATCAATAATATCATTAGCCGAACAAACCAGGGTCGCTCCTTCACGAATAATTTTATGACACCCAGCGGAACTTGGTTGATCTATGCGCCCAGGCACAGCAAAAACAGTTCGCCCTTGATCGGCGGCAAATTGTGCTGTGATCAAGCTGCCTCCAGACGCGGCCGACTCAATTACTAAAACTGCTTGCGAGACACCAGATACAAGCCTATTGCGCATTGGAAAAGTTCGGCGATCTGCCCTTCTCCCAAAAGGGAATTCTGAAATAACCGCACCATTCTCAATGATGCGTTGATATAGATTAATATTTTCGGGAGGATAGACAATATCAAGTCCACTTCCTAAAAAGGCAATAGTTGGACCACCAGCATCAAGAGCACCTTCGTGTGCAGCCGAATCAATCCCCCGAGCCATACCACTTACAATACAAAATCCAGCTTGTGTAAGTTTTTGAGCCATAATCCGGGCTTGCTTCAGTCCGTACATTGTCGGGTTTCGCGTGCCAACAATTGCTACAAATGGACGCTTTGGAATTTGACCCGCCACATAAAGACCAATGGGGGGATCATAAATCTCCAAAAGCATATCAGGTAATTCCGTTTGAATTAAAAAACTAGCATTTCTTTTTTCAATCTTCTTTTTTTCAGCAATGAGCCATTCTTCATTTTTTAATTCCTTTAATGACTCACATATCTTCTCTCCAACCCCTTTAATTTTTAATAAATCGGATCTATTTGCTTTAAAAATAGCAACAGGATCAAAATTAAAAAATTCTAATAAATTTTTTGCTGAGATGGGTCCTATTTTAGATAACCCGTTTAATAATAGAAATGCATCTCTATTGTTCATAAATGGTAAAAGAATAAATCAATTCTTTTACTATAGGCTCTATAAAAATAAAGGAAAGGTAAACTTTCCCGGATGCTTATAATCGAAATCTACCTATTAAAACTATGCTCTCTCAAAATATTAACCCGTGATGGATGCCTAAGTTTCCGCAATGCCTGAGCTTCAATCTGCCTAACTCTTTCTCTTGAAACGCCCATTATTTCTCCTATTTGCTCTAAGGTTAAAGTACGACCAGGGCAAAATTTAGAAACCCAACAACAAGCTTTTCTTAACTTTTCATCGGTTGTACCATTGAATATAGGTATTTCAATTTCTTCAATTTTAAATTTGCTCACCCCATAATATAGCACCAATTGTGATTCTATACCAAGAGTAAGGGAAAAATTAGATCCCTAAAGCATTATTCAGTAAAATCGTTTAAAGATAAAGGATACCCCACCTGCATATCTTTCTTTGCCCTACAACCAAGAGCGTGCTTCCATAAGCTCGGACATAATCCATCGCCAGGGCGTGCAACTCTTATATTATTCGTTGTAAGCATCTCGCCTTTTTTGATAATAGATGAAACAAGGATGGATCGTTTAAAATTAGCACCCTTTAATTCTTTTTTTAAATTATAAAATCGGGAATCTCCCATCGCAAGATGTGCTATTTTAACTTCATCAACTAAATTTTTGAATTCATTAGGGAGCATAGAAAAAGCACCATCGATTGAGTTATCATTCCTATCTAAAGTAAAATGTTTCTCAATTACCCTAGCACCAAGAGCAGTAGATGAAACCGCAATGGTATGTCCTGGCGAATGATCAGACAGACCAACAAAGTCTCCGTATCGTTTTTTTAATTCTAACATAGACGCTAAATTAAAATCTCGGGCATGAGCCGGGTACTCACTTACACAATGCAAAAGAACAACTTGGGGACACCCAGATGCTTTCAGAGTCTCAAGGGCTCGATCAATTTCATCAATGCTAGATACTCCCACGCTGGCAAAGACCATTTTCTTGGTCTCACCAATTTTTTCCAATAATGGAAAATGATTTAACTCAAAAGATGCAACTTTATGGATAATCGGATCTAGTGTAGATTCCAAAAACCCAACGGCAGATTCGTCAAATGGAGAACTAAATAAAAAAGACCCTAATTCTTTGGCTCTATCTGCAAGCGGTTTATGCCATTCCCAAGGAGTCATGGCATCTTGATACAAGTCGTGTAAATAACGACCTTTCCACAACCCGGAATTCAAGAGGAATCGATCTTCTCTACTTTCTACCGTTATGGTTTCAGGTTTATAAGTTTGGAGCTTTACTGCATCTGCACCCGATTCAATTGCAGAGTCAACAAGGCAAAAAGCTTTACTCAAATCCCCCCCATGATTACCTGACAACTCGGCAACGATAAGAGGTGGATTCTTAGGATCAGAAATTCTTTTTAGAATATCCATCGCAAAAGATGGAACAAAATTAATGAGGTTGAGTTTGAGGAAGAAAATCAACTAGTAATTTTCTCAACTCTTCAGTACTCAAATTTTCACAATTACAATTACTGGCAAATTTAAACCCATCAGAACAAGAAACCCCTCCCAAAATACCAATCTTGTTCCCCCAAAAAGACTGAATGGGTTGGATAAGATAATGATTATCAAATTCTAGAACATTTCTGGACTCATCCTCCGGAATAAGAATTTCGTGCATTTTCTCACCCGGTCTCAATCCAATTATGTTCCACTTACAATCTGGAGCAATTAGTGTCGCAATATCACCAACCGAACAAGCAGGAATTTTAGGAACAAAAAGTTCTCCACCGACCATGTTTTCAAGGCTCTGCAAAACAAATTCAACACCCTCGTTCAGAGTAATTAAAAAACGAGTCATATCCGGATTTGTAATTGTTAAAGTGCCCGACTCTCTTTGAGTCGCAAAGAGAGGTGCAACACTTCCCCTACTACCCACCACATTTCCATATCGCACCACAGAAAAGGTGGTTCCCGCATCACCTGCATAACTATTTGCAGCTACAAAAACTTTATCTGAACATAACTTAGTTGCTCCATACAAGTTCACTGGATTAACCGCTTTATCTGTGCTCAAAGCTACAACCTTTTTGACACCGGCATGAAGTGAAGCCTCAACAATATTTGTTGCACCATCCACATTGGTCTTAATAAATTCATGAGGGTTATATTCGGCAGCTGGTACTTGTTTTAAAGCTGCAGCATGAACCACATAGTCAACCCCCCTCATTGCTAAACAAAGCCTATCTTTATCTCGAACATCCCCTAAAAAGAATCTAACCTGTCCTTGGGTAAAATCCTTATCTTTTTGCATCTCAGATTGTTTCCATTCATCGCGAGAATAAACGATAACCCTGCGCGGACGGTATTTCTCCAAAACGGTTTTAACAAACTTTTGACCAAAGGAGCCAGTACCACCGGTTACAAGAATAGATTTGTCGTTAAGCATAGAATGATCATATTAATCACTTTTATGAAATCTAGTCGATTCGAAAGATAGATGTTAAATTTGATGAATTTCGCTATTTCTGAAACTTTAATCAGTACTTCTAATCAATCCTGCTATGGTTATTGAATGGCTTTCAGAATCAATCTCTGATGGGGCTAAGTCTGTAATTGTGCTTGGTTCCATAGATTCGCTGACTATATCCGAATTATCAAAAGAATTTTCAATGGGAATTTTATTATTCTCTTCAAAAAAAGAAACGATCAGTCCGTTACCTGAAGAAGTCACTTTTGTTGACAGAAAAGAAAGTGCTTCACTCATAAAAGAAAAATTAGAGAACTTCATGCTCCTTGATTATAATTCGCCTCCAACGGTTAAGGTATGTAAGTCAATAACTGATGAATCTACTGAAGAATATAATAAAATTCTTGATCTAACTATTTCAGAAATTGATTCCACCATGCGAGCAAGAAGGACTCGTTCTGAAACGGGGTACCTTCGCCAAAAGCAAATATTTATTAATTTAGCTGGGTATTTAACAA
>TARA_B110000008_G_scaffold76403_1_pt1 | contig 12783 bp, 10 predicted proteins | sample TARA_B110000008 | Tara Oceans TARA_B110000008 (sample SAMEA4396496) | marine metagenome | biome: Westerlies Biome; feature: [DCM] deep chlorophyll maximum layer (ENVO:01000326); material: water (ENVO:00002006), including particulate matter (ENVO:01000060) such as... | depth 40 m
CTTTCTTAGCTGCTGGCGCTTTTTCTTCAGATTCAGCTTTAAGACTATTTTTGTTTTCTCCAAGAAGTGACTTAGATTTTTCTTCGCCCATCATTGGAGATTCAGAAGTGACCGCAGTTTTTTTAGAAACAACAAGGTGCCTAATTACCGCATCATTAAACTTAAAATTATGTTCTAGTTCAGCTAATGACTCTAAGGAACATTCAATATTCATAAGTACATAATGCGCTTTATGAATTTTTTGAATTGGATAAGCAAGCTGTCTTCTTCCCCAATCTTCTAATCGATGGATATTACCCTTGTTAGCGGTGACAGATTTTTGAATTCTTTCGATCATTGATGGAACTTGTTCACTTTGATCAGGATGAACAATAAAAACGATTTCGTAATGTCGCATATACTCTCCTTATGGTTTAAAGCTTCCAACTTTTGTTGTAAAGCAAGGATTAAAGGTTGGTAATTATATTGTCTAAATTGTTTTAAATCAATGTATTTAACTTATTTAATTTTATCTTGGATATTGGCCCCATAAATTTTTTCTTTCAAAAATTTTATTAAATCACGAGTATTAGCAGCTTTCTCAAACTCAAGATTTCTCGCAGATGATTGCATTACTTTTTCAAGCTTTCCGATTTCTTTAATAATTTGAGGTTCAGTAAAATCTTCGTACTCACGGTGTGATTTTGATTGAGCTTTTTGCTTTTTAAACTCTTCTTCATCCTGAATGCTTTCGATAATATCCTTTACTTTTTTGATGATGCCAACAGGGGTAATATTATTGTCTTTGTTAAATTTAAGCTGTTTTTTTCTTCGTCTGCTTGTCTCGTCAATTGCTGCCTGCATGCTTCTAGTAATTTTATTGGCATAAAATATCACCCTTCCATTTAAATTCCTTGCAGCTCTTCCTGCGGTTTGAATAAGCGATCTTTCGGACCTCAAAAAACCTTCCTTATCCGCATCTAATACCGCAACAAGAGATACTTCAGGAATATCAAGCCCTTCTCTCAGTAAATTAATACCAACAACAACATCAAATTTACCTAACCTTAAATCCCTTATAATTTCTACCCTTTCAACCGTATCAATTTCAGAATGAAGATATCTTACCTTTATGGAATGCTCCGTTAAATAATCTGTAAGGTCCTCTGCCATTCTTTTGGTTAGAGTTGTTATCAGAACCCTTTCATTCAATTCGACTCTCAATTTTATTTCGCCTAGAACATCATCCACTTGAGTGTCAGCCTGTTTAATTTGAATTTCAGGATCTATTAAACCAGTTGGCCTTGCAACTTGCTCAATAATAATTGGAGAATGCTTATCTTCATAATCTGAAGGTGTTGCAGATACAAATATGCATTGAGGCATAATCGCTTCGAATTCATGAAATTTTAATGGACGATTATCATGTGCTGATGGCAACCTAAAACCATAATCAACCAAATTGTTTTTTCTTGCGCGATCTCCCTTTGACATTCCTCCAATTTGTGGGACTGTAACGTGGCTCTCGTCAATGATCATTAATGCATTCTTTGGTAGGTAATTTAGTAAAGTAGGTGCTGGATCCCCAGCTTGCCTACCTGACAAGTGCCTAGAATAATTTTCAATACCTTTACAAAAGCCAATTTCATTTAACATTTCTAAATCAAATTTTGTTCGCTGTTCTATTCTTTGGGCTTCAAGAAGCTTACCCTGGGAAGTGTATTCTTTTACCCTATCTACTAATTCTATTTTAATTCTCTCGATTGCCTTTAATGTTGTTTCTCTAGGTGTTACATAATGGCTTGAAGGATATATTGTAAACCTATTTAATTTGTCAAAAAGTTGTCCAGTTAAAGGGTCAAACGCGGTAATGGATTCTATTAAATCGTCAAATAAAGTTATTCTAATTGCTGTTTCTGAATTTTCCGCAGGAAATATATCTATCACATCCCCCCTAACCCTAAAGCAGCCTCTAGAAAAATCAAAATCATTTCTATCATATTGCATTGAAACTAATCGTAAAATAATATTTCTTTGAAGGATTTTCTCATCAACTTGAATGTGAAGAACCATACCATGATAATCAACTGGGTCTCCAATTCCATAGATAGCAGATACTGTTGCAACAATAATTGAATCATCTCTTTCAAGTAATGATTTTGTTGCTGATAACCTCATTTGTTCTATGTGCTCATTAATACTTGAATCTTTTTCAATAAAAACATCTCGCCCTGGGACATATGCCTCAGGCTGGTAGTAATCGTAATATGAAACAAAATATTCAACAGCATTTTGTGGAAAAAAATCTCTAAACTCTGAATAAAGTTGAGCTGCGAGTGTCTTGTTGGGGGCCATCACAATTGATGGTTTTCCTGTTTGCGCAATAACATTTGCAATTGTAAATGTTTTACCTGAGCCTGTAACACCCAGTAAGGTTTGAAATTTCTCATTTTTATTAACGCCCTCAACTAATTTTTTAATTGCATTTGGTTGGTCTCCAGCTGGCTTAAAAGGCTGATTTAGAACGAATGGGCTATTAGGGAATATTAAATTCAAAATATCACTTTTTTTTAAAAAAATTATTATATTAGTATGAGAACTTTAATAAATACTTGTAGTCTCTACAAGTAATATTTAATTAAAGGAAATTTAAATGTTTCGACTTCTCTTTGCAATAATAACACTCACCACTTCTTTCACAACTTATGCATTTGATCGAGAAAATCTTCTGAAAGCATGGTCATCAAGTGTTGTTATTAGAGGTTACACAGAAGATGGTTTGGCTTATGGTTCTGGTGTAGTGGTTGCTAAGGACAAGGTTATAACAAATTGTCATGTATTAAGAAAAACTAAGTCTCCATGGGTTTCTTTTGGTGAAACAAGTTTTCCGGTTACTGGAGTGCAAGCAGACAGATGGCATGACTTATGTCTGTTGTCAGTTTTTAATCTCCCTGTTGAGCCTGTTCCCTTAGGTGACAGTAAAAACCTTAAAAAAGGCCAAGAAATAGTTGGTATTGGTCATTCTGGTGGAGCTCCAGTCGCACTTACAACTGGTGGAAATATTATTGCAACATACGATTTTGAAGGTGAGAATATAATATTGAGTTCAGCAAAATTTAGAATGGGAGCTAGTGGAAGTGGTTTATTTGATCTAAAAGGTAACCTTATTGGAATAAATACTTTTAAAACTACTGGTTACGGAAATTACTACTCGCTACCTGCAGCCTGGATAAAACCTCTAATGAATAAGGAAATAGAAACTGTGTTTCCTATTAATGGTAAGGCGCTTTGGGAAGAAGATGAAGATAAGAAACCATATTTTTTGAAAATTGCAATCCCAAAAACAAAAAAGAACTGGGCAGAGCTTAAGATTGTGACCCAAAAGTGGGTTAGAGATGAACCAAGAAACACAGAAGCTTGGTATGAACTCGGGTATGCAAATGAAAAGCTAGGAAAAGTTGCGGATGCTCTAGTTGCTTATGATAAAGCTTTAGAAATTGATCAAAATAATTCTGATGCGCTTTTAAGAGAGGCCGTTATTTATAAAAAGAAAGGTGATGCTAATGAGGTTGCAAAAATACAATCGACGTTAGACGATGTCGACCCAAACAAGGCATGGATTTTAAAAAATAATAAGTATTAAATTACAAACAAATATTTAATCTAAAAGATTTTTAAAGTAACATTATAAAATCTTTTATTAATATATGGATTATTTTGTGATTAAGTCACCCCTTTCAAAGTGTATGGGTCGAATTCAAGAGTCACCCACACTTGCAATCACTGCCAAAGCACTTAAATTAAAATCAGAGGGCAAAGATATTATAGGATTAGCCGCAGGCGAACCTGATTTTGATACACCAGATTTTATTAAGAATGCTGCTATTGCTGCTATAAAATCAGGATTCACTAAATATACTGCAGCCACCGGAACCCCAAGCTTAAAAAAAGCAATTGTAGCGAAGTTAGAAAGAGAAAATAATTTGTCTTATGATGCAAGCGAGGTTATTGTTGGAACCGGAGGAAAACAATGTATTTTTAATTTATGCCTTGCCATTCTCGATCATGGTGATGAAGTTATTATTCCAGCTCCTTACTGGGTTTCTTATACAGATATTGCAGAACTCACAGGAGCAAAATCTGTTGTTATTTCTTGTGGGATTGAACAAGAATTTAAGATACTGCCATCACAACTAGAAGAAGCCATTACTGAAAATACAAAATTAGTTTTGATTAATTCTCCATCAAACCCTACTGGATCTGTCTACTCCAGTGATGAATTAAAAGAATTAGCAAAAGTTTTACTAAATCATCCAAATATCTTCATAGGTACTGATGATATTTATGAAAAAATTAACCTAAATGATGAGCCTTTTTATAATATCGTTATGGTTGAACCAAAACTTAAAAATAGAACAATTATTTTAAGTGGTGTTTCGAAAGCCTACTCTATGACTGGCTGGAGGATTGGTTACGCAGCAGGACCTGCCGTTATAATTAAAGCTATGGGAATTTTGCAATCACAATCAACATCAAATCCAACATCAATATCCCAAGTTGCTGCAGAAGCCGCCCTCAATAGTGATCAATCATGCATTACGCCAATGGTAGATGCTTTTAAAGAGAGACATCGTTTTGTTTTAAATGCTTTTAATGAGATTAAGGGCATAAAGTGCATTGCTGCAAAAGGAGCCTTTTACTCTTTCCCTTATGCACAAGAAGCTATTAATAAATTATTCAATGATGGTAAGCTAAAAGAAAATAATGATATTGCTTTTTCTGAGTATCTTCTCGAGACCAAAGGTGTCGCTGTTGTTCCAGGAACAGCATTTGGTGCCCCTAACTACTTCAGAATATCTTTTGCGACATCATTAGATAATTTAAAAAAAGCACTTAAGCGTATTAAAGAAGCAATTGAAGACTAGATTCAATTTAAAAGCTTTGTTAAAATGCTCGCAATTAAAAGTTTATTCCTCAATAGCTCAGTTGGTAGAGCACATGACTGTTAATCATGTTGTCCCTGGTTCGAGCCCAGGTTGAGGAGCCAAATAGAAAGAGGGTTTCATAATGAAACCCTCTTTTTTATTTAAAATTAAGATTTTTGGCGATTAATTTCATACATGCAAATTCCTGAGGCGACACTGACATTTAAACTTTCGACTTGCCCCATCATTGGAATTGAAAATATATCATCACATAATTCCTTTGTTAGGCGTCGCATCCCTTTCCCTTCTGAGCCCATCACCAAGGCAATAGAACCTTTAAAGTTTATTTTATGAAGAGGTTTTTTAGCTTCATCATCAGTCCCGTAAACAAAAATATTTGAATCTTTAAGATATCGAATTGTTCTAGCCAAATTCGTCACGACGACAAAGGGAACAGATTCAGCACCTCCACAAGCAACCTTTCTAACAGTGGCATTTAATCCAACAGCATTATCTTTTGGGCAAATTATAGCATCAACGCCCATCGCATCAGCAACCCTAAAACAAGCACCTAAATTATGTGGATCGACTATTCCATCTAGTATTAAAAATAAAAAAGTTTTACCGTAGTTTTCCTCAATAATATCTTCTAATGTTACATACTGATCTTTAATTTCTCTAACGATCGCCACCACACCCTGATGGTTATGGCTTGCAACCATTCCATCAAGTCTATCCTTGGTTGATAAATGAAATTTTATGTCATTAATTTTAATCAATTTTGTTAAATCATTTACCCTCCCATCCGTCCTTGCTTCATCAATAAATATTTCCTTTACTGCTAGAGGGTCTAATCTTATTTGAGAGGTAATTGAATGAAATCCATATATCTTCTTTTCGTTACTCATTTTTTATTTCTTCGTTTATTTTTTTTATTATTTTTTTCAGATCTAATAAATGATTTTTTGAATTTTTTTGAAGGTTTCTTTAGTGAGCCTATCAAAGCTAAATCAATTTTTATTGAATCTAGATCAACTCTAATCACTTTCACTTCAATGCGATCACCTAAACGATAAGTTAAATTAGTTTTTTCACCTACCATCGCATGCCTAGCTTTATCGAATGTAAAGTAATCATTACCCAATTCAGTAACGTGTAATAGTCCCTCGATATATATATCATCAAGCTCCATAAATAAACCGAAGCCAGTAACACCTGCCACAGTCCCCCAAAAGCTCTGCCCAACCTTATCTTGCATAAAGTAACATTTCAGCCAAGACTCAACATCTCTTGTAGCTTCATCAGCTGTCCTCTCCGTAGTGGAACAATGCAATACTATATCCTCGATATTTTTTATACTTGGTGCTTTACCCTCTAGTTGCGACTTAATTGCGCGATGAACCATCAGATCTGGGTATCTTCTAATGGGTGAAGTAAAGTGGGTATATGCTGAATAAGCAAGGCCAAAATGCCCTAGATTTTTATTGCTATAAGCTGCTTGCTGCATTGATCGAAGTAAAACCGTTTGCAATAAATGAGAATCTGGTCGATTAGCAATCTTTTTTAAGATCTCTCCATAGTCCTTAACTGTTGGCTCTGAACCCCCTCCCAAAGTAAGACCGAAATCAAGTAAAAAATCCCTTAGATTAGTTAACTTTTCTTCTGAAGGTGTCTCATGATTTCTATATATACCATCTCCAGGATTATCTAATAGATAATTTGCCGCACATACATTTGCAGATAACATACACTCTTCAATAATCCGATGCGCCTCATTTCTATATATAGGCTTTATATAATCAATTTTTCCATTATCGTTGAATACAATTGAAGTCTCAGTTGAGTCAAATTCAATCGCTCCCCTTTTATCTCTTTTTTTTGTCAATAACTTAAATAAACTCTGTAAATTTACCAAATCCTCATATGATTTTTGATATTCTTTTTTTAAAACCTGGTCGTCATGATTTAGGATTTTATCTACAATTGTATAGGTGAGCCTTGCCTTTGAATTCATTACGGATGGATAAAATTTATAGTTTGTTATGTCCCCTTTTAAATCAAAAGTCATATCACAGACCATACATAATCTATCAACGTGAGGGTTTAGCGAACAAAGACCATTTGAAAGTGCCTCAGGCAGCATGGGAATTACTCGACGAGGGAAGTAAACCGAGTTACCTCTTTCCAGCGCAGATTCATTTAATTTTGAGGTCTCTTTGACATAATCACTTACATCAGCAATCGCAACAACTAATCGCCAACTATCTTTTTTTTGTTCAGCATAGACTGCATCATCAAAATCTCTTGCTGTCTCACCATCAATAGTCACTAAAGGTAAATTTCGTATATCAACCCGACCCTTAAAATCTGTTTCATTTACCTTTGGATCAAATGACTCTGCCTCATCAATAACTTCTTTTGTGAATTCATAGGGTAAATTATGCTTTCGCAGGGCTATTTCAATTTCAATACCACTATCAGAATAATTTCCAAGAATATTTATCACCTTGCCCATAGGTTTGCTTTTAAAACTAGGTTGCGTTGTTATTTCAACCTCAACTATGTCGCCTGTTTTGGCATTAAGATCTAAATCATATGGAATTAAAATATCCTGACTTATTCTTTTATCTTCAGCCGATACGACTGTCACACCTTGCCCTTGAATAACTCTTCCTACTAAAACCTTATTGACCCGCTCCAAAACTTCGACAATCTTTCCCTCTAACCTGCCCCTTCGATCCTGACCTGTTACCTGAACCATGACACGATCTTTATTAAATACTTGAGACATTTCTCTTGGAGACAAAAAAACATCATCCATTGTTTCATCATCAGGAATCAAGAAGCCATAACCATCTGGATGCCCCATTACTCTTCCTGAAGTTAAATTTATTTTTTTGGAAATACATAAGACATCTTTACGATTAATCAAGACTTGCCCTTGTCGCTCCATTGCTCTAATTCTTTTTTCAAAAAAGATAGTCTCATCTTCTTGGATCTGTAAAATTTTTATTAAGTCCAGCTTTTTAATAGGAACACCATATTCCTCCATAACTTGAAGAATTAATTCTCTACTAGGTATTGGATTTTCATATAGTTCTGATTCACGTTCAAATTGGGGGTCACTAATACGAGTGTTTTTTTTATTTTTCATTATATGCATATAAATGCGGAAGGTTACGGCCCCTTCCTTTAAAATCTAAACCAAAGCCAAATACATATTTGTTCGGGACTTCTAAGCCAACAAAGTCCGCCTCAAGGGGTTTATTTTTTTGTAGATTTTTGTCAAATAAAACAGCAGTCAATACTGAATTAGCTCCCAAATCAATTAACTTATTCTTTAAGTTTAATAAAGTAATTCCTTCATCTAAAATGTCATCTAGCAAAAGTATATCTTTATTAATTACGCTCTCAACTGGTGGCTCATAAATGTATTGAAGATTTTCTGTCCCTTTGTTTTGTTGATATCTGGTTGCATGGATGTATTCGAGAATTACATCAAAATTTAATTTAGTTATTAAATGTCCCGCAAAAGGAATTGCACCTTTCATTACTGGTAATACAGTAACTTTTTTTTCAACTTCATTAAAATGAGCATTACATGATTTTGCTATAGTTGAAATAGCACTCATAATTTGATCATTTTTAAATAAAATTGATGATTTTTTTAAAATCTCATTCATTTTTTATACATTTTTGTAAAAATTTTTTTAGCTCATCTTTGTATGTAACATTTTTAAAAGCGAATCTAATATTAGCTTTAATCATGCCTAACTTGCTTCCACAATCAAAACGAGTTCCAGTAAACTCATATCCAAAAACAGGTTTAGTATTTAACAATAATTTAATTGCATCAGTAAGTTGAATTTCATTCCCAACTCCAGCTGATATTTTTTCTAACAATGAAAATATACTGTTGCAAAATATATATCTTCCTACAACTCCAAAATTTGAAGGAGCATTTTCTGGTAGGGGTTTTTCAATTATATTTTCGATTTCAATAAGGTCTGCACTACCCTTCTTGAAATCTATAATGCCATAATTAACTGATTCAGCTTTATTAATTTTTTGCACCGAAACAATTGACGAATCCTCATCATTATATTGATCCAACATCTGTTTAAGTACACCTTTTTTTGAATCAATGAGGTCATCTGCTAATACAACTGCAAAAGGACTCCCATCTACAGCTTCTTTTGCCTGCAATATTGCATGGCCAAGTCCAAGTGGCTCTTCTTGTATAATATATTTACATGAAACATGGTCAGGAATAATCCTATACATTTCTGCTAAAAAGTTTTTTTTGTCTTCTGTTAAATTAGAAATATTTAGATTGGGTTTATCATCAAAATGCTCTGTAATAGCTTTTTTTGTATTTCCAGTAATGAAAATTAATTCATCAAAGCCAGCTTCAATTGCCTCCTCGACAGCATACTGTATTAATGGTTTATCAATAATTGGTAACATTTCTTTTGGGATGGCCTTGGTTACAGGCAAAAACCTTGAGCCTAAACCAGCTACTGGGAATACTACTTTTTTTAAGTTCATATTTTACAAAGTTTTATGTTATTTACAGATGCAATTATGCTTGAAAAAAGATAATTTAATCTAATTTATTCCAGTTTGTTTTCTTAATGATATCTTCCTGTCTTTCAGCAACCCAAACTTCACCTTTATCAGAAATCTCTTTCTTCCAGAAAGGTGCATCTGTTTTTAAAAAATCAATAATAAATTCACATGCCTTAAAGGCATTTGATCTGTGTCTACTAGAAACTATTACTCCTACTATTATATCCTTAGGTAAAAGCTTCCCTACCCTATGGATAATGGTTGTTTGTTCAATATCCCAATGGCTTTTCGCTTTTTGTACAATACTTTCAAGAGCTTTTTCAGTCATACCAGGATAATGCTCAAGCTCCATATACTTCAATTGCTTCTCTTTTGAGAACTCCCTAACATAGCCACTAAAACTTACTACCGCCCCAACATTATCTTTTTCTGAAAACTTTAAAATCGTCTTTGAAATAGAAAAGCTATCCTCTTGAATAATGATGGTCACTTATCCGCCCGTTATTGGTGGAAAAATTGCGAGCTCATCTCCTGCATAAATAGGATCTTTCCAAGAAGAAAGTTCTTGATTAATCGCCACCTTATACATCTTTTTATTCTCAAACAAGTTAATCCACTCCCCTCCACTTTGTTTACTCATTAATAACAAAAAATCTTCTGCGGTTCCCACTTCCCTTGTCAAAGTAATTTCTTTTTGACTAAAATCAAACTGCTCTCTTAGGGATGCAAAAAATAAAAGCTTAAGATTCATTTTCTTTGCCAACGATCGGTTTTTCATCAAAATCTAAAACATTATTTGAATCTTCTTCCAACTCGACTTTTTCGATTTGAGTAAATCTTTGTGTTATTTTTTGACTTGTTATATGAACATCTTGGGCATTTTCATGAGCTTGACGAATGTTATCAGCTAATTTTTTCATTCGAGTATCAAAGCGATCAAATTCCTTGCCTAATTTACCAAGCTCGGATTTTATAATATGTACCTGTTTTCTAGTTTCAACATCTTTCAGGACAGCTCTGGCAGTATTCAGAACGGCCATTAATGTTGTCGGTGATACCAACCAAACTTTTTTTGCCATTGCCTCTTGAATAAGTTCAGGGTGATAAGCATGTATCTCAGCAAAAACAGCTTCAGCTGGAAGAAACATAACAGCACCATCAGAGGTTTCATCAGTAATAATATATTTTGATGCGATATCATTGATATGTTTTTTGACATCTAATTTAAATTGTTTTTGGGCTTTGGCTTTATCTATGTCTGTCAACTTTACATCAAACATTTTTTGATAATTTTCCATTGGAAATTTTGAATCAACAGCTACGGTTCCTGTAGGGTCTGGGAGAAATAAAACACAGTCTGCTCTGACACCTTTTGAAAACGTATGCTGGAAGCTATACGAGTCTGGTGGCAATATATTTTTAATCAAACCTTCTAGCTGAAGCTCACCGAAGGCTCCTCTAGATCTTTTATCTCCTAATAATTCCTGCAGACTAACCATGTTTGTTGTTAAGCCATCAATCTTTTTCTGTGCCTCATCAATCGTTGCTAATCGTTCCATGACACTTATAAAAGTTTGGTTTGTTTTCTTAAAGCCCTCATCAAGTCTTTCTTGCACTTTTCCTGTGATAGCCTCTAGCCTTTTATCAACTGATTTGGTTAATGTTTCTACAGAGGCAATCAACTGCAGAGCTGTATTTTTTAAAGAATTTTGAAGGGTTTCTTGTTGTGCTTTTCCTTGTTCAGAAAGTGTTTTATGTATTTTATCGGTAATTTCTTCACGAATCTTAGACAAAGCCTCTTGTTGAGATAGCTGCAGGTCATTTAATGACTTTCTTGTAGACTTTAATTCCTCCGTAACTGTTTTGTTTACACGGTCTGATGATTTATTTAAGCTATCATTGATATCAACAATCATCGCTCGGTGCTTTTCCTCAAGCAGCTTGTCTAGATTATTCCCCTCAGAAGAACCTTGATTGACCTTCCATAAGATTATGACGCTAACTAATAATATTAATCCTAAAATAATCTCAATGAGCATTATTTTTTTGAAGCCTCAATTGCTTGCTCAACATCTTCAATAATGTCATCAATATGCTCAATGCCTACTGAAATTCTAATCATATCCTCACTAACGCCTGCCAGGGCTAACTCTTCTGAATTAAGTTGCCTATGGGTGGTAGAAGCTGGATGGCATGCAAGTGACTTGGCATCTCCGATGTTAACTAACCTCAAAATCATTTTGAGTGCATCGATAAATTTAGTCCCTGCCTCAATACCACCTTTAATACCAAAACTAATAATGCCCGATGCTTGTCCTTTCGTAATTTTTTTACAAAGAGCATTATACTTATCATCAGGAAGTGCGGCATAATTTACCCATTCCACACATTCATGACTTTCTAAGTATTTCGCTAGTGCAAGTGCATTTTCACAATGCTGCTTTATCCTCAAGCCCAATGTCTCAAGTCCCTGCATTATTAGAAAGGCACTATGAGGAGAGAGTGCTGCGCCAGTATTCCTTAAAGGAACAACTCTACATCGACCAATGAAAGCTGCCGGTCCTAAGGCTTCGGTGTAAACAACTCCATGATATGAAGGATCTGGTTCATTTAGCATAGGGTATTTTTTAGGGTCTTTAGCCCAATCAAATTTTCCAGAATCAACTATTGCACCGCCAATTGTTGTTCCATGACCACCCATATATTTTGTTAGCGAATGAATCACAACATCAGCCCCAAAATCGATAGGTCTACATAAGTATGGAGTTGGTACCGTATTGTCGACTATCAAAGGAATACCATGCTTATGAGCTATGTCTGCAAGTTCTTTTAAGTCAATAATATTTCCCAAAGGGTTACCAATTGACTCACAATATAATGCCTTCGTTTTTTCATCAATCGCGGCATCAATTGCCTTAAAGTCAGCACCATCAACCATCTTTACATTTATTCCCTGCTGGGGAAAACTATGTGCGAATAAGTTATATGTCCCCCCATAAAGTTGATTGGTACTCACAATATTATCGCCCGTTCGCGTAATGCACTGAATAGCATAAGTAATTGCAGCCATACCAGAGGCAAGAGACAAGGCAGCAATTCCGCCTTCCATTTCAGCGACTCTTTGTTCTAGCACACCGTTAGTGGGGTTCATTATTCGTGTATAAATATTTCCCTCAACCTTAAGGTCAAACAAGTCTGCTCCATGTTTCGTATCGTCAAAAGTAAATGAGGTTGTTTGATAAATAGGTGTTGTTGCTGACTTCGTAGTTTTTTCTGACTCATAACCATGATGAAGTGCTATCGATTCAAG